>Ga0307517_10000327_pt1 | contig 82422 bp, 63 predicted proteins | sample 23_EM_MG_FD_194515 | JGI IMG/M metagenome (GOLD analysis project Ga0307517, IMG submission 194515) | Populus trichocarpa ectomycorrhiza microbial communities from riparian zone in the Pacific Northwest, United States - 23_EM | ecosystem: Host-associated > Plants > Roots > Unclassified | place...
CGACCTTCATGATGTAGCCGACGATGCCGAACAGCACGTGCGAGAACTTCTCGATGAAGTCGAACACCAGCGTGCCGCGCCCGCCGAACTTGTGCAGCGCGAAGCCGAACATCACCGCGAACAGCAGGACCTGCAGGATCTCGCCCTTCGCGAACGCGTCGACCACGGTGTTCGGGATCACGTTGAGCAGGAACTCGGTGGTGGTCGCCATCTTGCCCGGGCCGGTGAAGGCCGCGACGCTCTTGGCGTCGAGCGTGGCCGGGTCGACGTTCATGCCGGTGCCGGGCTGCACGAGGTTGATGATGACCAGGCCGACGACGAGCGCGATGCTGCTGACGATCTCGAAGTACAGCAGCGCCAGACCGCCGGTCTTGCCGACCTTCTTCATGTCTTCCATGCCGGCGATGCCGACCACCACGGTGCAGAAGATGATCGGCGCGATGATCATCTTGATCAGCTTGATGAAGCCGTCCCCGAGCGGCTTCATCGCCTCGCCGGCCTGCGGGTAGAAATGACCCAGCAGCACGCCGATGATGATGGCGGTGATGACCTGGAAGTAGAGCGACTTGTAGATCGGCTTGGATACGGGCTGGTGGTGGTCCACGGATGTCTCCTTGAAATGCATTGGCTGGCGTCAGACGCCTGCCGCGAAGGCCTGCTGGTCGGCGTGGTAGCTGGAGCGCACGAGCGGCCCGCAGGCGACATGTGCGAATCCCATTGCGCGTGCCCGTCGGGCGATCGCCTCGAACTGCTCCGGTGTCACGTAGCGCTGCACCGCGAGATTCCCGGGCCGCGGTTGCAGGTACTGCCCGATGGTCAGCATGTCGATGTCGTGAACGCGCATGTCGTCCAGGACCTTGTGGACTTCGTCGTCGCTCTCGCCCAGCCCGAGCATCAGCCCCGACTTGGTCGGCACTTCGGGGCGACGCTGTTTGAAGGACTGGAGAAGCTGCAGCGAATGCCCATAGTCGGCGCCCGGACGCGCCTGTCGGTACAAACGCGGTACGGTCTCCAGGTTGTGGTTCATCACGTCGGGCGGGTCGGCCGCGAGGATGTCGAGCGCGATGGTCGAGCGACCTCGAAAGTCCGGAGTCAGTACCTCGATGCGAGTACGCGGCGATTGCTGGCGCACCGCGCGTATGCACTCGGCGAAGTGGCCGGCACCGCCGTCACGCAGATCGTCGCGGTCCACGCTGGTGATCACAACGTACTTGAGGCCGAGCCTGGCGACGGTGTCGGCCAGGTGCTGCGGCTCCATTGGATCGGGCGGTAGCGGCCGCCCGTGGGCGACATCGCAGAACGGGCAGCGGCGGGTGCACAGGTCGCCCAGCACCATGAAGGTGGCCGTCCCGTTGCCGAAGCACTCGCCGATGTTCGGGCACGAAGCCTCTTCGCAGACGGTGTGCAGCTGCGCCTCGCGCAGCACACGCTTGACCTCGCGAAACCTCTCGCTCTGCGACACCCGCACCCGGATCCATTCCGGCTTGGGCAACGCGACAGCGGCCTCGACCTTGATCGGGATGCGCGCGGTCTTGGCCACGCCACGCTGTGGCGCGGTGGTGGCGCCCTCGCGCTGCGGCGCGGCGACGACGGACTCGTTCATGGTGCGTCAGTCGATCGCGTGGACAACAGCGGCGCGCTGCGAGGTTGCATCGACGACGGCCAGCGCTGTCATGTTGACGATGCGCCGCACCGTCGACGACGGCGTGAGGATGTGCACCGGCCGGGCCGCACCGAGCAGGATGCCGCCCACCGTGATGCCGTTGCCGGCGGCCACACGCAGCAGGTTGTAGGAGATGTTGGCCGCATCCACGTTCGGCATCACGAGCACGTTGGCCTCGGTCGTGAGGTTCGAGTCGGGGAACTCGCGGTCCAGGAGGGTCTTTGAGAGCGCGGCGTCGCCGCGCATCTCGCCTTCCACCGCGAGCTGCGGGTCTCTTGCTCGGATCAGGGCCAGCGCTTCCCGCATCTTCGCCGCGGAAGCCGCATCGGAGCTGCCGAAGCTCGAATGCGACAGCAGCGCGACACTCGGCGTCACGCCGAAGCGGCGCACCTCTTCAGCGGCCAGCAGCGTGATCTCGGCCACCTGCTCGGCACTCGGGTCGCGGTTGACGTGGGTGTCGAGGATGAACAGCTGGCGCCCGGGGAGCATCAGCATCTGCATCGCGGCCAGCGTGGCGGTTCCGGGCCGCAGACCGATCGCGTCGCGGACATGCCGCAGATGGTCGCCGTAGTTGCCGAAGGTGCCGCACAGCATCGCATCGGCCTTGCCCTGACGCACCAGCATCGCCGCCAGCAGCGTGGCGCGGCTGCGCATCTCGACCCTGGCCACGGCGCGCGACACGCCTTCGCGGCGCTTGAGCTCGAAGTAGTCGTCGGCCGCATCGCCGTAGACCGCCGGGTCGAGCAGGTTGACGATGTCGCAGTCCTTGCCGATCTGGAGCCGCAGGCCGAACTCCGACAGTCGCTGGGCGATCACGTCCGCACGACCGAGCAGCAGGGGCCTCGCCAGGCCCTCGTCGACGACGACCTGCGCGGCGCGCAGCACGCGCTCGTCCTCGCCTTCCGCATAGACCACGCGTTTGGGCGAACGCTTCGCGGCCGCGAACAGCGGCTGCATGCTGCTGCCCGATTGGTAGACGAACTGCGACAGGCGCTGGCGGTAAGCCGGCATGTCCGCGATCGGGCGGGTCGCGACGCCGCTGTCCATCGCAGCCTGGGCGACGGCCGGCGCCACGGCCTCGATCAGGCGCGGGTCGAAGGGCTTGGGGATCAGGTAGTCGCGCCCGAAGCGCAGCCCGACCACGCCATAGGCCTGGGCGACGATCTCGGGGATCTCCTGGTGCGTCAGTTCGGCGATCGCATGCACGGCCGCGAGCTTCATCGCCTCGTTGATCGTGGTGGCACCCGCGTCCAGCGCGCCGCGGAAGATGAACGGGAAGCACAGGACGTTGTTGACCTGGTTCGGGTAGTCGGAACGGCCGGTGCCGATGACCGCGTCGGGTCGCACCGCCAGCGCCTCCTCGGGGGTGATCTCGGGCGTCGGGTTGGCCATCGCGAGGATGATCGGGTCGCGCGCCATCGCCTTGACCATCTCGGCGGACAGCACGCCGCCGGCCGACAAGCCGAGGAAGATGTCGGTGCCCGGGATCAACTGGGCCAGCGTGCGCGCGCTGGTGTCGCGGGCGTAGCGCGACTTGTTCGGGTCCATGCCTTCGGTTCGGCCGAGGTAGACGACTCCCTTGGCGTCGGTGACGTAAATGTTCTCGGGCCTGAGGCCCAGGCTCACGGCGAGGTCCAGGCAGGCGAGCGCCGCGGCGCCCGCGCCCGACGCCACCAGCTTGACCTCGGCGATGTTCTTGCCGACGTGCTTCAGTGCATTGAGGATGGCCGCTGCCGCGACGATCGCGGTGCCGTGCTGGTCGTCGTGAAAGACCGGGATCTTCATGCGCTCGCGCAGCCGGGTCTCGATGTAGAAACACTCGGGCGCCTTGATGTCCTCGAGGTTGATGCCGCCGAAGGTCGGCTCCATGCGTGCGATGGTCTCGATCAGTGCATCGGGATCGTTCTCGGCGAGCTCGATGTCGAAGACGTCGATGCCCGCGAACTTCTTGAACAGGCAGGCCTTGCCTTCCATCACCGGCTTGGCCGCCAGCGGCCCGATGTTGCCCAGTCCGAGCACTGCGGTGCCGTTGGTGATGACGGCCACCAGGTTGCTGCGCGATGTCAGGTTGCCGGCCTCGCGCGGATCGTCGGCGATGGCCATGCAGGCATCGGCAACGCCGGGCGAATAGGCGAGCGAGAGGTCGCGCGCGGTCGCCATCGCCTTGGTCGGCGTGACCGAGATCTTTCCCGGCGTCGGGTAGCGGTGGTAGTCGAGTGCGGCTTCGCGAAGGTTCTCGGTCATGTCTCGTTCTCCTGGGGTCTTGTTTGACGGAATTCAGTGCGGCTGTGCCGCGATCGAAAGCCGAACGTCGCGGTTCAGCACCTGCCTGACGCTGGCCAGAAAGGCGGCGGGCTGGTCGGCATGCACCCAGTGGCCGGCGCCGTCGATGACCTCGACCGTGACCTGCGGAAACATCGGTCGGAACTCGACGCCATCGAGTTCGGTCACGTAGTCGGAGTTGGCACCGGTGATCACCGCGACCGGGCGCTCGAACCGCGCGCCCAGCGACTCGCTCGGGAAGCCGCACAACTGCGGCATCGACGCGCTGATGCCCAGCAGGTTCAGGCGCCAGTCGAAGTGGTGGTTGTGCATCACCAGGTTCTGCATCAGGAACGGCACCACGGCCGGGTCCGGCACGGCCTGGCTCAGGCGGCCCTGGATTTCGGTCCGGGTCGCGGCGGTGATCACATCGGCGCTGCGCATCGCCTCGGCGAACGGCGTCAGCGTGTCGGCATAGCACACCGGCGCGATGTCGACGACGATCAGCCGGCCCACGCGCTGCGGGTGGCGCAGCGCCAGCGCCATCGCCGTCTTGCCGCCCATGCTGTGGCCCATCACGGCCGGCGCCTTCAGCCCCAGCCGATCGCACAGCTGCAGCACGTCGTCGGCCATCTCGAGGTAGTCCATCGAGTCGGCCCACGGCGAGGCGCCGTGGTTGCGCAGGTCCACGCTGTGCACCGTGTGCGACCCCGCCAGTTGTCGAGCCACGCCGCGCCAGTTGTTGCCGGACCCGAAGAGCCCGTGCAGCACCACCAGCGGCGGTCCGCTGCCGACGGTTTCGCAGATCAGGTTGAGTGCCATGGCGCTGCTCTCGCCTACTTCTTCTTCTGCGGCGGCAGATCGGTGCAATGGCCTTCGAAGACCTCGGCCGCCATGCCGATCGATTCACCCAGCGTCGGATGGGGATGGATGGTCTTGCCGATGTCGGCCGGCTCGCAGCCCATCTCGATCGCCAGGCAGATCTCGCTGATCAGGTCACCGGCGTGGGTGCCGACGATGCCGCCGCCGATGACGCGGTGGGTGGCCTCGTCGAACAGCAGCTTCGTGAACCCTTCGTCGCGGCCGTTGGCGATGGCACGGCCCGATGCCGCCCATGGAAACACCGCCTTGCCGACCTTGATGCCTTGGGCCTTGCACTCGTCTTCGGTCTTGCCGGCCCAGGCCACCTCCGGGTCGGTGAAGGCCACCGACGGGATCTGGCGCGCATCGAAGAACGCCGCTTCGCCATGTGCCGCCTCGGCCGCGACATGCGCTTCGTGCACCGCCTTGTGCGCCAGCATCGGCTGGCCCACGATGTCACCGATCGCGAAGATGTGCGGCACGTTGGTGCGCATCTGCTTGTCGACGTTGATGAAGCCGCGGTCGGTGACAGCAACGCCGGCTTTGTCGGCCGCGATGTTCTTGCCGTTGGGACTGCGCCCCACGGCCACCAGCACCAGGTCGTAGAGCTGCGGCTTGTCGGGCGCCTTCTCGCCCTCGAAGCTGACCTCGATGCCGGCCTTCGTCGCCTTCGCACCGACGGTCTTGGTCTTGAGCATCACCTTGTCGAAGCGCGCGGCGTTGACCTTCTCCCACACCTTCACGAGGTCGCGGTCGGCGCCCTGCATCAGGCCGTCGAGCATCTCGACCACGTCGATGCGCGTGCCCAGCGTCGAGTAGACCGTCGCCATCTCGAGGCCGATGATGCCGCCGCCGACCACGAGCATGCGCTTCGGGATGCCCTTGAGCAGCAGCGCGCCGGTCGAGTCGACGACCCGCTCGTCGTCGGGCATGAAGGGCAGCTTCATCGCTTGGGAACCGGCGGCGATGATGGCCTTGGCAAACTTCACGACCTTCTTGCCGCCGTCGGCGCCGACGACTTCGAGATGATGCGGATCGAGGAAGCGGCCGACGCCGGTCACGACCTCGACCTTGCGCGCCTTGGCCATGCCGGCCAGCCCGCCGGTGAGCTTCTTGACCACGCTGTCCTTGAAGCCGCGCAACGCGTCGATGTCGACTTCGGGCGCGGCGTACTTGATGCCGTGGTGGCCGAGCAACTTCACCTCGTCCATCACGCTGGCGGTGTGCAGCAGCGCCTTCGACGGAATGCAGCCCACGTTCAGGCACACCCCGCCGAGTGTCAGATAACGTTCCACGAGGACCGTCTTCATGCCGATGTCGGCGCTGCGGAACGCGGCGGAATACCCGCCCGGCCCGGCACCGAGCACAAGCATCTCGCACTCGATGTCGGCCTTGCCGGCGAAGCTGCCGGCCGCGGGAGCGGGCGCAGCGGCGGCGACGGCAACGGGAGCGGATGCGGCCTTGGCCTGCGCTGCTGCCGGCGCCGGGGCCGCGGCGCCGGCCGCCTCGACCACGAGGATCACCGATCCCTCGCTGACCTTGTCACCGAGCTTGACCTTCAGCTCCTTGACCGTGCCGGCATGGCTGGCCGGGATCTCCATCGACGCCTTGTCGGACTCGACCATGATCAGCGCCGTGTCGACCGCGATCACCTCGCCGGGCTTGACCAGCAGCTCGATGATCGCGACATCCTTGAAGTCGCCGATGTCCGGGACTTTCACTTCCACAAGATTGGCCATGACCCGGATCCTCAGAACAGCACGCGCCGCATGTCGGCGAGCAGGTTGGCGAACGTGACGTTGAAGCGCGCCGCGGCGGCGCCATCGATCACGCGGTGGTCCCATGAGAGCGACAGCGGCAGGGTCAGACGCGATGACCAGTTCTTGCCGTCGCTCGAGTGCTGCTTCCAGTAGCTCTTGCACACGCCCATGATCGCGACCTCGGGCGCGTTGATGATGGGTGTGAAGTAGATGCCGCCGATGCCGCCGAGCGAGCTGATCGTGAAGGTGCCGCCCGACATCTGATCGGGCTTGAGCTTGCCGTCGCGCGCGAGCTTGGCGAGCTCGCCCATCTCCTTGGTGATCTCGGGAATGGTCTTCTTGTCGCAGTCGCGGATCACCGGGACCATCAGGCCGTTTGGCGTGTCGGCGGCGAAGCCGATGTGCCAGTAGTTCTTCAGCACCAGGCTGTCGCCCTCGAGGCTGGCATTGAACTCGGGGAACTTCTTCAGCGTCGCGACGGCCGCCTTCATCATGAAGGGCAGCATGCTGATCTTGACGCCGGACTTCTCCAGCTCCTTGTTCATCTGCACGCGGAACTGCTCGAGGTCGGTGATGTCGGCCTCGTCGTGCGTGGTGACGTGCGGGATCACGACCCAGTTGCGATGCAGGTTCGCGGCCGAGATCTTCTTGATGCGCGACAGCTCCTTGCGCTCGACCGGGCCGAACTTGGCGAAGTCGACCTTGGGCCAGGGCAGCAGGTCGAGGCCGGCGGATGGTGCCGTGGCCGACTTGGCCGAGGCAGGCGCTGCTGTCACCGGTGCACCGCCCTTGGCAAACGCCTCGACGTCTTCGCGCAGGATGCGGCCATGGTCGCCACTGCCCTTGACCTTGCCGAGATCGACGCCGCGCTCGCGTGCCAGCTTGCGCACGGCGGGGCCGGCATACGCCAACGAAAATGCGGCTTCGTCGATCGAGGCCGTGGCTGCCGCGGCGACCGGCGCGCTGATGGCGGTGGTGGCGGCAGCCGCCGCCGGCGCCGCGGCTGACGCCGCACTCGCGTCACCGGTCGCGAGCGACAGGATCACCGAGCCCTCGCTGACCTTGTCGCCGACCTTGACCTGGATCGCCTTGACGACGCCGGACAGCGGCGCCGGCACGTCCATCGTCGCCTTGTCGGATTCGAGCGAAACGAGCGGGTCTTCCGCCTTCACCGTGTCGCCGACCTTCACGAAGATCTCGATCACCGGCACGTCCTTGAAGTCGCCGATGTCGGGCACGCGCACATCGGCCACACCGGCCGGCGCGCTGACGGGCGAGGGCGGTGCGGTGACGCTGGGCTTGGCAGCCTCGGCCGGCGCGGTCGGTTCAGCGCCGGAACCGTCGGCCTCGAAGGTCATCACCACGCTGCCCTCGCTGACCTTGTCGCCGACGTTCACCGCGATGGACTTCACCTTGCCGCCGCGCGGCGCCGGCACGTCCATCGTCGCCTTGTCGGACTCCAGAGAGACCAACGGGTCCTCGGGCTTAACGACGTCGCCGACCTTCACGAAGATCTCGATGACGGGCACGTCGGTGAAGTCCCCGATGTCGGGCACCTTGATGTCGATTGAATTGCTCATGTCGTGCCTCAGACAGTCCAGGGGGCCGCACGCTCGGCATCGAGGCTGTACTTGGCAATCGCCTCGGCGACGACCGCCGGCTTGATGACGCCGTCATCGGCCAGCGCCTTCAGCGCCGCGACCGTCACATGCCAGCGGTCGACCTCGAAGAAGCGGCGCAGCTTGCGCCGGTAGTCGCTGCGGCCGAAGCCGTCGGTGCCGAGCACGGTGTAGCGACGGCCTGCGGCCTGCACCTGCTCGCGCACCTGGTCCGCGTAGTTGCGCATGTAGTCGGTGGCGGCGATGACCGGGCCCTCGTGGCCTTCGAGGCAGGACTCGACATGGCTCTTGCGCGCCGGCTCGGTCGGGTGCAGTCGGTTCCAGCGTTCGACCGCCATGCCGTCGCGGCGCAGTTCGTTGAAGCTGGTGGCGCTCCACACATCGGCGGCGATGCCGAAGTCGCTCTTCAGCAGCTCGGCCGCGAACATCACCTCGCGCAGGATCGTGCCGCTGCCCACCAGCTGCACGCGCTGGCCCTTCTTGGTCGCCTTGCCAGCGTCGCTCAGCTGATAGAGGCCTTTGAGGATGCCCGCCTCGCTGCCCTCGGGCATGCCGGGGTGCGGGTAGTTCTCGTTCATCAAGGTGACGTAGTAGTACACGTCCTCCTGCTCGGCGTACATGCGCCGCATGCCGTCGCGGATGATCGTGACCACCTCGTACGCAAAGGTCGGGTCGTAGGAGACGCAGTTGGGAATCGTGCCGGCGAGGATGTGGCTGTGGCCGTCCTCGTGCTGCAGGCCCTCGCCGTTCAGCGTGGTGCGGCCTGCCGTGCCGCCGAGCAGGAAGCCCCGCGCGCGGATGTCGCCAGCCAGCCACGCGAGGTCGCCGACGCGCTGCAGCCCGAACATCGAGTAGTAGATGTAGAACGGGATCATCGGCACGTTGTTCGTGCTGTACGACGTGGCGGCGACGATCCAGCTCGACATCGCGCCGCCCTCGTTGATGCCCTCCTGCAGCACCTGGCCGTCCTTCGACTCGCGGTAGTACATCAGCTGGTCGGCGTCCTGCGGCTTGTAGAGCTGGCCGAGCGACGACCAGATGCCGAGCTGGCGGAACATGCCTTCCATGCCGAAGGTGCGCGACTCGTCGGGCACGATGGGCACGACGTGCTTGCCGATGGTCTTGTCGCGCACCAGCGTGCCGAGCATCTGGACGAAGGCCATCGTGGTCGAGATCTCGCGCTCGCCGGTGTCCTTCAGCAGCCGCTCGAACGTGGACAGCGGCGGGATCTCGAGCGCGGTCGACTTGCGCCGCCGCTGCGGCAGGTAGCCGCCGAGCGCGGCGCGCCGCGCGTGCAGGTACTGCATCTCCGGGCTGTCCTCGGCGAGCTTGACGAAGGGCACGTTTGGCAGCTCTTCGTCGGAGACCGGGATCTGGAAGCGGTCGCGAAACCCGCGCAGCGCGTCCTGCGTCATCTTCTTCGCCTGGTGCGCGATCATCTGGCCTTCGCCCGACTCGCCCATGCCGTAACCCTTGACGGTCTTCGGCAGGATCAGGGTCGGCTGGCCGGTGTGCTTGACGGCGGCGGAATAGGCGGCGAAGACCTTGACCGGGTCGTGCCCGCCACGCGTCAGGCCCCAGATCTCGTCGTCGCTCATGTCGGCCACGAGCGCCCCCGTCTCGTCGTACTTGCCGAAGAAATGCTCGCGCACATAGGCGCCGCTCTTGCTCTTGAAGTCCTGGTACTCGCCGTCGACGCACTCCTCCATGCGCTGCAGCAGCTTGCCGCTCTTGTCCTTGGCGAGCAGCGCGTCCCAGCCGCTGCCCCACAACACCTTGATGACGTTCCAGCCGGCACCGCGGAACACGCTCTCGAGTTCCTGCACGATCTTGCCGTTGCCACGCACCGGGCCGTCCAGGCGCTGCAGGTTGCAGTTGATGACGAAGACGAGGTTGTCCAGGTTCTCGCGGCCGGCGAGCGAGATCGCGCCCAGCGACTCGGGTTCGTCCATCTCGCCGTCGCCCATGAAGGCCCAGACCTTGCGCGGCGTCGTGTCGGCCAATCCCCGGCCGTGCAGGTACTTGAGGAAGCGCGCCTGGTAGATCGCCATCAGCGGTCCGAGGCCCATCGAGACGGTCGGGAACTGCCAGAAGTCGGGCATCAGCCAGGGGTGCGGATAGGAGGGGATGCCCTGGCCGTCGGTCTCCTGGCGGTAGTTCAACAGTTGCGCTTCGGTGAGCCGGCCTTCGAGAAAGGCACGCGCATAGATCCCGGGCGAACTGTGCCCCTGGATGAACAGCAGGTCGCCGCCATGGGTGTCGGTCGGCGCATGCCAGAAGTGGCCGAAGCCGATGTCGTACAGCGTCGCCGCCGACTGGAAGCTCGCGATGTGGCCGCCGAGCTCGGACGAGTCCTTGTTGGCGCGCAGGATGATCGCCATCGCGTTCCAGCGGATGATCGAGCGCAGCCGATGCTCGATCGCGCGATCGCCGCTGCTCTTGTCCTCGCGCTCGGGCGGGATGGTGTTGCAGTAGGCGGTGGTCAGCGAGCGGGGGACATAGACCCCGTCACGCCGGCCCTGGTCGACCAACCGGTTGATGAGGTAGTTCGTGCGCTCGTTGCCGCGGTGCTGCTGGACCGCGCTCAACGCGTCGACCCACTCGCCGGTTTCGGTGGGGTCGAGGTCGCCCATCGTGCTCATTTGCCGTCTCCTGTGTTGTCGTCTTGTTCCGCATCTGTCGATGCGGCCAGCCCACAGTCATCGCAACCCACATGCCATCGCGCGCGGCGCCGCGCAACTGCGGTAAGTCGTTGATTTGGTTCGAGTTGAGCTGCGCGTTGGCACGGTGAGTTGCCGGCCATCCAGACTTCGGGAGTGCAGGCCGTCCGGCTCGCCGGCAGGATTTATTCGAGCAAACCCTTGCTCGCCAATGTGCGCGCAGCATCGCGGCCCCGTCGGTGTTGCGGGAGCTGCGGCAGTCCCTTTCCGTCCGAAGCCCTGGCCCCACGGTGACGGTACCTGCAAAGACTGACAGGTGCTCAAACCAACGATACCTGTTTCAATGGGTCGTGGAATCAGTTCAGCGCCGTCATCGAGCACTGCCAATCAGGAGACGCGCCGACATCCACGCGCGTTTGCGTACTGAGTCGCAAAGGGAACAACGTGAAATCCGTCCGGGTGCTCTTCATCGGCACGTCCGAATCAGCCAGCGACCTCTTGACGATCGACATGCTCCAAGGGGGGATCAAGGCCGTGACCGAGCGCGCAGATTCCCGCGCAGAAATCGAGGAAGCGCTCCAGTGGTTCGAACCGGATGTGGTCATCTCCGAAGTCGGACTCCCCGAACTCGACGGCACGCAGACCTTGGAACTGGTGCACCAAATGCGGCCCGAGGTCCCGTTCATCTTCGTTTCGGACGCACACGGCGAGCAGCAGCAACTTGATGCCTTGCGGCAAGGTGCAGTGGACTGCGTGCCGAAGCTGGACCGAGTGCGGTTGTTGTCGGCGGTGCGGCATGCTTTGAACGAAGCGTTCGAGCGTCAGGTCCGCTGCGACGCAGAGCGTGCGCTGCAGGACAGCGAGATCCGGTTCCGGCTGTTCATGGAGCACATGCCCGGCGCGGTGTACATGAATAGCCTGGACGGCAAGTTCACGTACGTCAATACCGCCGCCGAACGCATGATCGGCCGCCCCGCGCAGGAAATCATGGGTCGTACGCTGGTACAACTTTTCCCCGCCGACCTTGCGGCTGCGTTCGCCGAAAGCGACCAACGGGCGTTGAAAGTTCGACAAGAGGTGGAGGCGGTCGAAGAAGTCATGACCCCCGACGGACCTCGCACGTTCCGCAGCGTCAAGTTTCCGGTCATCGGCGTGAACGGGTTGCCTGCGATGGTGGGCGGGTTCTCCGCCGATATCACGCAGCACTTGCTCGAGCAGCGCCAGATCGCGCGGCTCCGTCGCATGCACTCCGTCTTGAGCGGCATCAATCGCGCGATTGTGGAAGTCGATGACCGCGACACGCTGTTCAATGACGCCTGCCGAATCGCCGTGGAGGCCGGGGGATTTCGGATGGCCTGGGTCGGCCTGACGGATCCAGGCCATGGCAAGGTCACACCCGTCGCGTGGTACGGGGCCGACAACGGCTATCTCGACGAAGTTGGGCGTCTGCTCACCGCGGGAGGAGAAGAGCGTCAGCTGACCGGATGGTCGGTTCAAGTCGGCTCGTGGGATTCGGGGGTGGCGGCCGAGACCGCTCGCCAGAACGAAATCATCGTGTGCGAAGACATCGAGACCGATCCACGCGTCGTGTTCAAACAGCCCGCGCTCGCCCGTGGGTTCCACTCGGTGGCGGTCCTGCCGCTGAAAGCGCGCGGGGAAACGGTCGGCACGCTGACCCTGTTCGACAGCGAGTCGCGGACTTACGAGGCCGATGAGCGCGAATTGCTGGGCACTTTGTCGAAGAGCATTTCTTTTGCGCTCGATCACCTGGACCAAGTGCAACAGCTGGCGTTCGTGTCCTTGTACGACACGCTGACTGGCTTGCCCAGTCGCGCCCTGTTCGTGGACCGGCTATCGCAGAGGCTGCGTTCCGACGCTGCTGACAAACGAGGCGTGAGCCTGCTCCTTTTCGATCTGAGACGCTTCCGCGAGATCAACGCCTTGCTCGGCCGCGACAGCGGCGATCAGGTGCTGAAAATCTTCGCCAATCGCCTGGCTGTTGCCTTTGGGCGCGCGGCATCGGTCGGACGAATTGCCGGAGACCAGTTCGCCGTCGCTGTCAGCGACATGAGCTTCTCCGCACTGGCCACGCTGGGCGACGATCACTGGGACGGACGCCTCGTCACACCGATGCTGATCGATGGCGCCGAAGTTCGCGCGCCGTTCAAATTGGGCGTCAGCTCGACCATTGCAGCCAGCGACAGTGCCGAGATCCTGTTCCGACAAGCCGAGATTGCGCTGCAGCGTGCAAAGGAAGCCAGCGACGTGTGCGTGTTCTATTCGCATGAAATGAACTCGCTCGCCGCGCGCCACCTGCAACTGGACAATCAGCTGCGCAAGGCGATTGACGGCAAGCAGTTCGTTCTGCACTATCAGCTGAAGGTCGACCTGGCGACCCGCAGAACGGTAGGGGTCGAAGCGTTGCTTCGTTGGCGCGATCCCTTGCGCGGCATCATCGCCCCGGAAGAGTTCATCCCCGCGCTCGAGGAATCGGGGCTCATCGTGAAGGTGGGGCGGTGGGCCATCGAGCAGGCCGTGTCGGACATTCGCTGGTGGCAGACCTGCAAGCTTGATGTGCCGCGGGTGTCCGTGAACGTGTCGTGGGTCGAGCTTCGACAAACCGACTTCGTCGGCAAGGTTCTTGCCGCCGTGGGAGGCCCGTCCAACGCGGCCGCACTCCTCGATCTCGAGATCACCGAGGGTGGCGCGACGGAGGACATGAGCGCGCTGGGCGAGAAGCTGACACAGCTGCACGATCTGGGTGTGGGCATCATCATGGATGACTTCGGAACGGGACGTTCAAGTCTCGGCCAGTTGGCCCGATTGCCCGTCGATGTCGTGAAGATCGATCGCAGTCTGGTGGCCGACATGGACACTGAACCGCGGGCCCTTGCGATCGTCACCGCGATCGCCGGTCTGGCCAAGGCGCTGGGACTGGTGGTCTTGGCGGAAGGCGTCGAGACCGAGTCGGTCGCACGTCGTTTGCATGGGCTGGGTTGCCAACAAGCGCAGGGATTCCTTTTCGGCGCCGCCCTGCCCGCGGCTGACCTTGCGAAATTGCTGCTTTCTGTGGCGAGCGCGGAGCCGCTGGCGGCAAAAAGGATCGCCGACCGACGTGCCGCCCCGTGACTCATCCCCAACGGGTTGTATTGGTGACGACGAGTCGCCCGTCGTTCGAGGTGACATCGGCTTGATCGGTGGATGGAGCAAGTACCTCTTCGACGAGTTCGCCCCACGCCCGATCAGACTTGGACTTCGCGAGCTCGGCTTCGCGCAGTGCGATCAGATCCTCGATGCTCGCCGCGGGACCGGCTGCCGTCCGATCGATCGACCGCTGGTGGGCGTGTCCCAGATGAATCCCGATCCGCTCGCAGATGGATTTGAAAAGTTGCGACACGCGCGAGGAGCTGACGTTCATGGATTGGGCCAGCTCGATGGGGGTCATCCCGATGCCGAGGTACGCGTCGATGACCTGGCGATCGCGTTCTGGCAGCGTCGCGAAGAACTTCTCGAGCCGCCGCATCAGCATCCCCGTGTCGACACGCGCTTCGACCTCGTCCTGCGCGGTGGCAGGCTCGTGAGGCGGCGGCGTGTCGTCCGATTCGGGATCGTCTGGCGGGCTCGGCACATGGCCTGAGCGCGCAGCCAGCTCGAGTTCGAAGATCTCTTCCGGGCCCATGCCGCAAGACTGGCTGAGTTCCGCCGTCGTGGGATCGGCGCCGTGGCTTGCACGCCAACGTTCCGTGGCCATCTGCATGACCTTGATCTTGCGCCGCTGGGCGCGCCCGAGGTGGTCCATCTGTCGCAACTCGTCGAGCATGGCGCCTTTGACGCGCATTCGCGCGTAGCGTACGAAAGCTTCCTTGGCTTCGTCGGTCTCGCGATCACCCTCCCAGGTGAACGCCAAGGCCGCCTGCGCCACACCGATCAGCCCGACCTGGATGAGATCGGCCTTCTCCACATTCGATGGCAGGTGCCGCATGAAGGCCTGGGCCTGCTTGCGGACCCACGACTCGTTGCGCAGAATCAACGATGAAGACACGCCTTGCATCGAGATCATTGGTCGTCCAGTTCCGGTACCCGACTTGATGCTGTCGAGTCCGCAAACGGGACGCAACTAGCGATCCTTGCAGGTGGCAGCTTGGACGTTCGTTGGGCTTCGCCTCTAGGCGTGGTTCAAGCGATGCCTGCGCCAAGCGCCGGAAACACATCGCTGAACAGCAACCCGATCAGCTGTTGCCCGGCGGGCGTGGACCAGTCCTGCGCGATTTCCGCCATGAGCGTGTTGGTGGCGGTGAGCACCACGCCCGCATCGTGCATCCGCTGGCGCGAGAACTCTTCGGACAGATCGCTGGGCGATCCCGATGCGTCCATCACGGCCTGAACGGCAAAGCCTTCGAGCGCGGCGTCGATGGACGGGAAGATCAGGCACACGTCGGTGGTGACGCCCGCCATGATCAGGTTCTTGCGCCCCGTGGCGAGCACCGCCTTGCGGAAGTCGGCGTAGGCCCAGGCGTTGACCACGCCAGGGCGCTTGACCCGAGCCGCGTGCGCTTCAGGCAGGATCTCGGCAATTTCCGGGAGGATCGGGCCTTGGGCGTGATCTTCCTGACTCGACGTGATCACGACGGGCATCTTGAGAATCTTCGCCATCTTGGCCAGCGCGATCGACTGCTTGGCTGCAAGTGTGCGGTCGATGTTCTTGATCAGCTGCATCGTGCCGACCTGATGGTCGATCAGCAGCAAGGCGGCGTTGTCGGCGGTGAATCGTTCAACCTTCATGATGTAGTTCCTCAGTAGTGAATGGGGCACACGCCCCGGGTGTGTGGGGCCTGTCACAGCCTCCCGAATTCGCCACGGTGGTAGGCGGCGGTTGCTGCAGCCAGGCTCTCCTGGTTTGCAAACGCCATCGGCCCGTTCGACAGCACGGGTTGGCGCAGCGGTTCGCCGATGAACACGGCGACCTTGGCCGCGCCGGCCTTCGCGGTGAGCTGGTGCGTCGTCGCTTCGGTCGCGGTCGGCAGGATCGGGGCACCGAGGTCGTCGAGGCCGAAGCCCTGGCCATCGATAGCCGCGCTGCCGTTGATCGGCATGAAGAAGGCACGCTGTCCCGCCGGCGCTGGCAGCGCCAGTTCAGCGCCGGCCTCCAGCGTGATGTCCAGCAAGGTCACCTCGGTCGGCGGTGTCAGCGGCGAATGCGCGCCGCCGAAGCGGCCCAAGGGGACGCGGACCCGCACACCGGGGCGCTGAACCACCGGCACGTCCTGCGGCGCCAGGGTCAGCGCAAACGGTGCCGCGTTCTGCCGGTCCCGAGGGAGGTTGACGAAGACCTGCAGCAGGTGCGTGGTGCTCCCCAGCACGGCCGGGTTCTCTTCATGGACCACACCGCGCCCGGCGGCGGTCCAATGGAGGCCGCCCGGCTCGATCAGCGTGCTGTTGCCCTGCGAATCGCGGTTGGCGATACCGGTCTCCGAATCGAGGAACAGATAGGTCACCGCGGAGAAGCCGGCGTGCGGATGCGGCGGGAAGGTGGGCGCACTCATCCAGGCGTGGTCGATGCCCATGAAGGGATCGAGCTGCGCAGGATCGGAACCATGCAGGCGGTAGGCCCGGAACTGGCTTCCCCGGTTGGCACGCTGCAGGCGGGCGATGGTGGTCATGACAGCCTGCCTGCCTCAGGCGGCTTCGGCCACCGCCAGCGTTGGATAGTCGATGTATCCCTTGGCGGTAGGCGGTGCGAAGAAGGTGTTGCGGTCGGGCGCGTTGAGCGCCGCGCCCTGACGGAAGCGCTCCGGCAGGTCGGGGTTCGCGAGGAAGGCGCTGCCGAACACCGCGGCGTCGGCCTTGCCCTCGGCCAGCACGCTCTCGGCGCTGTCCTGGGTCAGCCCGCCGCCGATCAGGTACGCGCCGTCGAAGCGCGGGCGCAGCAGGGCGTGGTAGTCGATCTTTGCGCCGAAGAGCGCGACGTGCAGATACGCCAGGCCCTGGCCGCGCAGCTTGTCGACGAGATAGGTGTAGGCCTCCTGAGGCGCCGCATCGGTGATGCTGTTGTAGTTCATCTCCGGCGAAATCTTGATGCCGACCCGGTCGGCACCCGCCTCAGCCACCATCGCGGCCAGCACGTCCAGCATGAAGCGGGCGCGGCCTTCGATCGAACCACCGTACTGGTCTTGCCGCTGGTTGCTGCCCGACGAGAGGAATTGCTCGGGCAGGTAGCCCGAGGCGCCATGCAGTTCGACGCCGTCGAAGCCCGCTTCAATGGCGCGGCGGGTCGCTTGGGCGTAGTCGTCGATGACGCCCGCAATCTCGGCGATGCGCAGCTCGCGAGGCATGACGAAATCGACCTGGCCGGCCGAGGTCCATGCCTGGCCTTCGGGCTTGATGGCCGAGGGGCCACGGGCGTTGCGCCATCGAGCAGCGACGGATGCGAGACCCGTCCGCAGTGCATCAGCTGCATGAAGATGTGGCCGCCGCGCGCATGCACGGCCTCGGTCACCTTCTTCCAGGCCGCAACCTGCGCCTCGGTTTCGATCCCGGGCGTGTGCACATAACCCTTGCCCATGGCCGAGGGAAACACGCCTTCGGTGACGATGAGACCGGCACTGGCGCGCTGAGCGTAGTAGGTGACCGCCAGGTCACTCGGCACGCCGTCGCTGTCGGCGCGCGAACGAGTCATCGGCGCCATGACGAGGCGGTTCGGCGTGATGTAGCGGCCGATGCGAACAGGAGTGAGCAGTTGGCTCATGGTGAAGTCCTTGGGTGAGCGATGGATGCATCTTGGATTATTCTTTCTGAGAGATAAAGTAGATATTATGGAACTCATTGATCCATTAATGGCGCAATCTGAATGGAACTGCTGAACGACATGGCCTTGTTTGTCGAGGTCGCCAACACGATGAGCTTTCGTCGTGCGGCCGATGCCACGGGCGTGCCCAACTCGACCCTGTCCAGGCGAATCAGCACCTTGGAGAAGGCGATCGGCCTGCGTCTCTTGCATCGCACGACGCGCAAGGTCGAGCTCACCGAAGCGGGGCAGCTCTACTACGAGCGCTGCAGGCGCATCGTTGACGAAGCGCGGATCGCTCACGAGCAGTTGGGGGAGATGCTGGCGCAGCCCAGCGGTGTCTTGCGTGCGTCGCTGCCGGTGGATTTCGCCACGATCTACATGGCGCCGCTGATTGCGGAGTTCGCTCGCCGATACCCCGGCATCACTTTTGATTTCGATCTCACGCCCCGACGGGTGGACCTGGTCACCGAACCCTTCGATGTGGCAATCCGCATGGGGGAGCTCACGGACTCGACCTTGATCGCTCGCCTGCTTGCCCGCCTGTCGGTGCAGGTCTATGCCTCGCCGCGCTACCTGGAGCTCTCAGGCGAGCCAGCGCATCCCACCGACCTGGCGCAGCACGAGTGCGTGGGTTTTCCCAAAGCAGGCAAATGGACGCTGCATCGTGAAGCAGAGACCGTCGAGGTTGAAGTCGGAGGGCGGTTTCTGGTCAACAGCGTCGGCATGTTCCGGCGCCTGGCGACGCTGGACCTGGGCGTGATACTGCTGCCTGAGGAGGTTGCCGCAGATGATTTGGCGGCCGGTCGCCTGCGCCGGATATTGCCTGAGTGGCAGGCCAAATCGACGCCGGTCTATGCCCTGACCGAAACACGTTTGCTACCGGCGAAGACGCAGCGCTTTATCGAGTTTGTCCAGGAGCGCTTGGGTCAGCAAGCCGGAGTTCGGCGAATGTGAATGTGACGCGGGCGCTCCCACCGGTGGTGTAGAGCGCCCGCGGGTCTGGCTACAGAACCAACTACATCGCGTAGGGATCCGCCCCGGACCTAGAGATTGAAGACATATCACCTCCTTTCGCAGTTGCCACGAGGACTCTAGAGTAATCGCTTTGCACCCCAAGTGCGTCAGTTCATCGCCGATCTTCGCATCGAGTGAGGCCTCAGCTGACGATGCCCAGGTGCCAGGGGACAAATTCATGGTCGCCCAGCCCGAGCAGTTCGCTCTTGGTGGACTGGCCGGACGCGGCACGCAGGATGTGCTCGAAGATGTGCTGGCCCATCTGCGACACGCTCAGTTCGCCGTCGAGCACCAGGCCGCAGTTGATGTCCATGTCCTCCTCGAGCCGCCTGTACATGGGCGTGTTGGTCGCGAGCTTGATCGTCGGTGCCGGCTTGGAGCCGAACATCGAGCCGCGCCCGGTCGTGAAGCAAATGAGGTTGGCGCCGCTGGCGATCTGGCCGGTCGAGGCCACCGGGTCGTAGCCGGGCGAATCCATGAACACGAAGCCGGCGGTGTCGATAGTCTCGGCGTATTCGTACACCGCCTGCAGCGGCGTGGTGCCGCCCTTCATCGCGGACCCCAGCGACTTCTCGAAGATGTTCGCGAGGCCGCCCGCCTGGTTGCCGGGGCCAACCACACCGTTGAACTGGCCGTTGTGGCCGCGCGTGTACTCGGCCCACCAGGCCAGCCGGGCCAGCAGCTTCTTGCCGACCTCGGGTGTCACGGCGCGGCGCGTCAGCATGAACTCGACGCCGTGGATCTCGGGCGTCTCCGACAGGATCGCGGTGCCGCCGTGGCGCACCAGGATGTCCATCGCCGCGCCGAGCGCCGGGTTGGCCGTGATGCCCGAAAAGCCGTCGGAGCCACCGCATTCGAGGCCGATCTTCAGGTGTGCAGCACTCACCGGCTCACGCTTCACGTCGTTGGCCGCGGGCAGCATGGACTCGATCGCCGCGACGCCCGCGGCGATGGTGGCGCGAGTGCCACCGACGTCTTGCATGACCAGCGTACGAACGTGCTCGCCGAGCGTCAGCCCTTGTGACGCGACCAGGTCGGCGACCTGGTTGCGCTCGCAGCCCAGGCCGACGATCAGCACGCCGGCCAGGTTGGGGTGGCGCGCATAGCCGGCGATGGTGCGCCGGAGCACGTCGAAGTGTTCGCTCGGCGACGACATGCCGCAGCCGCTGGTCTGCGCGAACGCGGCCACGCCGTCGACATTGGGATACGCGGCCAGCCGCTCGGGCGTGAAGTGGGCGGCGATGTGCTTGATGACGGTGGCCGAGCAGTTCACCGACGACAGGATGCCGACGAAGTTGCGCGTGGCCACGCGGCCGTCGGGCCGCACGATGCCCATGAAGGTGGCGCGCTCGGCCTCGGGCACGTAGTCGACCGGGCGCACGTCCTCGCAGAAGCCGGGATCGCGGTCGAAGTCGATGATCTCGAGGTTGTGCGAATGCACGTGCTCGCCGGCCTCGATGTCGCGCGTGGCCGCGCCGATCACGGTGTCGTACTTCTTCACCGGCTCGCCGGCGGCGATGCGCTGCGCGGCGATCTTGTGGCCGGCCGGTACCTGAGCGCGCATGCGCAGCCCGAACTCGGACAGTTCCTGGCCCAAGCCGATCGGCTGGCGCGCGACCAGCACGTTGTCGTTGGCGTGCAGCCGGATCAGTGGCGACGCAGCAAGAGGCGTGGTCATCGCGTCAGCTCTTCGCGATCAGCTCTTTGAGCTTGAGCTTCTCGATCAGCGCGGTCTCTTTCTTGTACGTCGTGACCACGTACTTCTCGTAGTCCGGCGCGTCCAGGTACATCAGCGGCGCGTCGATCTTCTCGCAGGCGGCGGCGAACTCCGGGCTCGCGGCGGCCACCTTGAAAGCATCGCGCAGGCGCTGCGCGACGGCCGGCTCGAGGCCCTTGGGGGCACCGATGCCGTTGGGTGCGTCGACCACGACGTTGAAGCCCTGGTCGCGCAGCGTCGGCACGTCGGGGAAGTCGTTGGTGCGCTTCTCGCCCCAGGTGGCCAGCAGACGCAGCTTGCCGGCCTTGACATGCGGCGTCCATGAGCTGGAGTCGGCGAGCGCGTCGATCTGACCGCCCAGCAGGTCTTGCAACGCGGGGGCGCCGCCCTTGTAAGGGATGTGGTTCAGCTGGATGCCTGCGGCGAGCGCGAATTCCTCCATGCCCACGTGGGTTGCGCCGCCAATGCCGGCGCTGCCGTAGCTGAGCTTGCCCGGGGTCGCCTTCGCGGCCGCCACGAAGTCCTGCAGCGTCTTCCACGGCGCCTCGGTGCGCACGGCGATGCCGAAGGTCTGGCCAGAGGTGCGCGCGAGGTAGCTCAGGTCCTTCAGCGGATCGATCTGCACCGTGCCGAGCTGCGCGAAGCGAGTCACCGAGATCGGGATCTGTCCGATCGTGTAGCCGTCGGGCTTCGCGATCGCCAGCGCCTTCAGGCCCAGCATGCCCGAGGCACCGGTCCGGTTCTCGACCACGATGGTCTGGCCGAGCTGCTTGGCTGCGACCTGGCACAGCGCACGCATCGTCACGTCGGCCGTGCCGCCCGCGGGCCACGGGCAGATGAAGGTGACGAGCCGGTCGGGATAACCGGCCGAGAAGGCCTGACGGGTCGTGGCGAGCAGCGAGGTCGCGCCGAGGCTGCCGATGACGAATTGGCGACGGTGGATCCGCATCTTGTCTCCTGTTTTTTGGAATGGGTGTGAGCCAAATTGTCGGTGGCAGGCTCATTACAATCCAATGAAGATACGGACTCTCTTCTTTCCGTTCAGGTTATGGAGCCGGCATGGCCAACATCGACCGCGCGCTTCGGTCCAACGTGAAGCTGCGGCACCTGCAGCTGCTGGTGGCGCTGGACGAGTTTCGCCATCTCGGCCGGGCCGCGGAGTTCCTGTCGCTGACGCAGCCCGCGGTGTCCAAGTCGCTCGCGGAGATCGAGCGCATGTTCGGCCTCGACCTCTTCACCCGATCGACCCGCGGCACCGAGCCCACGCCTTTCGGCGACACGGTGGTCCGCTTCGCACGCTCGGTGCTGGCCGACTTCGACCGCACGCGCGAGGAGATCGCCGCGGTGGCCAGCGGAGCGGCGGGCCGCACGCGCGTGGGGGCGATGGTCGTGGCCACGCCGATGCTTCTTTCGCGTGCGGTGCAGTTGCTCAAGGCCCGATCGGCGCAGACGGCCGTCTCGATCGAGGAGGGCGATCTGACCCGGTTGCTGCCGCGGCTGCGGGTGGGTGAGCTCGACCTCATCGTCGGGCGCCTCGAGCCCGGCTACGCAGCGCCCGACCTCGAGATGGAAGCCCTTTTCGAGGAACCGATGAGCATCGTCGCGCGCCGCGACCATGCACTGGCCCGAAAGGTACGCCTGCGCTGGGACGATCTGGCGGCCGTGCCCTGGGTGGTGCCACCGCCCTGGGCGTCCTCACGCATCAAGCTCAATCAGCTCTTCTACCAGCACAAGCTCAACCCGCCCGCGGACCTGATCGAGTCGGCGTCGTTCCTCGTCATGCTCACGTTCATGCGGCAGCGCCCCGCGGTTGGGTTCGTTGCGCGCTCGGTGGCCCGGTACCTCGAAGCGGAGGGGCTGGCCAAGGTGCTGAACATCAAGGTGCCGATCGAGCTGCCGCCAGTAGGCCTCATCATGATGCGCGGGCGCACCCGCCCGCCGGCGACCGCACAGCTGATCGAATGTCTGCGCAGCGCGGCGAAGACACGGCGCCCGATGGTGCCGCAGCTGGCGTGAAGGAGGTTTGCGCCTCAGCCCGGCAAGGCGTCTCCGAACACGTCCAGCGCCGTGCCGTGCAACGCGCGCAGCAGTTCAACCGGGTCGACCGCCTCGGCCAGCGCCAGCGCGCCGCTGTGACGGTATGAGGGTGCCAGCAAACGCTGGGCGGCTTCGATCACGATGGGCGCTGTCACGGCATAGATGTCTTGCCCACGCACTCCGGCCATCTTGGTCACGCCGCCCTGCGCGAGCCGCACCGCCAACTCGAAACGCTGCGCCGAGCGCCCGCTGGTGTCTGCCGCAGTGGGCGGCGGTGTCGAGGCATCGCGGATGTCGTCAAGCGCCGAGCGATTCAATAGCGAGCGGATCGCGCCGACCTTCAGGTGATGGGCCAGGGTGATGACTTCGCTGAATGGCAGATCGACCATGGGCTGACGGCCCAGCGGCGGGGAGAAGACCCAGTCCGGCACCTCAGCCGATGGCACCAGCGGCGCACGGCGCCCGTTCGTCACGACCACCCGCGGCACCGTGTTGCGCTCGCCGGTCTTGCGCGTACCGGCGGTGGGCCACCAGCGATCGAGCGCAATCGCGACAGTGATCTCGTCGATGTCGCCCGCAGATGCCAACGCGCTGGCCAGAAGATCGGCCAGGCCGCCATAGAAGCCGGCCGCCGGAATCACGACCCGATTGGCTGCGCGCGCCGGTGCATCGAGGTCGGCGAAGCTGGCCAGCGCGCTGGCCTGCTCTGCCGTCACGTCGATGTAGTGGCAGCCGGCACGCAGCGCCGCCTGCGCCACAGGCGCTGCGGTGTCGAGAAATGGACCCGAGCAGTTGATGACCACCGCACAGCCGGCGAAGGCCAGCCCGAGGCTGACCGGGTCGTCGAGCAGCGCCACGCGCCGAGCAACTGCCGGAGGAATCGTCTCGTCGAGCCGCGCGGCGCTGCGCCCGACTGCCACCACCGGCAGCCCACGGCGCTGCGCTTCACGCACGACAAATTGACCGGTATGGCCGGTGGCGCCATACACGGCGATGAACCTGGTTGTGGAATTCATGGGAGGGAGTCCTTCTGGAAGGTACAGACCTGTCTGTTCTTTCAAGATTACAGACAGGTCTGTAGCATGTCAACCATGCGCATCACGCCTGCCCCCCGCTCCACGCGAGATCCTTCACCAACAGGCCGCTCCGGCGCGGTGTCGAAACGCTCAGCGAGAACAGCCACCAGCAGAGTGGACGGTGCAGTCGCCGAGCCGGCACTCGACATCCGAGACCGCATCCTCGGCACCGCTTCCACCCTGTTCTATGAGCGTGGCGTGCGCGCTGTCGGCGTCGATCTGGTCGTGCAGGAAGCGGCGGTGGCAAAGACGAGCCTGTACCGCTACTTCCCCACCAAGGACGATCTCATCGTCGCCTTCCTGGAGCGCGAGGATCTCGAGTTCTGGGCGCAATGGGACCGCGTGGCCGAGCAATGCGCCGACGACCCCGCCGGCGAACTGGACGCCCACATGCGCTGGATCGGCGAACGCCTGGCCCGCTCCAATTACCGCGGCTGCCCGCAAATCAACGTGGCCGCCGAGTTTGCGGAACAGGACCACCCGGCCCGCCAAGTCTCGCAGCGCCACATGCAGGCGCTGCGAAGCCGTCTGCAAGACATCGCCAAGCGGCTGAACGTACCTCGGTACAAGCAACTCGCCGCACAGCTCGCGGTGCTGGTCAACGGCGCCTTTGTCAGCTCGAGCCTGCTCAGCCCCGAGGAGGCCACCGGCGTGTTGCGGGGCGCGCTGAAGTCGTTGCTGGCTGGCGCGCGGGCTGGCGCTTGAGCGCGACGGCCCGGAACTTCGCAGCGTTACGCGACCTTCGGCTACGAGCCGTTCCCGCGACGAAGGAACAGTTCGACGCCTTCATCGCCGCCGAATCGGCGCGCTTCGCGAACGTGATCAGTTCGTCGAAGATCAGCATCGATTGAGTCGCACGGCGTCGGGCAGGATCATGAACTGCCGGCGACCTCGCTGCCGGCCGAATGCAGGACTAGGGGGGAGAAACAGACCCCGCGCGCACCCGCGCGGCGCGTAGACTTCGGCCTCATGATCAATGGGCAGCGATCGGGCGAATGGATCCATCCGTATTGCGCACCTCTTGTGACTCGGCGGCAGCATGAGTGAGATCCGTGCTCTGCTCCTGACCGACGTGGTCGACAGCACCCGGCTTTCGGAGCGGCTCGGCGACGCCGCCATGGCCGCGGCGTGGCAGGCCCATGACCGTGTCGCCAGACAGTTGCTGCCGCTGTGGCGAGGCCGCGAGATCGACAAGACCGATGGCATGCTGCTGATGTTCGACGCGGCAGCAGACGCGGTTGGCTATGCGCTGGCTTACCACCGCGCGCTGGCGGCGCTGCCGGTGGTGCTCCAGGCCCGTGCGGGCGTGCACGTCGGACCGGTCCTGCTGCGTGAGAACAGCGCCGAAGACATCGCACGCGGAGCCAAACCGCTCGAGGTCGACGGGCTCGCCAAGCCGACCGCGGCCCGTGTGATGTCGCTCGCGCAGCCGGGGCAGACGCTGCTGACGGCCGAGGCGCGCAGCGATCTGGGCCGGACCAGCCTGAGGGTCCAGTCGCATGGTCACTGGATGGTCAAGGGCGTCGCGGAGCCGCTGGAGATCTTCGAGGTGGCCGAATCGGATGCGCGCCTCGTTCCGCCGCCCGACTCCGAGAAGGTCTTCCGCGTTGCGCGCGCCGGCGACTGGTGGATGCCGGTCAAGGAAATCCCGAACAACCTGCCGCAGCAGGGCTCGTCGTTCGTTGGCCGCGAGCGCGAGCTGGACGACATCAAGAGCCTGCTGTCCAGCGCACGTTTGCTGACCCTGCTCGGAATGGGCGGCCTCGGCAAGACCAGGTTGTCGCTTCAGGCCGCGGCCGAGGTGATGCATCAGTACCCGGACGGCGTGTGGTTTCTCGACCTGGCGCCGATCCGGGACCCTGCGCTCGTCGTCAACGTCGCGGCGCAGGCGCTCGATGTGCGCGAGGAGCCCGACCGGCCGCTGGTGCAGACACTGTGCACGCACCTCAAGCAGCGCCGCGTACTCCTCATCCTGGACAACTGCGAGCACTTGATCGAGGCGTCCGCGGAACTGGCCCATGCGATCGTGCGCGCGACCGCATACGTCGGCCTCATCGCCTCCAGCCGCCAGTCGCTGCGCGTTCCCGGCGAACGGGCCTATCCCATCCTGCCGCTGCCGGTTCCGAAACGCGACGATGGCGTCGAGGCATTGCGGCGTTCGCCTGCGGTGCGATTGTTCATCGACCGCGCGCGGGCACACAAGCCTGGTTTCGAACTCAGCGAGCGCGACGCACCCGTCGTGGCCGAACTGGTCGCGCGGCTCGAAGGCATTCCGCTGGCACTCGAGCTGGCGGCCGCGCGCATACGCGCGCTTTCGGTGGCCGATATCAACGCGCGCCTCAAGGACCGCTACAAGCTCCTGACCGGTGGCGCCCGCGTCCTGCAGGAGCGGCAGCAGACGCTGCGTGCGCTGGTCGATTGGTCATACGAGTTGTTGAGCGAGGCCGAGCAGACGGTTCTGTGTCGACTGGGTGTTTTTGTCGGGGGCTTCGACCTGGGTGCCGCCGAATACGTGTGTGGCGTGGACCCGTTGACGAGCGACGACGTGTTGGATCTGCTCGGGTCGTTGGTCGAGAAGTCGCTCGTCATGCTGGATGAAAGTGACGAGGGCACGCGCTACCGGATGCTCGAAACCATCCGCGACTATGCGCGTGAAAAGCATGATCTTGCCGGCGGGTCTGCCGCGGCGGCAGCCCGGCACTGCGAGTATTTTTTCAAGATGGCCAAAAGCGCCAACCAGGGCTTGAGGGGTCCGGAACAGGCCGACTGGATCTGGCGACTCGAGACCGAGCACGACAACGTGCGGGGCGCGATGGCCCTTGCATTGTCGGGTGGTGTCGATCCGTTGATTGCGGTCAAGCTGCCGGTGGCCTTGCTGGGCTTCTGGATGCTGCGCGGGTACGCGACCGAAGGCCGCAGCGCCGTACGCGCCGCGTTGGCCATGCCAGCGATCCAGGCGTCGGACGTCGCGCATGCCCACGCCTTGTACGTGGGCGCCGCGCTGGCCGAAAGCCAGAGTGATTTCGACCAGGCGCGCGAGATGCTCGAAACCTGTCTGTCGTTGCGGCGCGGGTTGGGCAATCCGGTCGACATCGCCGCAACCCTGTCGACACTGTCTCCGGCTCGACTGCAGGCTGGCGACGCGGCGGGCGCGGAAGAGGGCGAACAAGAGGCGCTGCGGATTTTCCGAGAGCTCGGAGACCGCGTGGGTGAAGCCATCGGCCTGCTGCACCTTGGCCAGATCGGGCTGTACGTCGAAGACGACGCACAGGCGAACACCTACCTGGAACAGTGCTTGGCGATCGCTCGGGAGATCAAGCACCAGGAGGTCGAGGGCGAGTGCGAACTCATCCTGGGCGAGAGTGCGTTCGAGTTCGGGGACCGGGAGCGGGCCTGTCTGCGCTTCAAGCGCTCACTGACGGTGTGCCGGGACGCCGGTGACAAGCGCGGTGAGGCGAATGCGCTGTGGTGGCTGGGCAAGGTCGATCTCCAGGTTGGCGACACCGCCTCGGCCAAGGTCCGGCTGGCCGACGCGTTGAACGCCTTCCGAGCCTCCGAGATGTGGGAAGAGCTCCTCGGCAATCTCGAAGACCATGCGGCGCTTGCTCTTCTCGACGGCAGAGCCGAGATCGCCGTGCACCTCGTCGCCACGACGTCGCTGTCGCGCGACCGACTTCGCCTCGCGCGTTCGCCGCGCGGCGAGCGACACTGGCATGGTCAACTCGAGGCCATGCACCAAGCCATGTCCAGCGCCGACTTCGACGCCGCATGGCGTGAAGGGCGCGACTGGCAGATCGATCAGGCGATCCGGGCTGCACTGACCATGCGGCAGGAGCGCATCCCCGCGTGAGGCGCCTTCGCGCCTGCGGATGGATGCGCGTCCATCCGCCGATTTGTCGTCAGCCGCGCCGGCGACCTGCCACGAAGGCGACTGCGCCGAGGCCCGCCAGCAGCATGGCATAGGTCGACGGTTCAGGCACCAGAGTCACTGTCATTCCGTGGCCGGGCAGCGTTGTGGAAAATCCGCATCCCGTGCTGGGAATGAAGGCGCACCCAGGGCTGTCGTTCGCGCCTGACATGTAGCTCAGCAGCACGGAGCTGCCGCTGAACAGCAGATTGAAGTATTTGTTGCTCGGCAGGGTTGTCGATTGCACGGACCCGATGAAGCTGGTATTGATCCCGGAGACTTGGCCGCTCGAGTCAAACGTGATCCCGAGAATCGCGCCTGCCAAGTCATCGGAAAAGTCGAGTGTTTCGTTGCCCAGGCCCGTGAAGGTCACGCTGGCGCTTTGGAGCACGGCTCCCGGACATCCAATGCTGGCATTCGCCGACGCGGAGGCGAGGCAGGCCTCCGGAACGTCGAAGAAGATGCTGCCACTCCAATCCAGGCCGGCCAATTCTCCGCCGAAGTCTGGATCAAACACCCCGTGGTAAACGGCCGCCTGTGCCAAACCGACGGCGCCGAATGCCGCTGCGAAGGAAACCGCAACGCTGGCAAAGGCCTTCTTGACGCGTGTGTTCAACATGTTGATCGCCCTGGATGTTTGCTAAGGAGTACGGCGCAGTTTTTGCCAGGGCGCCCTGTGAGCTGGTCAAAGGGTAACGCCGTGCAAAAAGTTATCGGGAATTGTTCACGATCATTCTATGGACGCAATGGCGGTTCGCGTGCTAATAGGCTCCCCCTGTTCAGGGGGGTCTCTACGTTGCAAAAGAGGTTCAGCGCGCGGCGACCACCAAGGTGCTCGCGACGGCTTGCGCCGGTGCCGACGCCAGCGCCGCAGCGGATGCACCGGTGTCGACCTCGACGTCCACCAGGGTGCTGCCGATCGAGATGACGATGGCGACGATGGTCGCGAGTGCCATCACGTTGAACTTGTCGTCGATGCGTGTGGTGTTCATGTTCATGGTGCGCTCCTGCGGGCGGTGGGTGGTTCGTCGACGACTCGCATCAACGTGAAATCCAATGTAGGGTTGGATCGCCGGGCGTGCAGCGGCGCTGTTCACAGCGTCGATGTGACTTATTGACCCGGCCGCTGGCACAATCTGTGCTCAAAGAACTGCACTAAAAATAGGCAAATTCATCTCCATGCCGAACGACCTCCCGCCTGCCGATTCCACCGCGAACGAAGCGCCGAAACTTGAACTCGACTTTGAGTCTGACGAGCCGCTGCCGGTCTGCCCGATGCGCCCGGGCGGGTCTGGCTGGGACGAGGCCTGCGAAGCCTGTCAGTGACAGCGGTCACGGCCGCTGCCGACTCTTCCCGCCGATTGCACCCAGGGCCTTGCGAGGCCCTTTGTCGTTGTTGTTCACTTGCAAACGGGCCGAGCGCCCGCGATCTCCCATGATTCGAACCGGCTGCAGCAGCGTTCACGGCGAGGGCGCCTTTGCGGCGCGAGACCTGAGAGAAGGCGAGCGCATCGGCGTCTACGAAGGCCGGCGCTACAGTCCGCGCGAGGTGAAGTGGCGCGACTGGGACCGCGATCTCACCTATGTCTTCGGTCTGACCGACGGCTCGGTGATCGACGCCGCCAGCGGGGGCAACGCCACCCGGCATCTGAATCACTCCTGCGCGCCCAACTGTGTCGCATACGAAGAGCAGGAGGCGAGGGGTCGCACGATCGTCGCCTTCTACGCGTTGCGCGCGATCCGGGCCGGCGAAGAACTCTTTCTCGACTACAGCCTGCAGGTCGACGACTCCGAGGACCCCGGCAAATTCGCGTGTGCCTGCGGCGCCGTTACCTGTCGAGGCACGATGCTCGCGGCCGCCTGAGCGCCCCATCACCCGGTGGCATCGGCTACCAGGGTCCGAGTTCCACCGTGATGCTGCGGAACGAGCGCTGCGTTTGCGCCAGCTTCTTGCACTTCACACCGCCGACCTCGACCGCGCCGTCGTCGCTGTGGATTTGCACGCTCTTTGTTCCCGGGACCTGGAACAGCGCCTCGGGGCGCAGCGTCTGGAGGTCGACCGCCAGCGGCACCGGCTTGTCGCCCGCCTTGCCCGACCAGCGGTAGAGCGCGAAGCTGCCTTCGTCGGCGGGCGGTCCTGCCACGACGAGGTAGTGCGAGCCGACGCGCTCGATGCTGCGGATGCCGCGTCCGTCCAGCGGCAGCTCGATCGGCTTGCCGAGCTTCGCCGGCTTGCGCGACAACAGCTCGCGCGGGTTCTCGATCGGAACGACCAGCGCTCCACCGGCCGGGATCGGATTGCGAAAGCCGATCAGCAGATGACCCTGGGGCGTTGCCGCCAGGCCCTCGATGTTCAGCCCGCCCGGCGCTTCGGCGGCACGCTGCGATGCCGCTTCGATCGCATACGGCTTCAGCGCCGGGGCGCTCTTCAGGTCCTCGAGCAGATGGCGATGGTCTTGGCCCACCGTGCGCAGCGTGGGAGGTGTCGCTCCCGGCACGACTTCGGTGGCGAACAGCCGATGCCGGTCCTTGCGGAGCTCGCCGTCGGCATTGCGGCCATGCGAGGCGATCCAGTAGGTCACGCCGGCGATGGTCGCTGCGCCCTCGAGGTCCGACTCCTTTGCGGTGTCGAGAAAGTCCTTCAGAGGCAGCGACCCGATCGGCTTCGGCACGCCTCGCCGATAGACCAGCAGCGTGTTGTGTTCGTCGTCGGCGACCGCGAAATGGTCGGCGTCCAACGCCACCGCGGCCGACGCATCGCAAATGCCTTGGTAGCTGCTGACGAATGCATGGCTCCCGGCCCATGAGGATCCGAGCAGACCGGCAAGGGCAAGGCAGGCGAGTCGAATCCGGTTCATAGGCGCTCCCTTTGAGCTGGGTCAGTGTAGGTCGCCTCACAGCGTCGACATCGTTCGCATTGATGATGATGATGCGCGACGCGAACGAACGTTGCCTGCCAAGGAGTCTCCGGTCGCAAGTGCGGCTCGGATGCGAAACGCGCTTCGCGCCGATGGGCCGCTTTGGTCGGCGCAGCGAAGCGCGCTTCGCGGTATGAGGCCGGGAATGCACGCTCCAGCCTCGCTTCGCAGCCTGGCACGCCAAGTGCAAAAAGACCGGTCATGATGAACCGGAAACTGTTGGGCTACAGCCCTGATCTCGATGTCTTCGACGACGCCATTGCCGCGCGGCGCGGCGCATCGAACCGCGTGCGCATCGACCGCGAAATCGTTGCGCTCGAGACGGCCTGTGCCGAGCAGGCCGCCGAACTGCTCGATGCCCCGCGCGGGCCTCGGCTGCAGGCCTGGCTGGCGCAGCACCTGCGGTGCGCGGCACGTGCCTCGAGCCGAACGATCGAGCGTGGCACCGAGGCCGAGCTGATCCGCCTGCTCGAGCGTGCCGCCCGCATCGCCTTGCCGCCGTCCAGCCCGGCCGCACCCGCCGCCACCGCGCAGGCCGCGCGCTTCTTCGGCATGGAGCTCGAAGGGTTGAGCCCTGAAGACAAGGAGTTCGAGGTCGCGCGGCGCTTCGCGCAACTCGTCACCGAGGCGGCGCGCCATGCCGTCTCGGCGCCTGCGACGCTGCCACCGGTCGCTGCCGCGTGGCGCGCCTTTGCCCAGGCAGCGCGGCGCCACGCGCCGGGCTGGCCGCATGCCTCGCCGCCTCCACGGTCTACCGCCATCACCGCCGGAGGCTCGCGCCTCCTTCCCCTTCAAGGAGCCCACCATGCATGACATCGATCGAACCCAGATGGAATACAACGCCGAGCAGTCGAACTTCGAGGGCGAGCAGTACGAATTCGGCGAGCAGGAGTGGTCGGGCGAAGCCTACGGCGAGACGTTCGGCGAAACCGTGCTGACCGAGGCCGAGGAGGCCGAACTCGCGAGTGAACTGCTCGAGGTCAGCACCGAGGCCGAACTCGACCGCTTCCTCGGCAAGCTGCTCAGCCGCGCGGCGCGGGCGGTCGGCTCGGTGGTGCGCTCGCCGATCGGGCAGGCGGTCGGTGGTGTGCTCAAGGGCGTGGCCAAGAAGGCGCTGCCGCTGGCCGGCGGCGCACTCGGCGCCGCCGTCGGCGGGCCGCTCGGCGCAAAGATCGGCAGTGGCCTGGCGGCCGCCGCAGGCAATGCGCTGGGCCTCGAGGCCGAAGCGCTCGAGCAGGAAGATCGCGAGTTCGAAGGCGCAAAGCAGTTTGTCCGGCTCGGCGCCGATGCGCTGCAGGAAGCCACGGCCGCGCCGCCGGCGGCCGACCCGCGCGCGGTGGCGCAGAACGCGGCCATCGCGGCCGCAACGCGGCACGCCCCCGGGCTGCTGGGTGGCGCCACCGGCATGCCCTCTGCGGCGACGTCGGCAGGCCGGCGCACCGGACGCTGGATGCGACGCGGCAACCGCGTCGTTCTCTACGGCCTGTGAGAGCGACCCATGGCCATCAGTCCCTTCGCCGTGTGGATGCTCGCGCAAGAGGCGCGTGCGTTGCTCACGCGGCTCGCGCGGGTCAAGCCCTTCGCGCTCGTCGAGCCGATGTTGCCGGCCGCCAGCCTGCAGCCCGCGGCTGCGGCCGCGACTGAGCGCTACCTGGTGGCCGGCCGCAGAGAGATGCGCGCCATGGTGCTGTCCTACCTGGCCTGGCTGCACGGTGCCGCGGCACGCGGCGCGAGTGCCGCCGATGCGCAGCGCCGCTTCACCGTGCTGCGGCTCAAGTTCAATGCCGTGCTGACGCAGTTCGACATGTTCAACGACGTGATCTCGCAGCGCAGCGAGCACGACACCGGGGTGTGGCTGTGCGGCCTCGACGTGGTGGCTGCCGATGCGCTCACCTTGCCCGGGGGCTACTACGACGTGCCGCCGCTGATGTGTTATCTCGACCGCGGTGTCGGCGCCGCGATCCGGCGCGCGCGCACGCGCCTGCCGGGGGGCGGCGAGAGCCCGGTGGCGATCATTCGCGTGCCGCGCGAACGCATGGTGGGCAGCGGCATCGCCGCGTCGCTGATCCACGAGGTCGGCCACCAGGCCTCGGCACTGCTCGAGCTGAACGCCTCGCTGCAGCCGCTGCTGCAGGGCATGCAGCGCAACGGCGGCACCGCGTGGCGACTGTTCCAACGCTGGATTGGCGAGATCCTCAGCGACTTCTGGTCCTGCGCACGGCTCGGCATCTCGGCGACGCTCGGCCTGATGAGCGTGGTCAGCCTGCCGCGGCCCTTCATGTTCCGCCTCAGCCTGGACGACCCGCACCCGGTGCCGTGGATCCGCGTGCTGCTGTCGTGCGAAATGGGCAAGGCGTTGTACCCGCATCCGCAATGGCAGCGCCTGGCCGCACTGTGGCGCACGTACTACCCGCTCGATCGCCTGGACGCACCGCGCCGGGCGCTGTTCGCCGAACTGATCGCCGCGATGCCCGGCTTCGTCGGTCTGCTCGTCGAGCATCGCCCGCGCAGCCTGCACGGCCGCTCGCTGCGCGAGGTGCTCGACGTCGCCGCGCGCCAGCCGGCGCAGCTCAGCGCGCTGTTCGAGGCCTGGCGCGCCGTGCCGTCGCGCATGTACCGCGCCGCGCCATCGCTGGTGTTCGCGGTCCTCGGGCAGGCGCGCGCGAACGGCCAGGTCACCCCCGAGGAAGAGAGCCACCTGTTCGCGAAGCTGCTGACGCACTGGGCACTGCGCAGCGCGCTCGAGACTCCCTCGGCCCGCAAGCTTGCCGCGCCCGTGCGGCGTGAATCCGGCCTGATGGCCACATAAGGAGATGCACATGGCAACCACCACTTCGACTGCCGCCGACGTCCTTCCGGGTGGCGTCCGTTTCAGCGTTCACGACAACGGCCGTCCGGTGCAGGGCGCGAGCTGCAGCCTGTACCGGGTCGCCACCGCGACGCCGGTGAAGAAGGGTTCGGTGCCACCGGCGCCGACGACCTGGGACTACGTCGCCACCGCGGCCACCGGGCGCGACGGGCAAGGCGACTTCGGGCCGCAAACGCCGGGCCAGTACCAGGTGCTGTGCCAGCACGAGCCGCGGCCGCAGCCCGAAGCGGTGAGCGTCGACTCCGGCTGCATGCACGACGTGTGCATCGACCTCGGGCTCGACGTCTCGGTGACCTACCAGCTTCATCGTGACGACTGCACGCCGATCACCTGCGGCCAGGGTCGGGCCGGCGATCTCGTCGAGTTCCGGGTCCACTACACGAACTCGGACACGACCAAGCTCAAGGTGAGCCACCCGAGCGGCTCGCGCGTCGATCCGAAGGACCCGCTCGCCTCGCGCTGGACGATCCCCTCCGGCGGCCTGCACGAACGGCGCTTCACGGTCTTCTCGACATTCGTCGCGGGTGCGCCCGGCGCACCGACGCAGGCGGCCGATGCGCGCGTCGACGAGCTCGTCGGCATCGACGCGAACGAGCGCGCAGCGCAGCCGGTGTCGGGCAACATCGGCGTGGCGCTGTCGCGCACCGCGACGACCGCGACCGCGGACCTCGCGTTCTGGCAGGGCATCCTGAACAGCACCGAGCAGATGTCGTTCAACAACTACCTGCGCTTCATGAACATGCTGTTCTGCGGCGACAACGACCTGTCCGACGTGCCCGACTTCGAGCAGGAGCGCTTCCAGCAGAAGCGCGTGCTGCGCAACCAGCTGCGCACGCGCCGGCTGCTGCCGTTCACCGATTCCGATGCCTACCGCGCCGTCAAGGCCGCGACCGAGGCCTTCGTGATGGTCAACTGCGGTGTGCTCGCGCCGCGCCGCCCGTTCGACGAGGGCCGCGATGCCGCCTACCTGCTGCGCCGCGACTTGCCGGTGCCGGCCGGTCGGCTCGAGGACGTCTTCACCGAGGACTACCTCGTGCAGGTGCTCGGTGGCGCGCCCGGCGACAAGACGCTGCCCTACCTCGCGGTGATTCGCGCCAAGCTGCCGGACATCGCGATCAAGCTGAACCCGCTCGATGCCGACCCCGAGCGTGTCGGCCAGTGCACCGGCATCCTGCAGGACAAGCTGACCAACCCGTGCCTGCTCGAGCTGATCTGGTCGTACTGGCACGAGGAGGGGATGCTGGTGCAGACGATGAACAGCATCACGCGGCGCTTCCAGAACGTGCGCTCGAACGAGCGCGACCCGCTCGCCAACCTCGAGATCGACCCGCTGCGGCCGCTGAACAACGTGCTGTGGGGCTTTGTGCAGGACGAGCAGCATCGCCTCAGCGTCGTGCGGCGCAACTACGAGTACGACCACCACTACGGCCTGCGCCTGGAAGGGCGCGCGGTCCAGCGCATGCAAACGGCCGACAGCCGTTCGCGCTTCCTCGAGGCCTTCCACAACCTGCTGCGGCTGTGCACGGTGTTCTTCCGCCAGGACGACGACACGACCGTCAAGGCCGATGCCTTCCCGGTGCTCAACGCGCTGAAGGAAGTGCACCTGATCCTCTCGCAGGGCGCGCACAACCAGTTCGGCGACCTGCCGTCGACCGCGCGCATCGAGATGATGATGGAGCAGTGGATGCTCGCGCGGCCGGAGTTCCGCGAGTTCCTGCCCACGCGCGTGATGACGGCCTACCCCGAGCCCTGGATGGACCGGGTCGATGCGATGAAGAAGGTGCAGGGCTGGACCGATGCGAGCGTCCTGCACTTCCGGAACCTGGCGATCTTCGGCGAGCAGGTGCTGCTGTCGATCCGCTGGGGGCACTGGAGCGACGTGCAGGAGCCGCTGCAGGCCTTCAACTGGGCGCGCTTCTTCCGCCCGCAGATCCAGGGCTACAGCCACGCCTACCGCGCCGTCACCGGCGTCGACCTGGCGAGCGAATCGACCGACAAGAAGGTCGACGCGACATTGCCCTCGGTGCTGCTGCAGCGCCGTCTGGCCATGCAGCGCCCCTGACCGCAGCCTGAAGAGGTGAGCCATGAACGATTCACGCGAATTCGAGGTCCTGCCGTTCGAGATCGCCCCGCAGTTCGAGGGCGAGGGTTTCGAGATGGCCGACGAGTACGAAGGCGAGGGCGAGTACGAAGGTGAGTACGAGGGCGAGTACGAAGCGGCGGGCGGTGCCCCGGCGCGCGCTGTCGTGAGCGGCTTCTCCGGCCCGGCCGCGGAGTGCACCGCGGCGTTGCGCCGCGCCGGCAAGACGCGGGCGCAGGCGCTGGCCATCATCAACGCGCAGATCCGCGTCGCGATCGGCTTGCTGCGCAAGGCGGCGACCGGCCTGGAGCGCGGCCGGCGCACGCGCGCCACGCGCGACCTGTTTCTGAAGATCTTCCGGGTGCGGCCCGAATTCGTGCCGACCTGGCTGCGGCCGACGGCAACGATCAAGGACCGCGGCGATGTCGTCGCCACGCGCTGTCGCCGGGTTGCCGAGATGCTTGCCAGCGGTGGGTTGCGGTACTTCTGCGCGATCAACGGCACCAACTGCCCCGCCTGCGCTGCCGCGTCGCCAGCCGACTTCGGCTGCTCCAGCTGGGGTGGGACCGGTGCTGCTGCAAGAGCGAGCCGGGTCGTCTGCCTGGGAACCTCGTTCTGGAACGCGATGAGAGCCGGCCGCATCGACGAGATCCTGGCGACGCTGATGCACGAACCCTTCCACATCTACTTCGGCCAGTACGTCACCGAGCATGAAGGCGGCAACCCGGCGCACAGGCATGTCGGGAAGTTCGGCGGCATCTACTGCATCGCGCGCTTCGTCTTCGAGACGAACCGCCGTGTCGCGCCGAAGTGGTCGAACGACCGTTGCGACACGACGCCGGTGCGCCGCGAGCTCGAGACGTCGTGGTCGTGAGACCGGCCGCGCGCATCGCTGCTCGATGAATTCGACGTCCGGAGCCTGCTGCGATGGCCGACTTCACCAGCGCGCTGTACCTCGGTCTGGCGCACCCGAGCGTTGAACTGCCGGGCTGGGGCGCGCTGACCCGCGGTCAGCCTGCGGCTCTGCACGAGCCGGCCGGTGCGCAGCGGGCTGCCGCCGACCTCGCGCGCCTGCAGGGCCTCGACGCGGCGACGTTGCTGCCCTCGACGCTGCATCTGTTCTGGGACCTGCTGCGCCTGCTCGCGCGGCGCAGCCGCACGGCCCTGCTGCTCGATGCCGGTGCCTACCCGATCCTGCACTGGGCGGCCGAAGGTGCGGCCGCAATCGGCGCGCGTGTGCAGCGCTTCGCCCACCACGACGCGGCCGCGCTCGCGGGCCTGGTGCAGCGCGCGGCGCGGCAGCGGCTGCGCCCGCTCGTCGTCTGCGACGGCTTCTGTCCCGGCTGCAATCGCCCGGCGCCGCTGCACGACTACGCCCGCATCGTCGGTGATGCCGGAGGCACGCTGGCGATCGACGACACGCAGGCGCTCGGTGTGCTGGGACGCCTGCCGACAAGAGCCTGTCCGTACGGAGATGGCGGGGGCGGTTCGCTGCGCTGGCACGGCCTGCGCGGCGAGCACATCGTCGTCGGCGCGTCGCTGGCCAAGGGCTTCGGCGCACCGCTGGCGGCGCTGTCGGGCAGCACGGCGCTGCTCGCGCACTTTCGCCGCGACAGCCAGACGCGCCTGCATTGCAGCCCGCCATCGACGGCCTCGGTGCAGGCCGCACGCCGCGCGCTCGACGTCGCGGCGTGCGCCGGACAGCGCTGGCGCGAGCGCCTGCTGCGGCTGGTGCTGCGCCTGCGCGCCACGCTCGCCGAGGCCGGATTCGCCGCGATTGGCGAGCTGCCGTTTCCGACCCAGTCGTTCGTCGCGCTGCGGTTCGCCGGCCGCGATGCGGAGAGGAGCAGCCTGGCGCGCCTGCGCGCCGGCGGCGTGCAGGCGCTGCTGACCCGTGGCTGCCGGGGCTCGGCGCCGCGGCTGAGTTTCATCGTCACCGCGCGGCACACGCCGGCGCAGATCGACCGGGTCGGTGAGTTGCTCGCCGCCGGACCGGTCGTCCCGCGCGCCTTCTTTGTCCCGCGATCGCGACCCCGTGTCGCTGAGGAGTCGTCATGAATCCATCGAAAGGCTTTGCCACCACGCCGCTGGCCGGCGAATTCGAGGGTGCCGCGCAGGAGTTCGAGATCCTGCCCCCAGGTGCCGAGACCGAGGGGGAGTTCGGCCGCCGCGGCGGCTTCGCGCGTGCCCGACCGGTGCAGCGGAGACGGCTGCCACCGCGCCCGCCGATGCGGCCGCCGTGGCCGCGCCCGCGGCCGCGCCCACCGCAACGATCCGTGTGGCCGCCGTCGTACGGGGGTTATGCGCTGCCGGTCGTGGTGGATGGCGCGGCCGCGCCATCCGGTGCCTCCGATCCCTTGCGCTGCGTGCAGGACTGCCTGAGCCGTGCGCCTGCGGCGGGCGCGCCGCCCGATCCGAGCCCGGGCCCGGCGAATGCCTCGCCGCCGGAGGCGCCAGCGGGCGGCGGCGACGGTGATGCATCGGCGGCGCCGGCCGCCGAGTTCGAGTTCATCCCCGAGCTCGATGGACGTGGCGAGTTCGAAGGCGAGTACGAAGGTGAATATGAGGGCGAGTACGAAGGCGAGTACGAGGGCGAAGGTGCCTTCGGGGCCGCCCCGCATGCCTCCTGCTGCGGCTGCCGGCGCTGCCGGTCGTCGCGCGGTGCTGGCGCCGAGGGCGAAGCCTTCGAGATCGGCAGCGAGCTGCTCAGCGAGGCGGAGGAGATGGAGCTCGCGATGGAGCTGCTCGCGGTCTCGAACGAGGCCGAGATGGAGCAGTTCCTCGGCAAGCTGTTCAAAGGCATCGGCCGCGGGTTGAAGAAGGTCGGCTCGTTCGTCGGACGCAAGGTGCTGCCGGCACTCGGCGGCGCGTTGAAGGGCCTGGCGAAGAAGGCCTTGCCCTTCGTCGGCGGCGCACTCGGCTCGCTGATCCCGATCCCGGGGGTGGGCACGGCCGTGGGCACGGCGCTCGGCGGTGCGCTCAGCAAGGCGCTCGAACTTGAACTGGGCGAGCTCGAAGCCGACGAGGCCGAATTCGAAACCGCGCGCCGCATCGTGCGCATCGCCGCGAGTGCAGCGCAGCGGGCCGGCGCCGCCGAGCCCGGCGCCGACCCGGATGCGACGGTGCGCCAGGCACTGATCGCCGCCGCGCGCGCGCACCTGCCGCATCTCGCGGCCGCGCACGAGGCGGAGTTCGGTGCGGCCGTCGAGGCCGAGGGCGAATACGAGTCGGTCTCGGGCCGCTGGGTGCGACACGGCCGCCACGTGGTGCTGCACGGTGTGTGAAGCCGAATGCGGTTCGGGCGCCGAAGCCCGCCGCGCGAGGAGAACAACATGCGAGACGAGACCCTGTTCGAGCTCCTGCCGCTGAACCTGGAGGCGCCCCCGGGAAGTCCCCGCGCGCCGCTCGGCAGCCCCTCGCGGCCGATCGTTCTGCCGACGTTGACGATCCGCGACCAGCCCTTCGTCGTGCTCGAACGCTTCGCGCACAAGGTGCCGACGATGCCGGCCGCGCACGGCCCGATCATCGAGCGCATCGCGCGTCTCGTGGTCGCGAGCCGCGTGTCCGCGCAGCCGATCGGCACCATCCGCCTGGTCGGCCACACCGATTCGACCGGCCCGGCGGCGTTCAACCTCGGCCTCGGCACGCAGCGCGCACAAAGTGTCGAGACGGCGTTGCGTGCGGCGATCGCGGCACTCGGCGCCGCCGTGCCCGCCGGCAGCCTGAACATCGTCGTGCAGACACTTGGTGAGACGCGGCCGATCGCGTCGAACGCCACCACCGATGGCCGCGCGCGCAACCGCCGCGTCGCCGTCTTCCTGGCCACGACGTGCCACAGCTTCTTCGCCCAGTACGATCTGCGCTTCCTGCCCGGCGATCCCGTGTTCGGCATTCCGGCGTACCCGAACCTGAGCGCCGCGCAGAAGGCGCAACGCAGCGCCGATGTCGGCGCGATGGTGCCCGAGCTGCTGGCGCGCCGCAACCAGCGTGCCGCCGCCGCGCTCGCCGGCAGCGTGCCGCCGTTGCGGCCTTTGCCGCTCGGCCCGCTGCGCAGCCGCGCGCTGCGTCTGTCTGACGCTCAGCTCGCGCTGTACCGCGAATACTTTCCGGACGGCCGTGGCGGCATCGAGTTCGGCGCGCTGCGCAACTGCTTCGCGCGCTTCGCGAACGGCCAGCTGCGCAGCCCGTTGTCGGCTGACCAGGCCAAGGGGGTGGGCGAACCCAATGGGGGATTCTTCTTCCTCTTCGCCGAGTTCGCGTTCCTGTGCATCGCCTCACGCATCCAGGCCGCGCTGTGGACACAGGCCCTGCGCCACTTCGTGATGGCGCAGGAGATCTTCATGCATGTGTACCGGCCCGCACCGTTGCGTCCGGCGCCGGCGGTGGGTGCGGCGCCGCCGGCGTGCCCGCGTGACCCGCTCGGCCGGGCGCGGGCGCGGCGTGGTCTGGACAGCTTCAGCAACGCCAACTTCCGCGCCATCGGCGGCTCGCCGGTGAGGGGCCGCGGCCAGTCAGCGCCGACGCGCATCCGGGCGCTCACGGCGCGCTACGCGACCGCGAACCTTGCGGCGCTGCAGGGCCACGCCCGAACCAACATGCAGCGCGCGCAGTGCATGCCCTGACACACGACGGAGGCGCCCCATGAACCGAGCCGAGTTCGAGTTCATCCCCCTCGCGTTTCGCTGCGCGCCACGGCGCAGCGGCTTCGACGCACTGGAATACGAGTCTGCCGTGATGCCCACGCTGCGCCGCGGCTCGACCGGCCCGGCGGTTGCCGATCTGCAGCGCCGGCTCGGGAGCGCCGGCTTCAGTGCCGGTGCAGCCGATGGCCTCTTCGGCGCGTTGACCGATACCGCGGTGCGCGCATTCCAGCGCGCCCGCGGGCTCGGTGCCGACGGCATCGTCGGTTCCCGCACCTGGGGCGCATTGCTCGGAGCTTCGGCCCCGGCGCCCGGGCCTGCGCCGGCACCTTCGCCCGGCGGGCCGGGCGAGCCGCAGGTGACGATCCCGTCCGGCGTGCTGATCTCGGCCAACGCAGTGAACGTGCTGAAAGGCATCCTGCGCGCCGCCGGGCTGGTGCGCGCGACCATCACCAGCGGGCGCCGTACCTCAGCCGACCAGGCGCGCATCATGTTCGACCTGATCGAGCGCAATGGCGTGGCCTACGCGAAGAACCTCTACGGCTCGTACGGCGACCAGGTGATCGACGCCTATGCGGGCGCGAAGGCGTCAGGCCGGTCGAGCACCGATGTCAAGGCTGCGATGCAGGCGAAGATCGTGCAGCTCGGCTGCCGGAACGTCTCGCACCACTGCAGCGACAGCTACGACGTGTTCGACGTCGCGCCGTCATCCATCGCCGACAGCAGCGCGTTTCGGCGCGCGCTCGATGCAGCGGTGCGCAGCGGCGCGATCACGATGTACCTGTCGCCCCCCGACGATCCGGCCTTTCATATCGAGATCGCGCTGGCCGCAGGCGCGGCGGAATTCGAGGCGGCTGCCACCTTCGAGCTCGAGGACGAGTTCCGCGTCGCGGCCCTGGCGCCGGACGTGCGAGCGGCTTTCTCCATGGGCGCGATTGCCTGGCCGTTGGCCGTGCGGCGAGCGATCGGCAGCGGCGTGAAGAGTCTCGACGACCTGACGAACATCGTCTTCTTCATGCACCACCCCGAGCGTGTCGTGGCCGGCAGCGGTCGTGCACTCTCGCCCGGCGAGCCGCGCTTCGCCGCGCTGCGCAAGGAGTGGAAAGCGTTTCGCGCGCTCGTCGACCCGCTGCTGAAGCCTCTGGCGAGGCCTGCGGCGCCGCCGTTCGTGGTCACCGACCGCGACCGCGTCATCTACCAGCTCAGAAAGCTGGTGGACGAAAACACGGACTACTGGAGCTTCCACCATCCGGACGCGCTGTGCGTGGCCAGGAAGCTGCTGCGCTCGGATGTCGACGATCGATTCATCCACCCGGCCCTGGCCCGCAACGACGAGTTCGCGCCCTCGAGCGCCATCGGGCTGCTCGTGCGGCGCCATGTCCGCAAGGTCTTCGTCCCGCCGGACAAGCGCTGCGCGAACTTCGAGACCTGCTTCCTGAACCTCGTCGAAGAGATCGAAGCGGGCATCCGGCGGGTGATGCAGGTGTATCTCCCCGTCGCCGAGGACACGGCATCGGCGGCCGTCAGGCGCTCGCCGGTGGGCCAGAAGGTGGCCTTCGTCTCGAACCAGGCGCGTGACGGACGCAGCCTGTATCACTGCTACGCGCAGTGGATCGAGAACTGGTACCCGGCGCTTTGAAATGATCATCGACTGCCACTGCCACGCCGGCCAGGGCGACGGTTTCACCGGCCCGTGGGACACCGACGCACCGCTGGGTGCGTACCTGCAGCGCGCCGGACGCGCCGGCATCGAGCGCACCGTGCTGCTGCCGGCGTTCCACTCCGACTACGCGGTGGCGAACCAGGCGCTCGCGCGCATCGTCGCGCGCCAACCGGGCCGCCTGATCGGCTTCGCGATGGTGCATGCGGCGCGCGACCGCGGCCGGGTGCACACGATGCTCGAACAGGCGATCGGGCATGACGGCCTCGCGGGCATCAAGGTGCATCGCCACGACGCGCCGATCACGCGCGAGGTCTGCGACGCGGCACGCGCGCTGCATGTGCCGGTCCTCTACGACGTGACCAGCGAGGTGTCGGTCGTGGAGCTGCTGGCCGGTCAGTACCCTGACGTGGCCTTCATCATTCCGCATCTCGGCAGCTTCGCCGACGACTGGCGCGCCCAGCTCGCGCTGATCGACCACCTCGAGCGACACCCGAACGTGTTTGCCGACACCTCCGGCGTGCGCCGCTTCGACCTGCTCGCACAGGCGGCGCGGCGCGCCGGTGCGCACAAGATCCTGTTCGGGTCCGACGGGCCTTGGTTGCACCCGGCGCTCGAGCTCGAGAAGATCCGCCTGCTGCGGCTCGCGCCGGCCGACGAGGCCCGGGTGCTCGGCGGCAACCTGCTGCGGTTGCTGGCCCGCTCGCGGGCCAAGGGCGGACTCAATGCGTCGGTCGCTGCTGTGCCCGCCGCAGCTGCAATGCGCGGTCGGTGACATCGAGGCGCAGTGCCGCGCGGTGCAGGTTGCCGCGCTCCTGCTCGATGGCGGTCTGGATCGCGCAGTCGGTGGCGAGTTGACCGATGTCCTTCAGGCCGAGGCCGAGTTCGATCGCCTCGTGCGCCGCCGCGCTGAAGCGGGTGAGCAGGCGGATTCGCGAAGGCCGCGTGTCTTGCGGGCGGTCGTCGTCCGGGACGTCGCCGATCGTGATCGAGCCGCCGCCGGCGTGGCGCAGGCACAGCCGCTCGACGACGCGCCGCAGCTCGCGCACGTTGCCAGGGTAGTCGCGGTCCATCAGGTAGTGGCAGACCGGCTCGTCGAAGCCCTGCGGACCATCATCGTCGTCGCACAGGCCGGCCTGAAAATGCCGGGCCAGCGGCAGCACGTCGTCGCGGCGCTCGCGCAGGGGCGGGGTGCAACAGACCGAGCCGGCGATGCGGTGGTACAGGTCGGCGCGGAAGCTGCCGTCGGCCACGCGCGCTTCGAGATCGCGGTGCGTGGCCGAGACGAGCCGGAATTGCGTGTGCTGCCACGCATTGCCGCCCACGCGCTTGTACTTGCCCTCCTGCACCACGCGCAGCAGCTGGGCCTGAAGCGCGAGCGGCAGGTCGCCGACCTCGTCCAGAAACAGCGTGCCGCCATGGGCCTGTGCGAACGCGCCGTCGCGCGCATTCATCGCGCCGGTGAAGGCGCCGCGCTCGTGGCCGAAGAACTCGCTGCCCGAGAGTTCGGGCGTGATCGTCGTGCAGTCGACGACCACCAGTTCGCGCTTGGGTTCGCGCGGATCGAGGTCGTGGATGAGCCGCGCAACGAGCTCCTTTCCGGTGCCGCTTTCGCCGTGGACGAGCACCGGTCCGCGGCCGAACACCGCGAGCTCGACGACCTGGCGCAGCAGGCGGCGCCAGCACGCACTCGTGCCGACCAGCGAGTCGCTCACCGCGGCGCTCTCGCTGAGCCCGCGCACCGTGGCCAGGCGCTCCAGGCGCGCACGGACCGGCGCGGCGCTGGCGGGCAGCGGCGACCACCAGAACACGTCGGTGGCGCCCGCGTTCAGAAGCGCCCACAGCTCGCTCGGGGCGATGCGGCAGGGTGCGACCGCGAGCACGAGCAGGACAGCGCGGCGGCTTGCGAGACGCACATGGTCGAGCACGCGGTCGTCGACCGCGCCCAGCACCATCAGGCCATCACCGTCGGGATCGGGCGGCATCGCCACGGGCGCCAGGCCGCAGCCGCGCAGCAGCGCCTCCACACGCTCGCGGGCTGGCGTCAACACGCTGTCGAAATAGTGGATCCAGGCCCTCGGCTCCATCTTCGAACTCGGCGGTGGTGATCAGCGGTGGACGGATCTTGCAGCGGTCGATGCGGTGGATCGGGCGCGACCAGAGCCGACCGCGACGCGATGCGTCGACGCTGTCGCCGGGCCCATCGTCGAGGGCTCGACAGAGCGACCCCGACCGCGCGTCGTGCGGCGGCAGGGCGGTGTCCTGTGCCGTCTCTGGCGCACTCGGTCTCCCTTGCAAGGACTGCCGGCCGAGGCGCTGAGACGCTCCCTGCGAAGCAGTCTAGGCGCGCGGAGTCGGGTTCGTCGGCTGCAAATTAGGGGAGGTTGACGGCCCGCAGCGAACGTTCATCAGACCTGCCGACGATGCCTTGAGACAACAGCGGCCTGCCACGCTTTCGAGAGGTGAGTCGTGCAGGGATCGCCCCGAGGATCGGTTGGGCTTGTGCATGGGTGCCGCGTGAGAGCGGTCATCGCCCCAACCCGGAGTTCGGCACGCCTTCAGCTTCGTCGTCGATGGCCTTCTGCACCGCACGGTAGAACAACTCGCGCGCGTCGCTGGCGACACGGTCGGTCGCTCCCCCGGCCCAGTTGGCGTTGGAGGCGATCACGAGCCTGCGCTTCGGGTCAATGAAGAGGCCTTGACCGAAGATGCCGCGGGCGGCGAAGGAGCCGTCGGTGTACGTCCACCACTGGTAGCCATAGCCGCGCCCGGGGCGGCCGATGCCGGTACGTTCGGTCGTGGCGTCGGCCAGCCAGCCGTCCGGCACGATGCTTTGCCCGTCGACACGGGCACCGTTCAGGATGAAGAGCCCGAAACGGGTGAAGTCCCGTGAGGTGGCCTGGATGCAGCAGCCGCTGATCTCCTTCCCGGTGCGGCTGAGTATCCAGGTGGCCTGTTGCTCCATGCCGGCCGGTACCCAGATCTTTTCCGACAGATAGGTCGCCAAGGGCTTCTTCGTGGCCTGACTGAGCAGGACGCCGACGAGATTGGTCTCTCCGGTGCTGTAGTGCCAACGCGTTCCCGGGGGCACCTCGCGGGGCAGACGCCGCAGATAGCTCACCAGCGCATCGACGCCTTCCTCGGGGCGGTGGTTGTTGAACTGCGCCACGTCCGCGTTCGGGTCGGCGTAGTCCTCGTTCCACCGGACCCCCGAGGTCATCGTCATGAGCTGGCGGATGCTGACGTCGTCGTAGGCCGAGCCTTTCATCTGAGGGATGTAGTCGCTGACCTTGTCGTCCATGCTCCGGATGTAGCCGTCGCGGATCGCCGTGCCCACCAGCGTCGACGTGATGGACTTGGCCACCGAAAAGCTGGTCCAGCGCCCGCTGCTGTCGAAGCCCAGGCCATAGCGCTCCAGGCGCAGCTTGCCGTCGTGCACGACCAGCAGGGCCGCGCTGCGCTGGACTGCCATGTAGGCGTCGACGTCGAGCCCCAGCTTCAGCGGCGGCCCCGGCGGCAACGGCATCGGGGTGCCGCCGGCCTGCACGACCCGCGACTTGGCCAGAACGGGCAGCCGATCGAGCGCCCGAAATCCCGCATCGCGCTGGGGCTGACTCCAGAACAGGATGTCGCGGTTGGTCGGCAGTGTCGCCAGCAGCCCGCGCGTCTCCTGGTCGAGACTGAACCAGCCGGCAAGCCCGGCCATGACGAGAGCGGCAAGCAGCCCGAGCGTTATCCTCTTTGCCTTCATTGCAGCATTCCGGAACGTCAGTGACGATGGACCGAATTGAACACGATTCGTGCACGCCGTCATCAAACGGGATGAGCGGGCGCCAAATAGAACTGACGGCGCGCGGACTTCTGGCGTACAACTCGTTCGTTCTCGGCGGTCCACCACCGCTACGGACGAGGAGGCCGTCGAATGGACAAGCGTCAGTTTCTGGTGGCGGGAGCGCTGGGTATCGGCTTGCCTTTGCAAGCACCGGCTGCCCCTGCAAGCGCACGCAAGGGCCCGGGCCTTCTGACCGTCGCCGGGGCGATTGCCCGGAGCAATCGCGGGCCGCTGGATCCGGGGCTGGACCAACTGATGGTCAAGCACGGGACCAAGTTCGACAAGGCATGGGAGTTCGACGCCGCCATGCTGGCCCGGATGCCGACCGTGACCATCCAGCCCACGCTCGAGTACGACGCCCAGACACACAAGTTGAGCGGCCCGCTGCTCAGCTCGGTGATGGAAGCTGTCGGCGTCGCCGCCGGCGCGTCGGTGATATTGACCATGCGCGCACTCGACGGCTACACCGTGGCGGTCAGCTTGGCCGATGTGCGCCGCTATCGCATGATCCTGGCCATGACGCTGGACGGCGCGCCGATGAGCATCGGCGGGCTGGGTCCGATTTGGGCGGTATACGACGCGGACCGGGTGGCCGAATTCAAGGACAAGCCGCTCAAGGAGCGCTACGCGTTGTGTCCGTGGGGCCTGTACTTCATCGAGGTGAAGGCACTTTGACATGAACCGCAGTGAAGTGATCGCCGCGACTCACGATGCGCTGAATCGCTATCTTGGAACCGCGGCGAGCGCTTCGCTGCTTCAGCACTTGCAAGTCAGCCTGGGAATCTCACGGGCGCAGATCGAAACGGGTTGTCTGCACTACACGCTCGAATCGTTCGAGAGCGACAACGACATCTATGCCGACGTCGCGACGCATGTTGCGATGTGGATCGAGTACCAAAACCCCCGGGGCATACATGCCCGTCGCCAGTCCCTGGTCCTGCATGAACTCCAGCAAGCTTTGCCCCGATCGATCGCCGACATCGGCTTCGGCGCTCCCACCCGGTATGTGCACGACTTCGTGCTGGCCACCCCGGGCGTCGTGGTCGACCTGTTGGACAAGTACCCGGCGGCGATCGAGGTCGGCCGGTCGCTGTTGGAGTACTTCGGCGCCGGATCCCAGGGCGCGGTTCGCTTCGGGCTGCACGACATGGACGCCGATCCGCCCGTGGGGGACCGCGATTGCTATCTGCTTCTCGACTCGATCGAACATGCGGCTGAGCCAACACGCTACCTGCGCGCGACCATTTCCGTCGCACGTGCGCGCGCCTTGTTCTTGTTCCATCTGCCCATCGGACCGCTCATCCCCAGCCATTCGATGGCGTGGGAGAACGATCGCGAGGCAAGACTGTGGCTGGAGTCGCTTGGCCTGCGCGTGGACAGGACAGAGTTCAATTCGCCGAACCCGCAGGTCGACCTGTTTGCAGGCAACGGGGTCGACCTGAAGGACCTCTTCGTGGTCGCTCGGAAGCGGTGAGGGGCGCATCCCCTGGTGCCGAGAACTCGGCTGTGGGGGACGCTCGCCGCCCTCAGGGTAGCGCCTTGTCAATCTGAGCGGCCGCCACATCGTTGGAGGCACCAGCGCCGATGCCCGCGCCCATCCTCGCCTTCAGCCCCGGTGTTGGCACCGACTCCATCAACGCCGAATACAGCGTCGCGTTGCTCAACACTTTCTTCACGTAGTCGCGCGTCTCGTTGAACGGAATCGACTCCGCCCAGGCCGCGACTTCCATCGACACCCCTTCGCGCCAGCGGCGTGAGCGGCTTGGCCCGGCGTTGTAGGCGGCGGTGGCAAGAGCGGCCGAACCATCGAAGCTGTCGAGAACCAGCTTGAGGTAGTTCGTTCCGATCTTGATGTTGACTGCGCGGTCCGAAATCATCTCCGGCGAGAACGGCAGTCCGATTTTCTTAGCGGTCCACTTCGCAGTCGCGGGCATCACCTGCATCAATCCGGAGGCGCCGACCTCCGATTGCGCGTTCACGATGAAGCGCGATTCCTGGCGGATCAATCCGTAGACGTAGGCGGGGTCGAGACCGATCTGGCGCGAAGCCTCGACGACCTCGGAGCGGAGCGGTGTCGGAAAACGCTGCGCCATGTCGACGTCGACCTTGGTCCGGTCGCTGGTGTTGATGCAGCGGTCCCAGATCTCGCGATCACAGGCGACTTGCGCAGCGGCCAGCAGCTCGCGATCGCTCATCCCGCGCAGCGAGAAGTTCCACTCGCGAACGCCTTCGCCGCGAAGGCCGATGGCCATCATCTGCAGGGCCCGGGTCAGGCCCGGGTTCGACTGGGCTGCGGCGCGCTCTTGAACAGACAAGGCGGCCGGCGCTGCAGGCAGGACAAGACGGCCGCCAAGATCCTCGTTGGCCAACTTGCCGTAGAAGTGGAGCGGGGAGACGATCGTGCCGAGCATCTGGCGAGACACCAGGCGTGCTGGATCACCGGCGGGACCGGCCTCGGCGAGCACCTGAATCGCCCGAGCCTTCCAGTACACCCAGACCGCTTCCTTCTGCTCGATCGGTGACATGGCGTCGATCGCCGTGGCAACCAAGGCCCAGCGTTCCGCCGCCGGCGCAGTTGAGCGCAACGCAGCGCGCACGGCCCAGGCGCAGGTGTCGTCGCTCCAGAGGCCTGGCTCGGGCTTCTCCGGCTGGTCGGGTCTGGTGGGTTTGGAAGTGTTCTTCTGTTGGAGTGCGAACGCGTGCGAAAAGTAGCCGAAGGCGTCAGGCTGCAGGTTCAATGCCGCTTCTTTGGCCACGGCCGCCCAGGCGGTCGCCGCCCACTCGGGCGCCATCGCGGTGGCCCACGGCCGCTGGAGCTCGCGTGCCGCCGCCAGCGGGTCATTGGTTGCCATGCGCATCACGGCAAGCGCGGAGAGTTCGGGCGACTGAGCGAAGACACGAGCGGGCGCCTGCGCCGTGGCGCGTGGGCCGCCGCCTTTGCGCTTCGGGGTCGCAATGTCGACCATCAGGTATTTGGCCGGGCTGTCGATGAGAGCCGCAACGGCCTGGGCGGTCCCGGCGCTGATCAGTGCGGCGGCCTGCTTGGCCGCCTTCGGGCGATTGAGCTCGATCGACATGCGCACTTTTCGCCAGACGTCCGCTGCGGTCAGGGCTTTGTCGCGAACCAGCGTCGCGGCGAGCACGTGGCAGCCGTCGTCGGCGTCGCGTTGCGCGAACCAGGCGACTCGTCCCGAGTCCCTGACGTCATGGCCGGCCAGGTGCCGGGTGAGCAGGGCGTAACAAGTGACTTCGCGATCGTCGTTCATGCGGAAGTTCGCGAAGTCGCGGCTGAACGTCGCCCAATCGCGACGCCGCCCGACGACCAGCAGCCAGTCGTTGCGCAAACGGTCTTCGACGTAGCTGCCGGACCACCGTCCGTAAAACGCGTCCACCTCCGTCGCCGACGCGGATGCGAGGTGGGCGCCGAGTTCCCAGTAGTCGGCCCACATGGCCAGCGGATGGTTGCTGGAGACGGCAGCGTCGCGCAACGCGGCGAGGCGCCGTCGGTCTCCCCGGCGCTGGGCATCGCGGGCCTCGACGATGACGGCGCCGTCTGCCTTGCTGACGGTCAGTGGCGCGAGTTCGTTCCCGGACGGATCGCCCGCTGCAAACGCGAGTTGTGCGCAGCACGCCAGCGCAAGCACGATGGCCTTCGGTAACTTCCCTCTGAAAGGGCCAGCAAAGAAGTTGGCGGGAGACATGGGGAAGCGCCCTGATGGTTCCGATCGAATTATTTCGGATACAGGGATGCTAGACGCAGGACGGGGCCTCTCAAGCCCCGAATTGGGGGGCAAAAGGCAAGGCAAACTCGCGAAAGTGCCCAAAGCGGGGCCGACCGATTGAACGCGAGTACAGTCGTCTGGTCCAGCACGGAGCGCGCTATGAATCAACGGCTCATGTCCATCGCCTGGTGGGTAGGTGTGGTTGCGGCCGCCAGCGCCGCAATCCTGTTCTTGTTCGCAGAAGTTGTTCAACCCGACTGCGACGATGCGCGGCTCGTGCTCGCCAGTTCCGAGCATTCGCGCACTGCGCGTGCGGTTGCCGACATGTCGACGGCGCTCGTTGCATGCGAAGCAAAAAAGCGCCTGTTCGTCACGATGGGCCAGGTCGCGATCGCGCTGTGCGTGGCAGCCTTGCTCGCATTCTCAGTCGCATTGGTGTTTCGTCTGCGAATACATCGAGAGTTCCCCGAGCGATTTGTTGTTCGCGACAATTTACGTCCACGCAAATGAGCGGTGCAACCCGCATGTTGGTTGAGCCAGGATGAACTGCCAGGGAGGAACGATGGGTCTCGATCAGGATATCGCCCGCATTGCAGAGCAGGAGCGACGTCTGCGATTCGAAAGCTTCGACCAGGACACGGCGTGGGATCTCGGCACGCGTCTGAGGGCGCTTGCCGTCGCTCGCGGAGTCGCGGTGGCGATCGAGGTCCGCTTGGCGCGCGAAACCGTGTTTTTGTGTTCGATGCCCGGAACGTCGCCTGCCAATGCGGATTGGGCTCGACGCAAGCGCAACACGGTGGAAATGCTCTGGCAGAGCTCCTATGGAGTGGGGCGCGGCCTTGAATCGGAAGGAAGTTCTCTCGAGGTCAAAATGGGCTTGCCCTTGCGGGACTACGCGAGTCATGGTGGCAGCGTGCCCATCCTTGTCAAGAACGGCACGTGCATCGGCGCCGTGACGGTCTCGGGCCTGCCCCAGCGGGATGACCATTCCATGGTCGTGCAGGCATTGGCTGCTGTGTGCGGTGTGCCGCTTTCGGAGGTCGCTCTGGAGTGATTGATCGTCGCAGACCGCGCACATCGCGCGCGATCATGTCGCTGCAACATTGATTGAGAACGACGTCGAGGTGGGCTGCCGTGCCATGGCGCCTAGGTAGCCCGTGATCGCGGCTGCGGCATCACGTGCGCCGTCGCTCTTTGCATAGAGGCCCTGGACGCGCCGGGCCTGCTGTCGGAACCCGGGCACGGAGAGCAGCCGACGAATCGCCGAGGTCATCTTCTCGGTGGCGGCGTGCCGCGGTGCCATCGCCAAGGCCATGCCCTGGCGCGCCGCCAGATCGACATTCAGCTCCTGCTCGGGATGCAGCGGAATGCCCACCAGCGGCGTGCCGCACGCCATGGCCGTCTGCACGCTCCCCTGCCCGCCCATCGTGATCGCGACATCGACGCGGGGCATGATCTCGTGGCTGGGGAGGATGCCGGCGATCACGATGTCGGGATCGGCATTGGGGCCGAAATCATGAATGGTCGCACCGACGATCACACGCAACCCGGCCTCGCGCGCGCGGGCCGTGACCGCGCGCAACAACTCGGGCGTGCTCGACGAGAGCACGACATACGCGGTCGGCCGGCTGCCGTCGAGAAAGGGTCGAACCGCTGCGGGCACCGGCGTGCCCAGGCGCGCGAACAACGGGCCGACGTACACCAGCCGCGTCCCGTGTCGGAAAGCGGCGGCCGGCGTCGGGCGCCACGACTCCAGTTCCTCGGCGCTGACACCCAGGATCTCGGGGAGGTCGGTCACAAGGGTCAGGTCGGCCAGCATCAGCGCTGCCAGCGTGGGCACGGGCTCCACCCCGAGTTCGGCAGCGATGGTGTTCAGAAACTTCACCGGGCCGGTCATCCGCACCCCCGAGCTGTTCGCCATCTTTCGCTTGAGCCAGTCCGGCAGCCACTCGGTTCCGGGGATGGGCATCGTCGTCGGCACCGGGGCCAGTCCGCGTTCGAAGACCGGTGGAACCCACGAGCCGCCGTGCGACGCCGCCAGCGGAATGCCGACCACGCGCGTGGACAGGTAGGCCGTCAGCGTGAAACCCGTGACCGCCATCCGCGCGCCCGTGCGCCGAAAGAAGTCCGCCTCGGACTTGACGCTCTGGCGCACTTCATCGGGCGGCTGCAGGCGCACGCCGGGCCGGCCGATCTGCACCAGGTCGCTCAGGTAGCGCGAGCAGCGTGCCGTGTCCATGACTGGCGTCAGCAGGGTGTAGGGCATGCCGGCGGCGTCGAGCACGCGCGCATACGGCCCGCCGTGGGTCGCCATCGCGATGGGTTCGCCGCGCGCCAGAAGAGCCTGCGCGATGTGCAGCATGCGCGAGGTTTCGGACAGGAAACCGCAGTTGGGCATCAGGACGATCATGCTGGCTCCTTGTGGCTGGCCTCTCGATTAAAAGGTAATATGTTGTCTATGTCAAACGACGACCTCTGGCTGGACCTCGGTCTGGACGCGCTGCCCGCGGGACAGGCGCAGCGGGTCCGGCTGCTGCGCGTGGTGCTGGCGACAGCGGCGGTACTGCGCGGGCGTCTCGACGGCGCGCTCGCGCCCTCGGGCATCACCAGCCAGCAAGCGGCCATGCTGCAGCTGATCGAAGCGCAGGCCGAGGCACCGACGATCTCGTTCGTGGCGCAGGCCATGGGCATGACGCATCAGAACGTCAAGCAGATCGCGCTGGCGCTGCAGCGCAAGGGCTTCATCGTGATCGCGACGGACACGGTGGACCGCCGCGTGCGCCGCCTGCAACTGACCGCGCATCACCACCGGTTCTGGAAGGAGCGCAATCCCTCCGACTTCGTCAGCGTGGAGGCGTGGACGGCCGGACTGTCGGACCGGGAGGTTGCCGTCGCGGTGCGGCTTCTCGCGAAGCTCAAGTCACGCGCGAAGGTCGATCGATCGGCCGGTGAGCACGCGCGGTGAACTCGCGCGTCACTACATTTGGGGATGCACGCCTGCTTTAGGCCGCCCATGCTGCCCGCTGACCTGATCGGCAGTCGCCGAACGTCAAGCCAGGAGCCGCAATGGCCGAAAAGAAGAACGCTCGACCGCTTGCTTGGAGGGCACGACCTGACGACGTCAAGGCGTCTGCCGCCGCGCTCAGCAAGTCGCGCCAAGGACTGCACGGCGCGAAGCTGCCGCTGTTTTGGTTCCCCTTCCCCTGGCGGACGTCACAGTGTGTCGACAAGTTCGGCTACATGACGCCGCCCTCGCTGCGTGCCTCGAGCAGGCTGCCGTTCAACGCAGCCAATCGCGCGCTCCTCGACCAGCTGGGCGACATGATGGGCGACCCGGGGCGCGAGACAGGAATCGCCGACAGTCCGATCCCCGCTGGGTTCACCTATGTCGGCCAGTTCGTCGATCACGACATCACGCTCGACGTGCAGTCGACGCTCGATGCGGCCACCGACGCCGAGACGATCAACAACATGCGCTCGCCGAGCCTGGAGCTCGATTCGCTGTACGCGCGCGGCCCCGCGCTCGACCCGTTTGTCTACGACTTCCCCCCTGTCACGAGCCCGCCAACCGCGATCAAGTTCGCACTCGGCTCGAATCAGCAGAATGGGCCTGGCGGTCCGGGTGGCAATGCAGGCGCGGCGGGCATGGTGGAGAAGCGCGACTTCGACGTGCCTCGGATCCACAACCCTCTCGACCCGGCTGGCGGCTCGCTCACGGCGGTCATCGGTGATCCGCGAAACGACGAGAACTTGATCGTCAGCCAGTTCCACCACGCGATGCTGCGCTTCCACAACCGCATCGTCGATGAGCTCGTGACGCAGAACTTCAACGGTGACATCTTCGTCGAGGCCAAGCGCTTGGTGACGCATCACTACCAATGGGCCGTGGTGCACGACTTCCTGCATCGCATCTGCGGTGCGGCGGCAGTGACCGCTGCGATGCAGTCCGTGGTGGCGCCGCCCGGCAGCCCGTTCCGCATGCCGGTGGAGTTCTCGGTCGCGGCCTATCGCTTCGGCCACAGCATGATTCGTGATCGCTACTGGCTCAACCACAACTTTGTCAACCAGCCGTTGTCCGACATCTTCGCCTTCATCCGCAAGCCGAATCTGCCGGTGCGCTCGAATTGGGTGATCGACTTCAACGCATTCTTCAGCACCGGTGTTCCCGTCCCGGTGTTCAACAGCGCCCGCAAGATCGACAGCGTGTTGGCAAACGGCCTCGAGTCGCTGCCCGGCTTCAGCGGCATGATGGCGGTGCTGGCGCGCCGCAACCTGTTGCGCGGTCTGGCCTTGGGCTTGCCCAGCGGACAGGCGATGGCGGCCTTCTTCGGCTTGGCGCCAATGACCGCAGCGCAGTTGACCGCCGGCTTGCCCGCCAACGAGGTGGCCCTGCTCAACGCGAGCGGCGGTCAGCTGCTGAAGAAGACACCGTTGTGGTACTACGTTCTGCGCGAGGCTGCGGTGCTGCAACAAGGCGATCAGCTCGGGCCTGTCGGGGCTGCCATCGTGGCGCGCACCTTTGTGCGAATGCTGAAACGCGACGGCTCGTCGTACCTGCATTGGCCAGGCGGGTTTGTGCCGAGCTTGCCTGCAAAGACGCCGGGACAGTTCGGCTTCGCGGACCTCGTCACGTTTGCCGGCATCACGCAGCCGTAGGCCAGACTTTTTATCCTGTTCGCAGCTTGCCGCCCGAGCAGCCGGATGTCGGAAGAGGGCGGTCGGGCGCCCGCTCACACAGAAAGTACGATCTCGCCGAGCCGCGAGAAGAGCCGCAGCACACGGTCGTTGTCCGCATGCAAAAGCCGGTCGCCGACGTAGATCTCGGCGGCGCTCCATCCAGGCACTTCGGCCGTCCGCAGCCCACCGACAAGCCAGCAGCGGTCTTCTGCGGCGATGCGGTCGCGCGCATTCGCGACGGCATCGACAGGCGCCGCGACGTACAGATGCAGCATGTTCGTCTGCGGTGTGGCCGGATTCACGCGATAGGCGGCGTGGCCCGCGAGGCCCGAGGCGAGTTCGAGTGTGCGGCGGTACAGCGCCGGCATCAGTGCCAGGCGATCGTCGAACCGCATCGCGGCCGATGCGACCATCGGACTCAGGTGGTATAGCGTGCCGCCCAGCCGTCGGCGCCACAGGCGCGCTTGTGCAATGAAATCTGTGCTGCCGGCGAGCAACGCGCCCGAAAGCGCCCCGATGCCCTTGTAGACCGACACGTAGACCGAGTCGAAGCCGGCGGCGATCTCCGAGTAGGACTTGCCGTAGTACGCCGCACACTCCCACAAGCGGGCGCCGTCCATGTGAAGCGGCAAGCGTCGTTGCCGCGCTGCGGCCTTGAGGCCTTCGAGTGCATCCCACGTGGGCAGCTGCCCGCCCGCTTCACGGATCGGCAGCTCCACGATCACGCAGGCCATCGGCTGCGGGCTGGCGTTCAAGTCCTCGGCCGTCAGCGGACGCAGCCGGTCCCCCAGCAGCACGCCGTGGCATTGCAGCAGCGAGGAATAGGCCTCTTCCTCATGCATGGCGAGGTGCGACGTCGGATGCATGCCGAAGCGCGACAACCTCGCGGTTTCGGCCCACACCTTCAGCGCTGCCGACTGAGCCATGATGCCGCTGGGCATGAAGACGGCGGCATCCATGCCGAGCAGCGTGGCGATCTTGCCTTCGAAGGCTTCGACGACCGACCCTTTGCCGTAGTGATCGTGCTCGATGCCGTTCAGATCGCACCAAGCCGCCATGTCACGAAATTCTTCTGCCGGGCTCCGTTCAGCGAAGTCGGGCAGGATCAGCTCGCAGTTTTTGCGCAATTGGAGGCGTTGTTCGGGTGTGCAGACCATGGACGTTCCCTTCAGTCACTTGTCGATGATGCCCACTTTTTTGGGTGCATCACACGCGGCGCGCCGACGCCTCCCGGCGGGCAGGAGCAGTCATTGGCTCGGCCGCCGAAAAGCTGTCAGTCCGGTACCCCCCTCATTCAAAGGGGCATCATCAGGCGGTCCGATGTGGGCGTGAAATACGTCCACATGCGGCGGTCGCGACGTCTGTACATTGGCTCGCAAGCCGCCTCTGAAGGGAGTCAACCATGAACGCGATCTTCATCCTGTGGACCCTCGCCATCGTCCTTGGCGCGTCTCTCATTCTTCAGGGCGTCGCGCTGCGCACTGTTTATCGACGCAAAGTGGCGAAGCAGAACGCCAAGCACCTGCACTTCCAGCAGACCATGAACGGCCAGTTCGAGCAGACCAAGCGTCAGATCGGGCAACTGCAGAACGATCTGGCCGCCGCGAGGTTGCAACTCAAGCGGGCCGGCAAGAGCGCTGCGGCACCGAGGCAGGCACTTGAACGCGAGCTCGACGATGCTTCGGCATCCGGACATCGCCTCCCAGTCAACGGATTCGCTGACACCCAACCGTCGCCTCAGGTCACACAATACGGAAGCTTGCTGCTTGAGTGAACATCGCCTTCGGCGTCGTGGGGGCCGCCGGACGCCCACGAGGGTCGAGCACGATGGGATCGTTCGTCACTGCGAGGTGGTTTCCTGAGTTCACTCACCGGCGTCGCTGGCCGTGTCCTCCTTGACCATCCGGCACGACTTGGAGTCGCTATGCAAGTCCGTCACGTTCTTTCAGCCGCGATCCTGGTCTTGGCCGGTGGAGTGGTCGCTGCTGCGCTGCCGTACAACGAGGCCGCCAACGCGAAGACCGAGGTTGAGCAAGCCCTGGCGGCAGCGGGCACAACGAAACGTTCGGTTCTTGTGATCTTCGGTGCCAACTGGTGCGAGGACTGTCGCGCGCTCGACGCCTCGCTGAAGAACACGAGGAATGCAGAGTTGGTTGCCAAGGAGTTTGTGGTCGTCAAAGTCGACGTTGGCAACTTCGATCGCAATCTCAATGTCGCCGCGCAGTATGGGAACCCCATCAAGCGTGGTATTCCTGCAGCCGTCGTCTTGTCGCCGAGCAATCAGATTCTCTACGCCACCCGTGCGGGCGAGCTTTCCAACGCCCGGCGCATGAGCGAAACCGGCGTGTACGATTTCTTCCGCAGCATGGTCGCCTCCGCCAAGGCGAAGAAGTAGGGTCCACCTCAGGCGTCAGGATCAGAACATGCCCGACATCACGATCCGAACGGCGGTGTGGGAAGACAAGACGGTTCTCGCTCGATTGCTCGAGCTGTACCAGTACGACATGTCGGAGATCTGGCCCCAGACCTTGAACGCCCATGGTGAATACGGGTTCGGCGTCGATCGCTACCTTCGCAATCCACGTCTGCGAGCGTTCCTATTCCTGGTCGATGGCGACTATGCCGGGTTCGGCTTGGTCGACCCGGACGTGAGCCTGCCGGAGAATGAATTCTGGATGGGGCAGTTCTTCGTGATGAAGCGCTATCGGCGAACCGGCGTCGGGACCAAGGGCGCGCGCTTCATCTTCGATCGGTTCCGTGGGAAATGGGAGGTCGGCCAGATGCCGCTCAATGATCCGGCCCGCGCGTTTTGGCGCCGAACGATCGGCGAGTACACGAATGGGAATTTCGTCGAGCACGAACTTCACGACGACAGGTGGGACGGTTTTCTTCAATGCTTCGACAACAGCGTGGTGGAGAATGACGCGTCAGGAGCATCGTGATGACCGTCGAACACATCTACATCAGTCCCACCCAAGGGGGCCGGCAGGTCGAACAGGAGTCCATCACCGTGGCGGCGGGCGCTGGCATCGAAGGCGATCGCTACTACGGCCGCCACGATGAACCGGGTCAGAACATCACGCTCGTCGAGGCTGAAGAGATCGAAGCGTTCATTCAGGAGCACGGGCACGGCCCGGACTTCTCCATCACCCACCGCAACCTGGTCACCCGTGGCGTTCGGTTGAATGCGTTGGTTGGCAAGGAGTTCACGGTGGGGGTCGTCAGGCTGCGGGGCGTCGAGCTGTGCGAGCCCTGCCTTGGACTGGGGCAGGCACTCGCGTTGCCGGAGCTCGCTCCGGCCCTGGTCGTCAAACGGCTTCTTCACAGAGCCGGCCTGCGCGCCGACGTTCTTTCGAGCGGCGTCATTGCGCGGGGCGCGGTCATTCAAAGTACCGCCTGACCTGTTGGCTGGTGCGAGGGCTCGGGCAACTCAGCGCAGCTCAGCCGCGCCAGTCTTCGATCTTCAATCGCTGCCCGGTGAGGGCGCACTCGATGATGCCGGCCTTCGCGTCGACGAGATGCAGCACTTGCCCGTCATTCCATGTGTAGTGCGGCGGTCCATGGAGATGTGGCGAACCCGGGATCGGTGAGCGCCTCACCATGACGATGTGCCGCTCGCCCTTGTCGTCGCGAGCAGCGATCTGTTCGTGGGTGTACCTGCCTGGCATATCGCTCTCCAGTGGTGCACGCTGAGTGTCGCGCGCGGGCCTGCCGGCGGGAAGACCCGTACCGGAACCCGCGCGTTGCGCGAGCTCGTACCGGTGTCTTCCGGTGCCATCGTCGACCGCCTGCCGAAGCATGCACCCGCCCGAGTGTCCCTGTGCGTCTCGTGCTGCTCCGACACTTCGGCCGAGGCAAGTGGGCGCGCGCCTCCGACGACACCGAGTCGCACTGACGGTGCCGACAAGCCGCTGCCGGCCACGCCCCACCGGAACTCACGGCAGCGTCACCTTCAGGATCTGCCCGCTGCTCAGGACCGCGAGTTGTTTGGGCCCGAGCACCGCGATGCTGTCGATGTCCAACAAGATCGGGATGGCGCCGGGCACGACAAACGCGCCCCGCGCGAGCAAGACGCTGGGCGAGCCACCAGGCGGCAGCATCATCAGGCCGCCGAAGGCGCCGTAGTAGAGCGTGCCGGCCGCATCGACCGCGATGGCGGTGACCGTGCTGTTGGGCGGGATGGCAACGGTGCTGACGCTCGCCCCGTCACTCGATATTTTGCGAACGATGCCGTCGCCCGCGGTCTTCTCGACCACGTACAGCGAGCCTTCGGGGCCAAACGCCATGGGGCCTGGGGTGGTGAATCGCGCGGCTGCAATCGGCCCGTCGACGCTGCTGCTCTGCCCCATCATGCCGGCATAGGTGCTCACGTTGCCCGCTGCATCCACGCGGCGGATCGCGTTGCTGCTGTCGGCCACATACACATCACCCCCCGGCTTCACGGCCACGCCACGGATCCCCATGAAGCGCGCTGTGCCCGCGTTGCCGTCGATCGCACCCTTGTCGGTGCGCGAGCCCGCGAGCAAGGCCGTGGTGTTGTCGAGCGCGATTCGGCGCACGCCGTAGCTGTCGCCCACATAGAGCACGCCGGTGCTGTCGCTGGCGATGGCTGCGAAGTCGATGCTGAATTGCGCCGCACTGCCCACGCCGTCGATCACACTGCCTGGCGCCGGCCCAGTGACCAAGCCGGCGGCGAGCGTGACGACACCGGCCGGGTTGATGCGCCGCACCAGCCGGGTCAACCGCTCGACGACAACCGCGTTGCTCGCCGGATCGACGGCCACAGCCTGCAAGCCGCCACTGCTGGCCAGGCTCGCAAACGGCATCTGCGCGAGTGTGCCCACGCCAGTGGCCGTTGTGCCCTGCGCGAAGCCCGAGGCGATCGTGTGCAGCACGCCGGTTGCACTGACCTGGCGCAGCGCACGGTTTTCGGCGAGCATGAACCCGCCGCCCGGCGCGAGCGTCACGCCGCCAGCGATCTCGACGCGCGCGCTTGGGGCGGTGCCGTCGACAAAGCCCGCACCGAGCACGCGCGAGCCGGCCAGGGTCGTGACGGCAGCGCTCGTGAGGTCAAGCTGGCGCAGCAGGCCGGTGGCGTCGCGAAAGGTGAGCGTGTTGCCACGCACGACCATGGCCGTGGGGTTGACCACCGCCGCCGTGCCGATGCCATCCGGGCTGGTGGGATCGTTCGCTCCGCTGCCGGCCAGCGTTTCCACCAATCCGGCCGCATTGCCGCTGCGCACGATGCGCCGAATGCGCGGCCCGTCGGCCACCAGCACATCCCCGTTGGCCGCCACCGCCACGGCACTCGGCCCAAGGAATCGGGCGGTCGTTGTTGGCGCGCCATCCGCGAGGCCGAAGACGCTGCCGGCATAGGTGCTCACGACACCGGCCGTCGTGACACGGCGGATGCGGTAGTTGCCGGGGTCGGCCACGTAGAGGTCGCCATCCGGCCCCATCGCGATGGCACTCGGGCCCGCGAACCGCGCGGCCGCGCCGGGGCCGTCGATCGTGCCGGTGACCCCGGCTGCACCTGCCAGCGTGCTGACCGTGCCGTCGGGCGCAATCCGGCGGATCGTGTAGTTGGCGGTGTCGGCGACGTAGACATTGCCGGCCGCGTCGTGGGTCAACCCGAGCGGCTGGCGGAACAGGGCGACATCGGCAGCACCGTCGGTGGACCCGGGCAGGGTTCCGCCGGCGACCGGCGTGATGGTGCTCAGGTCGGCGCTCAGCCGCTTGATCCGGTTCGAGGTGATGAAGTTGAAGCTGCCAGCTGCGTCCTGATCGATGCCGGCGACGATCAAGATCTCGGCCTGCGGGCGCAAGCCGACGAGGGGCAGCAACGCCATGGCGACCGTGGGCGGCGGTGTCACGCTGAGCAACGCGGCTTGGCTCGTCGTGACGCTCAGGCCGCCGCAGTCGAGCACCGCGCGAAACTGCATGCCGTTGTCGCCGATGGTCGTGGCGAAGCTGTAGCTGGCGGTGATGGCGCCGGCGATGTCGGCCCAGCTGAGAATGCCGCCCGAAGTCTGGCCGCGCTGCCATTGAATCCCGAGCGCGCCTGCGCTGCAGGTGGCCGCGACGCTGAAGCTGGCCGGGGTGCCGGCCACGACGCTCGTCGCGGCGGGCTGCAGCGTGACCGTCAACACGGGAACGCTCATGATGACGGTTAGCGTGGCGGCATTGCTCGTCGCGCTGCCCGCGGCGTTGCTGACGACCGCGCGAAAGGCGGCGCCGCTGTCGGCGAGCAGGGTGGCCGCGATCGTGTAGGTGGCCGCTGTCGCGCCGGCGATGTCGGTGCCGTCGCGCTGCCATTGGTAGGCCAGCGGCGCATCGCCCGCAGCGGCGACGCTGAAGCTCGCCGCCTGGCCTTCGGTCACGCTCAGGCTCACGGGTTGCAGCGTGAGGGTCGGCGGCAGCGCTGCGGGGATCGGAGGCGGTGCGCCACCACCGCCGCATGCGGCAAGCAGCGCGCAGATGCCAGCCATGGCGATGCGGCGCAGCGCCGCGTGCCAGCCCTCGCTTCGAAGCACAAATGGTTTGTTCACGGTGGCCTCCCAGCCGTTGTTTTTCAAAGTGGCGAGCCGCACGTTCAGAAGGCAGCCCCGCTCGCATCCACTGTTGCGAGACCAGGGCGGCGAAGCGGACCTGCCTCGGCGGCTTCAGAGCTTGCGCAGGTAGGCGAGCAGCGCCGGAACCTCGGCGTCGCTGAACGGACGGTCGATGACCGGCGGCGTGACGCCCGGCTGCGTGGTGAGCAAGGGCGCCGCTGGGTTCTGGGCCTGGACGCGCTTGAAGAACTGCTTGTAGTGCTCGAGCATCTCTTCGAGCGTCGCCGCGGTGTTGTTCATGAAGTACGGTGCGGTCCGGCTGATGCCGCGCAGGTTCGGGATGTCCATGTGCTGGATGTCGCCGGGGCCGCCCGCGGCCGGGTAGCCGGTGAGGAGCAGGCGGCCCGGATCCGAGGTCGTGACCCGGGTGACGCAGGCCGGCTGCGGAGGGGCGCCGCCGCACGGGGTGCCGCTCGGTGCCACGCCGCTGTTCGTGATCTCGTAGGTCCGCACGTTCTCCATCTGGCTCGCGCTGCAGGGCGCGAACAAGAAGCGCGGCGGACTGACGTTGTCAATCGGCCTCGGGCACGCGGTCAGGATGTCGTGATAGCGGACGAGAGCGGTCGGCGTGCCCGGCGTTCCTTGCTGGATCGGCGTGCTGCCGCTCGGGTGGCCGCCCAGGTTGCCGTGGCACTGGGCGCAGGACCTGTCGAACACCACCTTGCCTGCCGTCTCCAGCGCGTTCAGAACGGGATCGGGATCAGGCAGCGGGATCGTGCCGGCGGCGATGGCGTCGGACAGCGCCTTCACGCTGGGGGATGAGAACTTCGCGTTCTGGAAGCTCTCCAGGTCGTCCAAGAAGCTCGCCGGCGGGTCGACCGTGATCCCCGCGTGGTTGCGCAGCGCGCTGAGTGCCTGGTTCTGCAGCGTGTCGAAGCGGCCGTCGAGCTGGTAGCCGCCGCTCTGGTTCGGCCCCCGCGGCCACGCGGGCGCGGCACTGTCGGGGCCGGTGATGCGGGTGTCGAGGATCGACGGAACAGAGCGCCAGACGTCGGCGACGGTCTCGCTGGTCGGGAGGGCCGATGCCGGACACGGGACGGTGGCCCCGCAGTCGAGGAGCTTGACGTTCGCGGGCAGCGGGAGCGTGACGCGAACCAGGCCGTTCTGCGTCAGGTTCGTGAAGTCGTGTGCGGCCGCGCCGTTGACGCGGAAGTCATCGGCGTCGATGGCGCGGAACAGCGGGTCGTCGACACCTGTTTGTGTCATCGTCGCCAACCTGGCTTGAGCCGCTGCCGGGGTGAGCTGGAAGTTCTCGGAATCCATGTGGCAGTCGGAACAGGCGCGGCCATTGCCGCCCAGGCCGGTGAGTGTGCGGTCGTGGAAGTTCGCCTTGCCGCGACAAAACGCCGAGTCGCCGGGCGAGGGCACCGCGTTCGTGGTGCAGCCGTCGGCATCGACGACCGGTTGCGCGGCGCTGTCGTCCTGGCCACCGCCACAGGCGTGGAGCGTGATGCCGGCGAACAGGATGAGCGCCGCGGCCAGGGGATAGCGACGGTTGTTGCGGTGACGATGGGTCATGTCGTTCCCTCAGAGTGACGATGAGCCGGTCGCAGCCTGCGAACCGGACACGGCACAATGACCTCGACCCCTGCCAACTGTCGTTAGCCACCCATGAATCTTTTCTGAAAAGAGTCTGAATCAGCGCCATGGCCGTGTCTGATCGCTATGCCTTCGGGAACTTCGTGCTCGAGCGTTCGCAACAACGCGTGCTGCGCAGCGACGGCAGCGAGCTGAGCCTGACGCCACGCTTGTTCAGCGCCCTGCTGCTGTTCGTCGAGAACGCGGACGCCCTGCTCGAGAAGGACGCGCTGATGCGCACGCTGTGGCCGGGCCTGGTGGTCGAAGAGAACAACCTCAGCCAGACCGTCTCCAGCTTGCGGCGTGCGTTGGGCGACGAGCCTCCAGGGAGCCGCTACATCCAGACGGTGGCCCGCCGCGGCTTCAGGTTCATCGCCACCGTGACGGCGTTGCCGGACGTCGATCCCCGCGCCACGCCGTCGCCGCCAGCCTCCGCTTCGCCCACACCTGCCGCGGCGGGTGAGCAGCAGGCCCTCCAGCACGGCCGGCGGCAGTCCGACCAGCGGCGCTGGTTCAGCGTGGTGCTGGCAGGCAGTGTGGCCACGGGTCTGGTTGGCGCGGGCTGGTGGGCATGGCGCCGCCAACCCACGGCGACCGCCGACACCTCGGCCCTGCGCGCCACGCTGGCCGTCCTGCCGTTCAAGCCGCTGGCGGCCGAAAGCCGCGACGAGCTGCTTGAAGTGGGCATGGCCGACAGCCTGATCACGCGGTTGTCCACCGTGCCCGGGCTGGTGGTGCGCTCCGTCGGCTCGGTGCGGCGCTATGCCGGTGCCGAGCAAGACCCGGTGCGTGTGGCGCGCGATCTCGACGTGGCCTGGATCGTCGACGGCTCGCTGCAGCGGCGCGGCGATCAATTGCGCGTCACCGCTCGTCTGCTGCGCGCCTCCGATGGCTCCGCTGCCTGGAGCGACAGCTACGACGAGAAGTTCACCGGCGTCTTCGACATGCAGGATCTGATTTCGGCCCGCGTGATGCAGGCCCTGGCCCCGCGGTTGGAAGCCGGCGCTGGCGTGGCGCCCGGCGTGCCGAAGAGCAACCTGGGCGGTACCCGCAACACCGATGCCTATCAGCTCTACCTGGCCGCATCCCGGCACCTGCAGAGTCGGCGCGCCGACGGCGTGCGCAAGGGTATCGCACTGTTCAACCAGGCCTTGACCGTCGACCCCGCTTATGCCCTGGCGTACGTCGGGCTGGCCGAGTCCCTGCGGGAGACCTTGTTGGCCGCGGACGCCGTGCCGGCCGACGTCTTCGAACCCGCCAAGGTGGCCGTGCAGCGTGCGCTGGCGCTGGCGCCGAACCTGGCCGAGGCGTTGACCGAAAAGGGCTTCAGTCTTTACTACTTCGAGTTCGACTGGGGTGGCGCCGAGCGCGAGTTTCGCAGGGCGCTGGCGGTCAACCCGAACGTGGCGATGGCGCATTTCGGCCTGGCCCAGCTGCTGCTGACGCAAGACCGGCCCGATGAGGGTTTTGTGCACCTGCGTCTGGCGCGTGAACTCGACCCGATGTCGCCCTTCCTCAATACGATCGAAGCGAGTTATCTGTTGGCCAGCGGTCGGCGCGACGAGGCCCGTGCCCGGCTGACCCGGGCGTTCGACATTGCCCCCGACTTCTACCTCGCCCACCGCGCCCAGGGCCTGCTGCACCTGGCCGAGCAACGGCCCGAACTCGGCCTCGCGTCGCTGCGGCGCGCCGTCACCCTGGCCGACGGCAACACCCGACCCAGCGCCTTGCTGGGCATGCACCTCGCACGCCTGGGCCAGCGTGACGAGGCCCGTGCGATCCTGAACCACATGCTCGAGCTGGCCAAGACACGCTTCGTGCCACCGGTCTCGTTGGCGGTGCTGCACGCGGCACTCGGAGAGAACGCGCTGGCACTGGACGCACTGGAGCGCGCCTTCGCCGCCCGCGACACGCAGCTCGTCTTCCTGAAGGACGACCCGCGCTGGTCGGGCTTGCGCCAGGAGCCGCGCTTTGCGGCCCTGATGCAAGCGCTCAGGCTCGACCGGTATGGCCAGGGCCTGTCGCCGACCTGAAGGCACAGGTTGCCCGACCGTCGCCACGGCTCGGCTGGACCATGCTTTTCGACACTTCGTCGCATGGGGGTGCCGTTCGGCGCCGGTCCCTGGCAGGATGACCACAGCACTGAACTCCGGCCGTGACCGCCGCTGGTCACACCGCGAGCTTGCGCCACCTCAGGAGCCATCGCCATGGATGCAGCACCCGTGACGGAACCGTCGGCGACCCCGCCCGGCCCGGCACCCTTCACGCCTGTGGACGGGAACCAACGCATCGAGGCGCTCGATGTCGTGCGCGGCTTCGCGCTGCTGGGCATCTTTCTGATGAACATCGAGTGGTTCAACCGCCCCTTGGCTGCTTTCAACGAAGGCATGCCGCGCGGGTTGACGGGCCTGGACTGGCTGGCGAGCTGGTTCATCGCCTACTTCGTGCAAGGCAAGTTCTGGACGATCTTCTCGCTGCTGTTCGGCATGGGCTTCGCCGTGATGCTGGTGCGTGCCGAGCGCGCGGGCCGGGAGTTCACGAAGGTGTACCTGCGCCGCATCCTGGCGCTCGCCGTGTTCGGCGCGGTGCACTTCATCTACGTGTGGGAGGGCGACATCCTCTTCAGCTACGCGGTGGGGGCGCTGGCCTTGCTGATCGTGTTGTACGGCAGGGCCGTGCCCATCCTGATCGCCTGCGCGGTGCTGGTCGGCCTCGGGTTTCTTCCGGACGCCGACCCCATCTTCGGCATCGCCGGCGGGCTGGCGACCACCGGGATGCTGGCGCTGTACCTGCGCGGCGAGAAGCGGCTCACCTGGCGCGGGATCTCGATGCCCGTGTTCTGTTTCATCCTGCTGCTGGCCGGGGTGCTGGTGTCCATCGCCGCGGTGATGTTCTGGATGTGGCCCGACGGCCCGATCGAGCCGCGGGTGCCGCTGTCCGTGTTCGGCCCGCTGCTCTGGATCACCGGCTGGCTGTCGTGGAAGTACCACGAGCCGGCCGAAAAACGCAGCCTGCGCATGGCCGTGAGCATCTACGTCTTCGCCGGCATCGCGATAACGGCGATGAGCCTGGTCCAGCACGTCACGCCGGACCCGCTGGCCGCGCCCGCGGCGCGGCCAGCGTCGTCGCCAGCGAAGGCGGCCACGGCGGAAAAGCCGCAGAAGACCCGGGCAGAACGCATCGCGGACATGAAGACCGAACGCGAGAAGCGGCTCAGGGAGCAGGCCGAGAAGAAGGCCGAGGAGATCAGGATCTTCAGCACCGGCAGCTACCTGGACGCGGTGGTGTGGCACGCGCGCCAGTTTCCCGAGAAGGCGGCCGGCGACGCCGGATTCGCCGTGGTGCTGGTGAGCATGTTCCTGCTCGGGGTCTGGTTCGTGCGCTCCGGCGTGATGGAGGACACCGCGAAGCACCTCGCCTTCTTTCGCAAGCTGGCGCTCTATGGCCTGCCGGTGGGCATCGGGCTCGGCCTGCTCACGGGCTTCATCGCGATGTCGCACACGCCGGGCGAACGCCACGACGGCTGGGGCATCACGCGCGGGCTCCTGCTGCTGGGCAACCTGCCGGCCTGCCTGGGCTATGTCGGACTCGTGGTCACGATGCTGCACAGCCGCGGCGCCTGGTCGCGCATCCGCGTGCTGGCACCGGTGGGCCGCATGGCGCTCACGAACTACCTGATGCAGTCGCTGATCTGCATGGGCTTCTTCTACGGTTTCGGGCTGGGGCACTGGGGCCTGCCGCGTGCCCAGCAGGTGCTGTTCGTGGCGGGGGTGTATGCCGCGCAGATCGTGTTCAGCCACTGGTGGCTGGCCCGCTTCCGGTACGGCCCGATGGAATGGCTGTGGCGCGGCTTCACCTATCGGCAGGTGCCGCCGTTGCGCATCACCGTCACGCCCGCGGCAACGCTGAGATCCGATCAGTCACCGACGTAGGCCGCCCACGCGGCGGAGCACGGAACGACTCAGGCCGGCCTTTTCGGCAACGCCGTCGTCATGTCCACAGAAAAACCGCCCGTCATGATGGCGTGTCCGTCCATGCCGATGATCGGAAACTTGATGCTCCGGAAGATCCGCGGACCGTTCGGCGTATCCACCTGTTCCATGGCCTCGATCGCCTGCCGGACTTTCAGCGCCCGGTCGTCGTTGGCGGCGAGTTGGTCCGCCACGTCGGGGGGATAGAGCTGATGCAGGGTCTTGCCGATGATCTCGCTGGCCGACAGACCGATCACGCGCTTGGCAACCGAATTGACAAACGTGAAGCGACCCTCGAGGTCCTTCATGTAGACCGCGCCCGGCATGTGCTCCATGAAGAGGCGAAAGCGAATCTCGCTTTCCTGCCAGGCGCGTTCGGCTTCTGCGCGGAAGCGCCGCTCGTGGGTCATGCCGATGGCATGGGTCATCACGGCCAGCAGCCTGGCCTTGTCGTTCCTCGGCACGCAATCGAACGCACCCTGGCGCAGCGCGTCGAGTTCGAGCTGCTCGTCGGGTTTGTCGCTGATGAAAACGAGGGGAAGGCCGGGCCGGAGTCGGCGTATCAGATCCAGCACCTGCATCTTCTGCAGCATCGCCACGCTGAACTCGGACAACACCACGTCCGGCTCGAACCAGCGAAGGGTCAGCTCGATGGCCTGCGCAGAAGCCGCATGTTCAACGAGAATCTTCTCGCCCCCACGGAGCAGGTCCGGGGGCAGGTATCGCGGCGTCGCTTCGATCGCATCGATGAGCAAAATGCGGGCAAGCTTCATGGTGATCGACCCATGCGAGGCACTCTACGTGAGCGCATTCGATCGCGACAGTGTCAGAAGTGACAGGCCTTCGCATGGCCACCGGTCCGCTGCAGGCCTCGAATTGCGGCTTGGCAGACGCGCTGCATGGCCGCGTGCCGACCAGCACTCCGGGCCGGCTCAGGCTCAGTACAGAATCCGGCAGCGAATCGTGTCGGCCAGGCCGCACAGGTCGGCGAGCGCCGCTTCGGGGGCGGCGTTGTCGACATCGATGACCACGTAGCCCACGTCGTCACGCGTGCCGAGGTATTGCGCCGCCACGTTCATGCCGTGCGCCGACAGCCGCTCGTTCACCCGGGCGAGCACGCCCGGCACGTTGCGGTGGATGTGCAGCAGGCGGCTGCGGCCGGTGTGTTCCGGCAGTGCCACTTCGGGGAAATTGACCGCCGAGGTGGTCGAGCCGTTGTTGCTGTAGCGCACCAGCTTGTCGGCCACCTCCGTGCCGATGTTGGCCTGCGCCTCCAGCGTGGAGCCGCCGATGTGCGGCGTGAGCAGCACGTTGTCGAAGCGGATCAACGGCGACTCGAAACCCGCATCGTTGCCTTGGGGCTCGGCCGGGAACACGTCGATCGCCGCGCCCTGCAGGTGGCCGCTTTCCAGCGCGTCGGCGAGCGCCTCGATGTCGACCACGGTGCCGCGCGAGGCGTTGATCAGGTGCGCATGGCGCTTCATCGACATGATCTGCTCGCGGCCGATCAGGCCGCGCGTGGTCGGCGTCTCCGGCAGGTGCAGCGTCACCACGTCGGCGCGTGCCAGCAGCTCCCCGAGACTGCCGAGCTGGCGTGCGTTGCCGAGCGTGAGCTTGGCCTCGATGTCGTGGAACACCACCACCATGCCGAGCTGCTCGGCGAGCACGCCGATCTGCGTGCCGATGTGGCCGTAACCGACGATGCCCAGCGTCTTGCCGCGCACCTCGTACGAGTGCGCGGCGCTCTTGGTCCAGCCGCCGCGATGCAGCACCGCGTTCTTCGCCGGGATGCCGCGCATCAGCATGATGATTTCAGCCAGCACCAGTTCGGCCACGCTGCGCGTGTTCGAAAAGGGCGCGTTGAACACCGGCACGCCGCGCTCCATCGCGGCATGCAGGTCGATCTGGTTCGTGCCGATGCAGAACGCCCCGACGGCCACCAGCTTGGGCGCGGCCTGCAGCACCTCGGCCGTGAGTTGCGTGCGCGAGCGGATGCCGAGAAAGTGGGCGTCGGCGATGGCCGCGCGCAACTCGTCGCCGCTCAAGGCCTTCGGTGACGTGACGACGTTGGTGTAGCCGTCACGCCGCAGCGCCTGCACGGCGGAGTCGTGAATGCCTTCGAGCAATACGAACTTGAGTTTGTCTTTGGGGACGGAAGCGCGTTGGGTCATGCGCGCATTGTTGCTGGAACCGCCGACGCGGCGCGCGCGGCTGTCCGCGTCGGCAGCAGGGTGTCCGCGATCACGTCAGGTTGGCCGCTCCGCCGGTCGGGTCAGGCGTCGGGTCCGAGCCGGCGGCATCCGTTCCCGAAGCGATTCTCGGGCGCAGCCGCCGTTCGCGCCATTCTTGCAAGTCCGAGAACTGCAACGGGCACCCCGAGCACTGATTCACGCCGCTGTAGCGCATCGCGCCATCGGGCCCACGATGGGTGAGGCGCTGGTAACTCGTCGACCCGCAGGATCGACAACGGTAGACGGGCGGCGGCGTGCTCATGATGACTGGAGAACGGGGGTCGTATTCGACTCGGCAGGGAAAGAGTCGATATCGTGCCACGGGAATGGTGCGGATGGCCTTTCCATTGCGCCATCCCCAGAGCTGCAGCGTGTGACCAACTTCGCCACCTGCCGCGCGGGTGGTCCGCGAGTTGCATTCAGTGTCGTCCGTGCGAAATCGCGCGCCGCACGGCGCGAACGGGCAGCGCGCCGCACGCCGACCACGGTCGGGCCTGACATTTTTCGGCCGTTGGGGGCGCCATGCGCGCCGGTCGATCGTCGGGGCTGACAAAAAGCGGCTGCGCCGGGTGGCCGTTCCGTCGGGTCATCGCACGCTGCACAAGCAACAACACGAACCATTCAGCATGAGGATATCGATGAGCAAACCCGGAACGATCACCACCATCGCGGCAGCCTTGGACTCGCAGCGGCGCCAGCTGCTGCTGGGTCTCGGTGCGGTGCCTCTGCACGCGCTGCTGGCGGGATGCGGCTCCGGCAGCGGCAGCGCCGAGGCTTCGGCCAGCGCGAGCGGTGGCGACAACGCGAGCAGCACCAGCGGCAACGTGTCGGCCAGCACCGGCGACACGGCGACGACGACAACAACGACAACGACAACGACGACGACAACGACAACGACAACGACAACGACAACCGCACGCAGCTTCACGCACCCCGGCCTGATGCACACCGAGGCGGACTTTGCGCGCATGCGCGACAAGATCGCGGCCAACGCGCAGCCCTGGGTGGCGGGGTGGAATGCGCTGACCTCGAGCGGCCGCGCCTGGGTCGGGGCCACGCCGAACCCGCTGGAGACGGTGGTGCGCGGCGGTGACGGCGAGAACTTCCGCACCATGGTCGAGGATCTCGAGCGGGCCTACCAGTTCGCGGTGCATTGGAAGGTGTCGGGCGACACCGCCTATGCCGACCGCGCGGTGCTGTTCCTCAACGCCTGGTCCTCGACCATGAAGGCGCTGAACGGCAATGCCGACCGTTTCCTGGCCGCCGGCATCTACGGCTACCAGTGGGCGAACGCCGCCGAGATCATGCGCAGCTACCCGGGCTGGCAGGCCGCGGACCTGGCGCGCTTCCAGACGCTGATGCTCGAGGTCTTCTATCCGCTGAGCCACGACTTCCTGCTGCGCCACAACGGCTCGAACATCACCAACTACTGGGCCAATTGGGATCTGTGCGCGATCTGCTGCATCCTGGCCGTCGGCGTGCTGTGCGATCGCAGCGACCTCTACGACGAGGCGCTCACCTACTACAAGAGTGGCCGCGGCAACGGCGCGGCGGCACACAACGTCTACTTCCTCCACCCCGGCTATCTTGGCCAGTGGCAGGAGAGCGGCCGCGACCAGGGCCATGCCACGCTCGGCATGGCGCTGACCGGGCTGCTGTGCGAGATGGCGTGGAACCAGGGCGAGGACCTGTACGGTTACGCCAACAACCGTTTCCTGGCGGGCGCGGAGTACGTGGCCAAGTCCAATCTGCAGGACGCGAACGGCGCGTTCTACATCTTGCCGTTCTCGACCTACGTGAACCGGCAGGGTACCTTCACCGCGGTGTCGACCGCGGGCCGGCCCAACTACCGGCCGTGCTGGGAAGTGATCTACAACCACTACGTGAATCGCAAGGGCCTGTCGGCGCCCTATGTGACCGCCATCGCTGCACAGCTTCGCCCCGAGCGCGCCGAATGGGGCGGCGACCAGCCGAGCTTCGGCACGCTGACGTTCAGCCGCGACCCGGTCGCCACCGGCACCCCGCCGAGCGGCCTGTCGGCCTGCGCGGCGGGCGGCCAGGTGCTGCTGTCGTGGTGGGGCAGCGCCTACGCGACGAGCTACAACGTCAAGCGCGGGACCTCGGCCAGCGGTCCGTTCGCCACCATCGCCAGCGTCGCCGATCCGCGCACCTGCACCGACGCGCCGGGCGACGGCGCGTGGTACTACACCGTCACCGCGGTCGACGCGAGCGGCGAGAGTGCTGCGTCGAACGTGGTGCGCATCGTGCTGCCGACCGAGCTGCGCGTGCGGCTGCCGCTGGATGCGACCAGCGGCACGGTGGCGCTTGACGCCAGCGGTCAGGGCCATGACGGCACGCTGATCGGCGGCGCCAGCTGGGGCGACGGGCGCAATGGCGGCCGTGCCCTGCTGCTCGACGGCCAGAGCGGGCATCTCGCGCTGCCCGCCGGCGTGATCTCGGATGTGGGCGACTTCAGCGTCGCGCTGTGGGTGTACTGGAATGCCTCGGCGACCAATGCGCGCGTGTTCGACTTCGGCTCGAGCGACATCGGCTACATGGCGCTGACGCCGCGCGACAGCGGCGGCGTGCTGCGCTTCATGATCACCGGCACCACCTACTTCGGCGAGCAGAGCATCGGCGCGAGCAGCGCGCTGGCCACCGGCCGCTGGGTGCATCTGGCCGTCACGCTGTCCGGCACGCGTGGCACGCTGTACGTGGACGGCACGGCCGCGGGCAGCAGCGACACGATCGCGCTCGCACCGTTCCAGCTCGGCAGCACGACGCAGAACTGGCTGGGCCGCTCGCAATACGCGGCCGACCCGTTCTTCAACGGGCGCATGCAGGAGCTGCGGCTGTACAGCGGCGCGCTGACGGCCGCGCAGGTCGCTGCATTGGCCGCCGGGTGAGGCATGGCATCCGGGTTGCTCGATCCGGGTGCTGCGCTGGGAAGTCTCGGGTCGGTTGTTCTGATCGTCCTCCACCGGGACCACGCCTCGTGAGAAACTTCCCCTCCAACCCGTCCGATGCCTGGGCATGAACGACAGTCCCACCGATCCCAGACCGATCACCGAAGCGCGCCTGCTTTCCATGGTGAACGCGAGCGGCGACAGCTTCTGGGAAACGGATGTCGATCGCCGCTTCGTCCACATCAGCGACAACATGTGCCGCATGATGGGCTACCCCAGGGAGGAACTGCGCGGTCGCTCGGTGCTGGAATTCATGACGCCGGAGTACAGCGCAGAGGTCATCCGGCACTCGGAGACGCGCAGCAGCGCGGACAACCCTCTGGCCCACATCGGGCCGATCCGGCACGAAGGGGAATTCTTTCGCAAGGACGGATCCAGGGTATGGATCGAGACCGTCTCCGTCCCCGTCTTCGACGACGACAGCGTCCACATCGGCTACTTCGGCATCACCCGCGACGTGACCGAGCGCAAGCGCGCCGAGCAGGCCCTGCGCGAGGCGAACCGTCGGCTCGAGGCACAGCTTCGCCACATCCATGAACTGCACGAGCAGATGCGCGAGCAGGCGATCCGCGACGACCTGACCGGCGTGCACAACCGCCGGCACTTCGTCGAGGTCGCCGAACGTGAACTGGAACGCGCGCGCCGTCATGGGGCCGCGCTGTCGCTGGTCATGATGGACATCGACCACTTCAAGAACGTCAACGACCTGTACGGGCATCCCACCGGCGATGTCGCGCTGAAAGCGGTCGGCTCGATGCTGAGTGCCACCACGCGGGTCGGTGATCTGGCGTTCCGCCTCGGCGGCGAGGAATTCGCCGTTCTTCTGGTGGCCATGGGCCATGAAGACGCGATGCAGCGTGCCGAGAAATGGCGCTCGACCTTGGCCGAGATGATCGTCCCGGTGGATGGCAGCACGCTGAGGCTGACGGCGTCGTTCGGCGTGGCCACGTTCCCTCAGCAATCCGGCACCCTCGTGGAGCTCATGAAGATCGCCGACACCCGCATGTACCGCGCGAAGTCCCTTGGGCGCGACCGGGTCATTGGCGAAGGCCTCGACTGAGTCGGCGACCGGAGGTCGCCCTGGGTGGGGCCGCGAATTGAGCGGTGTTTTCCCTCTTGCTCGGCGCATGGCGCACACCGGGCGCGCCGATGATGCTGCACCGAGCCGCACTGACCCGTGTGTGCCCGGCAGCACCGTGCAAACCGCCCACCTGTTCAATTCGCTGAAATTCAGAATCGTTGCCGTCGCCGCGCTCGCCAGCGTGATGGCCGCCCTTGGGGCCGCCACGATCGTGCTGAACGTGACGCAACGCGAAGTTCAGCGCCTGCTGCTCGCGAACGATCGCCAGGACCGCGAGCAGAACGCGGCGTTGTTCGCAAGCAAGCTCGAAACACTCAAGCGCAGCCTGGTCGCCGTGGCGCGCCATGCGCAACCCGAACTCTGGCAAGAGCGTGAGGCGATGGCGCGCTTTCTGCTCGACAAGCCCGAGCTCGAGGCGCTGTTCGACAGCGTCCTGGCCGCCGCGCCCGATGGCAGCATGCTGGCGCGCATCGAGCATGGCCAAGCCACCACCGTGGCGCTGCCCAATCTCGCCGATCGCGACTATTTTCAGCGCGCGATGCGGACCGACCAACCGGTGGTGTCCGAACCCCTGATGGGCAAGCTCGCCAAGGCGCCGGTGATGATTGTTGCGGTGCCGGTCATGGCCTCCGATGGTCGCGTTCTGGGATTGGTTGCCGGGGTGCTGCGCCTGCAATCCAACAGCCTGTTCACCGATCCGATTGCGACAACACGCGTCGATGTGCGCGATCTGGTGATGGACCGCAACGGCATCCTGCTGTCGCACACCGATCCTCGCCGTGTGCTCGGGCGCGCACAAGACGAGCCCGGGCTTGGCGAGGTCGTCGCGCGCTGGCAGGGCTCGGGCAGCCCGATCGACACCCTCGCCACCGCCGAACTGTCGCAAGATCACCTCGTCTCGATGGCCGGGGTCCCGATGTCGGACTGGATGCTGGTGCGCTTGACGCAGCGCTCGACCGCGCTGGCGCCCATGGTCGCCGCCCAGCACACGGCGTGGGTCGCGGCGCTGGGCGCGGGAGCGCTGGCGGCGCTGCTGGCGGGCGCGGTGGCCTGGGCCGCGGCGCGGCCGATCGCGCGGCTGCGCGATCGCGCTCAGCGCATGCTCGCGGCGGGCGACACCTCCACCGAGGGCTGGCCGCAGGGCGCTGGCGAGATCGGCGAGATGTCGCAGGCCTTCCAGCAGTTGCTGCAACAGCGCGAACGGCAGCGCGTCGAAACGCAGGCGTTGCTGCGGCAACTGCAGGCGGTGCTGGACAACGCTGAAGTCGGCATCGCCCTGACACGCAACAGCCGCTTCGAGATGGTGAGTCGTCAGTTCTGCGCCATCTTCCAATGCGAGCCGTCCCAGGCGGTGGGGGAGCTCACGCGCATGATTCACCCCTCCGACGCCGCTTGCGAGGCCCTCTCGCTGCGCACTCAGCCGGCATTCCTGCAGTACGGCATGTTCGATGGCGAGGTCGAACTCGTCCGTCGCAACGGTGCGACATTCTGGGCCCACATGCGCGGTCGCGCCGTGGTGGCGGGTGACCGCGCGCAAGGGACGATCTGGGTCATCACCGACGTGACACAGGCCCACCGGCAGCACGAACAGCTGACCTGGGCCGCCAGCCACGACACGCTCACCGGCCTGGTCAACCGCGCCGCGTTCGAGGTGCTGCTGGAGGACGCGACCGACCGCGCCGCAGAGCAGCCGTTCTGCATGCTGTTCATCGACCTGGATCGCTTCAAGCAGGTCAACGACATTGGCGGCCATGCGGCGGGTGACGCATTGCTGCGCGAGCTCGCACGCGTCATGGCCTCGCGACTGCGCAAGGCCGACACGGTGGCGCGCCTGGGCGGCGACGAATTCGGGGTGCTGCTGCCGCAGTGCCCGATTCCACAGGCGCAGACCATCGCCGACAAGCTGCGCGTCGCCGTCGACGACTACCGCCTCGAGTGGGAAGGACAGACCCACAGCGTGGGCGCGAGCATCGGCCTGGTGGCCGTCAATGGCACGCATGCCAGCGCGGCCGAGGCGCTGCGCGCAGCCGACGCCGCCTGCTACGAGGCCAAGCGGCAGGGACGCAATCGCGTTGCCACGGCGCGCGGCTGAAGGTGGCCTGAGCAGGCGGTCGTCCGGTGCCGGCGTGCGCCGCGTGCAGCGAGATGGCCTCCGAGTCATCGAAAGATTGAACCGGGCGCATCCGCCAGGGCAGGAGGCACGTATGAGCCAGCACGCAAGCTTGCGTACGGCTCAAACCACCTCAGGAAGACCCCATGAAATCCATCAAGCTCTCCACTCTCGCATTGGCTCTCGTGATGTCCGTGTCCACCGTCAGCGCGCTCGCGCAGGTCACGGTGGGCGGCGCCCCGATGTACGCGTCCAAGGACATCATCGACAACGCGGTGAACTCGAAGGACCACACGACCTTGGTCGCCGCGGTCAAGGCGGCAGGCCTGGTCGAAACGCTCAAGGGTCCGGGTCCGTTCACCGTGTTCGCGCCGACCAATGCCGCGTTCTCGGCGTTGCCGGCAGGAACGGTCGATACCTTGCTCAAGCCGGAGAACAAGGCGGCATTGACGAAGGTCCTGACCTACCACGTTGTTGCTGGCAGGATGGACGCCGCGACCTTGGGCAAGGCGATCATGGCGGGCGGCGGCAAGGCGATGCTGAAGACGGTCTCCGGCGGCACGCTCACGGCCATGTCGGCCGGCGGCACGGTGATGGTGACGGACGAGGGCGGCGGAACCGCGAATGTCACGATCGCCGACGTCATCCAGTCCAACGGCGTCATCCATGTCGTCGACAAGGTGCTGCTGCCCAAGTGATCGTTGGCGGCCATGCGCAGAGGCAGTCACCGACTGCCTTCCTCGTGATCCGGAGCGCGGCAGACCCTTTTCCGGTTGCGGAATTGAACCGCTTTCGCCACCACCTGCGTGCAGGTGTTGCAGCGGGAATCCGGAAGACTGGGAGAGAATCCGCCGGTGGCCGATGCTCACGCAATCCTACGCTCGATCGCCGCAGCGCTTGATGGCCTGGACGTTGCGATGTGTGCGTTTGACCAGGACGACCGCACGTTGCTCTGGAATCGCGCCTTCCTGCGCTTTTTTCCAGAGCATGCCGGCCACGTCCACGCCGGCGAACCCTACCGAGCGAACCTGCGGCGCTTCTACGAAGGGCGCCTCGACGCCGCCGAGATGGGTTCGATCGACCGCTACATCGAGGAGGGCATTGCCCGGCACCGCGAACAGCGCCGGCCCTACACCTTCAAGCATCGCGGCATGTGGCTCAAGGTCGCGTCGCAAGCCATGCCCGAGATCGGACGCGTTCGCGTCTGGAGCCGCGGAGACCTGCCCCGGCTGAGCGACACCGAGGAAGTCACTTCGCTGCCCGCGTCCACGAACCTCACGGACAACACCGAACTGTTTGAGCACGTCGGCGACGGCGTCATGCTGACCAACGCCGACAACCGCATCACCTGGGTCAACGAACACTTTCTGCACATGTTCGCGCTGGCGGACAAGACGGCGGCGATCCACGTCGACTTCGAGGAGATCTACCGCCGCGCCTGGCGCGATCACCACGACGCCGATCGCGCGCTTCTCGACGCGGGCTTGTCGACGCTGACCGAGAACTTGCGCTTCGCGGGCGCACCGTTCGAGCTCGCGCTGCCCGGCAAGCGATGGATCCGCGTCATCGAACAGCGTCGTCGCGACGGTGTGGGCTTCTTCGCATTCGTCGACATCTCGTTGCTCAAGCGCCAACAGCAGGAACTCATCGTCGCCGAGCGACACGCGCGCGAGAGTCAGACGCTGCTGACCGAGAAGTCGCGCATGCTGGAAGCCACCCTCGAGCGCATGGAGCAGGGGGTGATGATGGTGAGCGCCGACATGGTGGTCGAGGTGTGCAACCGCAGGGCGATCGAACTCCTCGGACTGCCGCCGGAATTGATGGCCTCCAAGCCGAAGTTTTCTGAGGTGCTGGAATACCAGTGGTCCACCAACGAGTTCGCCAACACGCCGGAGTTGCTGCAACAGTTCGTCCGTGGGGGCGGAATCGTCGACCAGCCCCAGTGCTATGACCGCCAGCGCCCGAACGGCCGGGTGATCGAGATTCAGAGCGTGCCGATCGAAGGGGGCGGTGTCCTGCGCACCTACACCGACATCACCGAGCGCAAGCGCGCCGAGGAAACGCGGCGGATTCTCGAGTCGCAGCTGCGCGAGGCGCAGAAGATGGAAGCCATCGGCACGCTCGCCAGCGGCATCGCGCATGACTTCAACAACATCATGGCCGCGATCCTGGGCAATGTGGCGTTTGCCCAGGAGGCGGTCAACGAAGGCAATCCCTCCCAGATCTATCTGGACCAGATCAACAAGGCCGGGCGGCGGGCAAGAAGCCTCGTGCAGCAGATTCTTGCCTTCAGCCACAAGCAGTCCAACGAATTTGTGAGCCTGGCGGTGCAGCCGCTGGTGGAGGAAACGGTGGCGATGCTGCGCTCGACCGCAGGCCCATCGGCGCACATCCGCGCGGTGCTGCCGGATCGCATCCTGGCGGTGATGGGCCATCCAACCCAACTGGAACAGGTTCTGATGAACCTGGGCACCAACGCCTGGCAGGCGCTTCGGGGCGCCGTTGGACACATCGAGGTCGGTTTCGCGGAGAAGGTGCTGACCGAGGACAGGCACCCGTCACGGCCTGCGGGTCTGGCGCCGGGATCCTACGTCCATCTGTGGGTGCGCGATGACGGCTGCGGCATGGACGACGAGACCCGACAACGCATCTTCGAGCCGTTCTTCACGACGAAGCCGGTGGGCCATGGCACCGGGCTGGGCCTGGCGGTCGCGCATGGAATCATCGAATCGCACGGGGGCGCGATTGTGGTCGAGAGCCAGGTCGGAGAGGGCAGCACCTTCAGCCTGTACCTGCCGCAGGTCGACCTCGAAACCCAGCCGATGCCGCTGGAGACCGACAATGTCATGTCGTTGCGAGGCCGCGGTCAGCACGTGCTCTATGTGGACGACGACGAAGTGATGGCGGTGATGGTGCAGGGCCTTCTGCAGCGATTGGGGTACCGAGCGACGAGCACGCTGGATGCGCACGAAGCCATCGAGATCGTCGCACGCGACCCGACGGACGTTGATCTCGTGCTGACGGACTTCAACATGCCGAATTTCTCAGGGCTGGACGTTGCGCGAGCGCTCGCCGTTGTCAGACCCGGCTTGCCCGTGGCGATCAGTTCGGGATACATCTCGGATGAGTTGCGGGCGAGCGCCTCGGAACTCGGTGTGCGCGGCGTGATGCAGAAGGAACACACCTTGGAGGAACTTGGCGCCTTGGTGCACGGAATCCTGGCTGCGGCCCCGTCTTCTGGAGCGGAACGCTAAGGTCAAGCCGTTCGGGCCGCGCGCTGCGCTGCTTGCCTCAGACCAGTGATCCGGCGCAGCTGGCGACTACAAATGCAAACGCGGCCAGCACAAAAAGAACCCAATTTGGCACCGATCCATGCGGCACGATGTCGCGGTGACGATGTTTGTCAATCATGTGATCTCCGTTACGGCTCGCCCGGTTGGAAGTCACATCCCACGATCGGGACACGCCGCGGCGAGCTGGTTCCCGCTGGACGTGCGATCTTCGTGCCACGTGCAGGCAGCGAACGCCTCGTGGCACCGGCTCACGGGTGTGTGGTGCGCCGCACTAGGTGCCTGTGAAGACGGCATACGAAACGATCAGGACGAGCAGGACGGCGCAGGCCACGGTCCAGTAGTCCGACAGGCTGCGGGGCTGATTCGGGATTCTTGCTGGTTCTTCCATGCCCGGATGTTGGCGCGCGGCGGCCCCATGGGCAATCCTCGAGTCCGGGGGATCGCCTGAACGCCTCCCGTCACGGGGCTCAGTCCGCCTGCATCGATTCGTGAGCGGCGGCGTGCCGTCGCTGGCCCGATCCGCCGCCATCGCCCGAATCGGCCATCGCCTCTTTGTCGAGCGCACGAACCGTTGGCACCGACTGAACGAACGGGACGATGCCCATGGCTTCGTGCAGATCCTTCGGCGAGATCCACTGCCCTTGCGTGATGACGAGCGCGACCTTGCGGATATCGGCGATGTCTTTCGTCGGGTCACCGTCGATCAGCACGAGATCGGCCAGCTTGCCCGGCGTGACGCTGCCGCGATCGTGGCTCGTGCCGGTGTACCGGGCGCCATTGCGCGTCGCGACCTGGATCGCCTGCGCCGGTGTCAAGCCGGCCTGAACGTACAGCGCAAGCTCCGCCTGCAACGTGAACCCGGGAATCGCGTCGGTGCCGGCGACAAGCGGAACGCCGGCCCGATACAGACGTCCGACAAACTCGACCATCTTCGCGTAGGAACGCTTGTAGCGCGCATCGGTCGCATCGTCGGGAATGTCCATCGAGCCGACCAGGAAGCCGCGCCGCACATCGGGCGGCATGTGATCGGCAATCGCCGCGTACGCCGGCGCCAGCTCGCCATCGCGCTGCTGCATGAAGTTGAAGGTCGCGAGGGTCGGGTCGATCACCGTTTGCCGGCGCGCGAGCATGGCGATGAAATCCTGCACCGGCTTCGAGTCGAAGTCCATGCCTGCGACCTTGTCGGCGGGCAGGCGGAAGCGCTCGAGTGTGCGCGTGTCCGTCTCGGGGGTGACGAGGAAATTCAGCAGCACCTGGTTGACATGCTGCACCTCGTCGAACCCCTGCTCGACCACCTCCGAGGCACGCATGAAGGCCGGCACGTGACCGCTCACGCGCATGCCTCGGCTGTGCGCATACGCGACCGTCTCGCGCAGGATGTCCTTCGGGAAGGAGTTGTAGATCTTCAGCTGCGGGTAGCCGCGTTGCGCGTACCAGTCGACACCGCGCTTTGCTTCCTCCAAGGTGCTGATCTGGATGCCGTTCGAGCTCGAGAACGGGCTGCGCCCCTCGAGAAATCCGCAGGGCGTGACTTGCGGCATCAGGATGCGCCCAGCGGCGATGTCGTCCAGCATGCCCTGCATCGCACGGTTGTTGTTGCCCATGTCGCGCACGCTCGTCACGCCGGCGGCCAGGTCGAACGAACCGTTCCAGCGCCAGACGTGCGCGTGCATGTCGAAGAGGCCGGGCAACAGCACGCGGCCGGCGGCATCGATCTCGTGGTCGGCATCGCGTGCCGACGAGCCCGCGGGCAGGACCTGGGTGATTCGGCCGCGCAGCACGTAGACATCCGATGGCGCCTGCAATGCGGCCGTCTCGCTGTCGAAGACGCGCGCGTTGCGGATCACCGTCACGCCCGGCATCGGATGGCGCAATCGCGAGGCCTGATCGCGCAAGGCCTGCTTCTCGGCGGCACGCTGGTGGTCTTCGAGCAGCGCGCGATTGCCCTCCCAGCCCGCTTCGATAAAGATCTCGCCGGCCAGGTCGGCGACCGCAAAAATGCGCGGTTCGGAGCCGATGGTGATCCATTCGAACCAGGGTTGCAGCCCGAGGCCGGTCTGCGCGATCAGTTGCACGCGCTGCTTGCGGCTGCCGCTCGTGACCTCGACTTCATCGAACTTTTGCATTCGAAGCACACCGTTGGGCAGGAGGGGCATCGACATGTCTGGGCGCTTCGCGAGGGCGGCGACGAAGACGCTGTTGGGAGCGTACGAGCTGTTCAGCGGCACGTACATCGCCGGGCCTTGGACGCTCGTGCTGCCGCGTTCGGTCGTCGAGCGCCACTCGGCCTGCGCGCCCTTGCGCTCGAAATGCTCGTCCACGACAGCGCCGAAAGTCGACTTGCCGCTGATGTGGTATTCGCTGAAGCTGCCGTCCGCCGCCAGCCGGTAGCGTTCGACGAAATCGGGGCCGCGTCCATTGTTCTTGTAGCTGAACTTCACGGTGTAGAGGCCGTCGTCGCTGCGCTCGACGACCTGGCTGCCGGGATTCTTGATCGTGTCGCTGACGAACGTGTAGGTCACGGTTTCGCCGGCAGATGCGAACGGCGCGGCGAGCGCGCAGGCCAGCGAGCACGCGGTTGCGAACAAGGCGGTGTTGAGTTTCAAGCGGGCTCCTTTGGCGCGGAACGGAACGACCGTGAGACTAGCGGCCATCGCACCGCTTCGCAGCCCCTAGACCTGAGCCGCGGCCGCGACGCCATCTCGCCAACATCAACGCGTGCCGGCCTTGAGCGCGCCATTGGCGACGCTGCGCAAGCCCAGCACCAGGCTCGTGGAGACCAGCACCAGTCCGACGACGAGGCCGATCCAGAAGCCGTAGACCTTCAGCGGTTCGCCGGCGATGCCGCGGTATGCGAGCCAGGTTCCTGCGGGGACGCCGATGGCCCAGAACGCGACGAGCATGAGCACCATCGGCATCAGCGTGATCTTGTAGCCGCGCAGCGCGCCGATCGCGCACACCTGCGTCGCATCGAACAACTGCCAGAAGGCGGCGAACAGCAGCAGGTTGGCGGCCAGCACCTGCACCGCGTGATCGCTGCTGTAGATCGCGGCGACCTGATGCCGCAGCAGGATGATCGGCCCGATCGCCGCCGCCGCAATCAGCAGTCCGACGGCGATCCCGTGCCAGGCAATGTAGCGCGCGCTTCGGGGGTTTCCGGCGCCCAGTGCTTGGCCGACGCGTATCGTCGTTGCGGATGAGAGCCCCATCGGCAGCATGAAGATGAGCGCCGAGAAATTGAGTGCGATCTGATGGGCCGCGATCTGCGCCTCGCCGAATCGTCCGACCAGCACCGCGATGCTCGAGAACGCGGCGACCTCGGCAAAGCCCGCGCCGCCCATCGGCAGCCCGACCCGAAGCAGCCGCTTCTGCGCCGGCCAGGTCGGGAGCGTCCACGCGCGCCACAGGAAATAGGGCTTGTAGACGGCGGCGTGCCTGGTCCACAGCACCAGGGCGATCAGCGCGACCCACATGCCGATGCCGGTCGCCCAGCCGCAGCCCGCGCCGCCCATCGCCGGGAACCCGAAGTGGCCATAGATCAGCACCCAGTTGAGCAGCGCATTGACCCCGAGCCCGACGAACGAGAGGACCATGACCGGTGCGGTCTGGTTGATGCTGGCCGAGTAGAAGGCGAGCGAGCGGTAGACGAGCGCAGCCGGCATGCCCAGACCGATGCCCCACAGAAAGACCCCGGCGCGCTCGGCGAGCGCTGGTGCGATCCCGGCGAGCGTCAGCAGGTCCGGCGCCCAGGGCACGAGCGCCAGCGGCACGAGGCTGACGATGCCCGCCAGCCACAGGCCTTCGCGCGCGTCGCGCACCACCGCCGCGTGGTCACCGGCGCCGAAATGGTGGGCAATGATGGGCGAGACGGCCTGGACCACGCTCATCAGACTCACGAACACGGGAATCCACAGCGCGACGCCGATGCCGACGACCGCCTGTTCCATCGCGCCGGCGTGGCCGGACATGACGGTGTCGAGAAAGCCCACCAACACTTGGGCGATCTGAGACAGGATGATCGGGCTGGCGAGGCGCAGCAGCGCGCGGCTCTCGTGCGTGAACTGGTTCGGAACAGACATGAACATCCTGGAGCAGGACGAGCGCGGCAATGTATCACTGCACTGCTCGCACCAGGCCCTGCGGCGGGTAGCGCCCGGCCTACGCGGCGTGGTGACTCAGGAACAGGTCGACGGCGGCGCCGGCCATCTTGCGCTGCTCACGCGGAGGCAGCTTCGGCTGGCCCAGGGTCACCTGCGGCCAGAAGGCCACACCTTTGACCAGGCTCTCCAACTGCTGCGCGGCCAGCGCGGCATCGCCCGGCTTCAGCCGGCCGTCCTTTTGCGCCGCGCGGATCCAGCCGAGCATGCCGCCTTCCTTCTGGCCCAGGCGACTGACCATGTCGCGCGCGCGTTCGGGGGAATGGATGGCGGCCGCGATCGCGACACGCGCCAGGTCGAGGAAGTTGTCGTCGGCCAGCAGCGCCATCTTCTGCATCGTCAGCTCGAGCAATTGCTCGCGCAGCGGCGCCTCGGCGCGATAGGGCAGATCCACCTGGCTGCTGCTGCTGTGCCACAGCACGCGAAGGATCTCGGCGAAGAGTTCGTCCTTGCTCGGGAAGTGGTTGTACAGCGTGCGCTTGGACACCTCGGCGCGCGCGGCCACCTTGTCGACGCTGGTGGCGTCGAAGCCGTTGGCGCGGAACTCGGCGATCGCGGCCTGGACGATGGCCTCGCGCTTGCGGTCGGTGAGGCGCTGGGTCGGGAGCATGACTGAATATTACACCGGTCGGTTTACTTTTTTGAAATCAGGTACTACACTTT
>Ga0307517_10000328_pt1 | contig 82382 bp, 101 predicted proteins | sample 23_EM_MG_FD_194515 | JGI IMG/M metagenome (GOLD analysis project Ga0307517, IMG submission 194515) | Populus trichocarpa ectomycorrhiza microbial communities from riparian zone in the Pacific Northwest, United States - 23_EM | ecosystem: Host-associated > Plants > Roots > Unclassified | place...
TGCACCCCAGAAATACTCAATGAAGTTGAGCTCGCAGTGAAAGGCTGGGTAAAAAAGAATCATATGCCCTGCAGCCTCAATAGCTTCTTCAAGTTCTCCCCTTTGAGCTTTAAAGTCTGGTTGAGATACAAGAAGTACCCGAGCACAGCAGGTTCCTCCTTTTAAGCATCTTGAATTTGGTGTTGTATTTCCTGCTGGAGTTTTAATACTGCATTGCGTCAGCAAGCGCTCACCAGTTGTTGGCCATAGACCCCTTTCTGTTAGTACTGTTTTGAGACCCTTTGGGGTTCCATCTTCAAGTACCATAGACTGGAAATATCCCCCCTTTGGATGTGATCTGTCCAATACATAAGTTGTAGGCATATTCTTTGCCTGTTTTCCCCCATCTGCCAGATTCATTTTGGAAACCCGCAATGCATCATCAGCATATTTACTATGTGTCTTTGCATTATCAAAAAGAAAGATGGCTCTGCATCCTGGAAACTCAGCTTCAAAGAGTGGTATTGCTTTTGTCTTAATCTGCTCCAAAATCTTCTCCCCATCCCACCAAATATCCCCTCCGCATTTTAATATCTCACATGCAGCTCCATCTCCAAGTCTTCCAACTGGAGTTAGGAGATCGGAAACATGAAGTCCTTAACCTCTACCTTTCTTACGTAATGGCTGATGATCTTCGTGTATCCAAATGCAATGTCTACCATTATTAGCATTAAAGGTGCACTCATCTTGAGTGACCATTACTACAGGAGCTAACTCTCCAGAAAGCAGTTGTTGGTTACTAATTGGACAGAGATCTTGATCCCACTTCATCAGAGCTGGATGCAGTTCTTTCAGAAAGGGTAAAAAGATCTCATTCCAATACTTTTTTACATCATCACATTCATGGCCGTCATTATAGACCTCTTTACGTACCTCTTTCCACTTAAATCCCGGCTTTTGCAGCCACCGCCGGCTGCTGCAACTACTAATAGTTTTGCGGATTTCACGTAGCATTCGTCCTGTAGCTGGAGGCACAACAGAATTATTCATTTCCGCCACGGGGCGGCTAATTGCTTGTGCCATATCCATTGAATCTGCAGCTATTAATCTATTAGTATTATCACCTTAAGGGATATACCTATATAGGACTTACCTTCACCAGCCATTCCGATATACTCTCGTACTGCCAAGAGTGTACTTTCATCCTCAAGAAGACTGGTGATCTTTGAATATTGGCCTCTTTGCGGAACCTTGATTACTCTATCCTTGATCCAAGTAACCTCATTTTTCATAATCTCGCGCGAGGTCCACTGACCTGCTCCCTCACCATCTGCTACTTGTTTTGCTAGCTGTTTTCTTGTCTTAAACAAGATGAATTCAGGTCTAATTGACCAATTAAGTTCTTGAAGTGCTTGAACTTTCATAAAGTTCAAGAATTGAATATACTTCATTAACGCATTACGTGAAATCTTAGTACTCTTGCTGCGTGGGTGAATAATCTTTTTGATATCCTGAATACCTTCATTCAGGATTCGGAGTCTGACAGGAGAAGAAACTCTCATCTTTCCCAATCGTCGAGGCCAGTATATCAGAGCCTTTTGATAAGGTTGATTATCTACCCCTGGTACTACTTGAGGAGAGTCTATACTCTCAGTACCTGGTATGAAATCAGCACTAGTAGTTTCTATTCTTAGACTAATACTTCTAGGCACACTAGGCTGAACTTGTTGTACTGGGTTTACTGCTAGCGACTGAAGCAAAGCAGATTGACGTTGTCATTTTCACCATTGTCGTGATCGTATCGTGCTAGGGGATACACCAGTAGTTAGTGAGTTGTTTCTTGAAGAGACATTTACCTGCTGGAGTGCTTCAACTGGTAGTTCAGACACTGATAATGCTGGAACAGCGGAGGCCAGTTTAGCTAAACGGATTTGCTCTCTGCGGGCTCGACTGCGCAGGGTGGATAGATTTACGGAAACTGACATTACAGCACTTCATTCTCTACGATGTGAGTTTGGTGTTTCTGTAGATGCCAATTGTAACAGTCAGTTGCAAAATCACTTGATATCTGTTCAAAAACCAGTAAAAAAGAATTGTGATTATCAATTAAATTATTTTCATAAATCCATACTATTTAATATTATGTTACATTTTAAATATGATGTTATAACTCTTAAATTATTATTTAAATGTCAAATAAATATCAAAATAAGTTTACTAAAGGTAGGAGTTGAACTGTGTTAGTGATCTTTTTAACCCTATACCTAATTGCCAAACGTCCCCCGTTGCATCAATCTAACTGGTGTATATAAACGGCCGGAACTATACCTATAGGGTTTTTCCCCCGGACTCCATCTTTTGCCAACCTGTCCTTTGTGGATGCACCCGATCCACTTACTGGGCATAGTTACCACCTTCATACTCTACACATCTTTGTAGGTAGGAGTAGACTAACTTTCGTGCAAAACGTCCCGTTACATTTGACCCACTCTTCCAACTGTCTCTCTTAGAGTGTCTGTAACCTTATGCACCATCGTCCGATTCTCCTGCTTCCACTTGCATAAGGTGTCCGAAGGTCTCCCCTCATATATCCTGCGAACAGGATCCGGTCGGTCAGTTGGCAGCGACATATATGGTGTTATAAGATGTATTCCATTCATAGTGGTCTTTGGTGTTGGGACGCAACTACCCAGGCGACCAGTGATGACGCGCCATCCCAACGCCAGGGCTGGAGGGGGGTGTTATCTTTTTCCTTCGAAGTTCGTTTGTGTCAAGGTAGGGTAACTCTGCCCTGTAAATCCTTACAGGGAGTCCGTGCGCCTTACAGAAAATCATATATCCGAAGCCATGCTCCCGAAATAAGGAGCTTCCTAGAGGCATCTGGAAGACCACTCGGATCACTAGATCAGAGCATGTTGCAAGATATGTTTAGCTGATTGGAACGATGTTTAGAGAACACTACTCCTCTCATTTTGTAGTTGCATATGCATATTGCTGCATAATGCTTTGATAGCTGGATATCGGAACTGCACACTCCATATGCCATACTACTATTGGTATGTAGGCATTTGGACCGCATATTCATATATAGTCTATCATGACGAAGAGATCGCAGACTGTCTACTGGTGGAGTGGCGACACCCTCAGAGCAAATAGCAGTTCGGGAGATTCTCTGAGTTGAGCTGAGCAAGTTTTCAGGGTCAAACACATCAGCAAAAAAACTCGATTTTGCATCAACAGGCATCTGAACGCACCCTGTAGTGGAGTTTGCATCTGGTCAGCATCCTGTATATCCCATGAATCCTGTTTTAAACTTTAGAAGCCAAAATGGACAGGTAAATATTGTCTGTTAGGGCTGCAAATTCATGTTTGTCTACATAATTGTTAGATTAATCTTAAAATGAAATGGGTTTTTTGATTACATAAGTTCAAAAGAATTGTCCCACAGAAACCAGCCACAAGATGCAGGGTCTACTGAAATGCAAATAATGCAAACTGACTTTTTTTGCTGATGCAGTGTTCGCACTTTGTTCTGACGAACTGAATTGGTAAGAAGATACTTCTTAACTAAAGAAGTCGAAGTCACATGAACATTAGTATAAATAGTAGGCCTCTCCCCCGGTGGTTGAAGAATCAGCAAGCAACGGAGAAGAGACCTTAACAATCTAACAAGTTAGCGAGTTATATTTTAACTCTTTGATATTTGACTACACTTTATTACTTTACTTTTACCAAACAATTACCTACAAGCTTTCCTGACTATTAATCCACTGTCTCGAATATCCTCGGCCTAGTTAGCTCAGATTCCTACCATGCTAGCTACCCCATAACAGATACTCTTAAAGTAAAGACTTGCAGGCTTCATCAGATAGGGTTCAAGGATCTCTTTGGCCAAACTAGGACTGTGACTGATCACACAGAGATGCAATTTCAATAACTGTGATTGTAAGCAACGTGGTGGATTGTTCTTGTTCTGATATTGTAAAATCTCATGAAATCCACCATGTCCAGCAGCCACTAATCTCTAGGGTTTCAGTCAAAAGTTCTCAAAAAGGATTTGTGCTTTCCTGACACGGTATAGCACGAGTCATTTGGCTTTATTAAATCCGTTTACCTGACAGGCTAAGCCTATCATGGGCTGATGTCATCATTTGCTGCGGTATACGTGACAGACCGGAGATGGTGGATTTCACAAGATTTTACAGTAACCGTGCCAAGGTTCCTGCCGATTATATAACTGCCTGCAGTTGCCAAATCTGGCAGCATGTCTACTACATGCCTGACGGCTCAATGCCAGATTCTGCTCAACGCAAGTTTATAGGAAATTTTATAGCTTAAACTATATTTTCTCAACCACCTCTGATCTTCTTTGGTGAACAAGCCTTAATCCTAGATCTAGACCTCTTAAGTTCTTGGAAAATAGATTTCCAAATCTTTTTTCATTCACCTAATGTCACTTTTTGCAGCCTTTCAATTTCCTTCTCTGCCTTTTCAATCTGCTTTCTTGTATCCAATTCATGTTTTTTAGACACAACCGCACGAGCCTGATGTGCATAAATTACCTCACCTTTCTGAACTGCCCGTCTACTACGTATCTGCTGATTTGCTCGTAATTTTTCCACTGCTCGTATTTTAGCTAACTCCTCCTCCGCAATAACCCCCGTTTGTACTTGAACAAGACTTCTCCAAATGAAGCACATCATATTCGTCTTGAACGTAGGAGAACCAGGATCACAATTCTTGAGGTAGTCAGCCTTCCATTTCAGTGATCTAATGGTATATGGTGTGGAAACAGCTTGCAGAATTGTGGGTGGTAGCCTGGTCAGTGAGCGGGGTCGCAGGTTTTGTGTCTCAGGAAGGCTGGAGAGAATGGCAGCAGGATTCCACAGAATAAGATCTTTTTTCCGAAAAGCAGAGAGGATAGTACTCTCTTTAAAGGCCTGTTGTCAGATTGAGCGAAGAGCAGAGAGTAACTCAATCTTGTTAAAGTCTAAACAGCCAGTTCGAGTTGCGCTTGCGATTGCCTCTACATGAAAATGTTTTAAGGGTTGGAAAACGACAATATCAAGACGCTGGATCAGATGTGTGCTGTGGGGAGGAAGGCAAAATGGAATAATCTTATTCCGATCACAAAAGGCAATAAATTTGCACGTGCAGTGAGACCCGAACCCATCCAGAAGTAGAAGACGATATACCCCTACCTGCCTTACTGCGGAAAACCTCTCCAAGTGCTTTAACCATTCCAAACACAGCAGATCATTTGAATACGCAGATTCAGAAACTGCAAGCAAGACATGGTCCTCCAACTTGGTTTTTGTAGTCCAATCTTCAAGATGCAGGACCCCTGGAAGGATGACCCCTGACACGGGCTGTAGAACATGACCGTCACCACTTATTACCTGACAACAGGTAATAAGCTCACGGTTTGTAGAGTTTGGTAAATATGACTGCCGTTTAGAATTAAGGGTTAAGATCCAGTCGTCCCGCCCAACTCCGATCGGAAAGCCTGGCTTGTCAAAGTTGTAGATAACCTGCTTCAGCATTCCTTTTTCTTCACACAAAAGCTGAAAGTGCTGGCACCAGTTTAGGATAATCTCAGGATCATGGACCTTCTTTCTCTCTTGCTCAAGACTCTTCTGCTTCCTTATGTAGAACTGTGGATGTCGTTCAAGAAATGGATTGGTCCAAGCAGTACCAATTGTTGGGGGAGGAGAGCTTGCATCCTCACTCACATGGTTTTGGCGGAGAATGCTATTCGCACAATCTGTACCCATCCGCAGTCAGGCAGATGTTCCAGTCTCATCCAAGCGTTTGAGATACAGGGACACCGCATGCTCCTCCTCCAGAGTAAGCTCCCTGTTGGGTGCTAGTCAGGTGGTTTTGGTCTAACGTCCTTTCCATCTGTTTCAAAGACGGGTCCCTGACACCTCAAATTCGCGCGCTGCAGCAGCAATATTCGGTTTCTCGGTCACATATAGCATCTGACATGCTAGTGTAATCCTGCCCTCAATCTCATAATAGTTCTCAGACATTTTTGCTGGATTTGGTTGAAAACTATGGTTTGAAAGTTGAAAGAGATAAAAAACTTGCGTTGAGCCGAATCTGGCGTTGAGCCGTCAGGCACATAGTAGACGTGCTGCAAGATTTTGCAACTGCGTGCAGTTACATAATCGGCAGGAACCTTGGCACGGTTACTTGTTGCCTGATACCTGTACAGGTTACGGAATGGTATTTTGATCCTAAACCCCTGTCATAGTAATTTAACCGATCGCTTACTTTCTCCAACCGATACTCTTTCATATTCGTACAGAAAAGTCCTACATGTCCCTCATTACCGTACTCGCAATGTCGAAGCGTCTTTAAAAAAGACTGATATTGCATACCACCAAAATTTGGCTTTTTTGCTGGGATTTGGGCGGTATGCAATATCAGTCTTTTTTAAAAACGCTTCGACGTTGCGAGTAATGCCAGCATGCTCACGCAAGTATCGGTACTCGAGTACAGGACATACTCAGCCTCTCATGGTTATACTCGGCGCCAACCTCACATCCCGACAATAGCTCCTGCGAGATCCCGCTTCATCCGAAATGCAGGAATCGAGTGGAACTCCCCCTTCACATCACCTTTATCCGATGCCATTTAGCGCGAGATATCACCAACATGAAGCACAAGCCTCTCAGAGCCCAGTCATCGTCGTCATGATCTCCAACCCCATGAGGCTTTGTTGGTCCTTGGCAGGCACAGAGCAGTTATTTTTCACATGAAACACGGAGATTCCCCTTTCAGCGTTCTCCTCCCGTGTCTACTAAAGTACCCACCGCTCCCTGTTCGTGTACCTGTGCCGGTACTCGTCTTAGCCAATGCTTCCGCTGCTCCGCTCCTGCTTCCCACCAAGTCATTTCCTCAATTCCCTCCTCCCTTTCTCCACTCTCAGGTACCTCACGATGTTCAACTACTTAGCGATATCCTTCATACTGCCACTGCTGCTCCCATCTGCTTCGGCTGCGGATTGTGAGTGCTATAGGACCTCCACGGGAAACTACTTCACAGACTACGAATTCCAGGACTTCCGCAAACATTCTGGTCCCCTCATTATTCCCGAACTGCCAGACGCCTTGCCGAGGAACATCACACCAAACGCAGAGGATTACTCGTCAAATCCAAAAATCGGAGCCTTCCAGGATGGCTATATAATGTCTGATGAGTTCACAAGCCATTGGTCTATTCAAGACTGGGGGAAAGAGCCCACTAGCGAGTTCCCAATAAGGATGCAGAATAGTCGGAGCAATATTTATCTTGGTATCTCCCTCCCCCCTAGCTGCAGGCTAAGAGTTCAATAGCTCATGAGTCTGGGTGTCAGTTTCTGCTGATTCGGGTAATTCATCCTCGAAATTGGTGCTGAGAACTCATCGGTTTGATAAATTCCACTCCTCAGCTGAGGTCGAAAATTCGTATTCACCCCACATCCACATTTATGGTATATATCGCCCAACAATGGTTAATAGGGGTTTAGGATTCGAAACATCCTCTATGCTTCTATCCGCATTCGCGCACGAGTTTATGGTGCCGCCGGTGCTGTTGCCGGCTTATTCATCTTTGACAACGGCCAGAACGAATCTGATATCGAGATCTTGACCCGTGATGATCCCACTGAGATCCGGTATTCCAATCAGCCGGTACTGGATAATGGTATGCTATCACACTCTTTCCATCTTCCAGAGCTTAGACTATCTTGGAGACCATAAAAGACTAACTGATCTGGGAAAGGCGGGAACGAGATTCGTGGCTCCTCCACAAAAGTAAACATGACAACACAGGATACTGTCGACGGTACCCAAGCAGAGAAACTCAAAAAACGCAAGACTCCCACAGTCCAGATTAAATATGACGATTGGCATACCCACCGCATCGACTGGGTATCAGGCAAGTCATCCTGGTTCGTGGATGGCGAGCATTTCCTCGATAAGAAATATGGCGTTCCCACCGTTCCATCTTACTTTGTTATGGTTTGTTTCTCAGGTTATTACTCATGGATATGACTAATTGATTGGAATGCAGAATTTGTGGTCTGATGGCGGCGTCTGGTCTGGAAACATGACGAAAGGAGAATCTGCCTATATGGAAATTGAATTCGTAGAGATGGCGTTCAACGTTTCTGAGGACGGCCGCGACTCCCCGGGCAGGAAAGTGAAGAGAGGCAAAGGTAGTAAATGCGGCAAGATATGCGTGGTTGACGGCGTGGCTGTCGTCGGAACACCTGAAGGTGCGAAGGGTGCAGCATTCAAGAGGGCTGTGGACCCCAAGCTCCTAGGTATGGCTCTATTGGTGGCTATCGTATTAGCTTTTTAGGGCAAGGCGGGAGTGAGGCTTGCCGTGGTGATGTGGGATCCGTTGTTGGGTGGCTGGCTGGTTAGCCGGTGGGTTGGATTTAATAACTTAATCTGCCTAGAGGTGAAGCCATGATTGTCTAGAATAATAATATGATACTCTCTTGATAATCACCTGTTATTATACCAAGAATATATGTGCGTTAGTCCTACACAGGAAGTGGAATAAGGTTGTTGAACACGACACGGGCAATCTGTCAGGGGTCACTACAGGGAGGCTGCAAGCGTGCACCTTTTGGTTAAAAAAAAGCAGGAAAAGTTCATAATAGAACAGGGGGCTAGGGCATGACAGAATAGTGACCAAGACCTCTTATTCAAGTATAATAAGTAGGAATATATATTTATGTTTTTTGCTAATATCTCCAGTTGATGCCAGGAGAAAAATTCCAAGAATAGCCCCGCCGCATGTGGTCTGTAAATACCTTGAAATGGTGTATGAACCAGTAGTCATGGCAGATTCTAGATATTTTCTTCTCAACAACCTCCGAACCGCACCTTATGCTGCACAACACAGCAATAACGAACCAGTCACTATTCCTATCCCAGCCAGACCTGAATCCAGTCACTGCCTTCCGACACGCCCTCACATCACTAAAGTATGTTGCCGTTTTCCGGCAAGACAGGAATAGCACAACACTCGCAGCAGGGCGCCTCTATCCTTACCATCTGCAGCCGGGCATGAAGACATGCTTTTTCGTCTCCCAGGAAACGGTCAACCCATCTCCACAGAACGTGAGCGGCGATGCCCCCCACCGTAAGAGCTCCAATAAACGATCCCCGCGCTAGGACCTTGTAGTTGGCTCTCTGAGTAAGGTCTAGAGTTTTTTTTGTTTTCGTCTCGAGGGGCAGATTTTTTTTGTTTTTCGCCCGCTTCCCACAAGAGGAAATTTCGCACTACTTAGCACAAGGATCGTTCATTCGAGTTCTTACGGTATATGACCCACAGGCACAAGACCGTGAGTTAGCACCCCGCCTACCACGCCCTGGCCAGGTGTCAGCCCCCCCTACAGTAGGGACACCTCTCATGCGTATTACGAGGAATGGCCACGATCGAGGGGTAGAATTACTCTCGGTAAGGGAAGATATAGAGCCTTAATACACCGCCCAGTACGGATAGATGCCATTAGCTTTAACTGCCCAGCGGGGATGGGTAGATGCCGTAGTAGTATTCCCCGCAAGTGGGCGATCCCAGCTCGCTTACCTACAATGACACAAGTGCTCTGGGTGCCGCGGTGCGGAAAGGGGATGTTGGTGTTGCCAAGGCTTTAGCGGATCAAGGCGATGTGGGTTTGAGTCCGGAGGAAGATGAGTTGCATAGTGAATTGTATACGGGACCTTCCCTTGTGAGCACCACAATGCTGTTAGGGGGTTCTCGAAGTGTGTGAAGGTGGATATGGATATCGTTGAAGCCGATTCTGATGGGAAATACCACCGGGCTGGGTGCTTGAGTTAGTAGGGGGTGAGGCCAACCAGTTTGTCATGGCGGACTTAAAGGGTTTGTGAAAACTGTGAAATGTAGACCCCCTGATCGATGCAGAAGTCTGGTGTCGCTACTATTTTCCCGCATATTAAGTACACAACACGGGACCTCATTTTCCCCCGCAGGAGGTACTGTTAGCTGCCCATACCCTCCCAGCATGATACATTCCTATCTAATGCCAGGTGGGATTGGATGGGGCGAGTGATAGATTGTGATTATGGCCACATATTCTCTAGCATTCCAATCAAAGCTGCAATAATTGATAAAGCAGCTCTACGGGCAAGACTACGAAAGTTAGCGGAACAGAAAAATAGGCCCCCACAACCTCCCCTATTGGCTACATGAAGAAAATGAGAACAAAAAAAGCAAGGCTCTACCCTTCAAGTTCCTGCCCCTGGAACTCTCCAAACTTGGCCAATGCGTCATCGAAAGTACTATCACCGTCCAAGATCCTTCTAACTATTTCAATGACTTCATCCTGTGTTCCACGAATCTGCTTCATCCCATCACGCTCACGCAAAGTGATGGTGCCGTCCTTGAGGGACTGGAAATCGACTGTAACACCAAAAGGAGTTCCCAACTCATCATTGCGAGCATAGCGCTTCCCGATGCTCGTAGAAGAGTTGTCTACTCTATTTGAAATTCCAGCCCGGCGGATCTTAACGGAGAGTACAGTGACAATGGAAGCGAAGTCCGAATTCCCAGAGAGAGGGACGATGAGGACTTTAGTTGGTGCAATCTTTGGGGGGAAAGACAAAACACCACGAGCTTCATCGCCGGGGCGAGACCAGTAGATATGCTCAATCAGAGAGTAGAAAATACGGCCGATACCGAAAGATGGCTCGATAACATTAGGAGTGTATTCCCGGACTAGCACAATTAGTAAGATTAATAACACAGAATTACCGACGGAGTAGACTTACCGTTTAAGCTCTTCTTATTCTTCGCAATCGTAACCCTCTCTAGCTCCACTGAGCCAAGGCTTTCAACTTCAACAAATACCTTTCCACCAGCTTCTTTAACAGCGGCAAGCTTCTCCCGATCCTCCTGCGAAATTCGTGCAACAGCATCCTCTATTTTCTTGGCATCCTTTCGAAATTTAGGCCCAAGCCACTTCTTGTCAATGTCCATATCCCACTCCTCCCAGAGCTTCGGAGGCTCGAGGATTTCCCTAACTACAAGCTGCTCACCAGTCTTATTAGAGTGAACTGTAAGATCGTAGGCTGATCTATCCGCACAGCCCACGCATTCGATCCATCCATAAGAAGTAAGCAATTCAGCATCCCAACAATCCGCAGCGTAATGGGCCATCTCATTGGGCATATGCTGTCTAAAGCGAACCTTTTCCTGATCTATACCAAGCTCCTTCAGGAAAAGGTGAATTCTGGCCAGGAAATAACCTAAGGTTTCATTGTCCACCATCCCTTCTTTGACAGCTTCACCCATAGTCTTTTCGACAGTAGTTGTCTTGCCTGACGCCTGTATGGCGCGTGGAAGGAATCTGAGCCAGACCTTATCTGCAACCTCGGGAAATCGAGGGTGCTTTTTGTCAAGCGGATCGACAAAATGTTCAATCTCAGCCATGAGAAACTCACGGACACGGAGTAGTCCTGAACGCGGAGAAATCTCATTACGAAATGACTTTCCTATCGAGGCCGAAGCAAAAGGCATGCGCAGGTTGTTGAACTCATATAACTTGTTGAATGTCAAAAATTGACCCTGGGCTGTTTCCGGACGGAGATATCTACGAGTTGTTAGGCATGACTCACAACCAGAAACAAACGAAAACAAATGTTACCCCGGGAGATTGGCGCTGGGGCCAATCGACGTCTGAAACATCAGGTTAAAAGAAACCGGCGGCTCAAGCGGATTACCAGTGGTAGGACTAGTAATTCCATAGTCGACAATAAGTTTCCCAAGCTCCTCACCGCTGTAGCTATCAATCTAATCATCGGTAAGAATAACGGCCAGATATAGTTATGTTAAAGTATGAGTCCATAGCCACCAACCTTAGCAAGTATTCCTTCATATTCCTGGATAACCTCGTCATCAAGTTTGATAGCTTTGATATCCTTCAACTTCTTTTTTCGCTTCTTCTTATCGGCGTCTTCTTCCTCCGCAATCTTCCCCCCTCTTGCCTCCTTATCACCTTTAAGCCGGGCTTCCAGAATTTCCTCAACGGTGTGGTCAGCCCTAAAAATCTCTCCAGTTTTTGGGTCTTTGCACATCCAATCTGCAAATTTATCGACATGCCCAGAAGTCTTTAAAACCTCATGTGGAGTCAGCACAGTACAGTCTACCTCCAACATATCCTCTTCGAGAACAAAGTGCTTTCTCCACGCATCTATAATATTGGCCTGAAGGGAACATCCAGGCGGGCCGTAGTCGTATAGGCCAGACACACCACCATAGAGTTCGAAAGAGGGGGTATAGAAGAGCCTCCTGCGAAGGAGGGTGTCAAGAGTTCCACGATCAAGCGGGGCTCCGGTTTTAGTGGTAGCCATGATAGGAGGTGTTCTCAGAGCTCCAAGGAAAGTTTTTTTGTCCAAAGTAGGAGTACTTTCCGTACTAGAAAATGTCAACGAATTGCGAGATGATGTCCGTAGGGAACAGTGAGTGAGAGAAATGGGAATGAGGATCCCGAACAAGGAAGAAAGGGGTGTGACGCGTGGGCGGCAGTGGCTAAGGAAAAAGCGGGGGAGGGGCATAGGGGGGCAGAATACCAGAAATGGTGACAAGAAGCTCAGTTCGACGGAAAAGTGTACTCTCTCGTCTTTGCCAAGAATACCTCCACCAGCCGATATTTTGCTGGAGTTCTCACTAAATATTCGGCTCACGGAGGTATTCTTGGCAAAGACTGGTGAATAGCACTAATTCCTGCGAGGTGAGTATGATGCCTCATTCGACTTTGCCAAGAATACCTCCGCCTGCCGATATTTTGCTGGAGTTCTCGCCAGATGCTCGGGTCACTCAGGTATTCTTGGCAAAGACGGGTGAATATATCTCTGCTGGTTCAGTTTAACTGTTCCCTACCGTACCCTTGTACTCGGGCGCAAATTAAAGATCTGGAAGAAGTGACAAACAAAATGTATGGTCGAAACATAGATATCGAGGTCACTCCTTCCGGATCTTTAATTTGTGCCCGAGTATGATACAAGGCAGAGAAATAAGATATGGAACAGTATCTCAAGGTTAAACCAGCTAACTATCCCTATTTGCTCCGGTTAATCGGCTCCTCTGGTTAAACCATCTGGCATCTAGAAAGCCGGCAAACGGTTGATTTAGTTACGTGACTAATCAAAAGTCCTGGCGATTCTCGGTTTCACCCCAAAAATAAAAAAAGCTGCACTTTTTTCTCTAATTGTTGGTATCATAATATTATGATAATATTATTATCCATATCTCATCAGAAACTAAATCTCCTTTTTCCCAAATTTCTGATCTAAAGTTATTCTATCTATATAATATCCTATCATTAATTTCAAGTATGATATGATACCGAAAAAACTCTTAAAATTCGCTTGCTCCAAATACCCCTGTCAGTCGCTGCACCAGCCCGCCGACACAATTGCGAGGGCAAGTTCATGAGGTCCAACCCAACATTTAACACAGGCTATCATGCCGAGGAATCACTAATCCTTCTTAAGGACTTTTGTCCCTGAATTCCAAGATTAGCGAACAAACGGAGCTAATAGATAGCGAATGTGAGAGACATCTTGGCAACAAGATTATTTTGCTCGGCCGAGGTAAATAATAGATGTCTCCTACGAAAACTTCTCCCTTAGCACCTACGCTTCTATAGATCTTAGTCACGTTAGGGAAAATCAAATATCATACCACTGAGTAAATTTTTACTCTACCAGTAGTATCCATTAAACCGATGGGACACGCAGATTCCGTTCCTTCCGTATGCGGAAGCTCTATGCTGTGGCTCAGCAACTTTCCACCAATAAAAGCTCGGTATGATATTAACAATTCTTGCTTGGCAAAGCTATTGAGCCACAGAATAAAGCTGCCATAAACGGAAGGAATGGAATCTGCGTGTCCCATCGGTTTAGACTAAGGGATACCGATAAGAGCAAATGGGCCCCCTTCAGCCCCGCAGATTTTCTGGGTATAATAGGCCAACCACTCTCCCTCCAGCCATCGTGTCCGATAGGCTATTGATCCAGATGCGCTGCGACCGATATTCTGCTCGCACTTCGATGGTTGTATCATTGTGGCCAGGGGAAGTTATAGTACGGGTATTCTGGTATCAGACAGGGAAGAGAAGGTATCGGCAGGCAGCAGGGCAATGGTCTATCCCCACAGAAAAAGAATACGAGCCACACAGAAAGCCACTCCCGAGTTTGGAACAAAGCCGACTCTCTAAATCATCACTCTCATTGTCTACACGCCAGGAGTGGTGGGCAAATCCCGTAACGCAAAGAAGCGAATGATAGAGGGATAAAAAATTCCAAAGGTTCCCCTACCAGAGTACAGCAGACCCAGATACAGGTATAACTTACCACACTGTGCTGAGGGTTTCCCACCGAAGTTACCCTACCTTTAAACGCCAATTTCCCCAATGACCCTGACTCGCATTTTGCAAATCGCAATCCCAACTCTCCCATCTTCTTTCCACATTCGACATTATGCCACCAAAGTTAAAAGCGAAACCCCGGCCTGTTGCGAGGCGAGGGGTAGCAGCACCTAATAACTCCGCCTCCATTTCAGGTGACTCAACGACACCCCCAGAAAACCCAACCGACTGCCCAGCACCTATCACAGATCCTTCCTCGGCGGCACCGGAGCCAGTACAGAACGTTCCAATCCCCCCTCCAGTCGGCCGTTTGGATAGTTTATCTGTGGCTCGAAACCCTTCTACTACTCGCAGAGCAGCGGCCCCATTAGTCAAGTTTAAACCCAGAAATCCCGGCCGGCGCACACAAGAGTGAGTAATGGAGTTACTGCCTTTTACCCCAACCTCTATAGCCCACGTTAATCCCCTCTAAAATTTAGGGAACGCGAAAACCTCAATGCTAGGTTCCAACATGTCACTAGTCCGAAGCCCCACCCCCGAGGCAGCGGGTCAGATCGCGGGACCAGAGGTAGGCGTGGTGGGCGAAGCGGCAGAGGTGGAAGAGGCGGTTCCGACGCTGTGTCTGCCTATGCACCAGCCACAGCATCAGGACCTTTTGCCTTAGGGAGTGTCTCTACAGGTGGTAAATCAATCTATCTATTCCTAGAATATAGCTTTCTAAGTTTCTACAGCTCCAAGATCCAAGGTTGCCGTCGAGCGTGGCATGGACCGTGAAAAATATAAAGAATTCGCCAGATCCGGTGCAAAGCGCGACATGAAGGCTCGAGCAAAACCAGAAGGCGAAGCTCAAGATGGGCAAACACTCGCGTATACATCATCAGACGATTCTGATGGTCCTAGAATGGACGTGGAATATATCTCATTACTCGATGAAGGCAACTCTGAGGACGAAGATGGCGATAAAGCTATGAGTTTCGGGTCAAGCCATTGGGGCGCAGGTGCTCCCGTCAGAGTCCCTCGAAGCGAACACATCGATCGGACTGCCACGGTCAATACGGATGCTAGCACGAAAAAAGGCAAATTTGATCCAAGAATCAAGAATGAGAGCCCGTTTGAGGATTCGGTTAAGGTCAAAGAGGAGCCAGCAGATGACAACATGATCACCGAGTGGCCTTCATCGCCCGAAGCATCAAGGAGAACCAAAGCCCCTGCCTCATCTCCAGGAGTAAAAAAGAAAGAAATCAAGTCACCCACAAAGAGGCGGCGTTCGAGTTCTAACAAGACAAAGCCCCTGTTCACTAGCGCCGAGACCAAAGAAGAATTAAGGGTTGAGGAAAATGATCGACTAAGGACGCTGGAGGAGCTAGCGGGGAGCTTTACCGATATCAAGCTCGACAAGGACGGTGACGTTGGCATGGTAAGTATATCCCAGAATACACGCATTTATGTACATATTCTTAACTATCCCAGGGCGAGGCGGTACGAGAGCCAAGGAACTCAGAAACTGAAAATCAGATATTTTTCTTTCAGTTTCCAACCATGTTGCCACAACTTGTCGCCCCCCCAATTAGAGAGAAAGGGCCGGAAGAAGCCCCCACCGCACCAAATAACTCCAACCCAGCATCCACAGAAAAGCATATAGTAGGATCTTCCACTATACCCCCTTCGGATATTGACCCTAAAGGTCGTACTGCGGCTCCTCCCCAAACTTCGGGTCCCCCTCCAAGCTCTACACTTCCGGAGACTAAGATGCCCCCTCCCCCTACCATTCCTAAGCAAAGCTTAAAGGTTCAACAGGCATTATTGGAAGCGTTTCCTCCTCCAGGTATAGCAGGCAAGCTTCGAGTTCACAAATCTGGTCGCATGACGATCCTTTGGGGAAATCCGGTGGATAGTGAACCGTTTGAAATGGAGGTTTCCCGCGGAACCGATTGCTTATTTCTACAGGAAGCTGTGGTAGTCAAGGAGGCTTCCCCTTGGGGAGAAGAGGATGTAGATGAAAAGGGGGCGCGGAAGGGTGCAGCATTCAGTCTAGGCCAAGTCCAAGGCAGATATGTAGTTTCCCCCGACTTTGACGATTTGGCCAGGAGTGAGAAGAGACGAACGAGAAAAGGCAAGGCCAAAGACCGTGAAGTGGTCAGTTAAATTATTTCATGTCGCTTACAAGCCAACGGTACGACGGGCCACGAGACAGTTATGTCCTGTATCATTTTATATCATTCCTTTATTAAGGTTCCTCCGCACTGCACGAGTAGCCATGGGAATTTCAGAGCAGTACGAAATCGAACTGGTTAGTTCCTTCAGCCAAAGTCATGCTACAGCACACGCTTAAATGTAAAGAACGAAACCCCACATCACCAGTCTTGCGAGTGATACATTGTGGAATGAAGAGCTCACTATCAGCATCAACGCAACGTAATGTACTCCTAGTAGCACAGTACCAAATCATAAGGCAAGGCCGCCTTTGCTAAAGGCAGCGTATCACTATCGTAGACGGGGCTAGAAACACTCCCAAGTAACATTAGAACGCCATGGACGTAATCCTCCACATCACCACCGCTCTTAGATGTCGTATACCCCTAGCAGCCCGCAAACAGAATTGGTATATTAATCCCCTCTATTCCCCCTTCCTCCCTTCTCCATTCCTCGCTCTTCACTCAACAACCAACGTCACGGCAAGGGGAATTTATCCTTACACACTTGGGGAGCCGGACCCTGTGAAAGCTGATATGGCCCACACCCCTTCTCATGATAAATGCGATTCCGAGCCAGTCGTTGAAGAGGGGCATGCCGAGAAGACCCTCGACGAAGGTATACCCAGTTCCCAATGGCTCGCTTACATTTCTAACACAGTGCCAGAAGAACATACGGAGCCCAAGGCCGCCGATCCCGGCGCTGGATCATGCTGCATGAGGCCCGATTCTAGAAAGTGGGCGACTAACCGTGAATAGGAACTAGCCCCGGATGGGTTTTAACTAACACAGATTCTGAGGACATTGAGCAATGGCACGGGGGAGCAGGGTGGCTGAGCGGATAGGCCTAAGCTTGGTGTTTGTTTTACGCTTACAGCGCGTTATTAATTTTTATCGCGGGATGGACATTGGCGTCGTTTCCTTGCCTTCTCTGTTTCCCGTGTCTCTCAAATATGAGGAATGACGGCCACTACGGTACCCTACGAATTACTCGACTCAAGCCTACCGGTAGAAGACAAATGGCCTTGGGTATTGGCAAGGGTATCGCGAGTTGCCAACCATCGATCACAGGACATCGCCGATACCGTACAGTAAATTACCGTACTCAGTTCCAGGCGGCTAGGCTACTACCACCAGACAATATCAAATGCTCTCTAGCCAATACTGCTAAAATGGCTTACTAATCTCCTTCCATCTACGATGCCACGAGACTTACTCCCACCCCCCCCCCCCCACACAAAAGAGATAAGCACTGCCACCGCATGGTTGGATGGATGACTAGTGGTACATAACAGCAATCATATATCCCACCCCAACATTCCACCGTGTCACACCCCTCTACTCTCCCCAAGAGCCTCATTCCCACCACTACGAGTACCGCTCTCCCCTTCCTGCCTGAGCAGCTCCTCCATAGCCCCCTGTACCCTCCCATCCAATGTGATAGCTATTGGGGCAACCCCAGGCCGCCCTTCGTTTAGCAGCATAGGGTCAATGACGCCCTCTACACCACTCGTGAGATTGAGCTCCTGTCCCCACTCTCCGCCACCTTCCTCTTCTCCTTTTCCTCCTTCCTCCTCTTCTTCCCCTTCCTCCTCCTCCTCCTCCTCCTCCTCGTCTTCTCCCCCGTGTTCTTCCTCTTCCTCCCCTCCTGCGATCGTCATGGCCGGTCGAGCCTGCGTAATCCGTTCCCCCAAGCGCCGTCTCCTACGTTCCTGCCGCTCCTCCTGCTCACGCAGCTTCCTAGCGGACTCTTGATCCTCATCCTCAGATTCCTGCTCAAGCACGTCAACGTAGTCCGCGTCGGCGGGTGTGTGTCCATCGGCGAGCGCACGAATCTTGAGGCGCATTATGGTCTTTATCTTGTTCATTGTTGTGGAGTGGTACCAGCCGTCTGTATACTATTTCACGAGTATAAGTCTATGCACAAAATGCCTGGTAAGGTGAGGGGGGAGATAAAACGTCGCATTTCGACCGAACCCTAGCGCCATCAATTACGCCTTTCAACAAGGGGTCTGTAACGTCGCAGAGTTGAAAGCATCGGCCGTCGCGCACGAGGCTCTTCCCGTCGAATATGTGGCTTGCACCGGTCCTCGCCTTCTCCCTCCCCTTGGCCGTCTTTTCCGTGTCGACTTGGAAGAATACGGCCTGGTACACGCGGTACTGCGAATCCGCGCGTGGGTCCAGCCCATACACGACGCAGGTGTCGCGCCAGGGCCCAGCGCGCCACATGTATGCCACGTGTACCATGGAGAAGCGCACGAGGCTCTGGAGGTTCTTGGGGAAGTGGTTAAAGAGGGCTCTGCGTGTCCAGATGGGCCGTTGGTCGAAGAGCTTGCGCAGGTGGTCGACGCACTGCTTGTTCACGCGGTCGAGGAGGTCATAGGGTGGCAGTGAGTCTGGGGGGTGCAGGGGGATGGCGGGGGTAGAGATGTGCATCATTGGCGTGAGCGTCTTCGGCGCGGCCTGGAGGTTCAGCAGTGCAGGTTTGCCAGCCACCAGGGTCTTTTTGATGGCGGGGTTCTGGCGGTAGTGGTAGTTGTGTTGCATCGTCGTATTCGAGAATGCCGGCGGGGGTAGAATGGGATGCGGATCGCTAAGTCCGCGACTTGGCGGGATGTCAAAGTTCTTGATCTTCTCATCTATAATAGCTCCTCCAAATCAGCACCACCACCACCACCATACAGAGCTCCTCAAAAAGGACAGCACAAACACTCCAAGCCCCCTAATTCAACCCTAACCCGCTGCACAATCTCCATATCCGCCGTATTAAACTGATAATTCGCCATATCCCTAAACCTCACTGTTTGCGCAATTACCCCCACAGGTTCGACCGTGTACTCCCTCCCGGCATCACGTAGCTTCTCCAGCACGTTGCGCTCATCCGGGCCTTCCCCAGACACACGCTTACGCTTCGGTATGCGGATCTTGAGGAGTATGTTATTCGTCCCAACGGTTTTCGATTGAATGGGTGGTTGCATGACATCCTCAGTCCGGAACCGGAGGTCGAGGCCGGAGGAGGCATTCGTTTCGGAGAGCTTGTAACTCCGTTAGTCGAGAAAGCGCCAGGACAGAAGGAGGAATGAGAGTGGAACCTTTTTCAGTGCTTTAGCGCCGCCCAGCGTCTCGATCGCTTTGTCCACATTCCTGATGATAGCCGGATGCTCGATCGAAATTATTTTTCGGGGAGGGATGGTGTGCCAGGGGGCGTACCCACTTCTCGGGTGATGGGGTGTTGCGGATGCTTGGGGGAGGGGTTGTGGTTGAGGGGGTGGTTTTAGTGCACGAGGCATTTTGGCGGCGGCAGTTGCGAGCGGCCACAAAAAGACCAGGAAGGTTGACAAACGGTGGCGGATTGAATGAGTGCGAGCTGAGTCTCAGAAATCAAGTTAAGGTTTGTTGCTTATCGATACTTGTACCAGTAGCGTGTCTTGGCCAAGACTACAAATTGGGTCATGGGGCTAGGACTACGGTACTGTACAAGTACGAGTACTCTACCACTAGCGTTGTTGGCACTTGAAGTGCCTTGTGCCAGAGTGTGGTGAGATTGGCCGATGGCACAACCTTGAACAATTCCACCGCCGTAGACCAGTTTGTGCAATTGAGGAAGCAAATATTGGAGTTCTTCAGCCCAGTGAGAACTTACAAGGATACAAATGGGGGATATTCAATGTGAATTGGGCTTGTAGAGAGTTTCTCCTTTTTTTCTTCTTACAAAGTCATTTTATTGGGACATATATTGCCTGGGCACTACATTGTGCCGTGCCGGGCACATCGATTTGGAGGGTTGTGCCATGGCACAAACTCTGGTAACTTCGTGCCAACAACGCTATCTACCACACAGCGCTCGAGTAGGTACTCGAGTATGATATCGTACCGGTAGGATAATTACGGTAATTACCGGCAGTCTCAGTTACGGTACTGACGGATCACTTCCGGGCAAGGCGTTCTTTGGTGGCTGTTTGGCAATAGACCCTCTGATGATTAAAAAGACGGTTCGGAAAACGAAAGATAGGCACGAAGAAAAACCACCGTCAAAGATCAAACTGTCCTCGATAATTGCGGTCGTCCTCTTCCTGCGGTTGTTGCTCGCAGACGAGCCCTTTTTCCCCTGAAACTATGCTAAATGCCAAGCCTTCTGTCTGGACCTAACCACGATAACATACTCGAGTATGATACATGGTGTTCATCACTGTTTTCCCTATATCCCATTTATCCGTCCGACAGTACTCGAGTACTAGTACTGTTGATGCTCCTTTAGTTTCTGGGCGTTCTTTAATAGGAATGGCAATTTCCGAAAAAGTCGAGTCAATTCGCCTATCAAGTTTACAGTCGTCAGGAGGAAAATGAGATAAAAACTGCGAAGGAAAACAAAAAAAAGTTGATAGCTGATTGGGAATGCGGTAGTCTCGTCCTCTTCCTGCCCGTTTCCCCCCCCGTCTATCATACAAATGCTACTGAACTCACTGCGTCAAACATACACGATGTTTAGTCTACCGAGTTGCCGCGCACTTGCCCACAAGTCCATTCACGTGCTTGACAGTACTCGTACTATGGCGCCATAGTGCCGAAAAATCTCTAATCTCCAGATTCTCGGTCAAAAGTCCTTAACAAGGATTAGTGCTTTCCTGACACGGTATAGCTTGAGTTGTTTGGCTGTGTTGGATCTCGTTAACTTGGCAAGCTAAACCTAACGTGGACGAACGTCGCGATTTTACAGGGATATTTCCGACAACTTGGTGATACCGTTGTGGATTTCACGAGATTTCACGAGATTTCACGGTATTGTACCCGAAAAAAGCCACGGGAGATAATTGCTCAGTGCCAATGGTTACCCGGCCAATCTTCTCCGGAAAAAACGCATCAACCAATACTCACCACTACGACGTGTAGCTTTCTCTTTTATCAATGAAGCAGTTGGCGCCTCGCGTAGTTTGTAAGCCGTAGGGTTACATACGGGAGCCCGCGTGTATGCAATAAAAGATATTTTGATATGATATCATAGCATCAGCAGAAGCATTCGGCCCCAGGGCCAAAAGTGCGTTCTTCGAGCTTCAAGTGAGAGTTGGATGGAAAAAGCATTCAGGTTTTCCACTAGAGCGCGGTACCGGTAATCTAGTACCCAACCCCATCAAACCCCACAAGAAGTTCAATTGATATCAGGTGAGCCTCTATGCAAGCTCTACTAAAGCAATTACGCTTTCTAAAAAAACAATCTACAAACTCTCCTTCTCTGCCGCCGCTGCCTCTCTTCGCTCACGGTTCTCCACAACTCTCTGCAACCAAATATTAGCATGCAAGCCACCAAACTCCCGCTAAAGCAAATAAACATACCAAAAGATTTCTAAGAAGAACCACAATCGTAACCTTCCCAACGGCCGGAACATATATCGACGCTTTCTCCTTCACTTCCGGCCCGAAATTCTATACCCTCCATGTCAGCCCTCCAAGCCCCCTCCCTATCGTAATCCAATTAGGGAGCCATGGGACACATACCTTCTCCGAAGAAAAGTTTACGCAGACCGCTCCACTATGATAACCCACGTTAGCCACGTAACCCCTAATACTGCAGCGAGAGAAGCATACTCCTTCAATAACCCCACAGGAAACTTGTACTCTTTACTCGGCACCCCAGTAATCACAACATCACTCTTAGGCACCACATCCTCGAGCTTCAACTCCGTATCATGAACCTGATGCTGCCGTCTCCTAATCCCCGCGCCCCGAGTAAAATACTGCACGTTGTTAATATCAACAGAGTACACACTCGCTCCGTCATTTGCCAATAGCGCTGCAAGCGGACGTCCCACGATCTCCGAGCGGTTAACGACTGTGATAGTCTTTCCAAAGAGCCTATTACCGTAAGGCAGGATGGAGTTGTACACGGAGATATGTTCGAGGATCTTGACGATAGCCAGGGGCGTGCAAGGTAGGATCGACTTTTGCAACTTTTGCGGGTCAAGGAAGCGGATGTTTTGGTACATGTTGAACAAGTAAGTGTGTGAGAGACCTTCAACATCTTTCTCCTTGGAAGTGATCTGTTGGAGGTATGCGTCCTACTCCTCATTAACCCCACAACCTCGCAGTAGGAAGAATATCAAACCTGACTACTCCCAAAAACTGGATAATAAACAATAATTCCTCCAACCGCATCATCCATATTCGCCGCGATGATGTTCTCCTCAAGGTCATCTCTATCCACCTCTCTAAGCTCAAACCTTACTCCACTGCAGCAGATTAGCATCTCCGGGGATAAAATATAAATATAAATAAATAAATAACAGAGTTCACAAACTTCTGCAAACAAGTCTTCTCCGTCCAACTGGCATACATCCTCGCCGCGGGATCCGCATTCGCCAGAAACCCAACCAACAGCGGTGCCCGCCCCAGCTTCTCCACTGCGAACTTGACTTCTCTCAGTATACCCTCGGCCACGGTCGAGGCGTAGACGACTTTGCAAGCGGGAGGCGCGGAGTCTCCTGCTATTGTGGACATTGTGCGCTGCTTTCTTAAGAGAGCTCTGCTGTGCAAGGGGGTGATGAGGAAGTGGAAGTTGGGGATGGAAGAAACACTACCGTATTGACAAATTTTTAGTGAGGCTGTTGGTAGTGGTGGGAGCAAAGCCGCGGACGGCTTGGCGGGGAGACCGTGTAGGAGACCGTGAGCAGGGCTCCAAACCGATGTTGAAAATCTGGGTTGCGGAGGTAATGATTTACGGCAAGGATTTTACGCAGTGGACTGAAACCGCTTAAGTGGAGATGAAGATCATGATTGATTGTGATAACTTGATGGAAAGGAAAGGCTTGGGGAAAGTTGTGTACAGGAAGGGAGGAGTGGAGCGAGCAGAGATAAGAGGGAAGGAAAAACAAGGGGGGTGAAACCATTTTTCAGAGCTTGCGTGTCCTTTGACTAGTGCGTACGTATACCTCAGCGGCCAGAGAGTGCGGGCACATCCCGCACCAAGTGCGGCCATTCAACTGCCATTTCCAACAACCGACATTGCCGTGCGTAGGCGTGATAAAGTGTGGCAAAGAAGGCGAAGGGAAAAGAAGACCGCGATATGACAGGAATTCGATAGAAGGAGGCCATAGTAAGTGAATTTTCCGCTTCCAGTGTCCTGATATAAGGCATGCGTTTATCCCGAGTGACATTTGGTGTTTTGAGTGCGTTCTTTTTTTTTAATCGAAAAGATAGAGGTGCGAACAGTCATTACACATGGAGATAGCGAATACATTTTGGCTGTTATCCCAATGGTATATAGTATGTACTTTCGCAGACAGCTTAGGGAGCGAGTGAAACTGCACTCTGCGGTCAGAGTGAAACTCTGGCATCAAGTATCACTCGTGAGCATACCCCTGCCCCGAGCCAATGAGGATGCGCATACCATCGAGGGAGGACCCTAATAGGAGGCGAAAAATGTGCTCAGGTGCAAGAATTCCCCTTCCCGGCTGCCCCAGGGGGAAGGCAACCGCAATGCCAGCCCTCTAGTGAGGTGAAACAAAAGGAATATATATTGTACTAGTACAGTACTTCCGATTGCCTGACGTTTGTAAAAACGACTGCTATTGCATATGGGCAAAATCCTGAGGCTCCGGGCAAGATTTTGCCCATATGCAATAGCAGTCGTTTTTACAAACGTCAGGCAATTGGGAGTATGCTGCCTTACCAGGAGAGGGAACTACAGCGTCCCAGCACATCTATCTTCTCTTCGGGCTTTTCTGGTACTCCGTATCTAGAAATACGGTTACTGCTACGATACACAACCACCCAGCTGGGAACAACAAAACCCTACCTCACTCTCAGATACTTTATCCCAGATACAGGTGTAGGGAAAGCCGCATCGATGCGCAGTGCAGGAAGCCACCAGATCGCGATGCTATGTGTTCATAAGCAGGAGAGCGGTGTATCACGAAGCGTTATAACCTATGGCATTATGTTCAGTATTATCATAAATTTACGCTAGCTGTACCCAGCTGGTGTTCACTAACGCACCACGGGCACATCCACGAACCTACCTAATCTAAATCTTCAAATGACGATGCAAAACATAATGTTTCTCCAGAGGATAAATTATATAAGATCAACCTAATGCATATCCACCATAAAATGCGTGACATGGGTAATAACTAATTTCACAAGTTAAAATCATACTCGATCATAATCGTAAATCATAAGTTGAACCTCCCCGTTCGTTTTTTCCCAACCTTTGATCCTTTTAACATTTTTTCCTGATTACCGTCATAGTATCATAAAATGAATAAACAGAACACCCTAAAGCCAAACCAAAATAAAGAGAATTCAAGAAAAATTAAAATTAAAAAATTAAAAAAAGAATTACTTAGAACTCCACCTTCTCGCTCTTGGGCATCTCCGGAACATCAGGGCTCATCTGCTTGATGTAGACTTCCGCATCAGCGTTGCCTAGGATGGCGCCGACCTCCGAAGAGACAACTGCGGGGTCTTCATTGACTGTGAATATTACAGGCTTGTGTGGACGCTGGACTTCAGGGACGTATTTATGGCGATGGAAGCGCGCGGTTTGGTTATCCGGGGTTAGGGGCTTCAAATTACGGACAAAGTCAGTATATGAACATGTGAACACCATTGAGACAAGGAGGAGTTCACCACTCGGATAGGCATATCTGGTTTTGTCGAATATTCATAAAGTTTGGGGATTGACGGCACTTCCTCGGTGTGGGGCCTGCAAGCAAAGGCTGAGAAAGTGAACGGACTGTATAGAGAGCATTAACACGAAGTACATCACTGCTTAATGAATTGGATGGTATTAGGCTTACGAGACTCCACCAATAGGCTGAATGCTCATCGGGGCCCTGTCAGCAAGTATCCCACGGTCGGCATCCTCACGGAGCACCTCACCTTATTCCTACCCGCCAAACCATTCACACCCGTCCTAACAAGGAGCGGGGGGCGACTTGACTTGACCACAGCACGGAGAATAAGCATCTTGAGGGTTCTCAATGTTCGGGCAAGAGAGATAAGTGGAGGACCGAGATGTGGGGGATGGCAGATATGAGTAGATCCAGTAGAGAGAGTGTTTTAAAAAGAGAAAGAGATAAAGGGAGAGGAGGGATTTAAAAAGGGAAGATGGACATGGCTATAGCGGCGCACTCAAGTGCGAGCTTTTTGTACTGTGGGAATTGTGTGGACCATCATAGCCCGACGAGGCAGCTTTGTACTCGAGTATGTACGAGTAAGTGGGCCAGAGATATTCCACCCACACACCCTCTGCCCGTAAAAGCGTTGAGAGATAGACAGGACAGCCATCATATGCAACTGCCCCACGCTTTCAGAATATCAGGGCCAATCAGAGCGAAACGTGAGCCTTCGGCCACTTTTCTTGGCTGCATCCAACCTTAAAAGATAAGCGAGAAATTGAAGGTTGAAAAGGATCCGCGGAGGGGGATGACGAGAAGCTCAAGCAGGGCTTTGTTGAGATTTTAGGAAAGAACAGAATTTATGAATTCTCGGAATCCACCCCAGATTTCTGCTTCAGTCTTGATACTACATTCGAGCTGTGGGGGCCCTTCCAAATATTATATTATCATCTGGACTCTTTTGTGCCCGTTGGTCCTTTGCTGCTGCGGTACTGGCAGGGTAGTTGACCAGCAGCATCTGGAGTTGCACCTACCAGCCTGTAAATGTTCACTTTGCCGCAGTGAACCGCAACCCAATTCCGCTCTGGGTATGCCCACCCTACTGCATGGAGAGCAGCGCAAGCAGTCCTGCCGGTCTACCGCCCCAACCTTCAATTTAATAAGGGTTGACTTATGAACATAAAAGAAGCAGCTAAATATTAACCCATACTACTGGTACCGTATTCTATCCTCTTATCTCTTAGCCACCAACATATCCCCTGCAACTCTTACTCGATGAGAGTTACGGGTGAATGATGGTGTGGGTGACACGGCAGATCACTGAAATATTGCCTTGGGCCCCTCCTCGCCGCACGAGAAGCTACTGTGGGAGGGTATCGGTACCGATACGGCACCCCACGGACCCCTCAAAGCTTCCGCCATCGAAGGCCCTGAGATCCCTACGGAGTCCCTTTAAACCTTGATCCTTTTCCCCCCCGCTTCCCCATCCCCCGCTATACCCTCAACAGGCTTGCATCCTAAATCCTTACAAGCCCTCCCACTACTGTGCCAACCCTCCCACCAACTTCCCTCATCAGCATCGGGATCTCCTTCCCTCAGTTCTCTAGGGTTATGTTTTCCCTGCCAACAGTACTTATTCTCCTCCCTATCCCTTGGACTCTGCATATAGTCCTCATCGTACCCATAGTAATCCATTGACTTCCCGCAGCAATCATATGACTTCGTATCGGCACCCTTGTCATCACCCAACTCCCCGTAATGTTCAATGGAGCAGTCGTAGTTGTCTTTCTTTGGGTCGTAGATTTCGTGACAGTACACACAGTGCAAGATTCCCTCGGTAGGTTCAGGCTGAGGGTAGGCAGTTTCGAGGATTAATGTAGAGAGTTCATCTTTCGAGAGGCTGCCTAGGTGTCTTCTGAGGGCGGATTTGCCGACGTATTTTGACTTCAGAGTCTCAATGACGGGCGCGGCGGGAAGATCGCTGGTAGGCTTTGGGGGAGAGACAGCATCGATTGCTGGGGCCGGAGGACGGGAGCGCTTTCTGCTCGGTTCCGGGGTTCCAGACGAAGAGGAAAGGAGGGAGATAACGTCAATTCGGGTGGTAGAAGTTGACATTATTGGTGAGTGGGGGAAAGGAACGAGTGGTGAGTGGGCTGTGGATGATAGGATGAAGATAGATTATGTATCGTTGTTTGTACTCGTACTCTGGTTTTCCCTCGCATTTGGGACGTGGAACGTAGGCAGATGGTATCGATGGGCATGCCCTAGGATCACTCATGGCGGAGTTATATACCCGAGCACGCCTGCTAGAACCAGGGTGTTCATCCGTCGTACAATACAACCGCCCTAAGAAAACCAATCCCAAGCCTGTGTAAGTTTGCAGTCCAAATATTGGTCGTCCCTTACTTGAAGAATTCTCTGAGGGTATCTGTAGGGCGCGAGAGGCAGCCTAGCTCATGTGCCAGTACTGTATCATACTCGGCAGATTAGCATTCTTTCACATCAGGAATTGACTCACAGAATTGGCCAATAAACAAATTTTGGCCTATGATAAAACTCAACATTCCTCCTCACACATCCAAGATCGCAAGTACCCTCAAACCTCCTATCACAAGCACCAAATCCGTCGAAGCGACATCTATTGAGCCGCGAGAGGACTGGCCTAGGGTTAGGGTTTACCATTGGCACTGTAGCCCAATTGGCTACCCTAATACGGCGGGTCAAATGTACACAACGTGCAGAAAAAAATCTGGTTGCAACAGGGAGAACTTGAACAACAAAAGCGCCTGTTCGGTAGGGTAACCACCTGGAAGGGGGTAAGGTCTCAACACCCAAGGTAAATGCAATAAAACAATAGATGTGAACGAACGATAGTTACAAAAGGGAGGTAAAAATAGAGGAATAAGTTCACTTTATTAGAAGAAGAAAAATAGAAAAACTAAGAGATACCAGTAGAATAGGTTAATTGTGTAAATTTAGTAAAAGAAAAAGTGTATTGTGAAAATGTAAGTAAAAGGATCATAGTACGAACTGAAATAGGGTTGAATTTTAAAGAATACCTTATGAGAGATAGAAGTAGTAGAACATGTTTTAAATAAAGAGAGAAAAAAACCCCTAGAAAAAGAGAGAAAATGTAAAAATCAATCAACATTATTCAAAAATTGAAAACCAACATCATTATCAATTTCTGTTATGCTTCCAGCACTAGTATCTGATTCAACTTGCTCCATTGGTGCAATTTTTTTAATCTGTCGAGTAGATCTGATGGTGATCTTTTCTGGTGATAGCATGGTCAAACTTCGCTTGCGAGCAATAGATGTAGTACGCACAGGCGTGAGAGAGGTGTTGTTAGAAGTAGAGGGAGTTGAAATGCAACCAGATTGATCCAATACCTGAGTGGTAGGAGGGGTGGAGGGGAGAACTCAGGAGGTATGCTGAATTGGCTGGGTGGCGGTATCAGACTCAGAGTCTTCAGAGGAGGATGGTAGAGGATGTTGGATTCTTCTTCGGTGGGATTGTAGTACTCGCTGACCAGAAAGTCTGCTCTGAATAGGATCTTTTTTAATAATTGTATTAGACTCAATTGATACAGAATTTTCAGGTTCTTCATCAGAATATACTACACCAATACGGCGGATAAAAATTGTATAGGCTATACGGAATGTAGAAGGACTCTGCCTGCCAGGACCACGAGAGGTTTGTGGTTGTTGTTGTGCTCCGGCAGAGTTTTTAGGATTTTCGGTTAGGCGAAGAAGGTCAGCAATAGTTCCGCTTCCAATTAAGGCATTTGCATTTGGAGTATTAGAATTGCCCTCCCAAAAGCCAACACAAATCGGATAGTCTTGGTCAATAATATATTGTTTAATATTGGGATAAGTTGTCCAGGCGGGATGGTGTAAGACTTGGTTGGAGAGATAATGCTGCCAGTCAGAAACCTGTTCCGATTTTGTAAAGTGTAATACGGTTGGAACTCCATGAAAAGCACCACGTGTATTTCCCTTAGGAAAGAAGAAAAGGGCAAGTAATCGAGCTACTGGCTTAACTGGCTGAGTTCCCAGTGTTGTAAGAATATTAAATTTGCCTCTGTCTGGTTGTTTGGAAGTAGTGATCCGTTGGCGTTGTGCATTAACTTCGTTGGAAACCGATAAAGATTGTATAGGTAATCGTGAGGAATGAGGTAAGATTTTTGCCATTGAAGAGCTAGTTGGATCAGGTTGAACTAAACAAGAAATATAAATTAGCCAAAATTGAAAGTAGATGTTAGCAAGTTTCATACCAGAGTAGGAGCTTCCTATAACTGTAATATCATCCTCATAGTGTACGGCCGTGGGATGCTTACAGCCAATACAAATTGAAGGATTACCACGCATGGGAAGGATTTGCTTGCAAGTACACGCATCTACCGGACAAGAAGACATGATAATAAAAGAGGTTGAAGAATGGAATAGAAGAAAGAGTAGTAGTAGGATTGGGTTGGTCAATAAAAAAAGTAAAGTAAAAATAATAATATAGGAAAGTTGGAACGGTAGATGGAGGCTATGATGGAAGAGAACGATGAGAGAAAGAAAAGGGAGGATAATAGAAGCTATTATAAAAACTTAAATATTTAAAAGAAATCCATCAGCTCCAATATCATCTTCATTATGATGCAATATCTCTTGTTCAAGAAGGGTACTATTGGAAGAATAGTTATTTTTATCATAATGGTTGCTTTTGTTATTGTTGTCCTCATTGTTGCTATCGCTTAGCTCCATTTGCTGATCACCATTGACGTGGCTCCGATGCTGCTCAATCTCGTGGCCTTGATGCGCTTCAATCCATTCAGCCGCTCCTGATGGTGTAGTAAATAATTCGACCTCTCCACCACTTTGTACATATTGCCATACACACTCGCGTAAGTACACATAGGCCTCCTTATGTCTTTTGTTATCATAATCAAACTCCTTTGGATATCCCGCCTCATGCAGGAAGTTCCCATAGAGTTCTAGTGGATCGGATGGCAGGTATTCATCGAGGTTATAGTGTGCCACCTCATTCTCGAGTGTTGTTAAGACCTCCTCGTTAACAGATTCCTTGTAATCTTTTCCAGTTTCAGGATAAAAATACATAAGATAGGGTTGTCCAGTTGGCAAATAATGATCTCGCTTGCGCTGATGCCGGATTGAGTGATTGTTATGAACTTCGACAAAGCGATGGATATGTGATCGAATAATTTCCATATAGATAAACTGGAGACATGACTTGTCAAGGTCGCTGCCACTGAATAATCCCTCGTTTTTAAGCTCAGAAAAATATACTTTCCATTCCTGAGTTTGACCCTCTGTTAATATATTCCACCAGGCCTCAATCCGCTGATTTTTTGTTGATTTTCCAAAAGAATAAATTTGTGAAAAGTTAAGCAATGGATTGTTAGCCCGTCTTAAGGTGACATGAGATGCAGCTAAAAGCACAGTCTCAGTTCCTATTAAAACATAATTTATTAGTAGTTAAATAAGAGAATAATAAAAAATAGATTATATACCTTTATCTGATCTAATAAGAAGTGGCATGTGGAGAGTTGTTCGAAGAAGACGCAAATATTGTTTATTTACTGAAACTGCTGTTCGATTAGAAATTCCAATATAACACCATACAATATACCCAGAGTAGGCATCGATAGCACCATAGATCTCAAAACCAAATCTCGATAGCTTGTCATGTCCATCAATTGACGGAACCTTATTTGGTCCTTGAATTGAGAATTCTTTTCTTCTTCGCGCGTAAATGCTGTAGCTCTTGATGCCACACCTTCTGGATCTACTACACTTATTGCTTGACGAACCTGTTTTCTATAATAATTTTATAATATTAAAATCACAATATATATTTTTTACACCTTGAAGGTTAAGGGGTTTACTTACTGGGAAACAAAAACACCACTTAGTCTAATATTAGATAAGGTATATTGGCGGCCGTATCTGATAGATTGTCCAGATACTAAATGTTCTCGAACAAGACCTTCAGCTCTTAGTGCTGCTTCAAGTCGTGCTTCTGGAGTTTGTGCCGTGCCCATTAAACATCGGAGAGTTGGATGAAGCCACAGATTTCGAAGCTGAGTTGCTGATAGTTGCCATCCATCCAAACTCAAACATCTCAGCATATTTGCTGAACTCATATTCCGACTCCAAAGATCCTTAACCTTTGTCACTAATACCTCATTCTTATAAAGCAAGAGCTGATCTTTGGTAAATTCTCATTCGGAAAATTTATTTCGGTATGCTCGAAGACTATTGATTATTAGCATAAATATATTTCTTTAATTTTAGAAATTATACCTTGGTTTGAATTTATACTGATCTTCCATTTGTGCAATAATCGTTGTTAGCGTTGTATTTTGTACGAAATACAGCTCCGCAAGTTTCTCTTTATGCAATTCCCAGTCATAAACCTTTGGCATATTTGATAAGCGTAAATAAGGTAAAATTCAACTGGAACAGGGATAAAAATTGAGTTATAAAAAAAAAGATAGTGTATAAGTGTGAATTCAGATATTGTTTATATTGTGTGTGAATAATAGAAAAGGTTTCCAATGGAGAAAGTATATTGAAGTGTATAAGTATAAAGATAAGGGAATATACTCATTGACTCTTCGTAATAATTTCAAATAGAATTCAACATGAAGTGTCGTTTAAGTTTCTATTAATATAGTATTAGTATATAACAACACAGAGAAATGATATCATATAAGTTGTATTTGAAATGAATAGACCATTATCAGACCCAATCAAGTTGAACCTATGCAAAGTTATATATCATAGACACAAATGCAACTTTGAATAGATATTCTAGTTCGGTTAGAGATGCCAATATAATACTAAATGATATATCATAAATAGTGTCAATTGTCTCATATATCTCAAATCCAAATATAGATGATTTATTCCTAATAAGCAATCTGTAAGCGATATACTTACTTACTAGTTGCAGATTGGTTGCTCGTCAATACTATCTAATGTTAGTTACTTTAAAGTACAATTATAGCAGGTTAATATATCTCTTACGTACTCTTTCACTTACATATTATGTAAATCATGCATGTCAGATAATTCCTTATCGTAATAGTTTCAATACTGCAAATATGACATTGAAAAATAAGCTTAGATCGTATCTTATAAGTTCAGGAACAGGGAATGCGGGAATTTAAAAACCTGGTTACTGTATAAAGAATAATACTAGAAATCGTTAGCTTCTTTAAAAATATAGAAATATACCAAGAAGGAATACTAGAGCTTTAGAAAATAACAATAACGGGATTTACTTACAGACTATTTCTGTTTTTGTACCATAAACATGTTTAAACACGAGTGATCAACTAACTCATAACTCATATTCATAATAAAATACTTACTAACAAATGAAAAATAAGAAATTCATTACCATAAAAAGAAAATAATCATCAGAATTGTGACTGAGACTGAGACCACTTATAAAGGTTCTTGTTAGTCATAAAAACCATAGAATACCTATCACCTTCAACGGGCATATTGTAATGAGAAATGATAGCTGACCGAAACATAATAATAGAACCAGCAGGAAAGGGAACACAGGCTCTGAGCTCTGTAAATACAAGCTCACCACCATGAAACTTACCCCAACAAATTAGAACACATATTCCTCCCTTAATATCACCTAAATCCTTATGCACTTTAGTTTGTACCATCTTATTAATGGCCAAGGCGGCAAAGAGACCTGCAAACTTGTGACATCCAGCAGGTACCTTAATCTGATCATAAATCTCCCATAGCTCCGGGTAGTTATGCTTAATAAGATCCTCAACAAGTTGAAAAAGATTCTTATTAGTCTTCTGAAATCTTTTGGCTGCAATATAGTGTAGATTGTCAGAACGCTTGTAATGAATGCCAGAGTGGGGGCCACGGTAATGAGCTGTCATATAGGGTTGGAGGAATCTTCCTGACTTAAACCAGCATCCTAGAATCCGAACCTGGTAATCTCCTCGCTTATGTGTATAATTGTAATTTGGAAAGGTAATACTGTTATCATATTCCTCAAATGAAGTAGCGAGTGTTTCAATAAGGTTAGAAGGAATTGTTGCCAGTGGAAAGAGATGAACGAGTACTCTCTTTTTAGAGTCATGAATAATAAGACCCTTTTGGACCTGCTTTAGTGTAAAGCAGTAATACCAACTTCTGACTTCCTCAGGTAGGTGTTGAAAATGGCTAGGTGGCTGCCGTCCTCGTGATCTTCGACGTAAAGCATGAAAGTTGGCAAACTCTGCAACCTCAACTCGTTGTATCCCTTCCAATTTATCTGCTGCTTTTGTTTTCTTATCGCTTTCCTCCTGTTTTTTCTTTGCTGGGAACTTTCTTCTCTTTTTGCCCTTGCCTTTCTTTAAAGAGAATTCAGGAATAGCACCATCTTCACTATCCTCAGTGTCTGATGATTCAACCTCCTCTCCATCACTATTGACAGGGGATTTTGCAGTATCATAATGCCAGGCAGGCTCACAAGAAAAATGAGCAGGGCGAGGAGGTGGTGGAGGTAGCATTATGTTGGCAGATCGCTTGTGATAAGTTGTAGAAGTTATAGAATGTGAAAAAATAGTAGTAGTAGTAGGTAGAGTCTCTTGATAATCAAGATCATCGGGAAGTGAAATCTCAATTACTTCTGTATCAGAAAGTCCAGAATCATCGCTATCAGCAGAAACAGGTTGCATTAATTCTGGAATATCATAATTTGGAGTATTAAGCTTCAGATTGTCCGAAATAATCGGTGAAGTCATTTCTATATGCTATTAGTTTACAAAATAAACATGTATATTAAGGTTTGGGACATGGTATATGTTCTTACCGTTGAACTTGGACAAGCTACTATAGATTTGAAAATCTTGGCAAAATCTTGGCAAAGGTCCGGCAGTCCTCCAAAGTGCTATGCTCCTATAACTAAACTAGTTAGATATAGTAATCTTAGTAGAATTGGTGTTGATTCTTACCCTCAATGGGCTCGGCAAAATCTCGGCAAAGGGCCGGCAGGCTTCTCAAGCACAGTGCTTCTCTAAATTTAAGCAGTTAGATATAGTTTCAACAACAGTGATGTTGAATCTTACTCTCAAAGGTCTCAGCAAAATCTCGGCAAAGGTCCGGCAGGCTCTTCAAGCACAGCACTCCTCTAAATTTAAGCAGTTAGATATAGTCTCAAGGGGTGGTGATGTTGGATCTTACTCTCAAAGTGCTTGGCAAAATCTCGGCAAAGGTCAAGCAGGCTCTCCAAGCACAGCACTCCTCTAAATTTAAGCAGTTAGATATAGTCTCAACAGCGGTGATGTTGGATTCTACTCTCAAAGTGCTTGGCAAAATCTCGGCAAAGGTCAGGCAGGCTCTTCAAGCACAGCACTCCTCTAAATTTAAGCAGTTAGATAGAGTCTCAACAGTGGTGATGTTGGATCTTACTCTCAAAGTGCTCGGCAAAATCTCGGCAAAGGTCCGGCAGGCGCTCCAAGCGTAGCACTCCTCTAAATTTTCACTAATTAGATATAGTCTCAATAGAGGTAGTATTGAATCTCACTATTAAAGAGCTTGGCAAAAGCTTGGCAAAGGTCCGGCAGTCTTCTCCGATTTGGCCGTCTTCCCAGATGATTTTAAATTGTACTGTACTATTGTCGGCAAACCCTTCACGAAGGTCCGGAGGCCTAACTCTGAACTAGTTAGAAATAATATTCCGTCGAGGGAGGCTTGAACCTAACTCTAAATCCCAGCCTGGCAAAGGCCCGGAAAACTTATTTAGGGCTTAACCCTAAAACTTCACAACACACCACTTCGCGTTACCCCTCGTAGGTCAACCACGCCTTTGAGAGGTAACGGGGGAACTCTGAACTTAATAAAGATTGGGGTAGGAATAATAAAAAAATAAAGAGACCTCAGCTAAATAAGGTTCACGTTATGCAATCACTTATTTTTGCCTCTTTGCAGTCTCTTTATTTGCGTGTAGTTTGCTTGCTTGGTTGGTTGAGTGTTGTTAACCGGGCGATGAGAAAAAAAAACCCTCTAAGCGAGTATCTAGTACTGTTGTCCTGCCATAATCATGGTTACCCGGCCTTAGACCTTGGGCACTGTTGCAACGCACAAGTTTTTTCTGCACGTTGTGTACATTTGACCCGCCGTACCCTAAACTCCCTCGACCCACGCCCATCCCTCAGACTTTTCCCTCTCAAAAGCTAACCAAACCATACTCCAACTCCATCTCCAACCACCACTTATTTCTATTTCCTATTACCAAAGATCACCATCCGCACCACCCTCAGAAATGCATCTCATGTACACCCTTGACAAGGACGGCAACCGCATCTACACTCTGAAGAAAGTCACCACCGAAGGAGCAATTACAAAGTCTGCACACCCGGCGCGGTTCTCGCCCGATGATAAATACCCCAGGTAACCCCCCCCCCCCCCCCCCCAGCTCCACTCCAAGAGAGAGGGGAAAGATGAGAGGTAAAGGGTCACCGTGATGAGTACCATGTGAAGCGTTCCTAGCAATTCATGAGGACGCGAACATTATTCTAAATTATCCAATTGTTCCTACTGAGTTCTCGCCTTTATCCTCCCTGTTCTCCCTCTCTGCTTTGAGTGATTTGTTGAGAGAGAGCGTATGACTAACGGATCCCAAAGACACAGAGTCACTTTGAAGAAGCGATATGGAGTCTTGATGACGCAACAAGGCTCGTTTTCCCCTTCCCACTCAAATCGCTCAAAGGCATGGATCCTGATAGTGTATAGAATGCAAACCGTGGTGAACGTAGCCTATGGAAGAAAAGCTGGCGGATTTGTTTAAATCGTTTGGGGCAGGCCCACGACATAATAATACCATTTTTTGAGAAGTGCACCGATAGGCATCATATTCAGCTCTTTCTAGCCGGTGCTGTCGTGAATCCTGTCGGCTCAGATACGTGTTCTTGCTCCTTGGTGTTTTATAGATCCTCGATATCGCTATCTTACCCCGTGCGGGTTAAGTAAAAGATGTGAAGTGCTATTTGTGGTGATAAGTTCCCACATACTATTCTTAATTCAATATCCTATCTGATCACCGGGTTCCAGATGATAGCCGCCGCGCGGTTAGGTGTGGGGTCTGTACCTGTGAAGAAGGAATGGCCATAAGATCTACTTGATAGTTCCCGTGGTTTCTAGACGCCAACTGCCTTTGGGCCCTTTTCCCATCCAGTGAGGCTCCGCAGATAATCTTGTATATCACAAAAATTTAGATGCTACCGCTATCGGATACGGATACACTAAGACACCGCTATATGTATGCTACAAGGCTCCGAATGGTTCCTGATGGTAGTCGTTATGTACTCGAGTAAAGGAAATCATATTGTTACCTGCAGTTAGAATATCACTGGTGCTAGGACTACGACTCTCGGAGAGGCGCAGCAGAAAACCCCCACAAACAGTACTGGAAGACCGCTCGGTGTTGCCCTTGGTGGAATGGTTGCTGGGCATCATAACAACTTGGGCATTAAACACAACAAATCACTCGATTCAACTGTTAGCTGCTAAGCTGTCCTGTTGTCCTCTGGAACCCCGATGGGCCAGGCAAACTGAGAGCTAATGCTAGTAGTGCCCTACCTGCTGCTTTAGTAGTCCCAAAGGTTAGAGGCTCAGCAAAACTAGCCACCATTACCAAGATCACCCCTTCGCATGCCATAGCCAAAGAAGAGACTTCAAGATCTTATCATAGACGAAGCACTAGGCGCAAGCTGGTTGAACGTGCTTCTGCTGTAAATGGACAAACCACGCGTAGCCCTATGGGGCTCTTGTGACCCTTTTTTCTTGTCATCCGGCAGATAGCATCAAGCAGGAAGCCTTGTGCTCTCCAAGTACCACACTGCGCATAACAGGCATTATTAGTGGCCCTCGTCACATAAGAAAAAGCCCCATTTCCAGAAGGACGGCCGGCAGCGGGATTGCACCTTCCGCAGGACTGGTATGATACCGCGAGTAGATCCCTTTTTACTCCGTGCAATACAGCCGATCTGGTACGACTAAGTCTTGATTCCCGGCAATGATCGCGTTACTTGGTATCGCTGTGGACCCGCTCGCGATCAAGAAGGGTCGGGAGGGTGAGATGAGTTGGAGGCCCTCCGGAGTGGTTGCAATCACGCTCTCTCCCGTAGCTCTGGTTGGGCGATGAACGACATGAAATGAGTGGTCAGGGGACCTTAGCAGTGACATCAAGAAGGCCCAGATAAAGTTACTGATATTTCCATCTCGCCTCTTTTTTTCTTTTCTTTCCCTATCAATCGAGGGGCTGCCCGCTGCTGCAGCACATACGCCATGCAAGTCCGGAAGGAAATGGGTGAGGAATGCTAATACAAAAATCAAAAATACCCCTCTTCATCGATGAAGAAAATTTTCTCACAGCAGCCCCGATGTGAACATCCTGAGTGTCACAGTGGACCTCGAAAGGGATCGTGTGAGAAATCACCTTGTTAGGGAATATTTGTGTGGGTGAAATCGATTAGGAAACTCCTTGGCAACGTAACCGCAGTTAAATGCTTTCTCCTTCTAGCTTTCTACTGCACGCGGACCCTGGGTTTGCCTGCTTGTCTTCCCGTCTCTGTCCGAACCTTGGCGCTTGCTACTGCCTTCGCCTCAGTCTGGAGTTAACCTCTCTCCTTTGCATTGTGTTCCTCCACCATCATCTTGACAATACCCCTCTGCCTGCCTACTATTCTCGACCCGCTAGCTCCCTTTCTCCTCCTACAATTAGCCGTACACCGAACTGACCTTCTAAATCGGTGTGCACTCGTTCATTGCTTCTACAAATGCCTCCATCACCGCCTCCGGAATCTAGTGCTTCGAGTTACCAACAGAGAGCCCCATCTCCCGCACCCCGTCCTGGATCTCCTCGTTCCACCACCCCAGCTCTCCGCGAACAGGCCACCGTTCGGTTGGGCTCTCCTGTTCTCTCACATGGATTCCCCACGGCTTCCACTCCAAGGCCTAGTTCTCCGGTGGTTGGCGCGTCGAATCCGCTCGCTCAGATAAATTGGGCAGGCTCGGGTGGAACTCCTCCGAGATTTGGAACTCCCCCACGGTTGGGTACTCCCACTAGGTATGGGACACCTCCGCCCGCAAACTTTAGCTCCGGGTTTGGCATAAATATTGCGAATCCGTCGTCGAAACCGCCCAGTGTGTATGGCTCTTATGATTCGCGGCAGCCGATTGAAGATGCGGAAGTTGTGAGGAGGCATTTGGTTACTGAAGATCCGTCGGTTACGGGCCCGGTTGGGGGTGGCTCGTCTGGCAACCGGGGCACTGGTGGTGGGTTGGATGATGAGTTTTCGTCGCTGCAGTTGCAAGGTGGTGACATCACTCGCCCAATTTATCGGTACGTTGAGAGCATTGAGGCGAGTGGGGGTAGGCGAAGCAGGTCACGGTCGTTCCATGTGCCCCGCCCTGAGCCAGAGGATGATACCCTGGATATCAGTACTATCAAGCAAATTGGAGGATTCAGAAGGAATTACATTCGCCGGAATGAAGGTTCCAGCCCGACTGGTGATGGCCATGGATCCCAGCCTGGGAGGCCCTTTTTGACCAGGAATTTTATCGAGTTCTTGACTTTACATGGCCATTTTGCTGGTGAAGATCTGGAGGAGGATGATGAGGCCTGGGCGAGTGACGAGGCGCTAATAGCAGAAGAGGGACGGCGAGACGAGGATGAGGAAGAGCCTGGCGAAGGCAGCGCACTGCTAGCCGGCAGGGCTCGGGTTTCTGGTAGGAGGAGGTCAAGAAGTATTTCCCAAGGGACCGCTGGGTCCGGGAAGGCGATACTCTTACTTCTTAAGAGTTTTGTCGGAACAGGAGTTCTATTCCTACCGAAAGCGTAAGTCCAATGGGCAACATTACCGACTCAGGGTACTGTGCTAACGAATTATAGGTACTCTAATGGTGGGATGTTGTTTTCCAATTTGGTCTTACTTTTTATTGCCGCGTTGTCATACTACTGCTTCGTATTGTTAGTGAAGACCCGACTGAGGGTAGCTGGCAGTTTCGGTGACATCGGTGGAATATTATACGGGGAGAGGATGCGTATCCTGATCTTGAGTTCTATCATCATTTCACAAATCGGGTTCGCATCTGCCTACATTGTGTTTACGTCCGAGAATCTCCAAGCTTTCATTCGTGAGAATCCCAAGCTCTGCGCATTTCCATTTAGCTAACAATATCTAGTCGCGGTAACAAATGGTGAAAAGTTCATTGAAATCAAATACTTGATTCTCACGCAACTCATAGTTTTCCTCCCAATGTCCATGATTCGAGATATGGCGAAATTGGGAGGAACTGCCCTCATTGCCGACTTTTTCATTATGCTCGGACTCATCTACCTCTATTACTATGACTGTTTCACTATCGCTACTGAGGGCATTTCTGATGTTGTCAACTTTAATAACAAGGACTGGACGCTCTTTATTGGAACTGCTATCTTCACTTTTGAGGGGATCGGCCTTATTATCCCTATCCAAGAGACAATGAAGCATCCCCACAAGTTCCCGAAGGTATTGGGCGGAGTTATGGTCATTATTACGATCATCTTTGTTAGCATGGGTGCGCTGAGTTATGCTGCCTACGGTAGTGAGACTAAGACTGTTATCATCTTAAACTTACCACAGGACGACAAATTTGTTAATGGGTGAGCATGGCGGTGGTGTTAGTTTATGCGCTGGCTAATATCCGTTCAGTGTCCAGTTCCTTTACTCTTTGGCTATCCTACTCTCGACGCCGCTACAGCTCTTCCCTGCTATCAGGTCTGTGGATATGCTGGTCTGTTTTGTAGTTGATGGCGTCTAACTTTGATCTGTAGAATTATGGAAACTGGCCTCTTCCCCCGCAGCGGCAAAAATAATCCGTCCGTTAAATGGCAAAAGAACGCCTTCCGCTTCGTTACAGTTTTTGTCACCGCTCTCATCTCTTGGGGTGGCGCCGATGATCTTGACAAGGTACTGCCAATACCATTTTCATTGCTCTACACCACTAATATTATTATTCCTAGTTTGTTGCCTTGATCGGAAGTTTCGCATGTATCCCCCTCGTATACATTTATCCACCTCTCCTACACATGAGAGCACACAATACTTCAAACATGATGAAGGCTGCCGACATAGGCCTTTGCACCTTTGGTTTCGCTGTTATGGCGTACACAACTGCGCTAACTATCAAGAAATGGTCGGATCCAAATCAATAGTTGGGGTTTCCGTATTTGCATCTATCTAGACAGGTTCGTATCCCAAACTAGAGGGCGGGTATCGGTTGTTTGTTCGCAAGCATCTGGCAGTCATATGTTGGGGTATAACTATCGTTCTGTGCGTTTTTGTTTCCCCCCCACGGCAATCTAGGGGTTGTTTGTCTTGTTGGATCTTTTTCTCCTCTTTGGCTAGCTCCTTGTTCTTCTGAGGAATCTAATGCGTCCGCCTCTTACGAGTTTTCTTTTCCTTTTTTCCCTTGAGAATAGTTTAAAGATGTTGAGGCAGTGGCAGGTGGTGGGATAGAGGCTTTTGCAGTACGGTCAGGATGGATGGGCATTGTTATGTTGGAGTGTGCTGGAAGCCTGTGATTTTTAGATTCAATTGGTCATGGGCCCCTATCAGATTCTGTTCTTTATGTGACACCGCATTTATTTCTTGTATCGTACGGCAGTAAAATTGACCCCGTTGACCCGCGTGTTTCTCCGATCTACCCTACCCTCTAACCTACCGTATCATACTTGAGCAGACACCCTCCATTGCCCAGATCCCCCAGCTATAAAACACTAGCCTTTCCCCGGCACTCAAGTATCTAGATCTACTACAGCCCTATGATCACACCCTCTCCGCCGTCCTCCTGGCCAACCTCGCGCACGCGCTGTCAACAGCGGTGCTCTACGCCCTTACGCGCGAGGTCTTCCCTTTATATAAGAAATTGCCACCCCTCTTGATTGTGTGGGATTTGGGTTTGTAAAATTGGATTTTGGTAGAGGGTGGGAGAGAGGCGGTTAAGTGAGGGCTTGAGCCTCTCCGTAATAGTTTCAATGATAGAATATACAATTTTGTTCTATTCAAACTTTTGTAATTTCAAAATCCGCAAGCCGGGACGCTGTACAATTAATTATCCATCCATCCATCCGCCCATCCGCTATCTATCTACCTCTTCCGACCGCCGCCGCCGCCGCCGCCAGCGGCACGCTTGCTCTTGCCTAGCCTCATAGCCGGCTTCCTCTTCTTAATGCCGGTGAATTGAGCCCTGTTCTTCTTATGCGAGAAGCCGGAAAGGTCGCCGGAGGATTTAGCATCGGTGCTCTTCGCAAACTTCTTCTTACCGCCAAAGCCGTACTTTTGATCCTTCTTCTGGCGCTTGTGGTTGATGCCGTCCCCAGTGGTACCGCGACGGCCCTTGACAACCTCTTCGAGGGCCACATCAAACATATCTGCCTCAGTGGTTGCTTCTACTTCCACGCCTTGTCTTTCTACATGTACTCCCCCATCAATTATCACCCATCCGGTAATGAAAGTGAGGTGAAAGGGGACATACTCCTCTTCAAAACCTTAACCCTCTCCAACATCTCCTTCTTCCCCCTCTCCCGCTCCTGCAACTTCGCTACCTGCACCTTTTTCCCAAACTTTTTCAAATCTCGCTGCTTGCGCGCCTCCTGCGCCGCGCGCTTCCCCGCCGCCTCATCTAGTAGCTTCTGCCGTATCTTCCCCATGTGCTCGTCGTCTTTCAGCATCTCAGCGAAGTAGTCCACCGGCCGACTGAACCGCCCACCCTCCGCCAGGATCTTGGCGCGGCCCTCGTTGGCCGCGCTGAGGGCTTGCTTGTAGAATGTGAGCTCACGGGTTAGGTCGTCGTGGATGTCTGGGATGACGATGGGACCCGGGGTGGTTATGAGCAGGGTTTCGGAGAAGGGGAGGGTATGCGGGAGGGATATACGTGCTAGGGAGGCGGTGAGGGCGAGAGTGTTGTTTGTGGTTAGTTTTTGGTGGGGGGGGTGGTCCGTGTCTGAGTCCAGGTCTGAGGCGGAGATGTCGGAGAGGGGGATGTCGGAGATCTCCTCCTCCTCTGCTTCTTCGCCACCGCTGGTGGAATCGGAGTCGTCGGCTTCCTCCTCCTCCGCAGAATCAGGTTCGGCAAGCTTCCCCTCCGTCTTCTTCATAGCAGACCTCAAGCCCTCCTCCCGTACCAAAGTACTTATATCAACCAATTCCGGCGCCTCACTGCTCTCCGAACCCTCCTCCTCATCGCCGCTCTGCCTGCGTAAGCCCTTTGGCCGCCGCCTGGATATCTTCCTTTGCCTTTCGCGGATAGGGTCGCGGCCTTGGTACCTGAGTAGGGCGGTTTTCTGTGCCGTTACATTAGCTATTGATTGCGCAATTGCCATCTGGGAAGGGAGGGAAGGAAGAACAGACAAGTTTGCTCTGCCCCATTTTCGTGTATGAGGTTGTGGCCTTATTTGTTGGGTGGTTTGTGGTGGTGTAGAATGAGCGAAGCTGTGGACTTTCTCTCTTTTGAATGTTTTTCGGAAGAATGGTGGTGGGGGCTTGGCGGCAGGGTAATAAAATTTTAATTCACCGGCATTAAGAAGAGGAAGCCGGCTATGAGGCTAGGCAAGAGCAAGCGTGGCGGTCGGAAGAGGTAGATAGATAGCGGATGGACGGATGAATGGATGGATAATTAATTGTACAGCGTCCCGGCTTGCGGATTTTGAAATTACAAAAGTTTGAATAGAACAAAATTGTATATTCTATCATTGAAACTATTACGGAGAGGCTCAAGCCCTCACTTAACCGCCTCTCTCCCACCCTCTACCAAAATCCAATTTTACAAACCCAAATCCCACACAATCAAGAGGGGAGCCCTACTACGCCGGTGGCAAGAAAGCCGCGAACAAAACCCCCTGAACAAGAGCGTAACAAACCATCCACCGCACAATCCACTTAGCACGGGCATCGCCAGCACAAATCATGCACGCAACCCACCAGTACCAGACCACGCACCCGCTACTCAATCGTGTGATGATCTGTACGTGGTATGCCAAGAGCGCCATGGCAGCTAGCAGCGCCTGGGGGATAGCCAATTTCCCAACGACGGGCCCAGCGCCGCCGTAGATAGCCCATATACTGGAGCAGATGAGGACGATCAGCGCTGGCGTCGCGAGGAGGAATAGCGGGATGTTGGAGATTGTCCAGTATCGGAAGATGCCCACGTTCCTGGCTCAGTTAATCTCGGGCCAGAAAGTGGGAGGAGGAAGACGGGAAAACAAACCAATACCGCTCCTGCACAAAGAGGTAAATGCTAGGAACAGTGTCGTCACACCAACTCCTAACCTCCCCCGCGCCCGCATCAGTAAGACAGTACTTCCCGTAAGCAACCCACTGCGGAAACGCCAATCCAGCCCCCACGAGCACCCCCCCAACCCCCAACCCAACTAACCTCCCCACCGCTCTCCACCTCTCACTCACCCCTCCCTCCTCCCCAGCCATCAACCTCCACCCAACCCTCCAAAAATCCAGCAGAAACACCGCACCGTTCAACAGCCCATTACTCCGCACCATGGTGGCCAAGAACATCCATGCGCCAGCAAACACCATGTAGCCACGCACATAGCAGTACAACCCCGAGAAGGTCAGCAGGGCAAACAACGACTCGCTGTACGGCGCTGAAAGGAAGAGCCCAGCGGGCGAGATGACGTGCAGGAGCGCCGCCACGAGTGGCAATTTCTTATTTAAAGGGAAGACCTCGCGCGTAAGGGCGTAGAGCACCGCTGTTGACAGCGCGTGCGCGAGGTTGGCCAGGAGGACGGCGGAGAGGGCGTGATCATAGGGCTGTGGTAGATCTAGATACTTGAGTGCCGGGGAAAGGGCTAGTGTTTTATTAGCTCCCCCATCTCTAGTGACTGGATGTAGGGGATGAAGGCACCCCATCGAACTCCACAGATCGCCTTGACAAAGCCATATCCAAAGGCCCATTCTTGCTCGTTAGCATAGCCGCGTTGCGCCGCTTTGACGAAGTAGATTGCGTCCCAGCGGGTCAGTTTCTGCAGCAGCAATTGCAGGAACGTTGTTGGCGGTGGGAGGATCAGGGATGTGGAGGTATCGTAGGGCGCCGGGGCTAGGAGGGCTATAGCTAAGAGGAGGAGCTTCCAGAATAGGAAGGCTTTTGGAATTGTCCTTGATGGCATGGCGGCCCGGGGATGAGGGAGGAGGGGAGAGGCGGTGGTCGCGAGATATGTTGGTTGGCTGGGGAGTGAGGCTCGAGAGGGTCGCCTTGGCAGGGACCATCCGAGTTTGTGCTACCGGTAAATTACTGCCCAGTGAACCACTCCAGATTTGTCTGTTTTTGGGCCAACACGAATAACCATCACGTAGCATCACTCGATTAAGCTTCTAGCTTGTAGGCGCCGGCTAAACCATACCTCCCTACCAGCTAATGAGTCTCTACTCTGAACAGACTCTCACATTCCTATTAATGTGCGTGTTGACGATTTCTGGAGTGAGTGAGGAACACTCGCTGCCCCCATAGGGAATTAGCAGATTACCGGTAATTAACTCGACCGTGTTAGGTCCCCCCCCCCCCGGTATGCGAGTCGATCTCCTACATAGTAGGAAAGAAGTATTATCGCAAAACATCGGTGTATTACAAAAGATCAGTGCGCGCCTGAGCGTCGGTGCAAACCCACCTGCCACAACCCCTGCTTTCAGATGCTTCCTATCTGTTGCAAGTAATTTACAAGCACATCCAGATGTCGTGCGCTCAGCCTGATATTCACCACTACTCAATAGCTTAGGTCAAAACCGAATCACTCTACGTGATTCCAGGACTTCGTATGATGAGGAAGCTATTACCCTATTTGATACCTTCGCTTTGCGAAGCATCACTGAAATGAGAAAAATAAGAACCATATTAATCATATCGTACGTGACCGGACTCCCCAAACAATCAAAAAAAAAGAAAAAAGGAAAAAAAGGAAAAGAGGAAAAGAGGGGGAATGCGGGAAGAGAGACAGAAATCAGCCTAGAAAACAAAAACCACCTCATCTTCTAGTATGTATCTACAAGGTGAATGTGCCCCACCTACTTCCTCGCCTCCGGGAACCCATAATCCATTGGTGCTGTGCCACTCGACCCAGGTCTTTTCCCGAGTGGCGGGGGCTTAAGCCTTGCACTTTCGAACATGAAGCTCCTATCAAACTCCTCTACCGGACTCCTCAATTCAACCAACTCCAGCGCCTCCTTAAGCGTTTTACCCGAGTTATCAAGAGCGGTGAGAAACCTAGCGAGTTCCTTGCATAAGTCCCAGTCTCCCTCAGCCACTGCTCGCTCCAGTAGTCTGACCATATCTTTCGAGGAACTGGAGAGTTGCTCAAGAGTATGGAGGACGAGAAGGTAGCCACCGGCCGTTTTAAGGTGACCCCGAGAGAGGGATTCTTCAAAGAGGGCTTGAGGAGAGCCGACTACGTCGAAGAGGTAATGCCAGGAGGCTACTTCAGTTTTTCGCGTACAGCCTACTATAACGTCAAGATATTGGGGGAAGTGGGAAAGGAAGCGAATGACTTCGGGGAGAACGGCGGCTATTACTGTAAGCATTGTACAAGGCCCGGTCGAAGAGATAGTGGATATTACCTTCTGGGTCTGGGGGTCGGTCGGCCTCGTCATCTAAGACGTCATGCAACAAAACCTCTAAAATATGCCCAAAGTACCGAAGTTTTTCATAATTGACAGCTAACTCTACGGCGGCCCCTGGTCTGTGGCACGTGAGGTGATGCCGCAGTATATGGTTGAGGAAGAGGTGAGTCTAAGTTCGGATGCCTATTAATAGGTGGTCGCAGACAAGAGATATCCGGACTCACCCTGGTAGAAAACTTGAAGTATGAAAAGTTGATATCTCTTCGTTGAACCAACTCAGACTCGATCCCAAGAATTATGCCTTTGTTCAGTACCGCGGACATGGGATAGAAATCAACAGCGATCTTGACTGGAGGCGGAATTTCTCTGCCACCCTCCCCAGGACTGGGATTGAGAATCTCTGCGACATCACTCCAGACCTGACTTTTAATTAGAGAGGATACCGTTCATTATGACTAGGGGAGGATAGCTTACCCTCATATCAATGCCATCAAATATCCACAGAGAGTCGGCGAGCTCATTTACTCTCCCGGCTGACGGAAAGTTCCCGTCGTAAGGCGTCGTCCCCCCACTTTCCGATGACCCCTGCAGGAGGTGTTGTTGTATAGGACAATCCCTCATCAATGCGTAGTATTCTACATTTTGTTGAAGCACCCGCATATCGTACTTTGCATCTCCTCCTTCTGTGGTTGATGGCTGCAGCACTACTAGCTTCCCATCCACAAGAAAGATAACCGTTGCGACTGCGACATCTTGTGAGGGGTCACCATCGCGGAGCTGCTGCTCGGGCAGGATCCAGCTTATTGCCCTTACTCTTGCGGGTGCTCGGACGATGCCATGGAAGTAAATTTGGCCAACCTGCACAAGTTTTACAGTATCTTTCGTTCCCTGTACAATGAAATGATACAGAGCATTGTCGTAAGTATAAACTAGAAGTGAGTCATCTCCAGCGAGTGATATGGAGATGACAGGAGATGGTAGTGTCTCTATGTGTAGTATTAACGAGTTGTCGAGCTGCAGCTCTCGAGAATAGAGTCTCAACTATAACGGGCGCGGATGTTAGCGAATTGGGTTATAAAGTGTATTTTCGGGGATCGCAAACCTCGTACAAATCATCACACTCAACTGCAGCAATTAAGATGTGTTGATACCAACACATGCCCCCCCGTACTACAAAATCCTGTTCCATATTCTCATTGATAAATGTTTTCCAGCGCCCACTATTGACTGAATAATGAGCAAGCCCTCTCCTGCCAGCTATTGCGACGTATCTTCCGTCTGGCGATATAACCACACTTCGGATTGGCCAGTTGTCAACCAAGTATACCGGAGGCATCTGCACATGATGCCATAGAACACTAGTCTCCTGTGAAATTGCTGTAATATCGGATTTATCATACCCACGATATACGAGTATTTTCTCATTCGTCTGCAAAACTGAACGGGCAATGTTGGCTGAGCAAAAGCAGCCAGTGACCGCTGACCTCGCAAATTCCATAACCCAAATTCTCTCATCCCCGCCTTCTTTCACGAGCATTATTTCTCCACCACCTGACACCCAGCTCCCAGCCCTCACACCGCCCAGGTATCCCTCGCCTGCGTTGCGTTCTAGCAATCTGGTGTCCGCAGAGAACGAATTTCCGCCAGGCTTTCCATAGACACTCCATGTTGCCCAACCCCTTTCGTAGCCAGCAAAAAGGCAATATCCGTCGGGCGACCATGTTATGAAGGTTGATTTTCCAGATGTTGCAGGAGATGCCGGCGCTGATAACACATGCGACAAGGGGATACTCCCATTATAGTCACGGACGTTATAAACAAAGATCGATCCGCTAAACATCCCATGTCAGTTGAGCCCAGGGCTAGGGATGAGATGGTGCCTACCTGGCACAGGCCACTGTGATAAGTGAAAATCGAGCATTGATGGCAACTTTTACAGCCTTCTCTGAAGAGGAGGATGGGATGTGGAAACAGTAGCCTTTGAACATGCGCGAAACATCGCCATCCTGTAACACCTACGTGTCAGATATCTCATCACTTGTAAAACAGGCATACAAACCTCCAAAGCGGCCTTCTGCACAGCATACGCCTGGCCATCACTTGTAACCCAGGTCGAAAGGTTCATCGGTCTGTCGTGAACGATATCCGTAGCAACAACTGCTTAACAGAGCTCGAATATTAGTATGGGGCTTTGAACGTGCGATTAAATACCTCCAAGAAACACCACATACCAAGTTAATTCACTAACCTTTCTTTTGAAGCCAAGGCATCCGACTGAGCAGCTCTGTAGTTGTTTGGTTCCCCGTCGAATCTGGTGTCCATCTAATGCATTGAACTGCAGCAGGCTTAACAGTAGCTACCATCAATTCATCGTCGAGGGCTAAGGCCCTAATTTCAAGTGTCCTATTAGCCTCCGTCTCAATCCCCACGGCAGCAGGGTAGCCAAACCTGCTAATCCCCGCATCAACTTTGATAACCATCCTAAATCTCACGGAGAATTCCCTCACCCCTCCCGCCTCGCCTGCTCCAAGAAGCAATCCTCCTGTACCAACAGCTGCCTTCACTCCAACGGCCATTGAGTTCTGTCGTGCATGATGATGACTATTAACGAAGCTCGGTTTGTACACTCTAGCATTCGGGTCCGAGGCGAGTGAATAGGTAATTAGGTATCCCAGTGTGGTCTGCACCACAAATATTTGTGAATCCGGCCTTATGAGGAGATCTGTATTAGGGCCGTATGAGCCAAGGGAGATCTGAGACCTGCGAACATGGGCAACGACGGCCGCGGGCTACCCACAATAATATTAAGCTTGTATCAGCATTCAGAGCACAACTTCCCAACCTGTCCGGAGGTCCCCCCCACCTTCATTTGCCATATGGTAAGCTCGGAAGCTGTAATTGTTGCAAACAACATTCCGCTCCTAGCTACCTTTAATGATAGTATGTGCTTCTTTCGCTCCTCCTCCCCCTTTCCTCCGGTGGGCTGGTTGCCTATCTTCTGGTCGGTTCCTTTGCCCTTTGACCTTGGTGGTGGTGGTGGTGGTGGTGGTGGTGGAGCTTCCCTGAGCTCTTGATCCATAACCTCCTTTTCACCGACTTTTTTTCCTTCCTGTGAGTTTTCGCCATCGTCATCGTCGCCTTCACCGTCCTCATTATTCACTTTTTCGTAATCGTCATCATCATCATCATCATCGTCGTCGTCGTCCCTGAGTAAAAACGAAGGGCTGTTTTGTATGAGCTCGCCAGAGCCGTCGTCGGAATCGTATGCAGGCGGTGAAGAGTCTGGAGGAGGTTTCGCCGCGTATATTCGAGGAGTGCCGAGGGGCCAATACATGATGTCCACTGCTTCACTGGCAGGGAATGGAGGTGTTGGTTTGGAGGGGGTGGGCTTCGGATGAGGTTGGCCCTGGCCGGAATTGTAGATGCCACAGTGCCGCACTTGTATGATGTATGGATGTTGACTTGACTGGGTTGAGGACGGACAGAATTGGGCGGCGCAGGGCCCAGACTAACCCCTGAAGTTTGGGGATATTCGGAGATTTTCAGAGTACTCGAGTACTAGTGGCACAACGGAGGCCAGATTTGCGAACTCTACTCTAGAATACATATGATATGGTAAATGTCCCTTGCTTGTGGGCGCGGTACTAGCATTACGCCATACTTTTAAATAACCTATACCAAAGAAGCTTCTGCAGCATCTAAAAAAAATCGGTGCCTGAGGGCGAATGCGATGGGTATCAGGGCTACTGTGGGAATGTATATTTAGGGACGCTTAGTATACCGGTACCATTCATTCCTTAAGGTGGTGGTCCGGGCTATCGAACAACTCAGAAGGGCGAACTACGTACAAATAGATCTGGCCAAACTTGCACCAGGCCTCATGATCCCAGATGCCCCCGGTATCATGATATATATACCCACCATACCCTGCTGTAGCCTGTGGTCTCTGAATCTTTCGTTCCTGAATTCAGGCACAAGAGCCTGTACTGTACTGTGCTCGAGTATCATATTGGTACTGCATTATAGCCTACCCGCCAATTGCCAAAGTGTCCGGGGATAAGGCAAATTCCCTTGGGGCCAAGCCAGATGGTCATCCCGCATACTCGGGTATGAGTGTCTACTCCCCGCGATAATATTACAAGTGTCGCGCCAGCTATACCGGATAGCAAGGCTCTCCCAGCGCCAAGCCGTCTTCTCTGTTCCCGGATGCCTTACGAATTGGCGAGTATTGCCGGTACCGGTAGTGCTATTAGACCTCGCGCGGAGGAAATTTGGCGAACTGGGGGCTAATTCAATACATTACGGTATCATATCCTGAACTGGGGAAGAATTCATGTGTGCGATGCCATGATAGGGCTCTCTGCGGCACCGAGTAGATATCATCCCGAAGCACTTGGTGCTACGGCATCGTAATAATATCAGCATGGCAGCAGCCGGGCAATGGTACTTGTAGCTCGTCCTTGGATCTTGTGTAGCATCGGGTCTCGTGCTCCACTGGGCCAACCTGCAACCCATATTATTCACAGTGCGATATCAGAATGCAGCACATGAGCGATTATAACAGGACGAGGCAAGTTGAAGTATAGTCACTGGATTCACAGTTTGATGGTCAGGTCAGCTTGGGAATATCCTGAGATGCACTGCCAGTACTCGAGTACTAATACAGTACGAGTGCTATCACAAACTTCGCCGGATGTGGGGGTAAGTTAACCCGGCCCATCCAGCGGCCTTGGCATAATCAACCTCAGAACCCTGAGTCTTAGGGGGAAAAAAAACTTGACTGCGTCACTTGCTCGAGCAAACCCATAATCCGCTCAACACTGCCGGTACTTACAAGTGGTGGCAGCCATTGTACTATACGAAATCACCCCCCCCCCCCCACCTGTCGCGCTTCACTCCTCCGGGTTTCTCTCATTGTTCAGCGCTCCATACCCACATAGGCGTGAGGGAAAAGCAAAGAGAAAGAAGTGGGAAGAAGGAAAAAGAAGGAGCGAAGAGGTGAGGAAAGAAGGAAAAAGGAAAGAAAAAGAAAAAGAAAAAGAGAGGGAGCGGAAGAGAGAAAAATAAGTCACCGGAGACTAACAAAAACCTCACGCCTTCATCTTCAACGCTTCGAGTACCGGCACGGTATCGATACCACTATCATACCTTAATTGCTCCTCTGCAACTTCAGCTAGCCCCTTCCCGTTTTCGAGGTTGTGACCACGTTCGCAATCTTTGGCGTTGGTTTGTGAAACAGGATCTTCATCATCCCGCCTCTGCTCTGGTCTCTCCTTCTCTCCTCCCCCCTCTCTCTCTCACCAAAAATGGCCAAACCGCGAAGGAACGTCAAATTCGCCCACCGCTCACAACTCAGCACATCCAACGACTCAAGCGCAAGGCGGAGTAGCTTTTCGAGTGAAGATGGTGTTACTACACGATCAGCTCTTCACGGAGATGGGGCAGATTCATCATCTGCATATAGGTCTCCTGTAATACAGGTACGTCGCACTGAGTCTGATTAATTGATCATTAAACCGATCTGTTAATGGCCTTCCACTGGAACGAATAGTGCCGCTAACACGTGTGGAATGAATCCAGGAAGAACCTCCCACGCTTTCAGAGTATGAGAAGAAGAAGCAAACCTTCATAACAAGGACGATATGGACCCTCTTAATGATAGCACTTTTTTTCGCCGCCATGGCCGCGGGTCACATCTATCTAGTGATCCTAGTTACGGCTGTTCAGGTAATAACATTCAAGGAAGTCATTGCTATCGCAAATGTGCCTTCGCGTGAAAAGAAGTTACAGTTCACCAAGAGCTTAAATTGGTACTTCCTAGCTGCCACCATGTACTTTTTGTACGGCGAGAGTGTAATTTACTACTTCAAACATATTGTCGTGGTTGATGCATTTCTACTACCCTTCGCAACCCATCACAGATTCATCAGCTTCGTGCTCTACATAATAGGTGTTACTTCTCCCTTCTCTTGTTGATATCATCATTCTGAACATGGATATAGGATTTGTCTTCTTTGTTGCCTCTCTCAAGAAGGGACACTACAGATTCCAGTTTACGCAGTTCGCATGGACCCACATGGCTCTATATTTGGTTGTGGTCCAAGCGCACTTCATCATGAACAATATTTTCGAGGGGATGATTTGGTTCTTCCTCCCAGTGTCCCTAGTAATCACCAATGATATCTTTGCCTACATCTGCGGAATCACATTTGGGCGCACCCAACTCATCAAGATCTCCCCCAAAAAGACGGTAGAGGGTTTTGTCGGTGCCTGGGTCTGCACTGTTTTCTTCGGGTTGGTGATGACAAACATCCTGATGCGATACAAATACTTTATCTGTCCAGTCAAGGTGAGAAGATCTCCTAATTTGACCCCAGAGCACATCCCTGAGCGACCCAATGCTCCGCCTATCAAACCCTCGGCGTGTGAAGCTGGTGATGTGATGAGATGCCTTTCCTTGTATAGACGTTAGACTTCTGAGCGCCTCCGAGAAGCGCACTGCAGAGTCATGGCATGCCTGATCCACATTTAGCATTTCCTGCCCCCCCCCCAACTTAATCCATGTACTGGTCTTAGTGGCGTTACTAATGTGGGGCTGTTTCAACTAATAGGATCTCGGGTCCAATGCGTTCACCGGGCTTGAATGTGATCCCAACCCGGTTTTCCTCAAACATGAGTATCAGCTTCTGTTCTTCCTGCAGCCAGTCCTTGGCACAACTGTAAAGGTTCAGCCTATGCAATTCCATATCCTTGCGATGGCTACTTTTGCTTCATTAATCGCACCTTTTGGAGGCTTTTTTGCCAGTGGACTCAAGAGGACCTTTAAGATAAAAGATTTCGGAGACCTTGTCCCGGGCCACGGTGGTATCACTGGTTATTATACTCCCCCCCCCCATATTATCAAGCCGTGTCTAACGCCTTTTGTCAGATCGAATGGATTGTCAGTTTATCATGGGCTTCTTCTCTTACATGTACTATCAATCCTTCATCGCTGTAAACCAACGTGCGAGCGTCGGTGGTATCCTCGAGACCGCAATCACAAGTCTCTCCCCCGAAGAGCAACTTGAAGTTGTAGAACGGTTAGGAAGGTACTTGGTAGGCCAGGGAATCGTTGGCGATAAGGTTAATCTCCTTCCCTCCTCACCTCCGCACAAACTCATGCTCATAAACCTCTTTTACTAACCAATCCCAGCTTCTCGAGTGCTGGAATAGCGCCGCCAATGGCCATTAGCTTAGGGCAGGATACGCTCGCCCTTCTTCACTTATAATTAATTATTAGACGAAACCACAGCAAACCAAAAGTCATTGTACGATGGGGGGGTTTAATGAACGGGATCACAAAACGGGAGGGAAAGGGAAAGAAACTGTCTAAGCGAAAACGTTCGGTCGGGAATCAATTAGGAGTAGAAAAGGGGCAAACGTAAATATCACGAGTTGGTCGGTGTTTAACATGGATGGGTATTGCAAGTTCGTTTTGTGTCGTGGGGGTGCGGTTTGGAATCAATTAAAGGGAGGTCGGAAAAAAGGGTTCAAAAATCGGGAAATTGTTGGATAGGTGTATCGCATTGCCTTGTCTGGCTCTGCTTTATTTTGAGAGGTTTGGAGACTGTATATTATTCTGCTTTCTCTTCTTTCAAGGGGTTCTTTGTTTCTCTGTTTCCTTTCCGCTATCTTTCTCTCCTTCTCACGGTTCGGTACCAATTTTCCTAAGCCTATTTTCCCTTCCATATCTACTCACTCCCCCCCCCCTTCCCTCGTTTTCCAGTACGATTTCTTTACATCGATTTTTTGGCGGGCGTGTCGTCACTCTTGCCACTTCTATCTCTCCACCTGTCTGCGTATCGGGATGCGCCCGGTTTCACCATCCCTACACTTGACTGTCCAAACTGCCTTGGGGGGGGGGCATGGGTTTTCACAAGTTGGTTTGCTGGTTCACGGTATTTTATTATTCCCTCACAGATAGCTTCAACACCGCTCCGGATATCCACTTTACCTCTCTAAGCCTCAAGTCAATGTTTTCCGCGATAACGATACCACACGAAAGAGCCCCCGAGTGATGATCCATGCATGCATGCATGCATTAGTAACAACCCGCAAATCACCACTATATCTTCTTGACCCCACCCACAGACCAACTCTCATAAGCCTCACACATCCCAGAGGTGATCTGCGGAACAGCCTTTTCCAGCGCCGCTTTGAAATGCCTAGTATAAACCGCTTCAATGAGGAAGGACTCGCGCATAGCGTAGTGGATAGCCTCGTCACATATATTGACTACTTCTGCGCCCGAGAAGCCTTCCGTAGCTTCGGCGAGGTGGCCGAGGTCGACGTCTGTGGATATGGACATTTTACCGGTCTTTATCTGGAGAATTTGCTTTCTGGCGGGCAGGTCTGGAGGTCCGACGTAGAGGATTGTGTCGAGGCGGCCGGGGCGGAGGAGCGCCGGGTCCTAGGACAGTTAAGCAACTTAGAGGTCAATTGATGTATAAGAGGGGAAACGTACAATAATTTCTGGACGGTTGGTGGCAGCAAGAATGGTCACGCCCTTAAGATCCTCAATACCATCCATTTCGTTGAGCAGCGTAGTTAGCACGTTCGTCTTTCCCCCACCTCCACCGCTGCCTCCTCTCCCACCACTATCACGGCTAGCGCTCAGCGCATCAATCTCGTCAAAGAAGATGATACTCGGACTTGCAGCGCGGGCCTTCCTAAACACCTCCCTAACAGCACGCTCGGATTCGCCAAGATACATATTGAACAGCTCAGGGCCTTTGACAGCCATAAAGTTCAAACCAGCTTCTGTAGCTAGTGCTTTCGCGGTGAGGGTCTTTGAGCAACCGGGCGGCCCGTAGAGTAGGAGACCTTTTCTGGGGGTGCCGCCTAGACGGGAGAATGCCTCGGGGTGGGTCAATGGCCATTCGACGGCTTCTCGCAGGCGCTGTTTGACTTCCTCTTGGCCCCCGATATCGGACCAACGTACCTTGGGAGGTTCAAGGAAGATCTCGCGCATAGCGGTCGGGCGGACGTCTTTTAGTGCTGAGTCTATGTCTTCTTCGCGAAGGAGGATTTGGGGGTGAGTCTCTAGAGTGCCATTGAGGGTGAGGGTTGACAAATCGATATGGTCCCGTTCCAGGCGCTTCAGCGCGCTGGTGAAGGCCGTGCGAACAACTGCTTCTAAATCTGCGCCAACAAAACCATGGGTTTTGGCGGCGAGGGCCTTGATCGTGGCTTCCTTGAGTTGCCCGTTGGAGAAGTCTATGTCTCGAGTGAGGATTTCAAGAATTTCCCTACGAGAATCAACGTTCGGGATACCAATTTCAACTTCTCTGTCAAACCTGCCCGGTCGACGGAGTGCCTGGTCGATAGCATTTGGCCGACTTGTAGCTGCTACAACCACCAACTTTACTACTTCAGCGCTTTCACTGTCCCCATAACTCATTCTGTCCATCTCCGTCAATATTGTGGAAACAATTCTTCCTTCGTTCCCGTCACTTTCACCCCTTTTAGGCGCTATACTATCTGCCTCATCCATGAACACCACCGCCGGCTGATTCTTCCTAGCTTCTGCGAAGACTTTACGAATAGCAGCCTCGCTCTCCCCAAGGTACTTGCCTACTACACTACCGTTCAAGACGTAGCATCGAGCTGAGATCTCAGATGCGATGGCCTTGAGGAGAAGAGTCTTTCCGGTGCCGGGAGGGCCGTAGAGGAGGATTCCGCGCGGGGGGGTTAGGTTGCGTTTGGTGAAATGGTGTGAATGGTGGAGGGTTGAGAGGAGGAGAGCCTTAAGTTCTGCGATTTGCGGAGCAAGACCACCGATGGACGAGAAGTTGGTTTTCGAGGGGGGCACTGTAATTGCAGAGTCGGGTTGCGGGGTAGGTGCTTTTGAAGATTTTAACTTAGGCGCAGGAAGGGTGGGGGGTTTTGAGTGTGAGGAGGAAGGATTGGCTAGCTCGACTATTGTAGATAAGGTCGCTTTATACACCACGGGTTGATTCTCGATCCAGGCACCCCCTTCTCCAGTGACCGTTTCTATTCGAAAAAGCCTTTTGGCACCTTTATACTCTATGCTCGGAATACTCAAACCATCATAGATGTACTTTGACTCGACTAGCCCCTTCGTCAGTCCTATCCACCTTCCGTGCACATGTCACGGGCACTCACTGAAAATATGTTCCAAATACCATCTCCATCCCTCCTCCACTGCAGACCTCCCATCCCCCTCTCTCACCGCAACCCTTGCGGCATCAATCACCCTTCCAGTATACCTCTCGACGAGCACTTTATCCTCATACCCAGCCCCCAACAGCGTCTTCACATTGTCCGATACTAACGCAACATGTCTCTGCACATGTGGATCAGACGACAACCAAGCGACAACTGGGAAAGCTTTCCCCTCACCAGCCCCAATAGTAGAAATCTGGCAGAGTTCGCCAGACTTAACACCAAGCGCTGAAAGAGCCGTCCGATGAAGAGTTAGTCGGAGAAAGGTTTTGTGTGAGCCTGCGGATGTAGCAGGCCGTCTGGAGGAGAGAGATCTTTGTTAGCTATTTGCTGGCCATGGAAAGATATGAGTGAAGTCTTGGAATACATGGTAAAGAGGTGGTGGGAGGAGGTAGCGTCTTTGGAAGGGCTATTGAGGCTCAAAGTCGGAGGCATTGAGCTGGAGCGAATGAATGGAGACTTTGGTCGGTTCTTGGGGGGATAATGTTTGTATGGTGGGGTGGTGAGGTGCGACTCTGCAGTGTAGCCGGGTAATCATCCTTGAGGCTCATAGTTTAACAATGATTGAAATCGTTTGTGGGGGCAGGAGGGTTCTGGTAAAGGCTCCTTTAGGATAGCGTCCTAGCAGGGCAAACACTCGAGAAACACAGTTTACAATTCCTGAGGATAATTAATATGATATCGATGATTTGATTCCATCCTCCGAGCACCCAATGCCCAATCGAATTCAAGCCCTCCCTGACTCGAGTCCTCCGAGCCTACTCGAGTACCTGTATGATACTCGTACATCCTTATCTGGGGACAATCTATTTCCGCGGGGTCAGTCTCCGCGGGGTTGTGATATTGGTATAATATGCTATCATACCAACCAAACCAATCGGGATGGGGGCAAAGGGCAAAAGGCAAGCAAATCTTATCCTCAGACCCTATCCCCTCTCCCGGATTTCACACACCAAGTGCAGTACAGTTCCGGAGTACTCGATTAGTCTACCCGGTACTATTGTACAGTACAAAAGGCGGAGATTCGAGTATGAATATCTAAAGACCACAAATTTTGATTATGACCTAGCCAATAACTCTCTGAAGAGGATCTGTCAGGATATTAGGGGCTTTTGAGCTCGATTTGCCACTTATTCTCTGCGCCGCACTGGCTAGCAAGGCGGTTACAGTGCTGGTATCACGATTCAAGTGCTCGAAAAACGGATGAAGGGATCTGGACCCTGAAAGAGCCTCATGTCGCCATTTTTTTCACCCCTCCAATCGACCGATTAAACCCCACGCTATGATACCAAATCCCAATATTCCCGCCCCCATTCCCGTACCGCGGACTTTCTCCACCAGCAAGATTAGTATAAAAGGTCACTTATACCGCTTGACGGGATGCCCTGTAAGCGCCCAGAATCGAAAAGCTCACACCCTAGAATGCCGGGATTAATTGCTTCACCTGGCCTTTTGACCTCATTTGACTGCTCTGGGCAGGTTCACTTAATCGTCGGATCGAACCCTCTTGCTGGAGCACGCTGTGCCAAGAGTTTAGAAGTCGGGGCGAAGGTTAAACTTATTGCATCCGACTCTGAAACCTTACATTACGGGCTGCGGCAGCGGATCGAAACTGGAGAGGTTCAATGGATCCAGCGGGAGTTCCGATCGGAAGACTTGACAACCTTAGGGAGGACGGAGGTTGATCACGTCGTTGACTTGGTGTTTGTTACAATACCAGTCGAGTGTGCACAATGTATGCGGTCCTGGACTTGAGGGCAAGAGCAGATAACTAACAAGTTATGGATAGCCACCTACATATCTAACCAATGCCGGCGGCTGAGAATCCCCGTTAATGTCGCCGATGCCCCCCACCTCTGCAGCTTCACACTACTATCAACCTATTCCGACGGGCCCCTGCAGATCGGAGTAACCACCTCTGGCAACGGATGCAAACTCTCTAATAGGATTAAGAGAGAAATCACAAATACACTGCCACCTGGCATGGGCACAGCCTGCGCCCGCCTAGGCCAGCTCAGGCGAAGACTGTGGGAAGAGGATCACGGAGAGACGGACATTTTCGACGAAGATGTAGATGGCACGGATCAGAAGATCAACTTCAACGCATTGGTTCTGCCAGAAGACGCAGACGCAGCGAAAACTCGACGGACACGTTGGCTCTCACAAATTTGCGAGTATTGGCCATTAGAAAAGTTGGCAGGGCTCACAGACGACGACATCGGGCCTATACTAGAATCATACATCAACGCCAATAGTTTCAGAGAAGTCCCGCCACCCTTAGACTCTCTCCCGCATAGAGGCAGAATCCAACTTGTCGGTTCCGGTCCCGGTCATCCAGACCTCCTAACAACTGCCTCCGTGAACGCCATATCTTCCGCCGACCTGGTCCTAGCAGACAAACTCGTCCCTCAGCCCGTCCTCGCCCTAGTCCCGCGACGCGCAGTAGTCCATATAGCCCGCAAGTTTCCCGGCAACGCCGACAAAGCTCAAGAAGAGTTCCTAAAGCTTGGTCTTGAGGGTCTTCAAAAAGGCTTAAACGTCGTCCGACTGAAGCAAGGAGACCCATACATATATGGCCGGGGCGCCGAAGAGTTTGAATTCTTCAAGGGTCATGGATACACTCCCACTGTTCTCCCGGGAATAACTTCCTCGCTGTCGGCGCCGTTGTTCGCTTGCATACCGCCTACCCATCGCGGGGTTGCGGATCAGGTACTCATCTGCACAGGCACAGGCCGGAAGGGTGCTGCGCCGGAAATGCCGGAATATGTTAACACGAGAACGACGGTGTTTCTTATGGCTTTGCATAGACTCGGTGACATTGTGCGTGACTTGAAGAAGAAGGGTTGGCCGATGGAGTTGCCCTGCGCGGTCATCGAGAGGGCAAGCTGCTCGGATCAGAGGATCGTGAGATCCACCCTTGAGAATGTATGTTTTGCAATTGAGGAAGTAGGGTCTCGGCCGCCGGGATTGATTGTTGTAGGGTGGGCGTGTGAGGTTGTGAAAAAGCTGGATGGGAAGAAATGGGTTATTGAGGAGGAGGGGTTTAGGCTTTAGGACCCCCCCCCCCCGTTCGAGGAGTTGTGTTGCTCGGATCTTTTTTGTTTATTGGATTTTTGGGTCGATTGAATTGTTTTCTGTGTACATTACCTGTGCTAGATCATATTTTTTTAGTAGCCTTGTGCCCAACGTATAAGGTACCGTATCAGTAGGAGTTATTGTTTTTGTTATATTAATAGTGCTGTAGGCTAGGTTAGCTATGCTAGTGTATTTGGTATACTGAATACCTGCCATTTCCGATATGCCCACGATAATACGACGAGCCGGGAGAAACTCACCCTCGACAGCTCCAACCCCACAGAAATCGATATCTAACGCAAAGCGGGTGTACTCCCCTCCCTCGATCACAATCCTCACAAGCGAGTGAGAACTAATGTTCCAATACTACCAACGGGGACTCAAACACCCGGTTCGCCTCCCCCGCACAATCGTAGATACTTTGTGCGCCGGCGGAACTAGGCATACTCTCGCTGATGAGCTGCTACAGTACAGAGTTTCATAACTTATCAACTACTAGTGCGTCCCCTCAGCAGTAATTCAAGCGAAGAATACACACTAACAATCCGTCAATCCTCCCGTACGATTCGCACTTCCCTCGAGAGGGGACACGCAATCATCAAAGGATACTCTTAGCCATAGAGTAAGAGGGCTTGTTGAGCAATGACACATTACGCTTGTGGCCCAAACTTCACGAAGAAACTGAAGGCAGGGAAGGTGGGACATAACGAGAGAGATAGATGTAACTCGACTTAAATGATGCCAGCGAGTGAGCGAGCCATAAGCAGCCACTTACAGCCCGACTAAATGACGAAATACGGTACTATAACAATAACGGATGATACTAAAGAGGATGCGAGGGCAGGAACAAAGGAGACAGGCAGAATAGGACATAAATGCCAAAAAGGTGGCGTTTTGGTATCATAGAAGAGATTCACGCAAGGAAATCACAAGCATTGCGGTGAGCGAAGGTAAATGCCCTATGCCAAAAAGCAGAAGCGGTGAAAAGCTTAACAAAAAGACTATGAACCCTGAATACCCGCAATCCCAGCCATCTAATGGAGCCTCTGGGTTACATTATCTAATGATCCTCTTGAGGCCCGCCTCAACAAGCCTCAACAAATTCCACAGCACAAGAGATTCCCCAGGAGACTATGACATTGTGAACTCCTAAATGTCACAATACGTCAATTCTTAACCCCGACTACGACAATGGGCTACCGGGAATGTAAAGAAGTCACACCAGATCAAGCGATATCGCGCGAAGTGGAATGGGTCCTGTCTAGCATTGATCATAGTACCATCATGCAGTCCTGGGTGTCATATCGAATTTCGCAAGCAATGCAATCTCGGGAGTGCAAAACTCATCCCCCCTTCATGGAGCCTCCCGGAAAAATCGCTGGTGTGGGTGATCTGGGCCGAGGGCATGATCCGAGGATATCGGGTGCAAACGATGCGGTGAAGTGTAGCTAAGCTGGTACTCTATCGTACTACACTTGAGCATGGTTCTATAAATTTACCCCTCTAAGAAAGATTTGGACTTGAGATACGGGGGTGCATAAGGCTATACATATGCACCTCTCTTTACACGTTTTTTTTGAAGCTTTCCGATACCAATGAAGGAGGGATTTTCACATCCGCAAGCCTCCTCTTGCATATTTCGCAGGCTCGCACCGGGTTAGGCCACCTCCGTGGCTTTGCCCTCACAAGCTCTCGACCCGATGCTCTTCATCAGGGGCAGCTTTACGCTATATGCCCGCCCAAAAGTAGCGCAAGCAGTGCGCAAGCCCCGAACTGCGAAGCAAAAGATTCCCAGTCCCATTGTCACACAATCCCCACACTGTCACCAGCTGCTACTGTAACCGCAGAAACTCACCGCCAACACAACAATTCCTGAAAGCTAGCCTGGTGAGCCAGAATCGAGTGATCACCCATGATCGCTCACCTTGCCAGCCTATGAGCTCCTTCACCCACGATGAGCAGCATCACCAATACCCATAACCAAACTTGGACTCAAATTGATAAACTCACTATAGCTTCCCTTTCTCCATCTACCAATCTCCTTTGTCAATACAGCAAAACGGCAGCACTCACAGAAATCCCCGTCCCCCTATTAGTCATGACTTATCGGAGCATTTACACCCACTCTCCCACCCAGGCAAAAAGCCATATCATCTTGTGTCTGAGGGCTTACCACGCATTCCATCTCCGCCGCCCAGGATGCCCAACTTTGCAAATCAGGAAAAATAGTCCAGGTGGAAGCGCCCACACGCTGACTTAAAATAACAATTCCCCCCTGGTCCGCAAAACCCTCCGAGCTCCACCACGCGATTTGAGAGTGATTAGTGTTTGCCCTCCGAATTTGGTGCGATTATCTCGGGGGGGTGGGGGATTCCGGAGGTGTCAGCAGTCCGCTTGGGGTCTCGAGGCGATGACAGGAGTTACCTGTTGGATAGAGGAGAGAGAGCCGTTTTACAGGGGAGATTGTTTGGGGCGAAAGGGGATTCTCGGCAAGTAAGGGATTGATTTATTGATTGATCGACCGATAGATTGATTGCCCGACTAGGTAAGTGAGAGAAAAAGAAGTGGTATACCGCACTCCTGTGGGTACAGTACTAGTACTCGTACAGTACCCACACAAAGATGTCGGAGATCCAAACCCTGAACTGCGTTCATCGGTACCTTTTTTCAGAAAGGTGGGGGCAAAATCCAACTGGCGACCATAGTTTGGTACAGTAAACATCACATGTCTACGCCTACCAGTCGCCAAGAGAAATAGTTCAGTAACAACTGTCGAAGGTTTACTTACCCACACGCTAGACCGACCACCCGGGCGGAACGGCAAATAACAGAAGAGATCGAGGGGGGAGGGTGGGAGATCCCTCCCGCCCGCAATTGACATCCCCACCGAAGTCGCCGTTCAAAACACATCGGCAAGCAACCCCCCCAGCACGAATTCTCCGTAATTACTTGTGCTCGAGTCCGTCTAATTCATACACATACGCAGGGGCGCTCACCTCCCCTTCCCCCCCAGGATCCCATCAAACCGGTAACCCCAACCCCTCCCGCATCACCCAACACTAAAACGGTGAGGAAAAAAGAAACAATAAACCTCAGACACCAAAAATCGAGTGATATACCATGATCACAACCTAATCCACTCATCCCGGTCCCCAAACCCCAAAATGGAAACAACAACACCGGAGCAGACAGGAACCGAACCGTTTGTACAAGCATGTGAAAAGCCAAAGCATGCTTGTGGAGATGCGCAGCGTGAGGTCAGGCAAGGGGATTGGATAGGGAATCATATAGTGGAGTATGGATGAATCGATGGGAATTTACTACTTTTTAAGGTTATAGGGAAAGCACGAGCAGAGCAGAGAGAGGATTTGGGGTTTCGGCGGTTATGATCACGAACATGTGTTATCCTTGGGAACCTATGGCACGGTAGTTACTGGCTTACTAGCCATATTGCTGGTAATTACCTGATGTTAGTAAAAACTATGTTGGAGGTCACACAGGAACGGCCGGAGTCAGGGTGAGAAGTAATGCGACAGATCAATTGAATGAAAGAGAAAAAGAGACGAATGCCACGTCGCCTACCCCACAGACGCGCTTGAGACTGTCATACTTATAGTAGTGCGCCGTATCAATATACATCAAGATGACCACTGCCGATTCCTAGATCCACATGCTTCAACTTGCTTGACCGCTGGTCGAACACATACGTCCCATATCATCATACTGAGGTAGTAGTTCCGACTAACTACTGCTATTTCATATGAGCAAAAAATTGCCCGGAACCTCAAGATTTTGCCCATATGCAATAGCGGTCTTTTTTTACAAACGTCAAGCAATTACGAGTAGAAGAGCGTTTGGGTATGATGGTGGTGGTGAATTGAATTGGAGGAATCGGGATGGTTTGGGGTGAGGGAGGACAGGAGGCTCTCTGAAATCGATATCGGATAATACTGGTACCGATACATCAACAGCTGCATCCGTATCTCCGTCCACGGTACATCTAATCCTCCCGCGTGGTATGATATAATAAAGCCAATCTAGGGCTGATGCTGTACGAGTACCGGCACAGCAGGTGGACAAAAAAGACTTGGTGTTGAGCCTTTTTCACTCCAAAAGTGGGCGGAGGCCTCAATTTCCAATTGATGGTATAGTAGCCCATCAAAAACTGGATCTCCAAATTCCCGATCTAAAAGTCATTTACCTGTGCAGTGTTCCATGATTAATTTGAAGCATACCCATTACCAATTTAAGACCCCGAGAACTTGTAAAAAGTCTTGCCATCGCTTAAAAAGTCATCATCATTATCAATCCAAATTTACTAAGATAATTGCCCCGGCAACGCCTCATAACAATGGCCCAATCCTTGACGAATTGTGGCGCAACGAGGGAGGGGGGACAGTTTTTTTTACACGCATCCGGACAATGACCGGTAATTGGATGGTTTTCGGGAAGTTTTCTTCCCAGATTTAGCGCAGGGGCCTGGTTTAAAAGCCCCTTCGGGAAGGCAGATTTCGGCGCAAATTTTCCCAAGACTTTTTTTTGCTCACCCGCTGTACTATACCCGCGCGGCACTCGTTATCAAGTGTCCCCCAGATCCAAGGCACAAACTTCGCCCCCTTCGCCCCCCAAGCACAGTCCGCGGAATACTGGCAAGCCTTGGATGAACCATCAGCAAAACCTCCAATAACCTACCTTTTCCTCCCCGACCTCTCTTTTCTTTTTGCAACTCATTTCTGATAACCCTCACCGTTACTATTATTATTACCATTATTATTATCGTTGCGGAGAAGAAAAAAACGTGGGCTTGGGGATCGGGGGCCTTGGCTGACTATCGGGAAGTTGCTTGCTTGCTTGAAGGTGGAGCACGAGTTCGTTACGGAATGGCGTGTGCAATAGCGGGGTTCCTATTAATGTATGGATACGTATCATGGACTACATACATGGTGAACGGGGCTGCAGTGCCTTTTTTTTAAAGAAAAAAGAGAAAAAAGAAAAAAGAAAAAAAAAGCGAGAGAGAAGGAAAGAAAAAGAGGGGAGAAATACAGATTAGGCTTGTTCTGTGAATTGTTATCATTAGCGTGGCCAACGTATAGTATAATACATGGCGCAAGGTGAGGCGAGATGCTTGCTTTGTCGGTTGTGTTGTACGAGTACGGTAGTAAAAGTACTAGATTTCCCTCGTACAAGTATCGATCTTGATCCCGGACAGTGCATGGCGTTTTTTTCTCCTTTCTTTTTCACTCGTACTTCGTACCGGTTGTTGAGTGTCATGGACCACTCCTCGAGTACAGCACGGTATCGCCCCGCTCTTTAAGAGCAAAGTAAGCGACAGTAATAAGGACTACTCGAGTACACCACCGCATGCTTTACAGACTAGACAAGTTGAGACTGGGTCAAGTTCAGTGCTGTGCGTTACGGTATGATGAGGGGGGTGGTTTCTTGATTTTTTGATTTTTTTCTCCCTCCTTCCTGCGCACCTTAATGATACCTTTCCTTCATTCTCCCGTGCTCCGTTTAATTGTGGAGCCGTAGCTACTACTACCCCTTAGAGAATCAAGGTGGATGCTCAGGCACCGCACGGTTGCAGCAAGATAGCTTACCGTTACCATCGGTTGGTTGCCTGTGCTGTGCTTTGGACCGCGATAGACTACTGAAGAAGGATATTGAAGCCCCAAGTTCGCTGAGACTGATTGGAGGATTTGGGGCATGCACTGCGTCGGCCTGCCGTAGACGTAACTACGAGTGGTGCCCAATTGGAAACTATTTCCGCAGAGCAAGTATGGAGCCGTACGGTGAGAGCACCGGTACAGTACTCGTCTCGTATAATGGTCCAGTAGGTTGCTGTGTTCCCAGCCGGATTGAAGACTTTTGGACCATGTATTTCTCAGACCATCCATGCCATTTCTGTGCAGTACTCGAGTACTCGAGCACTGGTACTTCAATTTTCAACCCCTCCACATAAATAACCGCCTCATTTCGCCCCTCCATACATTCCCTCCTAATCCTCCCACTCGGCCCGTGTCCCCTCCGTCCCTCCCTTCCTGCCCTCCTCCCTCCCCTTCGGCGGAGTAAAGGTATTGGGGGCCGGCCAGGATTCTCCTGCGATGGCCCGGGTGCGTGTGAAACAAATGGCGTAAGTACCGTATTCCGCCCCACCGGAAGGTAGAGTAACAGCAAGGGTTAGGGTAGGGTAGGGGGAAGGGGGCAAGGTTCCGCTCCACCACTCACTCTCCAGCCTGGTGGATAAGGGAGCGTGGCGGGTATTAAAAAGAAAGCATCTTCAGACACCCCGCCCGTAATCCTCACACTCCTCCAGAGCGCCGGGTCGGTCGGGCGGGCGGGCGAACGAGCGAGGGTAAACTAAACATAGCCGGTGTTTGCGCTTTTTATTTACTTATCTATTTTCCCTTGTGTGTTGATGGCTCCTTCTTTGTGGTACAAGTACATGTATCATGCTTTCGGCAGATGGGAGTGGCAGAAGTCGGGTACTCGAGTACAGTCTTTCATCAGGTCTTGACGAATATCAGCGGGTGACGAACAGGGATTAGCAGGCATTTTTTGTTACCTTACTAGATTTTTTACTGACCGAATACCCCTGTTCGTCATCCGCTGATATTCGTCAAGACCTGATGAAAGATTGTAGGGGATAAAAAGAGGTTCGCTTTTTTAAAAAAAAATCAAAAAATCAAAAAAAATCCTTTTTCATGATCGGGGTGATGGTGATCCCGTTGTCGCCTACCGTACTCCATTTTATTGATTACCCGTAACTTATCGTATTTCATTGCTGCTTGGAAAATTTGCAGGTTGAAGGAAAGAAGGGAAGATGTGATGCCATTACTCAAGTACTTTCTTTTCTTGGGTTTCATTAATGCGCGATCATGACTTCGTGCTAGCTACCGGTATTGCAGGGGGGGAAAGGGACCCCCACACACACACCATGTTGACGGATAGGCTGGCGCCTCAAGCTTCCATGCTCTATCATGCTTGGTTTTCTCGTCGATCGAAGAATAGTGATAATGGAGTTGCTCGTGATGTCCTAACGCTTGTGGGCACTGCTATTGCATAGGACAGAAGACTAGTCGTAGCCTTAGGGTTTTGGCAGCATGCAATATCAGCTACGTTCGCAAGCGTCAGGGTATTACGAGCAGAGATGGAAATGAGAGAGCGCAAATTGAGTGATGCCGTGTGCGTGCCGAACACGAAAAATAAAGGGAGAGGAGAGGTAGGGAGGGGACGGGCAAATTCTTCTCCTTAGTGTTATTGCATTTAACATTGCAAACTAACTTGACACGTTTTCAGGTGGTCATCGCGAGCCGCACTTTATAATACTTATACTATTTTTCAACCTTCAGACTACACCTTTTCACAGCAGCTATCGCGAAGGTGGAACAATACCAGCCATCTAGCTAGCTAGGCATCCGGTAGGCTAGCCGGCCTGTTAGCTAACCAACCGACCAACCAGTTTCCGCCAACTGCCCAACTCAAAAGAAAAAGCAATTCGCAGCATTTACTGGTATCATTCCTATTTCATCAATTGAACCGCAGATCCTAAAACAAAGTCCTTGTGCATCCCATCACACAGGGGAGCACCACAACAGTGGTGAGAAGCGTGAAACACATTTTTTCATTTTACTCTTTTGGAACAAACCCCCGCCCCTTCCCTTCCCCCTCGGGCCGTGCCGTGGATGGGATCGCACAATCGACAAAACGCTCATCGCAGATTTAGGACGTTGGTTTGGTGTACCGTGAGGCCGTTTTCATTCACTCACAAAACTTTTTTCCCTCCCCTTTGCTTCCCTACCCCCTCTTCGGCTGGATCCTATAGTAAGTTATCATCCGAGTACTCGAGTACCCGCCAGCGAAGGCGGATAGGGAAGGGGAAGAAATAATAATAATAAAAGGACTGGGAAAGCGATCTGCGCCGCTGTGGTTGTGAAAGGGTCATTTTCCCTTTTTTCGCTCTCATATCTATTAAATATACCGGAGATTACGGGATTTCCTGATTTGGAGGACCTGGGTTTCTTTCCCCCCGTCTCTCTCACTGTTTACTTGCCTCTGCTGGAGCCGAATGCTACTGGAAGCAAGGGCCAATATCACAGATCTCTGCTAGTACTCGAGTACAGGGTAAGGAAAGGCTTGAGGTGTTTTATCTTTTTCTTCCTTCCTAAGGAAGGGAGGGAGGGGGGGGGCACAATCCAGAGACTGCGATGCTCGTCTGTTTTCTCTTCAATGAATTGTCGGTTCATGGGGTCCCTGCGCTCTACTCGCAATGTCGAAGCGTCTTTAAAAAAGACTGATATTGCATACCACCAAAATTTGGCTTTTTTGCTGGGATTTGGGCGGTATGCAATATCAGTCTTTTTTAAAAACGCTTCGACGTTGCGAGTAAGCTCCCCTCTTACTGTGGGATTATAATTCAACACTCATCCCCAGACTCTTCGCTTGCATTGCCTTAGTCTCCCGGTAGTGATGGTACAAGTGCAAATACAAGCACGGATGCTGCCGGGATAGTCTTGTCTAACACATGCGATATTCCTGCGATATTGCATGGTTCCGCATTATGAGGCCCTTCAGTCCTTCAGCCCACTGTGGGGTAACAGGGAAGGTAGAGGGGAAAAAATGAAATAAGAGAAAACTTCCTGTAGACTAGCAGCTAGCGTTGTGTTGTGCTGTGCTGTGATTTGAGGCAATGCAGAGGTGTGGTGTAAGTCCAAAAAGGAAAAAAAAAAATGAAGCAAAGTCAGTACTCGAGTAGAGTACAGGTAGCTGCATCTTCGATTTGCTGCCCCCGGAGGGCCAGGGGCCAACCGGGGAAACTGCAGTGAGCGGGTTGGAGCACTCAAGTATGGTGGCATCTGAAATCGATCCTCCCCGGAGCAAAAATCAACGGCGACCACTTAGCAACAGCAATTGGGCTGCTGCTCGGAATAAGCTCCTCTTCAATTCTGCAGGCTCTGGTCATTTGTTGAGTGGGTATCGGTTGGGAACTGCCTGCTGCAAGGGGAACCAGGTTTATGCCAAGGCATCAGTTTTGCATGTATTACTAAGCAATCGGAGGAACCAGAGTGCCAGTTTCAAGTGTCCGGTGCTGCAACCCTTTCCATTCTCCCATCCGCTCGAGTGCTCGAGTACCGTAGATTCTGGGTAAACTCGACCCGCCACCATTCCCGGTATGGCAGTTACTATCCCCGGAAGAGCGAATTCGCCACTGGGTTAGTCTTTGAGAGGAATAGTGGCTGCCTTAAGAAGCATGGCGGCGGGTCGAGTTCACCCAGAATTTACGGTATCATAGCTCCTCACCATAATGGGACTCTGCGGCTGGCCGCTGGAAGAATGGTTATGCCGTACACTTAAAACCGGCGCTCGTTGTTTCCCTCGAGTTGCTTAATAACATGGGACAACGTGCCTAAAAGGGGTCCTCCGTGAAACGCCGAATGGGTGGCGGGTGGTGAGCGGCTCTCTGTCAACCAATCCAACCAAAGTCCCAAGTTTCACATCACTTGCCAAATATCAGGCCAATTTTACTAGTATCCCACATTGCGAATATCTGAGCACATGTTTCGCTCTCACTGAAACTTCTCCTGTAAATTTCTCCAGCTAGGTATATCTAGTGGATAGGTTCATCTATTGTCCTGACGAAAGACTGCATCATGTAGGTTTTATCTTCTTAAAAAGTTCGTTGTTGTGATTCTCTTATTAGAGGTCGGGTTCTGGCATTTTCTGGGACCCGGTTTGAGGCAGTTGCACTGTGCTTGTGTCCGGTCGGCAATGGATATTTGAAAATATAGCCATTGTTACACAAACACTTGGCTATGTTTCCTTGTCGTTGGACACTTTGTATGGGGTTCCCCCAACTGTGACCGGGTTTAACTTGCCCACGTGAGCACTCACTCGATCGAAATTTGGAGTCCGTAGAACTGAGGAAGAGCTGATTCTGAGTAATTCTATGGAGTTGGTTTCTCAAAAAAACTTGGCCGTTGTTGGGAGTGCCGGTTTCTGAGGCCGGCACCATATCACGAGCCAATGGCTTGAGGGCTCGAATGCCCCAAAAAAATTCCCTACTAGAGTGAAATATCATATATAGAGGAGAACTCGCTATAGTGAATTTGGGAATAAATTTAAGTTGTGATTCCCTGTCCCCATATAAACCTAGCCTGCCATAATTGAAAGTGTTCTACCTGTTAGGGGAAAACTGGAAGAGCGCGGTATGTTAAGCCGAAATTTTGACTTTATTTTGTTCTGAAAGACCCTCCATTGCCCTGTTTTATGCTTGAGTGGGATATGTACTAGTACTCGGGTCAGGGGATAAATGATGAGACGGACAGGGGTTTATGGGTCCGGGCACTTGGTACAGTAGAGGTAAAAAATGATTTAATTTGGCAGGAATAATGCTAGGAAGGGTAAAAAGCTTTGACATCTTGACCCCCTGTCCGTCTCATCATTTACCTCCATACCCGAGTACCTAGTGATAGGGGCTCTTCCTGACTCTTGGTTACCTCTTCTCAAATTGGGTGATAACGTAGTGGTCCTGCAACTGAAACTCTATTCGAGGGTCAGGTAATGTGCCTCTTGGGCAACTAACTCTTTCCTGTTTCTACCTGCACAGAACTGTATATGAATGAAAAGGCCCTTTGGATGGCAATCATGACTAAATGCTGGTGCTAGAAATAACCCTCAAAAACTAGATCCCCCATCACTTCATCGCCTATTCGTAACTAGCAATATTAAATGCCCACTATAATGAAGAGGAAAACCTGAACTCTTGGTTCCCCTTATAACGAGGTGTGACTGTATGTGAATAGGTCGGGCGCGCGGCGAATGAGGTGTGAGTTAGTGTCGCCTCTTTCCTGCTCGCTTGGTTGAGGAAGAAGGTCCTCCTACAGGTCGATAGGCCACCATGCCACTGCATTCCTGCCGCACACACCAGCTCAAATAAAGTCTGCCTTTCCACTTTTCTGTTTGGTTATTAGTTCTGCAGTGTATGGGGAAGGGAGGTCGAAGAGCATTCATGCATAGGAAATACCGGCATTCCTTCTGTTCATGTTTTTATTGTTATTTGGATAGCACAGGCACTGTACGAGCGCAGCGGAGCGCTCGCACAGCCCTCTATGGCAGGCTAGCTCACGAAGAAGCGAGAGATTAGAGTATAGATACCCCTTGCTTACATGTTTCTACCCATATCATGACCATCATCAATGACGGGAACAAGCAGGTACAGTATCGCAACATTGTCCTAGCTAACGGCCTTATGCCTAACCTGCCCGCCTGCCTACCGTACCTTAACAGTGCTCCTATCATAACAAGGGAGTGGAGAACATAGGGGGTGGGATTACGAGATTAATCGCAATTCTGGTGAAGAGAGGGCAAGAAAAGTCGTAAGCGCACGGATTTCCTATCTATTTATCGTGCGAGTATTTTGTTTTCGGCTGAATTTTGCTTTTTGAGATCAGTGGGTCCTTTGGGATCTGGGTTGGTTCGCTTCGCTTTGGGATACTACGAGCTCCCTGGCCATTTGCCGCGCTTGAGGTGGTTAAGCGCGTGTGTGGCGCCAGCTGGTTGAGGCGAGTGGCGACGCGGGGAAACTACTACAGGTGGCCAATATCTAATGCCTGCTCGAGTACCGTACTCGAGCAGATACTGGGTGCATGGTGACTATGGGCTGCCTTTTTGTATGGGGGAGCAGGCATCGGTATGAGGTGGAGCGGCTATTTGGGGGGGGGAGGGGAGGATGGTTGAGAGTTAGCCTTTTCTTTTTTTTTCCCTTCTGATATACGGTATGGCAAAAAAAACGGTTCCGCTAAATTTGGTCAGGATACGGTGGCTAATTGTGGGCTCCCCACTGCATACTTCACAGAGGAGGAGGAGGGAGTCAAGCGAATTACTCGAACTGTAGAGTATGGGGTGTGAGTTTCTGTATCGTGCATCGCACAGTGCATTGCGCACCTGAGAAAAGGAAGGGCTGCGGAATCCCTCCCTGACTTGTCCATTTTTCCCACCGGCTGTAACTATTTACACATCCATATGATACCGGTACAGTACGAGTACTCTGTTGCCTCTCCTTGTCCTACTCTTCTGACCTTTCACCCGCCCACTCATCCGACCTTCGAACGAACCTCCTACTATCGCATCCTAGGTTAGGTTACCCTTCTCGCATCGTGCCTGCCTAATACTTATCCGTAAACTACGTGCGTCGCGCCCGGCTCGCCCGCGAGGTAACGGGAGCTACCGGCAGCCAAAAGAGAAAAGAGGCCGTCTCCATCTTTCTTTTCTCCCTCCCCTTGCCCGCTGCCCGACACACACCACCGCCAATACTAGAACTCTGGCTCATCTTTGTCCATCTGTTGTCGTCTGTGCCTCTTGGCCGTTTGATATTATCTCACTTCTCCTCCGTACTCCCTGCCTTCATTCAAAGTGACAACCACCGCTGCTCCGTCTTCCTATCCAATCCACCTTTACCCTATCATTTACCACTATCATACCGGCACCCTACTCACTCACACCCAACCATCTCTCCCGCCCGCCGTCACGAGAACCACGAGCTGAACGACCTTTGACGACAAAAAGCCGCTTACCGCTTACCGTGCTGAATAAACCCGGGAGAAGTGGGGATATATGGTTGTATTGCAATTAATTGTTTCCCTCTTATTTTAGTTCCCTTCTGCCATTGAATTGTTGCCTCTTCTTCCCGTCCTCCTCCTCCTCCTCAGATCCTTGGAACAACCTTTGAATCAGCCGAGAAGCCTGAGTCTCAATATTGCTCTTACGAGGCCTCCGTATCGTATATTTTTTCTCTCTCCCATAGAGATTACTTCCTGAGGAAGGAAGCCTGGCCCGGGCGTTCAAGCAACAGCGGGGATTGCGGGAATAGTGAGCGAGACCATATATAAGAGCGACAGAGTCAATCGAAACTCCGAGTGGGGAAGGAAGGGGTCTCAGAGCGAAAGAGCGAGTGTGTGTTGCACCTTGTTTTTTTTGTTTTTTTTTTGGACCGCAGTCAGAAGTTTCTCTCCTTCGTCTCTACAACTTTTTCGCCTCTTCAACAAACTTTACCTCACAGTGTCATACTCTAAATTCGCCTCGGCTTGATTCCTTTGTGGGCGGGCATATGGTGTGTGTTCTTTTTCGCGCTCATACTCTCGTTCCTCTGTATCTGTCGACTTCTCTCTCCCTCCGGGGCCAGTTGTCTTCTGTCCCGCTTGCTTGGTCCAATTCTTAATCTTTGCACACCGCAGCAAAGCAATCGGCAACCAGTTGCCCATTGCAGGCAAGTATTTCCCCTTCCCCATTTCCTTTCTGTTTCTGCATTTTATTTGCCCTTCATTTCCATCCATTTCTTCCCCCAAACAATCCATCCACCACCACCACCACCTCTTCTGCGTCTGCCCTCGCTCTACGCTCCGCCCTACATCACACCTCAACCGCTCCTTGCTCTCTCCGTTATCTCCGCCATCTTTCCTTCCTTTATTCTCGCTCAACCCACCCCTTGCTCTTCACTTACCCCCCCATCACCTGCCATCTCCTCTCCCTTCTTTCACTTGTAAAAACTCCATCACTCTCGTCTCCTTATGCCATCATGTCCCTTCTGACTCTTCGCCTATCCTGATCAGACAGAACTCGTTTTCCACTAGACGAACATCAGCCCTTCCAGCCGCTGTCCACTGCATCTCATCGAGACGCCCATCATCAGCCATCCATTACGCCTAAACCCTTCCATTCATACAACACCTAAATGGACAAAAACCTGGTATTCGAGGAACTCCTCACCATCCTGCCAGACTGGTCCACCCGACTTCGAGCCATCTCGGATAAACACACCCAGGCACTTGGTGAACAAACCCAATCATCTTCACCCACACAACCGCCTCCACAAAACTCGCGAAAGCGCGCTGCATCCGGTCCTGAGAACGATGTCCCTATTGTTTCAACAACGCCGGTAACCGCGGCTACAACCACGGTTGTAGGCCCTCACCCCTTACGGACAGATTCTCCTACTGTCGAGAAGAAGTTGGAGTGCTTGCCCGCTGGAAAGCCAAGAATGGCAGCTAAACCGACTGCCACAAAACAAAAGTTCTCCTCAATAAACGGCCCCCATATCTACTACGACGGTGAGGCTCAACAGGCATTTTACGACTGCTGGACCACCCTTAATTCTAAGCGAGGGCTGCTAAGGAAGGAGATGAATGCTATTAAGAGAAAAAAGGCCATGACACTACCGATGCATAACTACGGTTATGATGATGACTCTGAGGAGGAGGGATCCGATAAGGAGTCGGACCAGGGGCCTAAGGAGACTGAGGAAGAAAGGCTGAGGAGGGAGGAGGAGGAGCGGAAGAAGGCCGAGGAGGAGCGATTGAAAGCGGAGCGGGAAAAGAAGGCGGCGGCGGTTCTGGAATCCATTGACTCGTGTCTGGACAAGGCGTCGAAGGGGTGTGAGAATGCTGCTTTCTTGTGGCTGAAAGGGGATATCTGCCCGGGTCACATTACTTTCATCAATTCGAGAATGCGGGAAGCGGTGGATCGGATCAACCTGGAGGTAGATAAGATGAAGCCAGTCGAGCCTCCCGCTCCCGTCGTCGAGGATGAGGGTATCGGTGCAGAGATGGATATTGACGCTGACGATACACCAACCGCCAATGCTCTACCACCTCAGAAGATGGGCATTGAAATACATGACGCCGGGGTAATCAGAGTCAGCTAACACTTTTTTGGTCTTGTACGAAGTGTGCCTTTTTTCCCTTCTTTCCCCCATCCGCCCCCAGCCTATTCTTAAACACTAAAATCACCGTTCATATTCGCAGGCTGGGCCGTACATATTATTGCCCTCTTTCTTTCCAGTCAAGCCATCAATCATGCATTCAAAAAGGCATTTCTGATATACCCTTATTTATTATGATACCTCACTTTGCTTCGTACCTTAGATTGGATTTTTGGTTCTTCCATTTTCCATTATTTTGCGCGACATTAAACCTTTCGAGTTTTTCTGTTAACGCAAACTTTTTTCGTCCTTGGGTTTTCAATTTCTCGTTCGTTTTCTTTTGCCTTTACATCGGGACTTAACGAATTCATACGACATGGGTTTATTTTTTATTCTTTTATTCTTAGCTTTGCCTTGTTTCTTTCTCAATGGGCTGCTGTTCTCGCTTCGCATCTTCGGGGGGTTGTTTCTCTTGCGTTCTATTTTCTTCCCTCGCAAAAAGGCGGAGCGATGTTTTAACCGAACCGGAGTGAATCAATTCTATCTTGGAACAAAAGAAAAAGGAACAAAATCGCTTCTTTTATTAAAAGCTCCTTTGCTTGATTTATCTTAATATATGGTGAATAGTATCATAGTTGGGGATAATTTTCAAAAAATAGACTACCCCCCCCATCTTTTTTTTCTTGTTTCCCCATAATCCTTCTTTCGCCCGCTTTTTTATTTTTATTTTTCACTATTGGTCCGGAGGAATGAAAACGAATGTACGGACGAGTCCAGGTCTCTGGCCTGTCTGGTTTAGCATGGTATTGGGGTTTTGGTTTTCGCGTCTTGCATCCATACACGCATACATACAGTACAGGGCGGTCTCATTGATTCCTTTCATTGCTCTCACCGTGATAGTAGTTCCAATCCAAATACAATGCAATAAGACACGCGCAATCACAAATAGATAGGCATTCTCGCCATGCCTTCCTCCATTTCCTTTACGTGAGTAGCGTGCTGCTGCGATTCACCCAGTCGTTGAGACGTGCTTTCTTTGTTTTGCTTTGCTGTGTTTGGATGGATGGGGTTCTTGATAGTCGGTTAGCTAATATCTGGGGGGGGGGGGATAGAATGTGCCGAGTATGGATAAGGTTTCGGGAGAAGAGTTCCGGGGAGATGACGGTGTGGGGGGGAGGGAGAGTGGGATCATGGAGCGTCACTCGGACGCCACCCGAATGGTAAGGCCTTGTGTGATTCTGGAAGAAGGGGGGGGGGTGGTAACTCTGTGCGTTTGTGTGTGTGGTGTAGGGGTTTGTGCTTGGTCGTGGATTGTCGTAGACTGTGTGGTTCAGTTTGGCTTATTCTACACGTACTGGCTGGTTTGCAGGACAGCCAACCGGTAGAATTTCATGCCCTCTATTACACGGGGTCGGGATGTTTTCTAATGTTATGATAGTAGATTCGCGGGTGGGGGTCGTGTCGGTTATCGGTTACTTTTCTGTGCTATGGGGGTTAGGTATGATAAACCGAAGTGATCAGCTCTCAGAAAAGTGATGAAGGATGATGAACCAAGAACGGTTCCAATCAACCGAAAAAAAATCCACACTTGACCTCCGTCCCTCCAAGGAGTTTTCCACACTGATTTACTAACAAAAGCCCATCCACCAAGACTACTCACTTGCGCGACTACGTAACAAGCTACGCAATCCACGGCAATAACGAAAGTCAAAGGAAAGCTATCTAAGGGTCAGACAGTAGAGTAGCGGCGGGTACCCTAAACTGGGAGGAGGAGGAGGATGTCCCCATAGGGATAAACTTGGTGGATTGCCTACCCCCCGGCTCCCATCGGCCCGCTGTAGGATTATCCCTAGGAGTTATCGCCTGGACGAGATTCAATTGAGGGCTTGACAATTATGAGGTGATTGATGTGTTTCGCGTTCCCGTCGACCTGGGGAGAGCCCTTAGCTCGGGCCGTAGAATCCATGGATGGATGGGTCAGCTCCAGCGGGTACGGCGATCGTATCGGTATCACACAATTCACCGGTATAGATCAGGTTGGGCTGAGGGCCCATCACAACGGCTACTGGTTGAGTAAGAGCCTGCTCGAATTTATAGGCATTGTACTGGCACTCTTCACACTCCAGGGTTCATGTTTCCAATATCATTTATCATCACTCGGGAATATCCCCCGGCCTCCAGGGTGTAGCTCTACTAACCCATTGGGGTTTCTCTTGGGAGAAGGTGCTGATGTTACTGTGCCTGGAACTTGCGGTATTGCTAAAATGGGGCCTCTTTCTTTCTTTCTGTGTTGGGGGAGAGGGGTGGGGGGGTACCGTATTAGTCAGTAGAGATGCAGTGCTCGTACTTGTCCCAGACAAGAAAGGTATGAGGGCGGGGGTTGAGGATTGGTACTCTATGGGCGCTCAGATACGGACTGATCTTTTGCAATACCGGTATACTTCGTGAATCCCTGTTTTTGGATACTGTACTTCTTGCCTGGGCTAGTTGCTGATATGTTGCTTGGTGAGACTGTCGCGCGGTTTAGATGTCTTCTAACGTAATCCGCTATCTCCGTCCAACCTCTAATCTCCGGATTCAAAGACAAATCCTCCTGAGAAGGTATAGTGCTTGCTTGGCATGGTATAAGCCCGAGGCCCGTGGGCGTGCTGGATCTCATTAACTAGCATTAGCAAATCCTTGCTAGACTAAGCCCGTCGTAGGCTGATAGATACGCTGGTAATACGATGGTAGATTAGGGGAGTAAATACGGCACTGACGGTTGAATTGCAAGGTTAGCATACTGCGTGACCTTCAACCCTTTCCTTACCTACTCAGGCCCTCGGGTGTTTTGGAATCTAGGTGGAATAGTTAAACAATGCGATGGGAAAACTCTAGCCTTTTTTCCCTTTCTTTCTCCCCCTTCAACGGATCCAATAAGTGCCCCGCTCTACCCCCCCCCCCCCCACCCCCTATCCCTAGGATAGGAAAGCTTCACCCAACCCCGTCTGAGAAACAATTGTTTCGCCTCACTGGGCGGCCGATAGCTACAGTCGCCAGACAAAAGTTCTTGGTGAAACGGAGTTTCATTTTTTCCGGAGATTACGGTGCTACTGCTTCTCGGACAAGGAGTGCTCGTGGGATACCCGGAATCAGTGGGGGTATAGCTGTTCTGTACTGGCGCTCGGATATGCATGGATTTTTCTATTTTTATTACTATATACTGTATCTATTTAACACCTATTTTCTAGTACTTCTTGCCTAGGACGAGTATAGGGGGAGGAGGCTATTGCGCAATTGGTGGTCGTTGTGTAGGAAAGGGGGCTCCTTCAAAGAGAGACCGTGTTTTACCAGGACTGTACAGTCCCATTCCAAAAGTTCTCGCACCCTGGCCGGCACCGCGACGAATTTCCATACCAGATGTATCATAGCACCTCCCGTCACAGCACCAGCCAGGGTGCAAGCACTTTTGGAACGAGGCTGTACTAGTACTTGGTGCGAATATCTCATTGAGAAAGGCCTATTTGAGAATCTTGATCCCGGAGCTTGAGAATGGAATGGTGAATTGAGGGTGGAGTGTAGGGATAATATGGGTAGACATATTTGGTACTAGAAGACTTGTAGTAAAGATAATAACTGATTATTCTATTCTAAAACAAATAAATAAAAACCCCTGCCCACTGAGATTAAACCATTGAGCTTGTACGGTACTAGTACTGTATCTGTGGCCTGCGGTAGAGTTTTCTTGGCACGGAAATGATTGCACCCGACCCTCTTTGAGTGCAGGGCCCTAGTCATGCGCCCGGGGAAATCGCCGGTCCATCAAGCTATCATACCAGATGCGATTCTCATTGGAAAACTAATTGCTAAAAACATCATGACAGCTGGTGATTATTGGGAATAGCAACGCTCAAGCTATCCATCAACCAACTGCCACAATATTGTTATCATCAACGCTGGGAACACCCACAACTAGTGGGGCTTCCCGGATTCTGGAGTTAGTATCACTTTGTTTTCCCCATCGGCATACTGGTACACCATTACGAGGTTTGCCATGATGCCAGTGATAGCGTACTACTCTAAGTCCCAGCCATGTGAAGCAGCCTCCGTAACCACACATTCAACTAGGCTCGGTAGAGTTGGTTCTAAGCAATCTTTATGTTGCTGTAGCCATTTTATCTCTGCCATGTCTTTCTAACAGTCTCACTAACGGCGGAATCTCATATTATTCGAGAACCGTAGCACACACTAGAATTGTGCTGATAGATGGCCAGGCTTGTCTCCAATTTGTCTTGTATTTTTGGATCCTTTCCGCCTCGTCCTCGTCGCTATTGTCGCCGCCGTACAGTGCCCCCCCTGTTGGTTAGGGGTTGTGGGTCATTGGGGTATACTCGAGTACAGTGTTGTGGGGCCACCTCACTAGCAGCCTTCCGTGTGAGAAAGATCTCTGCTCCTGTTACGGAATTGTCGCTGCAAGGGGGCTGCGTCGATATAATCCTAATACTTTGGATGAAAGGCTTGGCCATAGTCATTAAAGACAATGTGTCATCCCAGATACAAGAGCCTAAGGGTATGGGGAGCTATCAAAATATTAGAGGTTTTCCGGAACCTTAATTCCTATTAGCAAGCGTTTCGGGGGTGATGTGTTTCTGCGTCTAGAAAGCACGTTTATGCCAGTGCTGGTGGATCGAGAAGAAAAAAACATGTTTGGAAGCAGCAGACAACAGGAGAATGTCACAATATCATACCTTCCAATGTATCTACCGTTGAGTGGCTTCCGCTCCTGGCGATTATCAAATCAGTAAACTAATATTCTCCCTGAGCGCAAATGAAAGTGATGTATTCATAGACAACTTTGCTAAAATTTCACTTACATTAAACCAAACACTCCAAAGGGGACCAACTTGGGTGGGGTGAATGGGGCGTCATAGAGTTCCTCGAAACTAACTCTAAATAAAATAATCATTCGCGTTCAATCCACTTGTTTGTTCTACACTCAAATGTTTGACTGGCAAAACTGAATTGGTGATGTACCCCTCATTCCTTCCCCCCCACCCTTTCGTGTGGACCCCACTCTTACTCCCACCCCAAGTGCCACTGTTCCGCCCTCTGGAGCCCTCCATCGGGCCTGGAGATGGTAGTCCTGAGATGCAATCTCCTTGAATAGGCCGCGAGACGCTCTCCGATTGCCTCATGTGCCCTTAACGCTCCCCGTGTCGTTAGGAACCCTCGCAGAAAGAAGAGTACCCTACTATTGCCAAACAGGGCTCTAGCAAGCTAATGATAAAGGGTATGAGGGAGTAACCAATACCAAGGAGTTAGAGGATGTTAGGCCTAACACCGCAGATACTGAGCACGTCTAATCAGCAACCTTTTGGATTGCTTTGGTCAGGGAGGGGGGGGGGGGTACTGGGGGATGGTTAATGTTCGGTTTAGAGGGGCTCAAACCCCAATACCGCAAAAACTCGAATAATTGAACCGTGTGCTATGAAGTCCAAACTTCCCTTCTCCGGAAAGGGCAAAAATCACAGCAAAATCACAGCCCCTTTCCCCTTTCCGAGACAGAAAAAAACAATTTCTTGAGCCTACTGAGAGAGGAAAGCCCAACGACAGAGCACACTGTTCAATTATTCGAGTTTCTGCGGCATGATGTAACAGAGGATTGATACTACTCTTGTCTACTGCCCGGCACAGTGAAGCAATAGTGAAGATGACACCAAGGAAAACTAGTATTCCCAACATTGCAGACACCGAATATGGCCAAACACCACTGATATGGGGCCGCTCCCGGATCCGCAATGGCGTAGGGAACATGCTACCAAAACAGGATGGACATCAACCCTGGGCCTATAAAAATGGCCAACTGCCACTCGTATATACCGAAGCATATATGTACGAAGGGTAGCGAAATTCACTAAAATGGAAAGAGGCCAGTCTCGACACTTCCAGTACTACTGGTCGAACGACACTCCCGGTTGCTAAAACTAGGACTTGGGGGATTGGGGGGCGGCAAAAATGCTTCTGAAATAGAAAGAGGTCGACTCTCACGGTAAAGATGGATAGAGTGGAGCAGTGGTCAAGGTATATACCTTTAGCAAGCCGAGGTCAATCCTGGTGAACTTCGTATTAAGTATGGCCAAACACTTATCCTATTAGGTATTCAGTATGAGTATCGTGGGAGAGCGAGTATTCTCTAAGGGGACTGGGGTTTGGAACTCCCTTATTTCATATCTCGTGGTAGAACAGCACTTTCATAAATATAGGGGGCGTCTGTCAATCCCCTTACAAGAGGGATCAGGTATTGTCGGACGGTGCTCCTCGGCTGTCGGTAACTATCGCAAGGTTGTATGTAAATGAAGACTACTGCACAGTAAGTGCCCTGCCTCCAAACAGACAGGTGGTTATAACTCAATAGAGATATTTCTGAGTTGGTCCCATGGGGCTTTCTTAACCCTGTAGGTTGTAGTGACAGGAAACCAAAGGGGGTTTCGCGGTTATATATCATACAGAGAATTATTTTCCCCCCCTCTCGCCCTTTTTTTTAGACCCCCCATGTTCCCCCATCATTACTCCGGGGAACCCCCATATCATAATTATATGTCAACAGCCTGGCGTATCTGTATAGAGATGTATAAGCAGTCCACTACTCATTTACTCCTAATACTACTACTACTATAACTGCAGAGCGCCCAGCTCCCCGAGGCCCACGGAATAGTCATCCCACGACTCTACTTCCGGGCTTCAGCTACTCCCACGCAAATTTAGGCACAGCATAACCGCATCACTAGGTTTCTTTCTTTTTTTTCTCTCTCACTTATTCCAAGCCCTCTCAAAAGAAAAAAAACTACAGTGTGCTATGTCCCGCCGTGCCAGCCGCGATCACAACACATCACTCGACACTCTGTTGGATTACAAAAGGGGGAATTGGTAAAGGGCGCCACATCATACACTATGCGTTATAGCCATTGGGTAGGTTACAGTAGGCGCACCAGGGGTCCACCAGCCAGACCGGATATGCCAACTAAAATATGTGGGGAGGATCCGGGAGCGTGGAACGACGGATCCGGCGCGGGAGACAAAACTGGGAGACTAGAGACGTAGAGATTACCTGAGCACCTCTCATCCCAAAGGCCACGGTTCGGGGGAACAAAGTATGCCACCTAAACAAGCGCTACTTCGCATCTGAAAACTTTAATAACGCCGGCCTAGATACTCGAAATCAATTTCAAAATTGGCTCGCATTGTCATAACATACAGGGAGAGTGATAGAGAGTGGAAGAAAGAGAAAGAGAGTGGGAGAAAGAAATAAAGTAGATGAAATCCTTCAAACACGACCGAATTCGCAATAAAAGAGGTAATCTCAGAGTGAGAAGTTGGCTGTTGGCCCACGCAATGTTTGCTGTCTCCCCGTTCAACTCAGGGTCGCGGTGCATGCAGCTTTTTAGTAGCTCATCCCTCATCCCCGCGCTCCAGCACCGCTTCCACCTCGGCCTCCAGTTTTTGCTCCACCTTTCGCTACAACTTTCGCTCCACCTTTCGCTCCACCCTTTATTCCTTTCGCTCCACCCTTTGCTCCACCAGTCGCTCCACTAGTTGCTCCACCAGTTGCTCCACTAGTTGCTCCACCAGTTGCTCCACTAGTTGCTCCACTAGTTGCTCCACTAGTTGCTCCACTAGTTACTATACTAATTGCTCCACTAGTTGCTTCGCTCGCTGCTTCTCCCGGCCCCGCCCCTGATTCGGCTGGGTCGGTCGCGAACGGATACTGTGCAACAGTATAAAGCGTATTCACAACGGGTGCACTTCGAAAATGGTCCCAAGAATCATCACCTAAATCCCACGATTAGCAAAAGCCGCACGCAGCATAACGAAAGCAATATAAAAGAGCACAAACCTCCAACATAAACCTTCGACTTCGAAATAACCACCCTATCCCTCCAAGAGTAATTGCCCAACTCGGGATCCCCCCTCCTGAGCAGCGCGGGTAAGACTTCACATATCGGCCTCCCGGAACACCCAACATCTTCCGGCCCGGGTGACGAGTGCGCAAACCAGGCATCCATGGTAGCTCTCTCGGCGGGAGGTATAGTCTCGGGATAATTCACGATGGTAAAGTGGTTGTTATCGAAGCTCATCATTGCCGGCAAATCGTGTATAAGAGGGTGGATGTTTGTTCGCTGGCAGCGCATCATTATGGCGAGGTCGTACGCCCTCTTGATGATGTCCCAGAGCGAGGCCTTGTGGACGCGAGGGTTTGCACGCCAGGTTGCGCCGTTTACTTCAGGGGCAGCTGCGACGGCGGCCCTGGCGACGGTGCCGTCCAGGTTGAGTACTTGGCTGACCGCGCGCACTGCCGGGATGCGTGTGCGTCCGAGGGGGCTTAGGGTATCGGTTATTACATTGCTAACGTTGCTGCGTAGCTCTTTGAATTGGGGGTTCGTCGGGTCGGTTGAGAGGGAGAAAATTGTGCGCATGAATTTTGCGCGGGAGGTATTCATGATGATGTCGTCTAAGGATTTGAGTTCAGCAAATATCTTGTACACCGGGGGGGGGGGGGGGGGGGGCAAATAACGTCGTTATACCATGAATA
>Ga0307517_10000329_pt1 | contig 82204 bp, 120 predicted proteins | sample 23_EM_MG_FD_194515 | JGI IMG/M metagenome (GOLD analysis project Ga0307517, IMG submission 194515) | Populus trichocarpa ectomycorrhiza microbial communities from riparian zone in the Pacific Northwest, United States - 23_EM | ecosystem: Host-associated > Plants > Roots > Unclassified | place...
CTCAGGTACGTTATTCTCGGATTTGGTTTTTTTGGTCATAAACTCGAAACGTAATAATAGATTGCTGGGAGTGTTGTGGCCTTTGTTGTTAGATATGGCCTTGCATCACTCATGTATGATGGTGATAGACGTTGAAAAAATGCAAGTGTTTATCAAATGCCATTTTCAAAGAGGAGACCCGGAACTCAAGTGTCGGAAATCACATGCTCCACATTTTCAATCGAAACATCCTGCGATCAATCCTGCTTTGCAACTACCATGTCCAGTGAGAAAGCACGATTTTCTGAAGAAGCCGCGGAAGTTGAGCGATGGTGGAAAGTAAGTTGTCGTCCGATGCCGTCTGCTGTTTGTATTCTAATTATATATTTTTTAGAGCCCTCGATTTGCTCGAGTCGTGCGTCCTTACAGTGCACTTGGTGTTGTATCAAAGCGTGGTACCATTAAGGTTGAGTATCCCTCCAATGTGCAGAGCAAAAAGTTGTGGGGGATCTTTAGCGAGCATGCTAGGCGTGGAACTCCTTCGCATACATACGGAGCGTAAGTGAAATCCTTAGGGGTTTACATATAATGAAGATCTCTTTATATAGGCTGGATCCTGTTCAAGTAACGCAGATGGCGAAATACCTTGAAACGGTTTATGTTTCGGGGTGGCAATCTTCCAGTACTGCATCCACTACCAATGAACCGGGGCCAGATCTTGCAGGTAAATTCCCCAATTCCTTTGAATTTTGAGAGAGAGTTTTGAACCATTCAATAGATTATCCTTCGAATACTGTACCAAACAAGGTTGAGCATTTATTCATGGCTCAGCTTTTCCATGATAGAAAACAGCAAGAGGCTCGTTCGCGTATGACCGAAAAGGAGCTTGCCGAGACGGTGTATGTGGATTATCTTCGTCCTATCATTGCAGATGCAGATACTGGCCATGGTGGATTGACTGCAGTCATGAAGCTCACCAAGATGTTTGTGGAGAGGGGAGCTGCCGGTATACATATTGAGGACCAGGCTCCAGGAACGAAAAAATGCGGACATATGGCTGGCAAGGTGTTGGTTCCTATTCAGGAGCATATCAACCGGCTGATCGCCATTCGTCTTCAATACGATATCATGGGGGTTGAAAATCTGGTCATTGCCAGGACTGATTCCGAAGCGGCAACGCTCATCACTTCGAATATTGATTTACGGGACCACTGCTTCATCCTTGGATCAACCAATCCAACTTTGCGACCACTTGTTATCATGATGACGGAGGCTGAGGCTGCGGGTAAGAATGGGGATCAACTTCAGACTCTTGAAGATGAGTGGATTGCTGCGGCTAATCTTCAGCTTTACTCTACTTGTTTGGCGAATGGCCTTTCCAAGCAAGGTGCTAGCTCGAGCGATATTGGAGAATTTCTGAAGCGCACCTATGGAGCTTCGTATCTCGATGCCGTGGAGATCGCTAAGAGGGACTTCGGTTTGAGAGTTGTGCCCTTCTGGGATTGGGACGGACCGAGGACTCGAGAGGGGTATTATAGGTACCAGGGTGGCACGCTCGCTGGTATACATCGTGCTATCTCGTTCGCGCCGTTTGCAGATTTGTTGTGGATGGAGACTAAGAAGCCGATTCTTTCCCAGGCGAAGGAATTCGCCAGAGGTGTCCATGCCGTTCACCCCGGTCATTGGCTTGCGTATAATTTAAGTCCTTCTTTCAATTGGGAAGCCGCGGGGTTGAATGAGAAAAATATGCAAGATTATATCTGGGAATTGGGCAAGCTTGGCTTTGTCTGGCAATTTATCACGGTGGGTATTTCTTTTTTCTGTTGGCTTGCTCGATTGATCTTTTATGAGTAGCTTGGTGGTTTGCATTCCAATGCGTACATTTCGGATGTTTTTGCGAAGAATTTTGCAAAGACTGGAATGAAGGCGTATGTTGAGCTTGTGCAACGAAGGGAGAGGGAGATAGGATGTGATGTACTCACACACCAAAGTGTGCGTGTTGCTTGTGTCCTTTTTCTAAATGTCGCTAATTAGTCGAGTAGTGGAGTGGTGCGGATTATGCAGATAATTTGATCAAGACGGTCACTGGTGGAATGTCGTCGACTGCAGCTATGGGTAAGGGAGTGACTGAGACTCAATTCAGTAAGCTGTGAGGGTAGATGTAATAAAGTAGCATAAAGCAATGTGAATAGTGAGTGGGAACGCCGAGGCGGGAACAACCGAACCTTTCTATATTTACAGTCATCAACTGCGATACTTTTGCCATGGATGCAAATGAGAGAATTCAGGCTGCATCGCAATTTCTACTGCAGTCACCTCCTGGGGAAATAAATGATGTGTTGAACGGTACAATATGCATTTCATTTTTTTTTCAAGAACTGATTTTCTCAGAGGGTTAAGATGTTCGAAACATTATCGCGGACGATGATCTCCTCCAAGATGGCATTTATCCTGCTGTGAGAGATTATAACCTGCAACAATTCACCGTCGTGGATGTTCCTGACACCAATCATCAAGTAGGTCGGTTTAGATAATGAGATTGTGAACGTTGATGCCAATTGTGCAGTCCATTATCAGTGAGGCGGGATGCATTGCGGCTGAGGGTGAGGGCGAAGAACGATTCTTGGATCCTAGGTCGAGAATATCTTTTGTGTTTGATCACCTCGGCTTGGTATGTTGGACAGTTTTCGTGTTGTTTTCTGTTGAGAATGTCCGTTATGTTTAGGAGGCGTCTGATCCTCAAGAAGTTGAACCACTCACGGAATTCGAGCCATTTCGGTGATTATTGCAACGCTTTCAGAATCTTTTGTCCTTCGCTTATTTAGCTTCTAGTATGGCTCTCGAGTCTGCCGTGTTGAACTACTTGAATGCTCATTTCACTGACGGCGTTTCGGCCGTTTTCTCTCCAACGAAGGGAGTAGATCACTTTACCATTCAAGTCGTTGCGAACAAATATAATCCGAATAATTTTTGGTAAGATCTTTCTTTTTGTCGTGCGGAATGTTAAACATGGATGGGAAGGTCTGGACGATGGCGTTCAGAATACATAGTCAACTTGAACACAAAGCAAGTCTCTGGGAAAATACTTGTAAATGTTCACTATTATGAACAAGGAAACGTACGTCCTGGTTGTTCAGATCTCAAATTAATCTGAGGATACCTTCGGTATAGGTTCAGCTCGCATCTCAGCATACAGTCTCTTTCGAGCTTCCACAAGCTATTGCCTCTGCTGCTGCACCTGTTGCTTCATCAAAAATTCTTGCATTGATTGAGGATGAAGAAGGCAAATATCAGATCTCGTTGGGGGAAACGTATCAAGAAATGAAAGAGAAGACATTCAAGGGCTTACGGCGTGCCTTACCGCTAACAAGACAAAAACTGGACTGGGATAAGGTGCGGCTACTCCACATTAGACAATGCCATGTGCAAGTTATTTATGAAGGATGCAGGTGATGGGGTATAAACTTGGTGCTGAGTTGGCTGGATCGAAGAGCACGCACCCAACGGGCTCATACTAATAGCAGGAGAAGTCACTAAAAGGGTCAAATAGCTATGGCGGGTTTGGGCTCGCGTATTGACTCTGACTAGAAATGTGCATTAGTCGAGTCCGTGCACCGAAATCAATTATTTTACTTACATAAGCATTCCAAACTCTGTCCTCTGCTCTCATCAGTTTGGACGGGTATGAGTTTTCCTCCACCACCGCCTGGCTTCAGGCCGCCTCCACCACCGGGAATGGCACATCCACAGAAAAATTCTCCTGGGACACGACTTCCACCCCAGAGTTCGTCCTGTTTATCAAATTCGGTGGTCATTTCAGCTTACTTGGCCTCTTTATAGTGCTGGCGCAGAAGTCTCAGAACTGGGTGCAAATGCAAAGGAAGAGATTTGGAGAGAAAAGGAAAGGAGGATATGTTGATATGGGAAAGCAGGTCGGTTCATTTAGGTTGGCTATATCTTTTCTGTGGCTTACCAGAAATGCAGGATCTCCCACCTGAGCATGTTCGCAAAATCATCAAGGACCACGGGGATATGAGCAACCGAAAGTTCAGGAATGACAAGCGTGTTCATCTTGGTGCACTCAAGTACGTTCCCCATGCTGTGATGAAGCTCCTCGAAAACCTACCGTTTCCTTGGGAGCAAGTCCGCGAAGTGCCAGTCCTGTACCATATTACTGGTGCTATCACGTTCGTCAATGAGATTCCGCGCGTCATAGAACCGGTGTATCATGCTCAATGGAGTACAATGTGGCTGGCAATGCGAAGGGAGAAGAGAGATCGTCGGCATTTCAAGCGCATGAGGTTCCCCCCCTTTGATGACGAGGAACCCCCTTTGGACTACGGAGATAATGTTCTTGATGTTGAACCTCTCGAAGCTATTCAACTTGAACTGGACGAAGAGGAAGACACGGCCATCATTGATTGGTTTTATGACCCTAAGCCCCTTGTTGATACGCCGGCCGTCAATGGACCTTCGTATAAGTACTGGTCATTGTCGCTGCCAGTGATGGCCACGTTATATCGTCTGGGTCGCACCTTGTTATCCGATCAGCCGGACGGTAATTCGACTTATCTCTTCGACAAGAATGCGTTCTTCACAGCAAAAGCCTTGAACATGGCCATACCGGGTGGCCCGAAATTTGAGCCTCTGTACCGCGACGTGGAGACTTTCGACGAGGATTGGAACGAGTTTAACGACATCAATAAAGTGATTATTCGTCAACAAATTCGAACTGAATACAAAGTGGCCTTCCCTCATCTGTACAACTCCATGCCACGTTCGGTTCGGATATCTTCTTACCATTTCCCAAAAAATGTGTATATTCGAACGGATGATCCCGATCTACCTGCTTTTTATTTCGATCCCCTCATTAATCCCATTTCCCTTCGTGGGCTTGTTCCAAAGAACATGCCGCTGGTTCCGCACGAAGACACAATTTTTGGACCGAATGGGTCCGACGACGACGATTTTGTTCTGCCAGACTACGTCGAGCCATTCCTCTTTGGCAAAGAACTCGAGAATGATCTGACAGCGGAAGGAATCGCATTGTGGTGGGCTCCTGAGCCTTACTGCAGACGTTCCGGCAGAATGAGAAGGGCACAAGATTTACCATTGGTAAAAAACTGGTATCTCGAACACTGTCCCCCCGGCCAACCAGTCAAAGTTCGAGTATCCTATCAAAAGCTCCTGAAGTGTTATGTATTGAACGAACTGCACACACGACCAGAAAAGGCCATGTCGAAGAAGAACCTTTTCCGACAACTGAAGGCCACAAAATTCTTCCAGACGACGAAGCTCGACTGGGTCGAAGCAGGCCTTCAAGTCTGCAGGCAGGGTTATAACATGCTTAACCTTCTCATCCATCGCAAGGTGAGTAACACTTTATTCCTCGCTAGATAAGAAGGTCTTATGAGTTTACACAGAACTTGAATTATCTTCATCTCGACTATAACATGAACCTAAAGCCCGTTAAGTAAGTTGATTTTAGAAGAACGGCTTTAATATTTTCTTATTAAGTTTTCAGGACGCTGACCACCAAAGAACGGAAAAAATCTCGTTTCGGAAATGCGTTCCATCTTTGCCGCGAGATTCTTCGGCTAACGAAGCTAGTGGTGGATGCCAATGTTCAATACCGCCTCGGGAATGTTGATGCCTTCCAGCTTGCTGATGCCCTGCAGTATATCTTTTCTCATATTGGTGCTCTCACAGGAATGTATCGTTATAAGTACAAGGTTCGAATTTCTGGCTTTCTGCCCTCGCTTACACTCATTAGTGTTGCATAGCTCATGAGGCAGGTTCGCATGACGAAGGATCTGAAGCATCTAATTTATTATCGCTTCAACACTGGCCCTGTTGGAAAGGGTCCCGGATGTGGGTTTTGGGCTCCAGGCTGGCGTGTTTGGTTGTTCTTCATGCGTGGCATTGTTCCCCTTCTGGAAAGATGGTTGGTCCAGTCCTCTTGTATGTCACTCGTTGCAACTGAGATATTTACAGGTTGGGAAACCTTCTTGCTCGTCAGTTTGAGGGGAGAAACAGCAAGGGTATTGCAAAAACAGTTACAAAACAGCGTGTGGAATCGCATTACGATCTTGAGCTCCGTGCAGCTGTAATGCATGACATCCTTGACATGATGCCCGAATCTATCAAGCAAAATAAGGCGAAGACCATACTGCAGCATTTGTCCGAGGCTTGGCGTTGCTGGAAGGCAAATAGTGGGTGTTTACATATTTTTTCAAGGCGGAGCCTGAGTCTTCTATAGTACCCTGGAAGGTACCGGGAATGCCCACCGCCATCGAGAACATAATCCTACGATACATCAAAAGTAAAGCTGATTGGTGGTGTTCGTAAGTCAGGCCAACGGTAAAATGGGTTCGACATTGACATTTTTTTCCCTCTAAGCGTTGCTCACTACAATCGAGAGCGTATTCGTCGTGGAGCCACCGTTGATAAGGCTGTTGTTAAAAAGAATCTTGGGCGTTTAACTCGTGGGTGTCACCTCTTTTTTTGGGACAGTGTTAATAAATTGTGCAGGCCTTTACCTGAAGGCAGAACAAGAGCGGCAACACGCTTACCTGAAGGATGGTCCATACATCAGTGCTGAAGAAGCAGTGGCTATCTACACGGCAACCGTCCACTGGCTGGAGAGCAGGAAGTTTTCTCCTATTCCTTTTCCGTATGTTACAATCTTTCCGTTTCGACCAATCATTAACACACTGATAGACCCTTGTCTTACAAACATGATACGAAATTGCTGGTATTGGCATTGGAGAAGTTGAAGGAAGCATATTCTGTAAAGGGTCGTCTCAACCAGTCTCAACGAGAAGAACTTGCTCTCATTGAGCAAGCGTATGACAACCCACACGAATGTAAGTGCACATATTTTGTTTTGTGAATTATTCCAACACCCAGATAGGTCTTTCCCGCATTAAACGGTTGTTATTGACACAGCGAGCCTTCAAAGAGTCTGGCATTGAATTTTTCGACACCTATGATAAACTGATCCCATGTTACGATATCGAGCCGGTCGAGAAGATTACTGACGCAGTAAGTCTCCTGAATTGCTGTTCCATCATTTATGCTTATGATTGTTCATAGTACCTCGACCAATTCCTCTTCTTCGAGTGAGTCTTAGAATGGTGACAATGTCGTATCTATCGACTCAATATTTTTTAGAGCCGACAAGCGAGGCCTATTTCCAGCTTGGATAAAGCCAGCTGTTTGTTTTGATTACTCTTTTGAGGTGCATTTTTATTAAACTACTGAACAGGATACCGAACCACCTCCGCTACTTGTATATAAGGTCAGTGTTATGATTCGTGTACATTGGGATGATTTTTATGGTTTTTTTAGTGGTGCCAAGGTATCAACAACTTGACCGATATCTGGGATATGAGTGAAGGTGAATGTGTCGTAATGATGGAGACCGTCCTTTCCAAAGTTTATGAAAAAATTGACCTCACACTCCTAAATCGCTTGCTTCGACTTATTCTTGACCACAATCTTGCGGATTACATTACTGCCAAGAACAACACCACCTTGACTTACAAAGACATGGCACATGTTAATGCCTTTGGTCTTATCCGTGGTCTTCAATTCTCTGCTTTCGTGTTTCAATATTATGGCCTCGTCCTTGACTTGCTTATTCTTGGCCTTCAACGAGCGAGCGAGATGGCTGGGCCTCCCCAAATGCCAAACAACTTCTTGCAATACCGGGATTCGGCTTCAGAAATTCGTCACCCGATCCGATTGTACTCGCGTTATGTCGATCGTTTGCATGTCCTATTTAGATTCACTGCTGACGAGGCACGGGATCTCATCCAGCGCTACCTGTCTGCAAATCCTGATCCTACTAATAACAACGTCATCGGATACAATAACAAACGTTGCTGGCCTCGGGACTGCCGAATGAGGTTGATCAAGCATGATGTCAATCTGGGAAGGGCCGTGTTCTGGAACATCAAACAACGACTACCTCGGTCTCTAACCACAATCGAATGGGAAGACACTTTCGTCAGTGTCTATTCCAAAGATAATCCTCAGCTGCTTTTCTCCATGTGCGGCTTTGAGGTTCGGATTCTACCCAAAATCCGGACTATGTCTGGAGAACAATTTTCACTGAAGGACGCGGTTTGGAATCTGACCAACGAGCAGACTAAGGAACGTACCGCTCAGGCATTTTTACGCGTTTCTGATGAAGGTTTGTCCTCCTCCGTTTCATTGCGACATTGATTAAGCAATTACAAGGTGTCCAACAATTCAACAATCGTATTCGGCAAGTGTTGATGAGCTCAGGCTCTACTACATTTTCGAAGATCGTTAACAAGTGGAACACTGCTCTTATCGGTTTGATGACCTATTACCGTGAAGCTGTCATCCACACCAATGAACTCTTGGATGCCCTGGTCAAGGCAGAAAACAAAATTCAGACACGTGTCAAGATTGGCTTGAATAGTAAGATGCCGTCCCGTTTTCCTCCTGTTGTTTTCTACACACCTAAGGTAACTGATTTTGGATTTGTTGTGTGGATACACTTCCTCACAATGCTGATAGGAATTGGGTGGTTTGGGCATGTTGTCTATGGGTCATGTCCTCATTCCTCAAAGTGACCTTCGCTGGTCAAAGCAGACTGACGTCGCTGGTTAGTGATACCCTGCCCTACTCAATTTCATTTGGTACTTATTGTTGTTTTTAGTGACACATTTCCGTGCTGGTATGTCACATGAAGAAGACCAACTGATTCCGAATCTATATCGCTATCTTCAACCTTGGGAGGCCGAGTTTCTTGACTCGGCCCGTGTCTGGTCCGAATATTCCTTGAAGAGGAAGGAGGCCAACGCTCAGAATCGTCGTCTTACCCTTGAAGATCTTGAAGATAGTTGGGATAGGGGAATACCTCGCATCAACACGTTATTCCAAAAGGACCGCCATACGTAAAGACTACTTTCATTCCACGTTTATGACCTAATCTTCTTGTTTCTAGACTTGCATATGATCGCGGTTGGCGTGTTCGCACAGATTGGAAGCAATATCAGCTTCTGAAACAGTGAATTTCTTACTTCGTCTCTTTCTTCATGTTTCTCATCCATTCATTTTTACTAGCAATCCTTTCTGGTGGACTTCACAACGACATGATGGCAAATTATGGCAGCTGAACAATTACCGCGTTGATGTTATTGCCGCACTTGGTGGTGTCGAGGGTATCCTTGAGCACACCCTATTCAAAGGGACTTACTTTCCAACTTGGGAAGGGTTGTTCTGGGAGAAAGCTTCTGGTTTTGAAGAGTCAATGCGTTACAAAAAGTTGACAAATGCCCAACGGTCCGGTCTGAACCAGATTCCAAATCGTCGATTCACTCTTTGGTGGAGTCCTACCATCAATCGCGCAAACGTTTACGTCGGTTTCCAGGTCCAGCTCGATCTCACGGGAATTTTCATGTTAGTTCAATTCCAAAAACAGAATATTCCTCTTCTAATTTTGTTATGTAGGCATGGCAAAATCCCCACTTTGAAGATCAGTTTGATTCAGATATTCAGAGCGCATTTATGGCAGAAGAGTGAGTGAGCTACCTTCAATTTTTGATTGTTCTGACATTTCCCAGTCCATGAGAGTGTTGTTATGGATCTTGTGAGCTTTTTGCGGTTTTCTTTGACAATCCCCTTAACATTTTGTAGTGCCAAGTGTTTGATCAAGAACTGGAGCCCTTGCAAATCGAGACTGTACAAAAAGAGACCATTCACCCCCGAAAAAGTTACAAAATGAACGCTTCTTGTGCAGACATTCTTCTTTTCTCTGCCTATAAGGTATGTAACGGACCAATGCCTTGATGATATACTTATTCGTGTTCATCAGTGGAACATTGCACGACCATCCCTTGTTACAGATGTAAGTACATCTCCTCTTAAGCTGGCAATATTCTTGAATCTGTTATGCAGGTCAAGGATGCTTTAGATGGGACGACGAGCAATAAGTTCTGGATTGATGTTCAATTGCGATGGGGTGACTTCGACACGCACGACATCGAAAGATACACTCGCGCGAAGTTTTTGGATTATGTAAGTCCATCTTCTTTGGGCAAGCTCAGACTAACCACACTTTAGGTTTCCGATTCGATGAGCATTTACCCTTCCCCGACTGGCGTTATGATTGGCATGGATCTAGCCTACAACCTATGGTCTGCATATGGTAATTGGTTCCCTGGTCTGAAGCCCTTAATCCAGCAAGCTATGGCGAAGGTCATGAAGGCTAATCCCGCTTGTCACGTTCTTCGAGAACGTATTCGAAAGGGTTTGCAGCTTTACTCGTCGGAGCCAACCGAACCCTACCTCAACAGCCAGGTCAGTCAAACCGACTCCTACTCACTGCGTGGCTGACAGATATGCTATTCAGAATTACTCTGAGCTATTCTCAAATCAAATAATCTGTATGTTTTCTATCTATTACTTTCTATGTAGGCTCATTTCTTCCAACAGGGTTTGTTGATGATACCAACGTCTACAGAGTCACCATGTTAGTCTCAATATGCTCTTCGGTCACTTTTGTGCTGATGTAGCAATAGACACAAAACTTTTGAAGGCAATCTTACCACTAAACCAATCAGTATGTTGTTGACGAGATATTTGTCTCAATGACTCAATCTTCCCTGCCTAGATGGTGCCATTTTCATCTTCAACCCTCGATCGGGACAACTATTCCTGAAGGTTATTCACACAAGTGTTTGGGCTGGCCAGAAGCGACTCGGGCAGCTTGCGAAGTGGAAGACTGCGGAAGAAGTTGCGGCACTGGTTCGATCCCTTCCAGTTGAAGAACAGCCTAAGCAGGTCATCGTGACACGGAAGGGCATGTTAGGTATGTGACCCTCTGCGAAATGCCGGCACGTTGTTAATTGATGATGTATAGACCCCCTCGAGGTCCATTTGCTTGATTTCCCCAACATTGTTATCAAAGGAAGCGAACTACAATTGCCTTTCCAAGCCTGTATGAAAATGGAAAAATTCGGCGATTTGATTTTGGTATGTTGTATGCTTTTGATGAACGAACTTGTCTGATTGCCGTCAAGAGGGCAACACAACCGCAAATGGTTTTGTTCAGTCTCTATGGTCAGTGACAAAGCAATATGTTCACAAAAAATTTCTGACCAAGTACTAAAGACGATTGGCTGTCGTCGATATCAAGCTACACAGCTTTCTCTCGGTTAATCTTGCTGCTGCGGGGTTTACATGTCAATAACGAGAAAGCTAAGATAATTCTTCGACCTGACAAATCCACAATAACCGCAGCTAACTCTGTGTGGCCAAAACTTACCGACGAAGAATGGATAAAGGTTGAAGTTGCCATGAAAGACCTTATTCTGGCTGTTAGTGTCTTCCCTGCTGCGCCTGCTTGTTTGATTAACCCGCTTCCAGGACTTCGGAAAGCGCAACAGCGTCAATATTGCCTCTCTAACCGTTAGTGAGATACGGGATATCATACTTGGCCAAGAGATTGCTGCACCCTCGGTCCAAAGACAGCAGATGGCAGAGTTGGAGAAAAGTACTGAAGCTCAGAGCCAAATCACCGCCGTTCAGACCCAAACGACGAACGTCCATGGAGACACTATACAGACGATCACCAGTAAGTCACCTTCAGGGTTTTCTAAGCCACAATGTATTGATCGGGTGTTACAACAGCAACAAATTATGAGCAACAAGTCTTTAGTAGTAAATCTGACTGGCGTGTCCGTGCAATATCTGCTACGCACCTCCCACTTCGTCTGCAACACATTTTTGTGTCAAACGACGACGTGAAAGATGATGCCGCGTCCTATACCTACGTCTTGCCGAAGAACCTTCTTCGAGCATTCGTCACCGCAGCGGATCTGCGAACTCAGGTTGCCGCCTATCTCTACGGCGTTTCTCCCCCAGATAACAAACAGGTGAAAGAAATAAAGGTGTGTGTGTATGCTTGTTTTGATGAATTATGGTGTAACACTTTAATAGGCCATCGTTTGGGTCCCACAGAGAGGCAGCAACAATGGAGTGGAGCTCCCTCTTCAACTTCCGAAGGACGACTTTCTCTTGAAGGACCTCGAGCCTCTTGGCTGGATAAAGACTCAATCTCTTGAGCTTCCCCACCTGTCAGCCGCCGATATAACTGCACAGGCCAAACTGATGGCAGACCACCCGGAATGGGGATCTTCGTCTATTTGCCTGACAGTGGCTTTCACTCCAGGATCTGTGTCTCTTTCCGCCCATTGCCTGACTGTTCCGGGCTTCGAATGGGGAAGGAAAAACCAGGACACGTCCCTCAATCCGCCAGTAGGTTGCATGTCAATTTTCATTTGAGTTCTTCTGAATTTATTCCAGGGCTTCAATCCAAATATGTCAGAGCGTGTTCAGCTTTTGCTGTCTGATCGTATTCTTGGCATGACTCTTATGCCTGAGGGAAGAGTCTGGAATTATGGCATTGGTCTAACACAACTTTGGTTGCCTACCATTGCTTATTCGATGATTCTTGATACTCCTCTATTATTCTGGGCCGAAGAACATAGGCCTGCAGCTTTCTTGACGGTGGGTCCTCACTTTGGATAAATTATAATTTGCTGACAGTCATTCATCCAGTTTGCCAACCTTGAGCGTGGGGATGACAGTGCCGATGTCGAGAATAGTTTTGCATAATTACGTATATCACTGTATAGGAAAGACGTCCTGTGTTAATTTACAATGGAGAATTTGGTCAATACTAGCAATACACAAAAACGGGACGACTCGTTGACATCTAAATTAACCCTAAAGAAATTATGGAACTTGGTCGAGACGTCGACACATCGTGTTCAGAGTCCAGAAATGATGTTTGTTGGGTCTCTGTACCCGATGAATCGTCAGATAACATCCACCCATCTGAGGCCACTTCGGGAAGGAGATGAGAATTTTGCCTCCTTGGTGAAAGTGGCGGAGATGCCAGTAAATGTGTTTTTTGGTCAATTGTGCAGAGTTGTTCGTCGGATGTGTTGTTCGCAAATAGGTAATCCGACTCCAAAGTCTGCTTTAGTCCACGACGTGGCGGGGGAGAAAGAGATGTAAGTGCGACTGTTTCTGAATCATGCGACGATATTTGAGGAATAAATGGTGCCGTAGGCGTAATTGGAGTGTACAACTGGAGGAAACTATCGTCCTGGATGGGCATGATCTTTTCGGCAATTGGCGTCGAAGGTGGCGAAAAAGTTGGTTGAATTGCTGAGTCAATGGATGAGCGGTCCGTTGACAGTCGTGACCTTCCGATGGCTGGAACAGCGCTAACCGAACTCGTGCTGAGCATGCGAAGTCGTTGCTTAAGAGAAGCCACCCTGTTTGAGCCAGGAATTTGGGCGACAGGTGGGACCGGAAGAGGCAAAATAGGTTGGGGTAGAGAATCCTGTGGAGGTAAATTGGCGTCTTGGCGTGCAGTGGGGGGTAGTGGCGATCCTGGTATACTCTCTAATGTAGTAGGATATCTACTTTCGCTTGACGACCGATGATGGGATATTTGATAATCCGGGTCATCAGGTCGAGGGGGCAAGTTGGTACTCGGGGGAGGTTTCGGGGCTACCATTGATAGCCTAGAAGAGCGATGCACTGAAGATGCACGAAACGGAGTTTTTGGGGTACTAGATATTGTCTCGAGGGGTTTTAATACGTCGTGATTCAGTTCATCTTGGTCAACATCGATTGGAGCAGGAGGAAGAGCTGAGGTGGGGGCGGGTCGGGGCGGAGGTACAGAACTTCTCACTCGCATACCCTGGCTGGAATATTTGCCTGAAGAAGTGGTGCTGCGGGAGGATTCCCCGGAAGTTCTCTTGGAGAAGGATGGCGATGTGTTTGCGTTTGCTTGATGCGGGACTGGGGGAGGTGGGTCAATTGGAGGGGACATTGGAGATGGTAAAAGACTTTGTTTGGACCATCTTCGAGTGGAACTTCGTTTCGTACTAGTACTCGACCTCTCCGTGCTGATACGATGATCTCCTGAGGCAAAGGTGGACACCGACTGCAACGAGGAAGCCCGTGGTCGATATTCGGGGGTACCGAAATCGACCTGGAGGGGACTGGATAGATCCAACTCCGACTTGTCCATGGACATGTTCTGCACTTGTAAGCTATTTGGTCTGCCCGAATAACTAACGGCATGACTGTCCACGTTGGTATTAAGAGTAGATAAACCACTTGCAGTCCATCGTTTTCGGGGAGGAGGTTGCAGCGGGAGAATAATGTCAGCCTTGTGAGCAGCGGCTTCCACGTTCGTAGGTGTTGACCTTGTCCAAGAAGGGTGAGGAGCTGTGCGGATTCTCCGATCAAGATAGCCGATTGGTTCGATACCTGTTTGGACAGCGGAAACGCCTTGAACGGTGACTGCAGACGGTGAGTCGGGTGTGCTAGACCGTAACATGTTGGGCGGGCCGTTACCTAGTGTCGGAAATGACTCCCTTTCCTGGTCCCGCTCTGTATCGATTGATGCTGGCCGGGACCCTGATCTAGGCCGACCAATAAAAAGGCCTTTTAATGCCGAGAGACTTGTTGGCGAGGCTGGCGGCTTCACGGCAGTTTTTAAAGAATGCACAGATCGAGATGAGAATGACTTCTCAGTGACTGAAATGGATGTAGCCGGCCTCGTGACGGAAGTCATGATTCCTTGAGTTCGGATACTTAACATGACATCCATGTCTCCATGTGGTTCATGGACTCCTAAAGGATAAGCCGGAATTAAACCTGCACGAACAGTGCTTTTTACGAGGATCAATCTCGGATAATCTAACTCAACCGAAAGCGACGACATACCGCTGGCCCAAAACCGCATTTTTGATGTTTGTAATCCACCTCTGGGCATCCGCTGTGTCTTGGATGTGAAGTAACCACATTGAATACCCCCCTTCATTGATCATATACTCTTTCTTCATTGCTCCGACGTCTGTGCCGCCAACCTTAATGACAGATCGCCTGCCTCCAACTTCATCTTCAGGTAAGAACACCACACTGTCTTCGTTAATTTCTAGCCTTTCCAACTCCTTTTCCTCTGATCCACCGGACTTAAAAACATGAAGATAGGATACTGCCGGGCTTTGTCCTCGTGCCACAAAGGTCGCAGGCGACGACATCATAAGATATCGATATTTCCAATTCTTGGACAATGCAAATATCCGCAGCGAGGAATGTGGATAATACTTGGGGTATAGACCCTCACATTGTCGGAAGGACGAAAGAGAGGACACCGTCGATGGATAAGGTGGAATAGGGGCGAAGCTAGTAGTGGTTGCAGCACCTAATGCTGACCCAGAACGCACTCGAGCAGTGGAAGTAGGCCGCGGGTATGCAACCGAGAGAGATGAATTTGAACCTCGGAAAAGCCGACCACGAACGTTCGAAGACGGGATTAATTCAGACTGGTGGACAATGTCTGTAGAATCCAAAGGGGTTCGGTCCTCGTGATCCTCGTTCTCATCGTTAATACTGCATGAAGTCTGAGAGTCCGCATAAGGCTGCAGGCCGATGGCTTGTGCTGCCATATCTCGTAAACGATTTCTTTCTTCTAGCTCTGCATCAGCACGAGCGGCACTGATGTCAATGACACCAGGAAGGATGATCGGTTTAGGGTGTTGTCGGCGAGAAGATTTACGGCGTCCCAGCTTCAGGCCGAGTACGTCGGACGCAGACAGAAGAATACTATTTCGACGACCTTTTAGGTGGTCACCCAGGGTAGCCAGTCTGGAGGGTTGACCATACCGCGACCCTAAGGAGACAGGTTTCAAAATTCAGGCCTCAGGGTATATAATCTGGAAGATGGATTACCAGTCTCATCCGCATTGGAATTTGAGCGGACTCTATTGACAAGCGTTTGCTTCGAGGACTCCTTGACCTTGACAGCTTGTTTCGTGAGGTTGTTGCCGTAAGAATCAGGGGGACTCCTCATGCTGTGTGAAGGGGTGCCGCTAATTGTGGATGAACGATTTCTGGGAGGCGCATAATTCTACGGGTAAGAAAAGTCAGAAAAAGCCATATATTTGCAGGAACCGTGAGCGGGACAATCCCGTCTGAAATGTCCCTTGCGAACGGAGAAGCTCACAGGAGATGTTATCGTACCATGGTCTGCCGAGAAAGCCTTGGAGAAGAACACCCCGTTCATGCTCTACCATACGTTCGTCGTAGAGCCAAGCAGTCCTTCAGGTACGGAAGAAATAAGGGGTAGTTTAGGCATTGACCGGCTTGACCGTGACGGGTTCGATTACATAAGTACAAATTCACTACTAGTCGGCCCCTACACATTACTACTAGTCACTGTCCCCAAGCATGAGATTTACATCCAACCTCCCAAAAAATGACTTACAGCTCATTCCTGGCAATCGTGCGGGATGGGGTACGTCAAACATCGGTCGGAAGTCTGAACCACTATCCTTTCGACGTTGAGGGGGAAGCACTCCGATTAATCGACGGAGTTCCTCGTTCTCTTTCTCCAATCGAGCAAGTTCAATATCTCTTTCAAGGGCATACTCTGTTGCTGCCGGAGTCACCCAATCCTGCTCATCACCTGCACATCCCTCTGCGTCTTCACCGTTTTGCAACAACAGAACCTGACGCAACAATGAGGATAATCGAGATAGCGAGCTCGACACAGTTGACATCTGAACAAGCTCATTCGTTGTGTTCTCCTCCTCTCGAGCCAGCAGTTTTGCTTCGTATTCGCGAATCAGAGACAGCTCTCGTTCTTGAACATCTTGCTAGACCATCATGATGCGTTTCTATCATTGACGACAGGATAGAGACTCACAGCACGATTCCGAAACGCACCTGCCCGCGAGGGGAAAAAAATAAGACGTGGTAATTATATGTGAATCACGACACACTCATCAGGGTCTCCAGCGTTTGTTCGTACTCTTTGATGAGGGCATTTAATTGTTTGTTGTCGTGCTGCAGAGTTTGATTTTCATGAGTTATGGCAGCATTCATATTCTCTAGTTCGAGTTCATAATCCTCTAACCCAGAATATATCAGTGTCCTCATAAAGTTAATGGAACAGTACCCTTTGCTTTGTCCATATTGAATCTGCAAAATTCTTAGATGGATCACTAAGGATATTGAATAGGCGAACCTTCGTAGGACAAAACCCGTCTGAGAATTGAGCGATTCATGCTACATAACTTGTCTCAGCTGGGATACTGTTTCCATTCACAAATTCAACACTTTGATATTTCCAGCCAGCCCATACAACGACACTGACATGCTGCGATTCTGATTTAGTTGCTCCGACAGCTCCGTGATGAGCGTCCATAGTTGCGTGAGGTCATGCTCGCCGCTGTCCAAGATTGCCATTTATGGTGTAGATAACGAAGGCTGGAGCCAGGAGTTGGCAAACTCGAAGGAATGGTAAGTCACATGTCACACGGCGCTTTTATTTTTTTACAAACTGTTACAACTTATACATCTGCTCCTGCACGGTATCGTGCCTAATCCCTGCAAAATATGTCGGACTACATCATGACCATTGGCTCAGACGTCGAGGATGTTGCTCCGACATCTAACTCAAAGGGACTTCAGCGGGAAGACGATACAAGACTTGATCCCGAATTCGTCTTCGACGTTAGCGGGGATCCATATGTTGATTTCTCAACAAATGCAATGAGCGTTGAAGACCTCGTGATGACAGGCACAAAGCCAGTACGGTTGTCTCTTTTAGAATCTAAATCACATATAACTGGTTTAATTTCATCAGCAACCGATATCAGTTGACGAAATCATTGCTCGAAGACGACTAAAGAGAAAGAGGGATGCTGAATCACAGTCAGAAAGTGATGAGAATGACCTCGAGGAAACGACCGAAACGAACGACAGCGTCTTCGAAGATGACATGGAAGATGTCGACTCTGGAGACGAACACCTAGCATTAATCAATGATGATGATGGCAGCTCAGAAGAAGAGGAAACTCGAGAACAGAAAGATCGTAAAGCGGCGTTTTTCGAGTCGGCAAGCAAGCCAGAGGTTCATGAATCTTTTTTGACCATGAACCTTTCGAGACCAGTCATTAAGGCTTTGACCACTTTAGGCTTCTCAAAACCTACCCCAATTCAAGCTGCCGCAGTACCAGTTGCACTTCTTGGAAAGGACGTCGTCGGAAATGCTGTCACAGGTTCTGGAAAAACCGCAGCCTTCATGATACCCATGCTCGAACGATTACTCTACCGCGAGAAGAGCAAGAAGGCTGCGGCTACGCGTTGTGTTGTTCTTGTTCCTACGAGGGAATTAGGTATTCAATGTTTTGACGTTGGGACTAAACTAGCCGTTCACACCGACATTCGATTGGCCCTCGTCGTTGGCGGTTTTTCTCTGAAATCTCAAGAGGCTTCTCTACGCTCCAGACCAGATATCGTTATCGCTACACCTGGTCGTCTCATTGATCATATCCGCAATTCTCCATCCTTCAACTTAGATGCTGTAGATATCTTGGTCCTCGACGAAGCCGATAGAATGCTAGAAGACGGTTTCGCGGACGAACTCTCTGAAATCATCAAGTCGTGTCCTACTTCCCGCCAGACAATGCTTTTCTCAGCAACGATGACTGATTCCGTCGACTCCCTGGTTAAGATGTCTCTGAACAAGCCCGTTAGATTGTTTGTGGATCCTAAAAGGAGCGTTGCTGGCGGACTCGTTCAGGAGTTTGTACGAGTGAGAGCGGGTAAGGAGAACGAGCGCTCTTCCCTCCTGGTTTCGTTGTGCAAGAGGACGTTCAAACACAAAGTTATCATCTTTTTACGAAGTAAAAAGCTTGCGCATCAAATGCGAATTGTATTTGGTTTGCTAGAAATGAAGTGCGAAGAACTTCATGGTGACTTAACACAAGAACAGGTGCTTCCTATGATTTGTGAGATGACCTGCTACTGAATACGTTTCTCAGCGTCTGAAGGCCCTACGTGCATTTCGTGAAGGTGACGTTGATTACCTGATGGCGACGGACCTAGCATCACGCGGCCTTGACATCAAGGGAGTTGAGACCATCATCAACTATGACATGCCTCCCCACTTGTCTCAATACCTTCATCGTGTTGGTCGAACAGCTCGCGCAGGACGAAAGGGTCGGTGAGCAAATTTCGTCTATCTGTCATGCTTGACCATTTATTTTTGTCCCCAAGGTCCGTGACGTTAGTTGGCGAAGCTGATAGAAAAATACTCAAAGCCGCAATTAAACACAGCTCGGGAGAGGATAAAATCCGCCATCGCATTATTCCGGCAGAGGTCGTTCAAACCTGGTTCGAGAAGGTTGAGAGCCTGAATTGTGAAATCGCGGACATCCTGACGGAGGAGAAAGAAGAAAGACAAGTCCGTCCCCCAGTTCGGTTTTGCGTTGGTTTTATGAACACTAAAATACATTAGATAAGAAGGGCAGAAATGGAATTGAAGAAAGGGGAGAATATGGTCAAGCATGAGGAAGAAATTTTCGCAAGGCCAGCTCGAACCTGGTTCCAGACAGCCCACGAGAAACAGAAATCAAAAGGTTCGCCGAAAAGACATTTCTTACATTCCCAATCTCATTCCAATCGTACTTTAAGATTTAGGAAAACAACAGCACGCGAATCTAAAGGAAATCAAGGAGCCAATTGATGGAGAAAAGGTGATTGTTCGTTGGTCTCAACTTTCATTTCAACTCAAGACCCTCCAGCCGAGGAGAGACAAGCTATCGGGATTGACGCGGAAACAGAAGAGACGGAAATTGGCATTGGAAGCTGACAAAGAACTTGGCGACACTAAATCCTTGAGCGCCGCAATTCGTTCCGCGAAGAAGTTAAATCAACCGCAGAAAATAGGAATGTTGGAAAAACGGGGTTCGTCGAGAAAGAAGAGTGGCTTGGGGAAGAAACGTCGCGGTATGTTTGAAACGGAGCTCGGCCGAAAGGCAAAGTCAAGAGAAGGAGTTCACTCTCTTAAGTCCACTGTTATCGGTTCACGGAAAAGGTGAATCGAGACCAAGAACGATTTGCCAAGATTAGGAGCTGTAAATCTGTGTTTACTATGTTACCGGCATTTCACAAACACATTCCCGTCGTAAACCCCATTGCTTCCTTCAAACAAAACCACAAGAAAAAAAATTAATCACACGTAAATAAGCAATGGAAGCAATCTGTGGGCCTCTTCAAATACCGACCAAGAAAAGATACAAATGGGCACTCACCGATCAGCATTGAACAAGAAGTTGTCTGCATCTGCTTCCGCTTCGAGAAACCTGGTTGGATAGAGGACTTTCAGAGATAAAAAAAAATCAACAAAAACCAAAGTTAAGACGCCTGGTTAGTTAGGCTGACCCAAGTGACCATTAACCTCTCCCAAATGCTTTTCCATTTCCTCTCTTTCCCAAGGTTCGAAAGGCTCCACTTCATGGTGCCTTGAACTTCGCAGGGGATGGGGCCGTTGTTCCTCATTCTGAAACTTTGAACCAAATGCCTGCCCAGTGCTGGGAAATTCGTCTCCATTCACCCTTGGCGCGACATCAACATCCTTTAGCTCTGGGCCCTGGTGAGCGATCTCGTCATCCGTTTCAGACGGTACCCTGTCCATCGGACCGGAATCACTCCCCTGAGACCAGATTAGTGAATTTATTGCAATACGTAATTTAGACCCACAGATTTGTTGAAGCGTTCATGGTGGACAACGTACTCCTTGTACTGCTTCCATGTCGTGACGTGATCGTCAGGAATGGCATGGAAAACTTTGCGATATATTTCCGTCTACGGTACGAAGATTCAGCTTGAAACGAATGTAGGGGGATGCTGCTCACGTTATGAGCCGCGGTGGCATTCCAAATCCCATTCCAAAATCTATCGCTAATAGGGTCATAGAAGTCGTCTGAGTCGATCCTTGGCATCTTCGTTGGTAGTGTTTGACCACCGGACTTAGTTTGAGTACCGCCGCCCTCAATCCGCTGTTTATCAAGTTCGGGTCCAGTTGCTGGTTGGCCCTGAGGTCTCTGTGAATCGGAGGCATGGTCAGGGCAAGCACCGTGACCAGCATCACCCCACTCGCGTCGTTTTTTGGGAAGAGGTGACTGGTTGATCGGTTCAGCGTCCACGTTTCCTCCAACACTCAAGGGTGGGTGTAGCGGCCCAGATTTCTGCATACGCCGAGCAATGCTAGATAACATGTTTTCCGCTTCAGTGTGTGAAACTAGGAGTGAAATCAGCAAATTTCGACAAAAAGTCCTCTCTCATCGACCTTGGTTAACACTGCACATGCCCTCTGCAGCAAGATTCCGCAAAGCTGTCTTCTGCTTGGAGTGGTTGTTGTGTGTTCCCTGGCCATATGTTTGTTCGTTGTCAGGATCCCAAGCCTCTTGTTCATAATACCGTTCGACAGGCAGCCGGGTCATCAAGTTCTCCTCATTTAAAGAGTCCACATCTATTCCGAGGTGTTCTCTCATGAGGCGGACTCGCAATGTGTGCGCAAAACGTCCAACTTTGAATGGTTGTCCCGCCATAGCACTAAAAAAGGTGTTCAGATCACTCATTTAATAGATTTCGTGTACCTTTCAATCATATCTGTATCGCGTATGACTGCAGCCAATTCTGAATCTCTGTCTCCTCGCTGAGATCTCTCGTTGATGTTGGCACTACCTATGATAGCCAGTCGGTCATCTACGATGCAAATTTTACTATGGATGTAGACCTGCAAAGGAATGAACATGAAGAGTGGGTGATTAATAAAGGAACAAGCCTGTTCAGTGGTCAAAACGTCGCCCCGCATCTTCCCCCAGTTGCGGAGTGAGAAAAAAGTGATGAAGTCATCGGCCTAGAGTATTGCACAATGAGTAGGATAGTAATTCACAGTCAAGATCAAAACGACTACATTAATGCCTTCCTTGCGCAGACGGGCAAATATTGAATCTGAACCTCGACCAATGGTCCTGTTCTGACATTCAAGAATTATCCGAATCTGTTAGGAGGTCAGGCGGGCCACCCCTGGAAAAATGACTTCGCTTACAGCGCTAGCATCGCTATGGTCAACGGGGTATGTGAATCCTGGGAGCAGGGGGATTAAAACACAGCATTTCCATTGACTACCTTCCCTGTGAGCTCGGATGATGCGATTGACGATTGAATCTGCGATTTTATTCTCAATCTTGACATCATTTACAACAGTCCTGGAATAAATGATAAACATTATTAACGGTGACAAAATTTCTTGACTTACGATGTGATAAAAAATTGGTTTTCGATGTAAACAAAATGCTCCGACTCTTCGATTGCTGTTCAACCAAGTAGTTGGAAATCAGCATTAAAAAAAGCAGTGAAGAACAATTATACCTTTTAGATATGCAATTTGTATCGAGTTTTCCACATGGGCTGAAGTGCCTAAGGACCAAGGACCGGCTGAGCGACATATCTGAAGTTCGCAGGTGCCAGTCAAACATAACTTGTCCAGCTCTCCTGGAAGGAACTCTGGCGGCGGCAGCAAGAAAGGCATTTTCTTGGAATGATTCTACAATGGATGTGGGTTTAATTGAGTCAAGATGATGCAGATTGGTACCTTTATTCTCAGTAAAAAATTCCATCTTTGATAGAGGGCCCATGAGGCAGCGTATGTAAATTGTCAACCAAGAACATACCTTTGAACAAAATGCCGAGCCAAATCGCGGGCAGGCTGACCAATCACTTGCATCCCGACATCGTGCCTAAGAGGTGACTTAGTATGGATTCATAGACTTGTCAAAACCCAAGGAGACATACCAAGGCATCCTCGGAATCTTCATTCGATCATACATATCTTCTTCCGGCTTATCTAAACCATAAAAGTCTGACATTCGTGGATTGCTATAATCTTTGCCAGGCCATATTTCTGGTCGCTCGGTGTCGGCTACATCATCCATTAGCACGTGTTGGGGTGTGTCCCATCTCAACGAGGGGGGCTATTGAGAACAAAACCATGATGAAAAAGGTGTGGGTTACCTTCCAAAGCATAGGTCAAGTCCACCCATAAAAGCAATCGTTTTATCAATAACACACAATTTCTCGTGCTGTGCCAGTATGCATTCACTTTAAGTTTAAAGACCTCTTGATCATGCAAGACTGCGCTCACATGAGCCCAATAAAATGTGCCAGTTTGGAAGTGTGATGGCGATCGCTGGACCATAATATTATCGTGTAAATTTATCAGCCGCTGCTTCGCGTAACTATTCATGAAAACAGGCCAATGAGAGTTAATGAGGGGTGTTAAAAACGAACTTACTTGCTATCTGTTGGGGTTGTCTTATTCGAGACTTCCAGACTTGCAGAAAAAAGTTCGGAGTATGATCACTCATCATGGGGATCACTTACTATAGAATGATATAAATTTTTACCCCTTCCCTTGCCTTCCTCTCCAAAAGGTGGTCCAAGCGAAATTTATCTTTATTAGGGCGTCTTAATAAAACCTCTGACAGAACGTCATTGTCGTCCTACATGAATCTGTGACCACACCTACCTGGTGACAACCACCAATCATGAATGTATATGCTCTCTTTCGCTAGGAGAATAGCTCTGGAAAGATTCCAAAAGTAGTCGCGCTATAATCAAATTTTAGGCAAATCGCCATGCCACAAGTGTGGACTTACCCCATCCACTAGCCACTGTGCAGAAACATTTAACCTGATGGGTGAAAAGCTGCCAAACCGATTGCTTCCAGTATACGATGAAGTTGCCGCAGCTTTCTCGAGTGCTGCGATAAATTGGAGCATTTGTCTCTAGTAAAGTAACAGTAAGCGATTCCCAGAGATAACTGAAAATTGCTTACATTGCTTTTGGCAAAAAGCTTCAACCTCATCTGTGAATTCACAATATAGAAGGTGTGCTTCGATACATCCCTGAAATTGACTGTCCTACTCTTCTCGTGTGCCTGCGCAGCTTGTGATTTTTCATCCTCTAAACTTCCCAAGACCGGTTGATGAGCCTGCAGGCCCCAAATGTCTGTGTCGTCTTGTAGTGGGTTTGTGTTTGTGGAAGGATCGAGGAGAGGAGTCGCCGCTCCGAAATTAGCAATGGAACTTGAAGGAGACGAACCCGCATCATTCTGTCTGGGGTCGTTTTTCTCCCTCACTGTGTCTCTTTTCGGAGGAAGAGGGGGATTATGGAAGACCTTCGTCGTCCGAGTTCCTGCGGAGGCAGGGTCGTTATTGTCAGGTGATGACTGGGTCTCGGGAGAAGACACTGGGTCGTTTGCATCATGGGGAAATACAACGTCAAATCCTTGTCGGTAGTATCGCTTAGGCCTCTCAATTCGAAAATCGGAATCCAGGAGAAATACATCCCAGATATCGGGCTGGGTAGAAAATTTAGTTCTTCACTGAATCAACCATTTTAGGAAAATAACGCACCTCTCCAGGTTCCTCCATTGCCACAAGGTAACTATCACTTACTACGCACCATCTTTTTTCTCTTTCTTCACACCATCCGGCTGATTTTCGACCAAAATGCGGACTACCACTACCTGACGTTTCGACACGCAGAAATCCAGCTTTGAGCTGAGCCCCATTGGAATGTGCTAATGATAGAAATATGGAACTTATCTCGAGGAAGGTGCACAGACGGTTTGCGGATGGTTGGAACATCTGAATACTTGAATAAGATCATGCCAACTAGACCACGGAAGTTCCTTACCACAGCTCGAATTAGCTTTATAAAGTAGGCTTCAAGCCTTTCACGTTGGAGGCGAGCAAAGTCAGCTTTGGAGACTTTATCGCCTCTTTCCTTTTTCAAGAATTTATAATAATGTAAACCTTTTGGCAGGATTAGCATGAGGAAAATGAGAATGAAAATGAAAATGACTCACTGGCGATTGATTTTGGAAAATCAGGCAAGTTGTCAACATTTCGATTGTACACATTCGACACTGCGTAGTGCGTATGCAAAGACCAAAAGTCCCAAAGTTGCCGATACACAACCCATCTAGCAACACCATTCGCATATTCGCACTCGATGCGAAATACGGACTTATGACCATGCATGGGATGCAAACTATCGCTCACCCGAATTCGGAGACGGTGGAGAAGAATGGGAATCCGTCTATGACCCTTTTCGTCACGCTCAAACCAGAGTTTGAGCATTAAGGTGGAGAGACCGCCTGTAATGAGCTCGTCGGTGATATTGACAGCGTTTGGAGTGACGACTGATGGTCCACGTATGATGCTCTCCTTCCGAAAGAATGAACGTAGTCTCGCCCATTTTGCGGTTGTTCCTTTGTCCTTATTCTCGGAGTTCAGCTCATTGTCGATACGGTGGGGCATGGAGATTGACTGGCGAATCGGGTTCTTTGCTGAGACATGATTGCTGTAAGTCACAGCACGCTTTGGAGGAACCCGAACGTCGGGGTATTTACGGGGGGATTGAGTGTTACTTCCCCCTTGCACCTCATGGCCTGGATTGGTTTCGCGGTTCGCAGTATCGCAGAAATTAGCCATATGATCTTCCTTTGCTTTTCGTGCCTTCTCAGGTTTGAGATACTTAGGAGATACATCTTCGAGAGGTCCACGAAATTGCGTTCCATAATAGTCTCTTCCGTGTGAAGAGCGCAATTCGTAGGGATCATTGAGATATGCCGAGGCGGTGGATGACCGGGGCGGACCTGTTCGGGTGGCTGGAGTATCCAGCTTAGCCGCGAGAACTGGAATGCTCGACAGAGATTGAGAGTGCGGAACCAACGAGAAACTGGGATTGCCTGAAAGTCGCAAATTTTCGGTTTCTGAGAGTCCCTTCGGTTGTAGTGGTCGTGGCAGAGTTGGCGTTATGGTGTCCGAGAATTCTTGAATGCTATGGTCGAGAAACTCTCGGCGTTTGGTGTCTTGTAAAGACATGTCAAGAGTTGGAGTAAAGAGTCTATTAATGACGTCACTCTACTGAAGCTTTAAATTATGTCATATTCAACCGACAAACAGTACCTCCACCAGTATTGCCATCGAATACATAAAAGTTCGCAATCGGGGGTTCACGGCCCCCAAGCGCTTTCAAAATATCCTGAGCTAGCATCCCACCCACTATTGCACATATAGGTGAAAATTCATAGCAAGCCGTCGTCGACAAAGACCTGCGACATGAGATCCCGCTCCACAGAAAATAACACAAGGCTCACTCAATGACATCGTGCGGGGCGGTCGTCAGAACCAGTTTGTTCACATCTGCCGCTGCAATAAGCTGATTCGCAATATTTTCCAGCGTCAATAAATGGGCTGCGTCGCTTGGCAAAGCGCCATGTACAGACTGAAACTGCCAAAGAGCTGAAAGTGACCTGAGTAATGGGAGTGTAGTTGCAGATCTGTCCTCACCCAAGATCGCAAAAAATAAACCAGGGTTGACTTCCTTCGTCTGCCTCTTTGTAAAATTAGTCCATCTGTATCGGATCGCAGAGTCAAGAGGTGGGTATGAGGCGGTGAATTTGACAGGTTTTGGCGGATCCTTTGAACGGTCGCTGAAAGGTCACCTAAAGTATCAGCACCTCCGTAAGTCCAACTAAATCTCGCTCACTCAGAAAGGTATTCGTGATCTAAAAGATCACAAAATATGAATCCAGTAAGGCCATAGACACCACCAGCGTAGAAAGGCTTCTTATGTTGTCTGCATACGGAGTTGATTCGAATCTAATAGGAAACAAAGTTACGCAGAGAATCAAAATAAGGGGAAGCACACACAAGGGAGTCTTTATCTAAATCGGTGGCACACACCAAGTCAACCGATGAAATGATATTGTCAAACTGTTCGTCCTTGATCGTCATATCTGTAAAAACTTCAACAGAGACGAGTGGATTCAAGCTTTCAATCCTCGGCTTAGCGGCAATGAGCCTCTGAACGAAATTAAGTGATATTTCCGAAGGTTGTCGACACTCCTACCTTTTGCCCTACATCATCGTCTCTGAAGAAAAATCCGGCTCCAAGGTCCTCCTCACTTACACTCTCCCCATCCACAACAACAAGTCTACCGATACCAGCCAAAACCATATTCTTAATAGCTTCGGTAGCTAGGCCGCTTAGCTTCACCACCAGAATCGAAGCATTCCTCATTCTGCATGACTCGAGATGATTCTTTCTCAAGGTCACAGACAAAAATTCCATACCTTTGCTGGGCCTCTATACCCCAAAGCCTCATCTGTCTATCATACCGTGTCGCTTCTTCCTCCGTGAGATTGGCCTGGTTTTCTGGTTGCGACATTGGAATCCGTAGCGTCACGCGCGTTGATGTCACATTTTGTATTTCGTTTCACGCGATGAGCATGCTTCCATCTCAACTCAGCCAACTGGTTGATAACAGCGAAGCCCATGGCGCGAGTTGAAACATCGTTTCTGACGCTTTCTTACAAGGCGAATGCGCTCTTCTTTAAATCCCCCATTTGAATCTACTATCACAGGCAGCTACGTGGGTTCGCCTCTCCCGTCTATGTACGTCTGGAGGAAACATTTCGCATTCGTTCGTTCCTCTGTGTTTCTTTCACAGAACTTACGAGGTCGTCGTACCCCTCTGACCAGGGAGGAACTCTCACCAAACGTCCTGCTCTCCAAGCCCGTTTGATTCCGCTCCCACCACTCTCATCTGCTTCCACTCCCCAGCATTCGGAAATCCCATTGACTTGGGAGCCTTCGCGTTGGACAAAGAGTCATGGCTCCTCATCAATCTACAACTAGTTCCACCATGCCCGAACACAGAGTCGTCAGTCATTTCTGGTGTCAATATACGCTGCAGGTCAAGCGATGGGATCCCCAGGTCCGCCTGAGCCACCAACAGCTCCGCCTGACACCTATCTCGATGTCGTCCCCGTGGTGCGACTTCCACGTTCAAAGATGACCTGGCATTAGTGATTGCAATACTTGGGACGTGTCAGACGACGATATTCTGGAAGCAAAAAGAAGTGCGGGCGCAGGGTGTTGTGAGTGCAAGATTGGCTCAGTAATATTATAGGCTCTGGAAATCTTGTAGGTCACCACACCATACGCTGCAGTAAGTACTTCACCCTCTTCGATAGTGACAACTCGAATCAGCTGCGGAATGGTATACTGGTTGTCTGGCGCATGTTTATCGTTTGGCTCTATATTATTCCTTCTCATCTGGACAAAACGGCTTGGTGCATTGTCTCCTCGCTTCAATCACTGCACACTCAACTGTACGTTATTCAATTTAAATCGTCCTCATTTTTCTTTGTAGACCAGGCGAGTTACAGTTAAGAAAGGTGTGGGGTCTGATTGGCTTGGGAGTTGAGAAATAAAATTTTATTGGCAAGACGGCTCTTGCCTGGCAAGGACTTGGCACTTCATTTGCCATCGTTGCTGTTGGAAGCAAAATCTGTGACATTACCCCGAGAACTGCGAGCACTATCCTTCATGGTTGAATGTAGAGTATTGGATGGCAAAAAGATTCTTTTTCACAATATTTACGACCTTTGCCGACACGGCGAAATGAATTATGAAATCAATCAGCAGGAAACGTGAGCAGTCCACTCTTCCATACAACCCGACTGGCAATTACTTAGTCGGTCATGGGTGCCCGTCAATCTACTTCTCAGTCCCAACCACCAACGCAAGGCTTACACGTCCTACGCGTAACAACATCATCTCCTGCTTCTTTTTCGGACATCGAGCCGTTTTTTGATTTCATTGTTGGATTTGAAGGAGATTCCCCTTCGACCGATAAACAAATAAATGTCTCTGAACTCGAAAGGATCGTAGAAAGTCACGAAGATAGGACTCTCAACTTGTTGGTTTGGAATAGTAAAAATCAAAAAACAAGAGGTATGTCGCATTCAGAATCCCACAATTCTGAAGACGGAAGGATCCTAGTTGTACCTATTGTTCCCTCAAGAGCTTGGTCGCAACGGCACATCAGTGAAGACAAGCCTGATGGAAATGTGCAACCTTCTTTATTGGGTTTGAGCATGCGCGTCTGTCAACCTCATTTAGCTACGGATAATGTCTGGCATGTCCTTGACGTTATTGAAGGAAGTCCTGCAGAAAGTGCAGGTCTTGTGCCTATGGGAGACTGGATAATAGGCATGTTTATCGATTCACCACGAGTTGGAGTACTCAATCTTGATTAGGTTGGTCAGGAGGTGTGCTTAGCGAAGAGAACGATTTTTACGACCTTGTGGAAGTTGTGAGTTTTAGTTTAGTGGCCTTGCTATATGCTATTAACCAAATTTTTGTGTAGCACGCCGATAAACCTCTCAGGGTCTACGTCTACTCGTATGATTTCGAGTGCGTCCCTCGAAGTCAAAAGAACAGTTGACATTGTTAACGAATATGTATAGCACCATTCGGGAGGTAGTTTTAATTCCAAATAGGCATTGGGGAGGAGATGGGCTCCTTGGTTGCGTTTTCGGGTGAGTCCCTAAGTAAAATTCCTAGTTGTTCAATCATTTATGCCGGAATACGTCAGCTTTGGATTATTGCACAGAATTCCTCCGCAATCCATTGACCGCACGCCGGGTGGGGGGCCAATTGAACTTCAGGATCAATATGAAGGAAGGGAAAGTGATTTATTCATTCCGGCTGATGCCCGTGCTCGAGAAGAATCTATTTCCCACTATTTGGACGGACCCGGGCACTCTTCTCGTAGTGAGAGTAGTCTTGAACAAAATGGCAGATCGTGACACATGCGAATGCCGCCAGATGAACATTGAACCCTGACTCAACTCTTAGGCAAAATCTACCATTCAGAAGTGCAGAAATGTTTACATAGGATCAAGGATACAATTGGTCGATTCTTCAATAACTTGAACTACCTATAATTGAGTGTAGTCAACCCAAATCGCTGGCATTAGTGTTCTCAGTGGTCGATCGCGTCGGCTGAAACTCAAGACTCTGGGCAATAAGGGGCCAAACTGAGTGAAAAAATTGCGTCAATTAGCAGAAGGCAGGAGGCAAACTGCATTTGATGTACCTTGCTCAAATCCTGGATGCCTGCCGTTTCGGATCTGTACCCAAATATTTTTCATGACATCCGAGGAGCGAATTTCATTCCAGTGGTTCAGGAAAAATTCAACTTCGATCTAGTGAGTGCAGAAATGTAATAATAAAAAAGAATATTTATTCACAATAAGAAAACTTGCCTTTCGAATAGCTTCATAATTCGCAGCAAAAGGCGAAAATACCTCGTACGCTATGTTACCTATTGTCAGAGACTTGATAATGTGCTAAACCAGATTCAGGGCTCAGCGACAACCGAAAGTCAAAAGAGAGAGTGAGCTGAATGCTCTATCTACCTGTGCAGAACGTTCCTTCAAATCCGTAAGATCAAGTCCTAAACCTGATTCAGTAACGCCTAAATACAGACGAAGGGACGTACTATCAGCAAGTCGGTAGATAGACTTCGCCGAGCATGGAGCAACTCTATCTGGGTTTGCTGTTAACCAATTCCTTATCCATTCTGCTCTGGATCGCGTATCGTCAAGCATTGGGGATCCTATACCCGGCAATTCACATCCTTCCGGCAGGGAAGGAGTAGATTCAGTGAGCTTGGTACTACTTGTCTCCACCACTGAAGACAGGAAAGTTGACGAAAGTGGTGCGAATACAATGGTGTCCGTATAAATCTACATATAGCAGATTAAACGAGACGAGATAGGAAAACAGATGCAACTCGCATAGTACAGCATTGCACGATACGTAGTGTACGCGACATCGCGAACCTGGATTCGTGTTTTGGATGACGGAATAGAATCCTCAGTGGATGCGTGTTGGAGGGTTGTATGGAGCGGAACATCGACGGAGGTCCCACTGGACTCAAGCGCACTGTGTCGCCCTGCTTCGTCTACGTTGTCTGCCGAGAAAACTGTGGTGTTCTCGTCGAGGGAAAGAGAAAACTCCAGGGGGCCACCCCTAGACTCGATTAGCGTATCGTCCGCATTAGAAAGTATAAATGATTCTTCATCTTCGTCATCTGAATCCTCAAATTCCTCCATTATAGATGTCTGAGTTGGGGGACTGCTGAGACTGCGTGCCTTTGTTTTCGGAGTCATTTCAATGTCTGTCGTCCCCATTGCATTTTCAGCAAAACTAGAAGTGAACACTGCGGTTGATTCAAAGTCAAGACAGATCGGATAACATTTTTTGAAGTGGAAATACTCGTCTCGAAATAGTCCGCTCTACGAAGCATCTTTTTGCAGGCGTAAATAGTCCGGATATTTGAATGGTTATGTCGTCGTTTCGCGATTACGAACTCGACATCTGAATACGAAGGGTCGTCTAGTAGACTTCCAACAGTATCCAGGAGTGTCTTGGGAATGAGTTGACGAGGAGTCCAAACTTGAGGTTTAAGTGTTGTAGGAGAAGGGTGTATGGTGCAGACGATGACAAAAGCGTCCTGAGACTTGGCCAGCATCGATTGATAATAAACACTGTCCCGACGCGCAAATTGGGGCCTTGAGGAAGATAGTTAAGATAACTATTACAGGACTGCATATCATACATACCATCCCCAGTTCGCAGTCTATAAGTCAACAAAATATCAACAATTTGACAATTACATGTCGCAGATCGGCGTACCTTGTATGTGAACGTATGGTTGTTGGCTTCTCTAGAAGTATACGGCATGGTTTTTGAAAGACTTCGAAACATGGTTGCAAAACTCATTCAACAAATTTTGGGGACGCTCACTTTCGAAGCTCGAAGGTGAACCTGTACACGCCTTCCCGTACCCACCTGTCGAACATAAGTGAAACGGTGAGACAAAGTAACGTCGATCAACTCGCCGACCAGCCATTGCGGCCTCCTTTTCTTCTATGGTAGGCTGTCGAAATTCGTTGACAGCCAGATTAACTTAAATATCATGGCGATCTCAAATGGTACACACCTCGCAAGAAAGGAACAGACTAATGAAACCCCCCTCACTACCCTCCTTCTGTTGACCTGCATTCGCATAGAAAAGGATCTGGGTTTGGATAAGTTTAAAAACATTCCATGATGCAGCTGAAAAAATATACCTGCCATTTGCCATTACCAAAGCGCAGGGATTTAGTAACCTTCGATTTTTTGTCTCCTTTGGTGGAGTCGAATAAATTCTTGAGACCTCGTAGAGTCCATTCGAAAGTCACAGCTAAAGCCTCACTACAATCAGAATTGGTATTCATGTTGACAGTTGGCTGCTGATCAATGATCGAAGATTGGTTTTTTTTACAAGTTCACACATCACAAATATTTGGATTCTTGCAAATTTAGGCATGAACCAGAATCCTAAGTCAGTGAGAGCAAATATCTCTTGTACCTTTCCGTAGAATTTTATGTAATCTTGTGAACTTGTATGATTATTTCCTCTCCAGCATTTTGCGGAAATCATCTTGACCTTTACCACCAGTTGAAGACGAAGCTGGTGGGTCTTCACCAGAACGTTCTACGACTGGGGCTTTTTTAAAGCCCAAACCAGCTTTTGGTCTTGAAGGACCCAGGTTTCTTGGTTTGAACAGTGGCGCTGAACTCGTAGCAACGTTTCCTTTGGCTCGGATATTCTCACTAACTTCAAGAGTATTCCCACCAAACACGATTGGTTCAGTTCGCAATAGAACCCGTCCAACATCCTGGCAAATAAGAAAGGAATTAGGTAAATTAGCCCTATTTCTCAGTAGCTTGCAATCCTACCGCTTGGTTCTGCAATTCCAAAATGGCCAATTTTTTATCAAGAAACACCTCGATGCGGTTGATGGGCATGATTTTTTCAAGCACTTGTTGGAGGAGGCCCTCTTGTGTGTTGGAAGGAAGATTGCTAATGATCACAGAACGGGTTCGTGCTTCTGCGACTCGGCTTAGTCCCATGTCCGACCTGGTAATATGATAACTAAAAAGCGAAGAAATCAAAGAAAAGGCCCACTTGTGACGAGCACGGACGCGAGGATCAGCTAAAGTCACCGCGATTCTCCGTTTCTTGAGTTCATAGTTGTTTGCACCCAAGGCCCTTTGAGCATCATTCTGAACCAATCAGAAAATTATTTCAACTGGTTGGCCTGCAAAGACTACTTACCGGTACGTCATACTCAACAAATGCATAACCTTTTGCATGACCCTTGTCATCTAGTGCCAGTCGAATGTCTTTCAGAGCTCCATACTGCGGAAATCACTTCAACATGTCCGAAGTGAGTATTAGACCATGACTCACGGTTGAGAAGATTTTTTCCAGATCTGCCTTGGAAGTAAATCTGCTTAATCCGGCAACGTAAACCTCCTTCTCGTCGGCGCCTTGGTCTGATCTGTCCTTTTTTCGCTCTGGATCAGAGATGAAGACGTTAAGGGGGAGATTGGGCTCCAGCTCATGACCGTGCATTTGAAGTGCCCTGTTCGCTGCATCCTTACGACAGGTGTCAAGAAAATATGACAATGCTAGTCAAAAATACGTACTGGAGAAGTGTACTGAACATAACAGAATCGACGAGTGTTCTTGAATTTTTTACTAGGCCAACGAACATCAAATATGGTTCCAAACTAGTGCCTAAGATTAGCACATATCAAGTGGTGTGAATAATACTTAATCTTACCTTCCCAAGTAGGTTTCGGATATATGAGTCATCTGCCGACTCAGGAAAATTCGCAACATACAAAGTCGATTTCCATGCCAAGTGAACAGAAATTTCCTCATCGAACAGGCGCTTCTTATCCTTCGTCAAAGCCGAAGGTACGCTATCCTGATGGAACGTGAGAATTGTCGCGATGAAACGCAGTAATCCACATACTCTGTCAGTGAATTCTACAGTAGCAACGAGTCCCGGAGAAATTTTGGTAATTTTGACCTCTCTCATCGAACCACACTGTTATTTGGAACAAATGAGGATATGCAAAACATCGAATACAGTAACGCACATCTTTGAATAAACGTCGGAGGTCGCTTTCAGTCACTGCACTGGGAAGGTCGGCTACGAAAACCTCGCAGTGTTCTCTATCCCTAATGGAATTTTATGAATCAACCGCTCCACTTTGCGTTATGGCAACTCACCTCTTCAGTGGCGGAAGTTTCTCTATACCAAAAAGAAAGTCAATGAATGTGATGAGATCAAGAAAGTACACACCAACTCTTGGCTTCTTGTGTCCACTGCCTTCGGTCTCTTCCTCGTGACCGCGTTTCATCCCTCGTTCTGCGGGAGATTGGATTTCCATGGCCACGTCACTGACATTGGATGTTTCGATGTTTGTAATACCACCGGGAGCGTTTACTTCAGTCGGTAAAATTGGTTGCATTGTTTGATGAGCAGCCTTCTCTGCTTCCTTGGATGATTAGATTAGCATAACTGTCGGTAAAACGTTGATTGGAACCCCAACCTTTGCGCGGCGAATATTAGTCTGATATTGGGCTTTTTCGATTTTGTTCAAGCAATTTTCAATATCTGTTACTGACCCATGCAGATGTTCGAACAAAGCCCATGCATCCCAAATGGCTTCCGGCCAGTCAATTTGTTTGGTATGAATATCCACGAAAACCTGTCTGGCTTCGGAATATTTCTGATGTTTTCTTATTGTGCATCAAAACGTGCTCTTTGGATGCAAGATGGCCAGGACATACGAAAGGCTTTCAGTGTAGTTCAACCATATCTGATAGCTTGACTTCGCATGCTTAGCTGCAGCTTTCCATAAATCGAAAACGCTGTCGATGAGGCCACAATTTTCATACTAATGAAAGGTAAGTACTCAACGGAAACTCAGAGAAGAAAACGTACAATTGAAGATAGAAACTTCTCTAGTCTGAGGGAGGGGTCAATAGATTTGGAGGCCTGACGAGCCATCGCAATGCCAGCTTCGACAAGACTAATCAAGGTAGGTAACACATCTTCATCTGTAAGAAAATTGAATCGCAAAAGAAAATAGTTCAGAATTTGGGTACCCTCATTGCCCATGTCCAACCGACGTCTCTCATAGCCAGCTCGAGCCAGAACCAAAGGTATAATCTGGTTGATGTCCAGTGAGACGGCCTTCGTACCCATGTCGTACACATCTGCGCAGACATGAATAAACAAACCCGGAACTCAGAAGGACGAGACAGAGATACCGGCAACTGTTTCTAAACCGTCAGTTTGGATTTCTGAAGTATCAACAACACGCTCCTGCTGAAAATGGGAAAAAGTTACAACTGGAAGGCAACATGTACAGACCAAGAATCGGATGTACCGCGCCCAAACTTCCCCCGAACCAGGCACACTTCGAACGGCCCTGCGAAATGTCTCCAGCTCGACGTCAAGACCCACATTCAGTAGCCGCTAGAAAACGTATTCGGAAGATACGAATGACTAGTTAAAGGGGGCGTACCAGAGAATCGCAATATCCCACCCAGAAAATGCATAAAATATCTTCTACGTTGGCCTGACCATTAAACCGTTGCTTTGAAGCTTCCGCAATAGCCCTCTCGTAGATTCCTCGCGTGACGAAGAGGTCCGGATGTTTTGCGCGTCGCTCATACAAAATATATTCGTTGAACGCTTGCAATAAATATTGAGAATTCGCCTAACAGACGGTTAACCTCAGTGACTTAGTCCATTTGCAAAAGACGAACAAGGCCAGATTCCAGAGCCTCTCGACGCTCCCAATTTCGCACACACTGTCCACGCATCTTGGATGCAGACACTAAAAGCTTTTCATAGTCCTGCGCAGGTAGATATCTTGTTGTAAACGAAGAATACGCCTGGAGAGTGTCTTCCATGTCTGCAGTAATATGTTCAACCCCGAATAAAATAAACAGACAAAAACATACTGGAGTGGGTCTGTTTGAGTCGTCGATGGAAGAATTTTTGGACATGCTCCACCAATACCGATCTGGGTAGAGTGAGGATTGGGAGACGTGAAATGGCGATATTGACTTGCCTTTCTGAAGGGGATGCTTCCAATACTTCCAACTCCCAATCTTTCTGAGATTCCCAGAGCTTCTGTCCCTGCAATGGGTAAGAAATTTAACCGCGGAGTAAACAGGTATGGTTGCACTTCAGTTAAATGAATAAGCCCTTTCTCTACTATGGCATCAAGCGCTTGACGAGTCCAAGCCGTCGTGAACAAAGTTCCGAGACTCTGTGGACGAAGATTCTCTTCAGAGGCATAACGGGTGTGTTGTTCGAGCACAAAGTTGAGGTGCTTTTGAAGAATTGGGATGGCTGGATCACGCTTAGCAGAAATCGAGGAAACATATGGTCTTCTTCTACTCACAGAGGTAGTCCGCCTCAGCACGCTCATACAACGTAAGCAATTCTGTGACCCCCGTCTCGGTTTCTAGGTCTACCGAGCTTTCCTTGTGGTCCAGTAACGGTAACCAAACATCATCTCCGACGGCGAGGAACTGCGACATCATTTCACGGGCAACGGTCGCATGTGCCTCCATTCCCGGGAGAGATTCTGCCAAGCGAATATGCTGAACATGATAATCAAAGTCAAGGGGCTTTGCCTCCAAAGAATTCATGGCATTGGAAAGCGCATCGAGAGACTGAGAATCGTCCATGGTGGAATACGAGACGCGTGGGAGCACTGCCACCTGATCAGAACATCGTGCATTTGTCTGTCTTGGGTGGCAATCCTCCGATGCTATATTCGCCGACATCTGTCTTGGCTCTTCGGTTTCCCCGTTATAAGACGCTTCCAATGCCCACCATTGCATCTCTTCGCTCTTTTCGGTCCCTTCCAGGCGATGCCGCCCTCTCGTCAACCACGGCGGTCTGCGCTCAGCTCTAGTCATTCGTTAACCACCCGTTTTATTCCAAGATGCATTTCATCTTTGTGCGTTTTCATCTGGCCTGTAGAACTCCAAAAAATAATATCTTTCGCCACAGTTTCTCGAGATTCAAACCCATCGAGTGTGATTCTAAACCTCCCAAGATGGCACCGCCCCTCCAGCTGTCGTCACCGCGGAGTCTGCGTTACCGTGAAATTGGTCATCCTCGTAGCCTTCGTCGTTCGAGTTTCCCTATATACCAGGTCGCACGCCCCCACTTCATCCATTCCCTTCCCTTCGAGATCCTCGCTCTCATATTCAGTCTCGGTGCAGAAGATGACATTCAATTGCCAATAACCGTGTCTCACGTATGCAGGCAGTGGAGAGGAGTAGCCCTTCGTAGTCCTTCCTTATGGCGCCGTGTATCCCTTTCTCCCCACGAGCGACTGTGGCGCGAAAGAATTGATCGTGCGAGGACGTGCACACTCGATGTGGGCCTCTTACCTTGGAGAGAAGTCAGAGGCGGTGGCAGACGTGCCCAAGATCTCAACGCGTATACCGTCCAGTGGTATATGTACCTCGTTCTTCCCTTTATCCATCGCTGGCGATCACTCGATCTGCTTTTCACCGATTACCAACCTTACCTCTGGAGAGGTGCACTTGCCGGCTGCGGTTCTCCAGCTCCAGCGTTGGAGGAGTTATCCCTAGTTTATCGCCTCAATGATAATACCGAAGAATTCTTGCTCTTCTCGGCATATGCTCCTCGCCTGCGAAGGTTAACAATTGACGGTATAAGACTGTCATGGTCACCCCACCTCTTTGGAAATCTTGCTTACCTCGATTACACACATCATGGATTTACAAGTGGCCATCAAGCAGTCGATGATGTTATTTCCATCCTCGCTGTTTCAGAACGATTGGTCGAACTCCGTTTATTATTTCCTCGGGGTCGGATGGCGAACCTACCATCTCGCCTGGAGTACGTCACTAGGCGCGTTCGTCTTCGACACCTCAAACATCTGCAGTTGACTGTTGACGGTTCCGACATCCCCTTCGAACTAGCCCACCTGATAACCCTAATTTCTGTGCGTCGTCTTTCAACACTCCGGCTGGTTGATCTCGGTCACAGCCACAACTGCTTCCCAAGCCTGAAGTCTTTCTTCTACATGTTCCTTATCCCTCGTTCATTGGAAATCATTGACATTGGACACGGTTGGTACGACCCAAGGATGATTCAACCATTGGCTCAGTCCCTCCCGAGGTTGTCGAAGATTGCCATAAAGAAAGCTTGGACACCCGACCAGGTATTAGAGTTGTGTCCCCACCAGAGGTCGTTGGGGAAATCTCATTGGAATCAGATCAACTTGCAGACTGGAGTATCAAACTATTGATTTCGAACTTATTATGTTGGCTTCACACTCTTTGTGCTCTCTACTTCGGATTTATGCTGTATCACAACACATTCATTGCATACGAGGTTTTATTACGTCTATCTTTTATTATCCCTCAATGGTCATGCCCAGTTCAACAAGCCATCTGCGTTCACAGACGCCGCAAAATCATACTACTCTAACCCACCCGGTCTGCCTTGAAGCAGAATCCTAGTTAATCCTTCCCGCAATAAGGCAAGCAACCTCGTGGCCCACATTCAATTCAACTTGATTTTGGTGGAGCGGGATTGACTCGGATTTAAGAATTTCAGTTATTTCGTTGGCAGAGGAGAATATGAGTAGAGCCAGATGGGTTGATTGTTGCGTATACTTGGGTTTGAATCTTCGGATACGCTGTGCACCTGCACTTAGAACCGCTTCCGGCGCTCCTTTTATTGCCGGTAGACGCCCAGGGACGGCATGATCCAGGTTGGCTGCCTTCCACATCCTGTTTTCTCCGCCCTCAGGCAGTTATCGTCTGCAACTTCTGCAATGCTGGCACGATGCTCCCTGACTTTGCACAGTTTCTGATAGTCAGTTGGCACGTTGCGTTGTACTAGTAGTTGAAAGCAAGATAATCGATAAGCACTCACACCCTTGATATCGGCATGATGACGACTACCCTCTTTCCCATTGGCGCCACATAAATCTCCACGCCCATCCGGGGGCAAGCTGTCAGGATATCAGCTCCATTCTTCATGCTTCACATTCAATTGCCTCGAGGTTGCTTGAACTTGAAGGTTAAATTTAACTTGGAAAAGGCGAGGGTTAAAATTTTGACTCATCTGGCATCCACCGTTTCAGCAATAAGATATCGTTATACACCTTTCTTGTTTCACTATCGATATTAATCAGACGCGCCATCAGGCAAGCCTCGTTGCGCAATATTGCCGGTCAAGTCGCCACAAGGCAAGAACCCCGTATCGCTGAAGACGCATCGCAATCCGACGATGTGCTAACTGCGAGTCTCGAAAATTCACCGAATGGTCCGAGCCTTGAGAGAAAATCATAAATTGGGACATCTTATTCAATGAGCTGTTCAATGTTTATTTTGGACCGTGAGAATAATTGGTTCATCTAGTTTGGATTCACGCCGTTCTTACTTCACATTATCTCTCCACCTGCATGTCTCGTCCCCCGCGCAGGAATTCCCAACAAACAGCACCCCAATATGCTGCCGTTCCTCAGAGTCCATCGCGTGCCACAAGTTATACACAAGCACATCCCGTGGGTTATGTTGGCGGACCGCGTCCTCGATCAGCTTCCACAAGAAGTCACAGACGCAATAGCGAGGAGCGTCGACAGCAAGGGCGTCAGGATATAGTGATGGGTGTTGCAACTGGGAATATTGGGACAGCCTATGGGCCATACTCGGTGTGTTGCTAGGTCGTTTTATCTCAATCCTCGACCAATTTAAATGAACTAGTATCATCCTGAGCAAGCAAGAGAGTCCGGAGTCTACAATAACAACATGCGGTTTAATAGAGCAGCGTCAGAGCGGTCTGTAAAGGTTGCTCGCGTTGTACCGACACGCGCAAAACCTACAATGACTTTACCCTATATGTGGGGCGGAGAACCTGAAATCGACGATGCACTCCACAATCCCGACCCCCGTGGGGACTGGGTTTTCAGACCGTTTTCTTTGCGAGGATGGCTGAACGTTGGGGGGATATTTATCTTGATTGGGGGACTGCTCATGCTATTTATCGGATACCCGGTTTTGATTGTGGTGATCACGCCAAAGCCACATATCAGTGGATGGAACGTTGGTGGCATAAACGCTTCTGGTCAAATACCAGAATTCACGAATTTTCCTCGTCTGATCGATGACGACACACCAGATTCTGCTTTGACGCGTGTTGGAAGTGATGGGAAGACTTACGACTTAGTATTCAGTGACGAATTTAACACAGATGGAAGGACCTTCTATCCAGGAGACGATCCCTATTGGGAAGCGGTGGATTTACATTACTGGTGAGCCCATGCCCATTTTATACTACCCTTGAATTTGCCACTGATATGTGTTAGGCCTACTGGGGACTCTGAATGGTATGATCCGTCGGTATGTCGTGTTACTTCTACTTTCGCCTTAAAAATAAATAAATCTTTCCTTAGGCGGTCACCACGCAAGATGGGAAACTGGTGATTACTATGACGGAGCAAAGGATCCATGACTTGAATTTCCAGAGCGGTCAGCCATCTCCTGTCATTGAGTTTTGTCCAAGAAAGATGTTAATTCTTCCTATAGGAATGATAACGTCTTGGAATAAACTGTGCTTTACGACGGGTTATATCGAAGTTTCCATCAGTTTGCCGGGAGCCCCCAAAGTACCCGGTCTATGGCCAGGTAAGTTATTATCAATTAATAAGGTTTCCATTTCTCAACTTATCTCAGGTGCCTGGACGCTGGGCAACTTGGTGAGTTGCAATTTTGTCCTCCAATTAACGCCTTCACGAAAAGACTTAGGGCAGAGCTGGCTACGGGGCGTCTACCGAAGGAATGTGGCCATATTCCTATGACTCTTGTGATTTGGGGACTTTTCCTGCTCAACAAACGAAAGACGGCCAACCAGCCGCATCGTCTACAGGTGGTGTGGGTGGAGAAGTGTTGAGTGCTCTGCCTGGGCAGAAGTTGTCCGCTTGTACTTGTCCAGGAAGCGATCATCCAGGTCCCCGAGTCGACGTCGGCCGAGGCGTGCCAGAAATCGATATTATCGAGGCTCAGATTGATTTGGAAAAAATGCAAGGAACGGCTTCCCAGAGTTTTCAAATCGCTCCGTATGACATGGGATACAATTTTGTCGATACGGCACCAGCCTCCGTTCTCCACAATACGACAAGCACCCATTTTAACGTTTATAAGGGTGGTCCCCTCCAACAGGCTTTGTCGGCCTTGACATACTATGATGACCAATACTACGGGGGCCGGAGTTACATGACATTAGGGTACGAGTGGTGGTCGGATCCCAATCATCGGTCGGATGGTTACATTACCTGGTTTTACAACAGGCAGAAGACCTGGACTGCTACGGCTGCCTCCATTGCACCGAATTCACAATCACAGGTTTCAGAGAGATTAATTCCAGAGGAGCCTTTGGTTTGTCATTATATGATTGGTTTTCACAAGCTTATTAATCTCTTCTGATCATAGTATGTCATTCTGAATCTCGGAATGAGTTCCTCATTTCAAGGTGCGGATTACAAGAATTTGCAATTTCCAACGAAGATGTACGTTGACTACGTACGGATATACCAACGACGAGGTATAAAAAATGGCGTCACTTGTGATCCACCCAACCGACCTACAACGGATTACATAGCACGGTATCTTTCTTCTTCTGACTGGAAAAATGGGGACGACTTGGTTGATACAACTTTTGTAGACACCTGGCGGCATACTCGAATGCTAATCTCACGACATGGTCACAAGCTAACCAAACATTCCCCCGGAATCGACTGTACGACGGCTGTAATTAATTCATACATGCAAGCATGACTCAATCCAAGATTTGGAAAATGTACGATTCAATCAATCCCATAGTACCTGTGATGCAAACGATACCTCAACGACTTATATACAAACATGTACCCAACGCCTTTCCACATTCCTCATTCCTTTTGATTATTAGATCACGAACCCCAATATAGCACGCATAGCATCTTCTGACCTTTTCATTCCGCAACACAAACGCCTCTTTTGTTATCACATTTTTAATTTGTTGCTCTAGATCCTTTTCTTTCCCTTGATAATTGTAGCGAGTTTTATCATGTCAAGCGCGCAGCAATCAGATGACCATGAACAGTGCATTATTTTAGGCGTATATTAAAAAAGTTCAGAGGATTGAGCATGATCACGGAAAGGTTCTGCCAACCCCGTTACACATTTCACAGTCAATGTTCAGCAATATAAGGTTTATACGCCCTTTACCGCCACACACCCAGCATAATACACCCCCGATCCGGGGGTCACCTGCATTGTATATGACCGCGTTTGGAGGACCAGAGGGCCCCACATGAATGATTGGTGGAGGAGAGCCGAATCCAATTGGCTGAGGTGGAAAAGGAGGCGGGAAGGCACCTGGTGGGTCAAATGGTCTGTAGACAGGAATTGGTAAGGGACGCTGGAAGACTCCCTCGCTCGGGTTCAATGAGAAGGAGTAAGCGAGAGGGCCAGAGAAGGGGCGTGCATATTTACCCCAGCAACGTTGACATGGTCGTGATGGGTCGGCGTCCTTGTATCCAGTGTTATCACCTGAAAAGTCAATTAATGGATGAGTGATTGGACAACAGGGCGAACATACATTTATTGCAGTTGTACCCATTTGGATATACCAGTACATTACCGTCACGTAAGAGAGGATGGCCGGCAACGGGGTATGTCGTTGGCCTGCCATCAACTGGGATAGACTGCGCATGTCCTGGTGGTAGTGGTGGACCAGGAGGAAGCGCGAATACAGGTTGGGTATCAGCTCCTGCAGCATAGAAGTCGCGGACGAAGGTCGACGGGGGTGGGGGATGCGGAGATGATAACATGGGATCAGGACGAGGGGATCGTTGGTATTGGTCTGGATGAGCAGGCCGAGTGGATTGGTCGAGTTGATTGACGAGAATATTGAAAGAACTGCTTATCTGCTGGAGGAGAGTCGGGGGCTGACGGGGAGTGGTCAATACACGTTGTTGGAGTCGGGGCCATGCTGATGATTGGGCTGGTGCTGCGGGCCCATGTTCTAAAGTAGACTCTCCAGCAGCGAAACTGGGCGTAGGTGTATATGGCGGAGGGTCGTCTTGGTTGTTTGTGGTCAAGCTCATTTGAATCTCCGCATGTCTTCCAACTACCCTCATCTGAAGACTTCAGATAGGCATGGCATCCCGCACCTCCGTGGTCTTCAACCCACTTTCGTTGAATGGCCTGGAGAACCAACACTCATTGTCCCCCCATCAAATGTCAGTATTACTGCAATGACTCGATTGACAACCAACACTTTCGATAGGATTGTAGACACATGCAAGACCGTGCTCCAACTTCGACTAGAACAAAAAATCCACACAATTGGGTCCCATCCAAAAACAGAATCGGTAACCCTACCTCCAGAAGTACAATTGTACAGAAGGGATCATCCACATCTGGTCCTTCCCCGAAGAGGCGGAGGTTAGAAAAACACCTGCCCCCAGCCAATTCAAAGGGAATGAATAAGGGTGTGTTGACTGCCCACCTTCTGACGTGCCATAACTCCAACCCACAGACTCTCCGTACTTTGTTCATGACGATGATATAGGTCCCGACGAGTTGAACCTTCGTTCGGACACCCCTGACATGCGGCCGTCTAAGTTTGTGTTTTCATCGGACTTGGGGTCCAGCAAAGTATACACTATCATCGATGACGGAGAAACGACAAAGCAGATCGCTTCTTCATACTCGTCGGACCCGATTGGTCAGTTTTCGCCAGAACCTCGTGAAGAGCGTCGCACTTTTGTTTCCAAAATGGTCCATCAATTTGAGAAAGACGTCCCAGAAATTCCGAAACTCGACCTAGTTGAAGTGTCCCACAAGCTTAAAGAGTCAAATAAGCGCAGGATGAAAAGCAAGTCGAAAGTATGTCGATCCCATTTTTGATTCTATTATCCCATTGAATCTCTCGAAGGGAAACTCAATCTTAAAACCTGCTTCTATGACCTGGGCCAAACCTGAACAACAACCCGACAGAATACCAGTCCATTCATTCTATGCCGATTCAGAACTCTGTAAAAGCGCGCCTCACCAGCAACTCTGGATCTATACTCGAAACAGAAGATTACTCATAGAGGAAAACTCCAAGAAACTTATCGATGAACTTGTTGATGTATATACAATGCTTGTGAGCTACAGAGCGCTAATCAACAGTATCCACGCTGACATTTTTAAAGCTAGCCAAACCTAATGAGGTTGAAATAAGTTCTGCTCCTACAATTCAGTTTATGCCCGCGAACCGATCGAAGACAATAACCATCCTGCTAGATACCAAACATCCTCAGTGGAATAAGGAGTTATACAATGGATTCGTGGAAACATTGATAAAACATTTTGCTGTCAAAAATCGAATTATGCGGTAATGTCAATTTGGTGCTTGTATGGTGCACTCCTGATTTAGATTCCAGTTCCGAGCATACAGCCCGTTTATGGGAAATGGCAGTACAAAATGCGAAGGTACAAGACAATGAATTACACAAACCCAAACTTAGTGCAACGGGGCTGAAGGAACTTCATGACCTCCAGAGCAAACCAGGAAAAATGAATGACTCACCACTTTCCATGCACACCACAACCACAAAGACGTCCCTGAAACGAAAAGCCGGTATAGATCCTCCGAGTAACCACGCGGAGTCGCCTAGCCACCCATTCAAAACAGGTTCATCATCGAGGCCTAAGTGTGTTTGCATTCGGCTTTACTTTTCATTCTAAACAAGCCTTCCAGACCTAATGCAATTCCAACGGAAAGAAATTTACGTAGTAGGCAAAAAGTAGCCTCTGATGCTGAACCCGTTCCATCTGCACTCGCTAACCCAGACGAAGTGTACGTGAAACCATGAATAGATCAGGGTTTTAACCTGATCGTTGTACCTAGCGTGTTATCCTATCCCCCAGGTCTTCCTGGTGCTGTTAACATCACGAATGTCGACCTAGAGCGTTTGAATCCTGGGGCGTTCTTAAATGACACTCTCATTGAGTTTGGTTTAAAGTAAGTATTGTCATTTTTGTCAGATTGTCTATTTACCGTCGACCCAATAGGGTTTGGTTAAGAGACTTAGAAATCTCCAATCCCGAACTTGTCGATCAGATTCATGTCTTCAGTTCGTTCTTCTACAAGAAATTCAACACCACGAAAGAGTGTGTGATTTTTTTCTCTTAGTCTTCGGTTGCCCCTCATTCCTTTTTAGTTTGCAACTTGCCTATGAAAGTGTCCACAAATGGACGAACAAGTTTGATATCTTCCGAAAGAGGTACATTATCGTGCCTATAAATGAGCAGTACGTTCTCTCAGTTGCTTCCGAGTACAACGATTCATAGAACAGCCTGCATTGGTACCTTGCCATCATCTATGAACCCGAGCACGTCCTAAAAGACCCCCCTCTCGTAAATCACAAGTCGCCTCCGAGACCGCAAACTCGACTATCCACTGCTCAGGCGATCTTGGAAATCGATTCCAATTCGAGCAGAATTAACCAGCCTTTGGAAACACATATGGACGATATAGACCAGCGCAGCGAAATAGAAGTAGAACGCGATCTTGAAATTTTCCAGAACTCTTGCACCATTGAAGATGATGTTTCGCAGAGTCACGGCATAGATGGACCTTTGTCTCGTTCTGAAGATGATGTAATGGCTTCGCCAAACTGTCCAATGATTTCCGAGGATGATTCCACCACCAATCAACATTCCCCCAAAGGCAGGCGATCTCTAGGTACAGTGGATCCTAAACGGTTCTATCAGTCTCCTAGCACCCAACTGCAGTATGGGAAGAAAAAGGTCGGAAACGGCACGAAATCGCCTGGGAAGGATGTCAATCCTAATGAACGAGACGAGATAGAAATCATTGATAACGCACCTAAGTATAAATCCCGATACTCTTAAAGAGTGACACAACTAACTCCCTTCACAGGACTCATATTTTTACCTTTGATTCTTTGGGCAGTCGCCACCCTCAGGCAGTTAAGAGGCTTTCCGCTTACTTGAGAATGGAAGCAAAAAACAAAAAAGGTGTTACTGCCGGAGGAGTAATCGAGGGAAAGAATGCACTGGTATAAATATTATATTATCCCCTTCGTCGACATCTAACTCGCTCACAGGTGCCCTTCCAGACAAATTTATGTGACTGTGGAATCTATCTACTTCACTTTGCTCAAACTTTCATGAGAGACCCAAGACATTATGCGAATATAATCTTGGTATAGTTCCCCACCCCATTCATATATGCCATACTGAATCCCATCTTAGGCCCCGCGATTAAAGTCAATAGGAGATGCAGAGCGAAAGGCCATCTGGCATGTAGATAATTATTTCGAGCCTGAGGGACGACGACGAATTCGCCTACGGATAGAGGACTTATCCAAAGATTGGAAGAAACTTCGGGGTACTCAGCCAGGAGAGGTCACGCAGGCAGGTGATGAATCGGAAGGCGAGGTTGAGCTTGTGGAATCTGACACAGACCGTGAACATTCAAAGTTGAGTCGGAAGACCACTGGTCCAGCTTCAAGGGTACGTGGTTGAGACGAGCTATAGTCTATACTCTACTTAGTGTAATTACATAAATACATTTCCTTCATAATGTAACCAATTGAGCAACTTGCCAGTGTGACCCACTTTATGCGTGACGCCAACTTCTTGTCCGACGATGAACATTCGACCTCCAGCCATTCGTTTTACTCGATGCTTTAGCTCAACGTCCCAACTATACAAAACTTTTTCCATCATAGGACGCGAACCTATAAAGTTTCCCCCTTCCGTCACCATTACCCCGTCTTCGGCTGTTGTTACCATCGAAGGTCCCTTAGGCAAGACAAAAGTCCCTCTACAGGAATACATGACAGTTGACTTGTCGGTTCCAAATACGCTGAAGCTCACCGTAGAGGCAGGATCTGAAAAGTTGCAGAGACAAATGTGGGGGACAACACGGACATTGATCTCGAACGCAATTACGGGCATGACGGAGGGTTTCTCAGTGCCGTTGTTTCTGGTTGGCGTTACTTATAGGGTCGCACTGGAGGATGATCCTCGAGGAACAACAGAAGGAGGGAACGGCAAGCGATTGCAGTTGCGCGTCGGGCATTCACATCCAATTTATGTTCCAATACCTCCACACATTCATGCCGAGGTCCCTTCTCCAACTAAAATCGTTTTGTCTTGTACAGACAAACATCTGCTGGGTCTTTTCGCTGCAAAAATACGAGAGTACAGGAAACCAGAGCCCTACAAAGGAAAAGTAGGTGGTTCAAGACTTGTCAGCGGACCTACTGTTAAACAAATTCTGGCAGGGCATCTTTGTCGGTAATGAAACAATACGGATGAAGAGCGCAAAGAAGAAGTAGATACATAGTATCTTTGTCGTCGGTGTCCAATCCCGACACCTGATGAGAGTATCTGCATCAATGTCAGCGAACTCGTTCTTCTCCTCCTTGATTGCCTTCTTCAAGTCCACACTACCCCATATTGCATCGTGCTCAATTTTGATTGGAAAAATCCGTTTAATAGGCGTGCCGATTACCCAGCAGAGAAGTGTGATAGTATTAGACAAGGGAAACTCGGAATGCATTCTGAATTGTCCGATATTCCGAGAAGATAGGAGAGAAGTAACAAACTAGTAGTAGAGGGATCTTGGTGTCTGATCACGTTCTTCATAAGCGACCAGTTCCTTGACGGAATCCTCTCAATTTGCGCATTCGAAACAAAATTTATTTAAGACAATGTTGCACCAACGAAAGTAGGTGCCACACAAACTCCTTTGGTTGTTCTGATTTTGTGAACCGTTTTTGTAACGGGGTTAACCCACGCAGCCTCTCGGGTATCGAGAGTGGTAAAACCTACATTAATTCGTCAGTTAATCCCAGTCAAATATTTGGACAACTGTTTAATACCAGGTTGTATCGTTTCAAATATTTTCTTCTTCGGGTTGAGCTGAGAAAGCGGTGTGGAAGCTAATGGAAAACTTAGGAGCAACTCAACTGCAAGAATAGGTACTGACTCTCAAATTCCTGCCCCTCGCAGTACACACGATCTCCAGGCTGCGAACCAGGCGGTGGTTGAATTAACTCTATGCCTCCATTTTTTCCTTCTTTCGATGTAGCCTGAATACATGACATGAGGTATTTTAAACATCTGTCAGAAATATGAACTCACGCAGAGAACCATTGCAAAACTCTTTACACCACGCATATTAGCTGGCTTCAGGTTGCACTTACAGCCAAATTTCGGTCAAAGATGGAATTTGAAGACGATGATGGGTTGCATACGACTGCGACAAGATACTTGTCCCTCATCTGTTCAATGGGGATGTAATTGACCAATCCAGAGACTACTGTACGTGGACCTGTTTCCTCTCCAAGATCGATTTGCTAGTGTAGTCTGTTGAAAATTTATGGTACACAAAACACCAACGACTCACTTCGACATAGAGACTGTCCGCATCTGGATGCTTCATGACTATGAACAGGTATAAAATAAGCTTCAAATATATGAAGGGAAAAGCCTTACTATCGACAATGCGACCTACTCGAAGATCAATCATAGACGGGACAGGTTCGCCGTCGTCGTCTGCGGGGGCTGTCCCTTGCTTTTTAGCAGCGACTGCGTTCGAAGAGGGCACCGCGTCTGCCTTTTCTTTCTTCTTTCCTTTCTCCTTCTGCGGTTTTTTATCCGAAGTGCGAACAGACGTTTCGGCGACAGCCTCACTATTTTGTGCGGTCGTCGTTTTGACGGATTTGACCTTCTTGCCTGCTTCGGGGTTTCTCTCCAATTTGGGTGCGTCTTGAAGATCGAATGAGATAATGCTATATGAATCGCCAAGAGAAGCTGCAGAAGATCTGATAGCTGGTGCTGACTGGACATGGTCAAAGTATCTGGTGACTGAAGGTATGTCGTAGTACTCTGCGGCCCTCAACTTTGTCTAGAAACGTTTTTAAAAATTCACATTTGTTGTTTAATTGTAGACGTACAACGATAGGATGCAAAAATCCGTACAGGGCAACGTCGGCTGCAGTGAGGTAGTTCGTTGCAATGTATGTCCTGGGTAAGAGAAGGGAATCAAGAGTCTGGAAATTCATGAAAAGCTTTCAGGCCTTACGGAATGGTTGTAACGTACCTTAAGGTTGCTCTCCGCAATCATATTCTGACTTAACTTATCGATCCATCCAATAACTTCCCTCTTATCGTTGTCATCATTCCCCAGTAAATTTCCTCCGGCAGACAGAACTAGCTCCCTGACAGGCGATCGAAGTTTGGTCACTACGTTCTCAAAAGACATCCTTCGAAAAATTGGTACCGATATCAATCTTACCCAGATGAGGTGGCAAAAATTCGCAATCATCAACGTTTTTGTCACTGTTATTCAGAGTAGCACGTGACTGAGACTATCATTTTCAAAAAGTTGAAGGTAATAGTAATACAAAAATGGCAAGCTAGGCGTATCTTCCACTCTTCTCCTTATCGAAGTTATTTCCAACCTTACCTACGAGAAATTCGCCATATACAAGGACTTTCTTATCCTCTGCGGCGGGGAGGCCATCCCTTTCCCTCAACCTTGCGACGGCTTCCAAAGGCATGACCAATGCGTCGAAGTTCGGTTCAAAGAAGAATGGCAACCTAAACGGGGTTGGTTGATCAAAACATTTTGAAGAATGCAGCAGAGACTGACGAAATACTGTATGGCATTCGTAAAATTTTGATGGCAGAAGTAACTATTCGCCTACCGGTAATTAGATCCTTTGTGAATTACACGATGCAGGGTTGAAGTGTATAACCCATTTGTCCATATCTCCCACACTAGTGAACAGATCAAGCCATGACAATAATATATGGATGTCTGGCTTACTCTCCCCAATATTGCACACCACACAACCTGGAATAGGATCAGCGGTGATCCAAATTCCCTCTTTTGACCCTTGCTCCGGTGGTAAGCCAGATGTATCTGCTTGATCCATGTGCGGACGTTTCAAGAAGACTTGCAAGGCATTTGGTGTGGGATCGGCGTACAAGAAACTAGAAAGGATTGGAAAAGATTAGTTGGTGTTTAAATTTAAAATTTACGTACGTAAGACAACCATAATCCCTATGCAAGAACTCAGCCTGAGGGTGACAGGAAACACGCCAAGTTGAGAAGAAAATCTTACTTGTGAGCCCCACAGGAAAACCCATCGTGATTATTGGGCAAAGGAGGGTATCCTAGAAGAGTAATCATCAGTAATCATCGGCCTCCTTACTTAACGATGGAGGCTGAACGTTGAACGTTGAACTTTAGTGCATGATTCTACGGACCAATCACCCGCATGACCCAGAAACTGTCATCTACTTTGCATTTCAGCCCCTCCCACTCCTCGTTTGTCATTCCAAGACCGACAGACATCCTGGACAGCAGATAAGGCGGGTCACAACTTTCGCACTGAGAATCCTGACCATGGACTTACGCTTCCATGACGATCAATCCCAACTGCTTCATCTTCTCTATCCAAATTCCAAACTTCTCCTTAAAACCAGGGACCGTCGGCCACTGGTTTTCTCCCCATAAAGGCTTCGATTTGTCTGGGTTCTCTACAGGCTTGTAGAGGTCCAGTCCTTCGTGATTATCCGCCTTCCCATTTGTGACGTTTTCCTTCAATTTCGCATAGCCTGATATGCGACCTGAAGTCCTGGGGATGATGTCATGGAAAGTAAATACATACCTCGAGCATAGTCCTGATTTTTCAGGGACAGCCTATCTTTTTCTTCTTGTGGAAGAGCGAAGAATTGGTTTGCCAATCTCGCCAATTCATCTGGTTCGCTTGGGTCAACAAAAGCGCTAATGTCCAGATAGAAAAATCCAAAATTAACGCAGGCAGAATGCAATGCGGCTGCAGCTACGGTTCGGTTTGAATCAGATGGATCAGAGTTTAAGAAGGGTGCCAAGTTAATGATTGGGAGGCTCTTCATGTTGGACATTGAGATGAGATCAGAAGGCACATTAGTCAGCACCTCGACAAAGAAGGTAACCAGCTTCCTAAATAGTAAACTTCAGCCGAGAGGCCTCGTTGGGCACAAGTGTATTAGTTAGAAGTGGTATTTCTCAGCTCGAATGATTGCCAACTCAAGAGTACAGTACATCAGCCTCTCAGCATCGAACTACTTCCAACATACAAGCACTGCTCGTCACAATCAAGAGGAATCAGACTGTGTATAGATTGTGCGCCCAGTATTTTGCGAAGGACTGAATGGAGGAGCCGATTCCCTGGAGTTTCCAGCCGTTGTTCCCGAAGGAGCAGGACCTGGCCATTGTGGGTCATCTTCACCGTGATAGGGTGGTGAATGTGCTCCGGGATAGTGAACTGGAAGATGAGGAGAATCGGCATTTATTGGCTCTTCAAAGAGGGGTGTCTGCAGCCCATTCATGTAGGGTGGTAACATGGAGGAACCAAGAGGATGCGTAGCTAGTCGATGTGAGTACGATTCTGGTGTGTCCGCCTCCATTCTCGAAGAAGGTTGTTGTCCATTGATATCTGCCACGCGTGAGCGGTCTTTTCCGTTTGCGTTTCGAGCTTTTTTTGGTTTAGGGGCGTCATATTCCATCGATTCTGGAATGGGCGTTATCCAGGTGGGATAAGGGCTAAGATGCGCCAGGGCTGGATTGTCTTCGAGAAGTTCACGTTCCCTGTCTTGCCTCAGCATCAGTGCATCCGCCAGGGACATCGGGCATGGAACGGTATCTGCGATGGACGTTGAACACGACAATTGTTAATCAGGTTCTGATATACCTCCGAGGAACATGAACTCTTGGTACTGCCGCGTGGCTCCGGCTATTTAGGGGGTGAATGCGATATTTCACTCAAACATGTAGTAACACACCCATGTCAAGATAGTTGATTTGGTTTCTTCTGTGTGCACTGGCTTCTCGATGTCCAGCCTGAACAAAGGTTTTGATAAAATCTTCCTGCAAACTATTTCAGTTTCTCGTCAGAATGGCAGAGCCACACGCACAGTAGCTATTGAGAGCATAAACAAGGCCTCCTTTGATAGCGTCATACTGCCTGTTACACCTTGAAGAATAGTCAAAGCACTTTCTACGGGCAAGGTTGTTACTTAAACGCACCGTCTGCTTGTACCATGTTTTCCACACGCGATGCTGACAGAAGGGAGTGGCCAGGTACTCGTTCCCCTGGTTTCGTTCTAGGTGGAAGATTCGCTACCAATTCGTCATTGATTGTAACCTCTTCATTGGCTGCAGGCAGGTCCTCGTTGACTTCGGAATCAGAGTCCAGTTGATCAACCTCGATATCTGCTTCGAGATCTGAATCAGGGGAGATGAAAGCAGGACCAGCAACTTGAGTAGTCATAAGTAGTGGCAGAGAAGGATCAAGGGACCAAATAAATTCTGCAAATACACTAATACAAACTAATACTGGAACTTGAACCTTCATTGGATTGGAACCGTTGTTATCGCCTTATCCTCTGCTTTCCTGGCAAGAATTGTGAGAACGCCATTTTCTAGCTTGGCGGAGACATCCTGGGTGTCAACTGAACGAGGCAACCAGACTGTCCTTGTGAAACGGATATTACGACTGAATTCGCGTTCAACTGATAGCTGAGTCGCCTTTTCGTTCACAGCTGTAGTCCTATGAGCCAAGCCCAGCACGAAGCTCAATTTCTCACCTTCTGTTTTGTCTTCCGAGACTCGTGGTGTCTCCTTGTTTACTGCCGCTTTCCCCTCAATAGTGATGCTTCTGCCACCATCCCCAACTCGAACCTCGACGTTCTCCTTACTGACCCCAGGCAGTTCGGCGTCCAAGACGTATTTGTCCCCTTGTTCGGTCACGTCGATCGCGGGACGATCTTCGAGGTTCGGAAAGGGATCGAAGTGATCCCAGATTCGAGCTCCGTGAATTGGAACGGTACGCCCGGGGGGCCGTCCCAGCATTCGAAACAGTGGGGCTACTTCACGGAAAAATTGGCGGGTGAGAGACATGACTACTGTTGGATGGTCCTGGGACAAAGATTATATATCGTCGGAGTCAACGCTGACGCAAGCAAGAATGAAACGTCACCGACAAAAAATTCTTTCTCAATACGCATGCATGCACAATCTTTGTAAGCATCGCCATTGGTCGACGGGAAAGGTACATACTGTACATAATACCAACTTCTAGATAGAGTCAAATGGCATAAGAAATAACTGTGAATAAGAGATCATCGTTGGCCAGGATTCTCCACCACCCAATATGCTGCGATGGTGTGTTCCATATCTTCATCATCCTCAAACTTGACTTTGTACACTGGTGCTTTTGTAGATGATGACTACCCCCGACGTCAGGAATTTCTGGTGTACCAGAGAAGATGGCTTACACGGTCAACAGCACGGGTCGCAATCACTTCCGCTCGGTAGAAACAACTCGTGTCCGGATAAAGAGCCATTACATATGAACCAACCGGAAATTCAGGATAATTGTTGACGTGATTTGGGTTGCTCGCAGGAACATCCTGATCTGGAAGTGGGAGCAGTGCCCTACTGTTCGCGGCGTAAATGCTGGATGAAAATAAATCTGTTAAAATCCGTAGTTTAAATAGCGCCAGTCTTACGCTCCGGGCTGGCCGTCGTCTTGAGGTTCTGCATCCTGGACCTCGTACTTGGGACCCTGTTTGTCAGAGCCCATGTACTTTGTGACGATGGCCATGATCCACGTGCTGTCTTCCTGCGATGATTGTGTCGATGGAGGAGGTCGAAAGGCAACCCTTCTTCCTGGATGGAGGATCGTTGGCTTAATGGAAGCATCCTTCTTGTTCCTCGAGTCCCTTGAATGGGCCACGGGCCCAACAGAATTGGTTCGTGGAGGAACTGTTATGGAAACGGAACGCGAGTTTCCAGAAGCAAGGGGCATAGGCGTCCCAGGCGACGAACCCCGTGGTCTCTTGTGTCGTTTGTCTCCTACATAATATTGTCAGTATGGTGCAAGACGAAACATGAACTTCACCTGAAGATGGAATCTCTGGAGCTTTACGCAAGGCTATAAGAATACTTATCCGTTCAAGGACATCATCGATTGCTCTACCAGATATTGTCAAACCTCAAGGGAAGACAAAGGAAGTTCTTACTTTACTTCTTGATCACATGCGGCGATTATATCCGACAATCCAGAGGTTAGTTTCTGTTGAACGGTTTTCATGTGTCCGATCCCTTCGGCGGGAGGGGTGTCGTCAGTAGGCCATGCATTTATTAGCCTATTCAGGCGTCCAATTGTCTCTATGGTGGCTGCACTAGCATACACATTGGAAAGAGTTGAGAGTGATTCTGATGCATGCTCCCAGCATTCTACTTCTGAATTTCGAAAGTCAAGTCTTTATCGATTTTTTTTTTCCAGCATCAATCCGGGGAGCTCACCTTCATCTGATGCAGGACGAACGGGTACACCACGCCGTCTCTCCATGGCAAATACTTGCAGAAAAGCGCTTAGGAGGATGTTCCCACGCTTAGTCACATCCCGAGAACAATTATGCAAAATTTAAATTACTGAAGTCCACACGATCCAGCACACCTCCAAATTTCTCTCCTATCAGGCTTCGTCTACTCATTTGCGCCCACTCGGACAAGAACAATATTGATTCGAGCTTAACTCCCTGGGCGCCAATCATCTGGACACACTTTCCTTGGGAGGGGGCTCTTTTGAAGTGGTGCCAAGGGAGCTGTCGCCGATGATAAAATCGTGGTTTGGCGGCACGCAAGCCCGCAAGACGGTAAAGACGGGGAGTTCGGCCTCTCGACGTAACTGGAAGTAGAATGGGTATTTGTCGGACGAATCAACCAAGAGCAAAGTCCCATGCAGCCTGTACCTTACCCATTGGTCTACTCAATCTTCGTAAAGTCTACGATTTTAGTGATCCTCTTTCTCCTAAAGGCGAGGATTGATGGATACAGCTCGGGAGCCTTCTCTATATTCGCTCTTCCGTCATTCATCTCATTCGTCGCCCGTCTGGTTCACGAATTTAAATCCTTCAATGGCCTATACCAAAACCACAAACGTCAATTGGAAGACCTCTCTTTCGCAAGAAACGGAAAACCTCCTTCATACGATACGACCCTCTACATCTACATCATTCGCCCTTACGGAGCTGCGAAGCAGAAGCATATTCTACCAGCACCGGAGAAAGAGTGCATGTGTAGGGTCCGCGCTTGTGCTCATCGTCATATTTGGAGACGGACAACCGCTCACGCATTTTGGGCACCTCAGAACCCCAAGCAACGAAAACGACTCCAAAAGGGTGGCTGGAGTTGGATTTATCGAGCATCAATCGGCGATGAACAAGCGGTCCTGGTTCCAGATGATAAAAAGGGTTTTGTTGTGGCCCGTTTTCTTACTATCGTCCAAGATTGATATGTAACCAGATGTAAACGGTCTTGTACTTCAGATTTAAGTGTCGACCCATTTTCAAAGAGATGATGAAAGTTCCAGTCATATCGATCCAGAACCGTATTTTGTATTTTCCAAGTATATTCATCTCCGGGCAAGTCAAACTGTTTCAGATACAAGATGAACGTTGAACATTAACATTGATAGCTTCACATTCCAGTGGCCACACAACACATGCACTCAACGAGCCAGTTTTCGTAGAGAGACATCATAAACAACTTGAGTGGAAACTTGTAAGGACACACTTCGCAGTCGAGCGACAAAGTACTTGCCTTCCTCAATCTTTTTGATATCATACTTCAAGCTATCATACCGTCTTCGCAGCCCGTCGTTTTTGAGGTTGAGCTAGAAATATGTGTTTGTCAGAAAAGTTTCGATGTGAGAAGAATTCCGAATAAGACCATGGAAAAACTGGCGAAAAGTTCTTTAGCAAATACAGAGATCTTCAATGGTTCTTCAAAGTCTCCTAGAGTAACAGCGTTGACAGCAAGTCTGGACTAGACAAAATGTCATTGTTCAAGTTAAAGAACCACTAAGGATAAACGGCCCACCAGCTCATTGATCACGTTGATCAGACTATGAAGATAGTCTTCCACAGAAAGAGCGATGCGACCACTCCATTCCGGTTTTACTGGATATGAGTCAGCCATCGACAGAGTGGGAGACTCTACGAGAAATGTATTCACTCCCGATTGATGATGCTGCATCGGCTAACGAAAGTAGCCTCCTTGTCGACAAATATTCGACAATTACCGCGGTGAAAACAGCATTCCTCAGCGAATTCGTCCACATGTCTTTCCATCTCCAGAATTGGTTTTCTGGAATGACGATGGCCAAGGCTCCCGCAACTCCTTCACAATCTTTCAAAATTGGTCGAACGGCCTCTAGGATCAAGGGAACTGTGGAAAGGTTAACTTCAAAACTACGCTGATGGATGATGAATGGAAATCACCTACTTCCACCAGACGGAGTGGAGTGTATTTTATTAAGGATACCCGTCATACTGCGTGACTTCTTATCAAGTTCGGTTACTTGTTCCTTAATTTTCTACTATACCGAATCAGAAATGGACTGAAGGAGTCATAATATTGGGATTCACCTCGCGCAGATCAGAGTCACGATCAAGTTCGTAATTGAGCTTCTCCAAGGAATTTGCGTCCATTGTAAATAGGAAGTTTAGTCTAAGGCTAAAGTTATGCGACCTCGTGACGTGTGACTTCAAGTAGCAGTGACTCGTAATACTTACCTTTCAATTTCAAACGACATCCTTCTGAGCTCAACGCCTCGTCTAGCTTTGGTGTGTCACCCTGTCTGATAGCTCCGTATAATCTAACGTTTTAGATTTTTCAAGTCTTCTATGGCATGACGCATGAGTCTCATGAGTACTAGTAACAACAATCACGTCAAGCATTTGCTCATTTCCTTGCGCGAAAAGCCTCAGGATGTAGAAATTTCCGATAACATCCTCCAGGATGTATATCTCTATCTCATGAATAAGACTTTTTTGAAGGATGAGGTTCACTGGTTTTGTGACAAAGCTGATACTACTACAATCGAAGCCGCAACATTCCTCATCCGATTATTTGCTTATGACAGCGAGGAAGTTAAACGGTGGAAGGAGAGACTACATAAATGCGTGACCTCATGCGTTCCTTGTGTTCATGGGCTTGAACAAAAAAAGATCCTGTCACGACAGACGTGAGTTTCCCTACGTTTTCTCTCAAATATTTACACAAAAGCCAATAGATATTTCGCTGCTTTTCAGGAGCGAACACTGCAGGTCTTCTTCGAAGCATTCGAAAAATGGGAACTTTACGAGGTTCTTAAGGATATCGAAAACCCCGTATTGTCCGTGGACTCTTCTTCAAGACAATCACTGTCGGTCGCCCACTTAGAGCCTTCAACACTCTACCGAATGGTTTCCAATTGGACAATTTTCTGTGACAGTCGGATTGTAGTGTTTTTTTCCACCTACGCGATTCCAGATAGCTTGCCTGGGTGGCCACAGGCTTCAATCCCTCCAGGCATTCTGTTATTCTTGCTGGCTGAGCAAGAACATCTGCGACGATGGGCTACCTCTCACCTGCCGAAGAATACTTTCATTCCCAATGAGCTGTTCCAGGGTTCCTACTTGCTGGCGATGGGGGCAATATGCAATGCAATACAACACCAAATACTTGATTCTGCATCCAGTCAAACGGCAATTGTAATGGACCACTTTTCGTTTGCAGAACCATTGGACTTTTGGAATGGAATGAATACAGTCTTGAGACTGTTACCTCCGCAATGGTTGGCAGGTAACGTTGGAAAGTCGGTGGAATTACGGCAAGCAATAATGAATCACTTACGAGTCCAAAACCCTCGTTCGTGACTCCTTTATTATACACTTTACAACTCTGATCGGTTATCGACAGACTTCGTGTCTGTGTTACACTGTTTCAAACTACTTTTTCGCCGTCTTGGAAAAAATTTATGGGCTGCTGAGAGTATGGGATTTCCTGTGGAAGTTTTCGAAACACTCAGGCAAAATCCGCGATTTAGAGAATATCTCTGGTCGACCGATCCCTTCGCCTGGTTCAAAGAATTCATGTCCTTAGTGCGCGGACATACCGCTTATGGGGACGTGTTTTCCAGAGTAATCGACTTTTTATTCGAACGATTGCCTGGGTCTGAACTCCATAGCCCTAGTCTCGTGGGATGTGGTCTGCAAGTAAGATGGTTGTACTCATTATGTTGAGATTCTCAAAATTTCTCTGCAGCTTCTACTAGACCTGCAACAATCCAAGGCAGGTTTAGTCAGCCCTCAATGTCGTGAGGTTGACCTCGTCCTCGGGAATCATGCGTGCGATATCGTGAATATCGCATACAGTCACGAATACAAGGGTGATGAATGGAAAGCTCATCGAGAAAAGGCTCGCCATTGGTTATTAGAAGGATTTTCGGTTGACATTGAGACTATGACGAAGTCCGTCAGAAATGTCTGTCGATATTTTGGCGAAGTAAAGGCTGGCAAATCTCCGACAACCCTCCGTCCTTTTTCCATCAAAACTAGGTTTTGGCATGCGTTCTATTCCACGATAGGAAACTCACGGGACTCGAATGCGATTGCCGATCTCATTCTTATAGCGGCTAAGACTGCCCATATCGACCAGTTGAAACCATATGTTTTCAAGGCTTGTAAAGTGCCAGAGTTCTTCAAGTTCCTGCATGACGTCAATGACGGCCTCCATACAATCCAGGGTGGATTATTGTCGACAGTATCAAACTTCGCAGGGCAATGCGTCTCGACCAATGGATTGGATGTCCTTCGCAACAAAGGAGTAGGGGAAGCCGTCACTCTTTTGGTCCTGTCTCCCGTCTCCGACCTTCATCTTGCAGGGGTGACTCTGGTTGGCTTTTCATTTGATGTCGACGGTCGGATCGAGAGTCTAAGGGCACTCCTCGAGAACCTCGCAGATAAGGCTCTCGATGGTATTTTTCATTTCCTTCAGACCTTCCTTGAATTTTCATCCTTCTTGGTCGAAGCATGCAGTTTGTCAACAACTCTTGTACGCTGCTTTGCGGACATCCTCGACGTGTTGTGCTCTAGCCCAGAAGGATTGTTGCACAACACAGCCTTCCTTCGATCAGACGATAGCAACGGTCCTGCCGCCAGGTTGCCTTTGTTCTGGAATCTTTTGACACGATCCCTCTCGCGTATTTACAACCGCTGCCCAATTTGGGCTGAATTGATAGACACCCCGGATATGATCACCTGGATGAGAGACGCCCTCATTCTTGCCCGGGATGTCTTAAAGCAGTGGAAGGTTCTTGAGACGGCCTCGAACTCTTATGTCAAAGCCCCTCCAAAGCCACCGTCAGCTAGAACATCTCCTGTGGGAAAGAGGATGGTGGAATCACTACAAGAGTTCTTGGGGGAACTCGCCAGGTGGCTTCGGTTGACAGACGAAGAACTCCTCCACCAATCGTTCTCCCTCCTGCAGGGCCTCCTTGATATTCTGAAGGCAACAGATATGAAACCGTCTGATGCTGCCTTGAAGAAGTTGAAGAAGTATGTCGAACAGATTAAAGCAGGCAATAAGGCACATCCCCCTGGCAGTCGTCTTGACACAGGGCGCCTATTGCAACTTTCGGAGGCATTGGCATTCTTTGAAAACGACGATGTGGAAATAAAACACACACCTAAACCCACGACTCAAGTTTCTCTCCCTGTCGCAACGGGCACATGGGGTCAACAACACATAGACCCAGAGGAGAAGCCCCCGATGTCAACGTCACTCGAGCACACTAAAGGGAAGTCGGCGACCGACCCAGCTCTTTCAGAAGTAAACCAACTAGACTCCGATGAATCTGAGTCGGGCACTTCCGATTCGGAGGAAGACAGCGTCCCATCAATGGGATTAGCATCCTTGGGGAAATTTATTAAATCACCTCGTAGACAAGTTTCAACGAAACCGAAAGTGGTCGAAAGGAGGCGGATTGTGGTTCTGCCACTGCCATCTATAGCCAACGACCTGCAAGAACGTGCCGTCCGTGGTCAGCAAATGCGTAACGCTGCTCTTCGCTTGCGACCCGATATATCTGGACTACATAAAGCTATCCTTTCCTGGGATTATAACTATAATGGCCCAACTCCCCCAGAGCACAAATCAGTAAGGCAGGTCGCAGATAAATTCAGTGGCTATCAACATTACTTCCAAGTATTCCAACCTCTGTTGTTGGCGGAATGTTGGGCCCAACTTTGCCAAGCGAAGGAGGAAGTCCAGGACTTGTATCAATGTCGAGTCGATAGTCGACAATATGCTGATGACTGGCTTGAGATTGACCTGACGATCACTGATTCAGTCAAAAAAGGATGGTACTTGGCAGAGACAGATATTGTGTTACTCCACCAGCCCAGTGATCGTACGAAATGTCTAATGGCAAAAGTCAAGACTTATAAGGCTCTTCCTAGGGGTGTTCAAGTGCTTGTCCGCTTCTACTTGCGCCCAGGGTCCCGAGAATTGGGGCCTCAACTAACTACTACCTGGCAAATCAGAAAGTTATTCAGGTATGCGGGTACTTTATGCTTTACCCCTTGATATTGACATATTGGCAGTTTGAGCACCCTCCATAGAGAGTATGCGGCTTTGTTGTCCCTCCAGTATAACGGCCTCTGTGATTTCATTCTCAATCCCATACTTCCAAAGGCTCCAGAACCTGAACGGAATGAAATCCGAGAAACAATGGCCTTTGGCAATTTGAATGAACCACAAGCGATCGCAATTCTCAAAGCAATGAAGACAAATGGTTTCACTTTAATTCAAGGGTAGGTCTTCAACTTATGCTTTTCAAAATAATCTGCTAAAATGTGTAGACCTCCGGGCACAGGGAAGACTTCGACGATTTGTGGTTTGATTTTTCGTTTCCTGGCTAGTCAACCACGTCCCCCAGTACCTATTACCGTTGGAAAACAACCAACACGTTCCCGAGGTCCAGTTTCTCGCATTTTGGTCTGCGCTCCTTCTAATGCCGCCATTGACGAACTCGCTCAACGAATCAAAGATGGCTGCAAAAAACCTCAGCATGGTGGGAGAACTCCAAACGTAGTACGAATTGGCACCGCACAAGCGATGGCAAATAGCGTGAAGGATATATCGCTTGACCATGTCGTTGACCAGAAGTTAGAAGGTGGTCTACAAGCGAACCCAGATATTGGGAGCCAAATTCAGGAGCTTCGGAGGCAACTCGACCAGTTGAAACAATCTCGCAGAGATAAGATTGCTCAGTTGAACAGTGCCTCACCGACTCTTGCCGTCACTTTGGAAAGTGACATTAAAGTCCTAAGCAGCCAGAGGCAAACGTTGACCACAAAATTGGACGAATTGAAAGACAGGCAGAAGGCTGACGGTCGAACTCTCGACACAATGCGACGAAACACGCAACGAGAGGTGTTGCTTAATGCAGACATTATATGCAGCACCCTTTCCGGTTCAGGGCACGAAACCTTGGAAAATCTTGAATTTGACATGATCGTCATTGACGAAGCTGCACAGGCCATTGAACTCAGCTCTTTGATTCCCCTCAGATACGGGTGCTCCAAGTGCGTAATGGTTGGTGACCCCCAGCAATTACCACCCACAGTGATTTCGCAGGAGGTGTGCACAACATTCTTTCATGCAGAATTGACTTTACGGCTTAACAGGCTTCGAGGTTCGGCTACAACCAATCCCTCTTCGTGAGGCTTCAAAGAAGTCGCCGCGAAGCAGTCCTGTTGCTAAGGTATTTTAGAGCTATGGTTATCATCAATCAAAACTCACCTCGCTGAAAGTATCCAATACCGTATGCATCCCGACATTAGTCATTTGCCGAGTCGACTCTTCTACGACAATCGGCTGCTCGATGGGCCTGGTATGTCGATGAAGACGAAACAACCTTGGCATGAACACGAACGTTTTGGGACATATAAATTCATCAACGTATCGTGGGGTTCTGAAGAATCGAAGTTGCATTCCTTATGGAATGCCAGCGAGTGTGGTGTCGCCCTGGATTTGTACACCCGCCTCATAAATGACTTCCCTCAGGTGAAGTCAGCCGCTCGCATCGGAGTAGTTTCCATGTATAAGGCGCAGGTGTTGGAATTACGGAGGCGGTTCATAAAATCATTTGGTGACCAAATTCTGCAACACGTCGACTTCAACACTGTAGATGGATTTCAGGGCCAGGAAAAGGACGTGATCATCCTGTCTTGTGTCAGATCAGGCCCAGGTTTGCAAACTGTCGGCTTTTTATCAGGTATTTCTTATCCTGATCAGCGCCCATAAATCTCAAGAGTATTGTAGATGTTAGACGAATGAATGTCGCACTGACAAGAGCTAGATCCTCGTTATTTATACTTGGAAACGCTCGTACCCTGCAAAGAAGTGATGACTACTGGAAACAAATTATTCAAGATGCTGAATCAAGGTTTATGCTGCTCAATGTACGTCCTCCTGGCAATTCAATACATACCTCTTATGATTTTATCCTATTAAAGATCGAAACAGGGTACTACAGTAAGACATCAAATTTGTTGTCCAAATCTACCCTTTCCCAAGTACCCGAGTCAAGGGTGGTTGTAAGTCCCATCGATCTCCAAGAAGATTCCGTTGTAGTGGCTTCCAGTGAACCGGCTGCGGCCACATCAAACACACGCGGAAGCAAAAGACCAGAGGCAGAGGAACAAACAACCCACACAGAAAATCCTCGCAAAAGACGAAAGGAGCCTACCATGTTCATTCCTAAGAAACGTACATGATATTTTAGAATAGACATACATCTAATGACTTTGTAATATTCTGGATAATACGCATATATTGAACCCTTGATTAGGTCTAAAATGTTGTGCCAGTACTAGCAACATTGATTGCAGGTAACTCCCATCTGTCTGGCCCGAATATTGGTACACTCATAAATACTCCAAGGTTATTCTTCACCGGTTTTGAAAAGGAACAGAGGGTGTCCTTCCCGAGTGTCGATAACCACGACGGGTTGACAACCGTCGAGCCCTTGAGGTAAACTCTGGAGGTCCGAACAATTTCGTTAAAAACCAGATATGCCGGGGGAGGGGAGTCTATAAGTACAGAGGAAGGGTGCAGATAAACGTCTTCCGATACGCCGAGGGCTTTGTAGGGAATCCCTCTTGAAGTAGTAAAACGTGTGCCCGACCTTTGCTTTTCGACAATATCCTTGCGAACGGCCACCTGATCCAGGAATCCAGCTGTCAAAATCTGTCTCAGTGAGTTAAGCTTGAAACTTGTCAGAGAAATGGCACGACGACAAAAGTATGGATAATTCTCACCTGACGGTCATTTGGAGGTGTCAACGGTGCTCTTAGACCCGAGTCGGTTCCAGGAAAAGTGGAAGCAACAATATTGCAAATTTGAGCCCTAAGATTGTGGATCTCTTGCATTACCTTAACGAAAGGGGTCAGTAGAACACTAGAAACATCTGAAAATCAAACCTTTGGCTGAACAAAATTTTCTGTGCAGAATCCCAGAGCTCCATCGGCATATTCATATGCCCCAATGACTGAAAGATATTTGAATAAATCACTTGTATAGTTGCCGAGTGCTGCATGAGTCTGCGATTTTTAGAAACAAGTTGGACCCCACAATAAGACTTACCTGTTGAGAATGATAAAATGCTTTTCGAATCTGACACTGGGTCTCTTTTCCCATAGTTGTATCCGGTCCAGCTGAAGATTCCCCAGTTCCATATTCTCCGTTCCCAAGGAATTCCGAGGTAGTGAAGGGGTCCCCCACTGCAAGTGCTGATACAATGCAAATAACGTAAGGAAGACAACCATGCTGCTGACTGCCCACAAGCATCCTTGAAAATCGTGGTGATAAAGGGAAAAGAGACATGGCACGCCCCAGTTCAGTAATTTGGCCGGTTTCATTCTTCGAATCCGAGGGTCCCAGAGCTCCGAGATATGTGAGAATCCTTTCTGCTTTATAGAGAGCATCACGATCAGGCGGAGTCGGAAAAGGAAAGTTGATGATGGCGTCAATACCCATACTCTTCATCTGCAACACAACGCCGTCAATTGGCATTCGTTGAATTTCTGGTGTGGAAAAGTTGTCGAGATGATGCTCGTAAAACGCAGAGGAATAGAGCCGATAACAATGTCCAGGTCCAGTCCTGCCGGCTCGCCCTGCTCGTTGTGCAGAAGAAGCCTTCGATACCCACGATATATGAAAAGATTGGACGCCACTAGCAGCATCGTAACGCCTCTTCTCAAGTCAATAGTGAGGATAGACAAGAAATATGTAACTCACCTCTTTAACTCTTCCACAATCAACGACGTAGCGAATGCCCGGAATGGTAAGTGACGTTTCAGCGATATTTGTAGAAATAACTACAAGACGACAATTGGGAGGCGGAGGTTCAAACACACGTAATTGTTTCTCGCTCGGTAACAAGGAGTAGAGGGGCACAATATACATGGGCACTGTGTTGTCTGTCAGGATACCAAAATCTGGTGGGACGTCCAGTAACTTACCGTCCAAATTGGCATCGAGCTCTTGGGTGAAGTCATCGTCTTCTTGACTTCGGTAGCCTTCTTCGTCCAAGTGCTCACCAGAGGTGATTCCATCGTTGTCATCGTGAACCTCAAAGTCCTCCAATTCCATTGGAGCTGTGACAAGGGTCAGAAAGAATTGGAAAGAAATGTAGTGAACCACCTTGGGATACGGCAACACTCCTGAGTGAAGAGACTTTATCGTCAAAGCTGTCTGCGACATCGCGATCCTTCCCTCGCCTTTTCATCATGGCATTTCGACCAAATTTTGCCTCCAGTCTCTTGCAAACACCCACAATGTCACTTTGTCCCGTTAAAAACACAAGAATTCCTCCTGGAGGGAGTCGTTTATGAATATTGACTGTTTTCCTTATAGCCTGTGTAATGTAATCCGAATTCGTGCAACGGCTAAAATGGATAGTAACTGGATGTTGACGGGCAGCTACGTCGATAACGGGTGGTGGGGAAGCAAAGAGCTTCTTGTTTTCCAAAAAGTCACTGATTCGAAGAGTGGCGGACATGATTATGAGTCGCAAGGGCTAGCATATCATATAAGCAGGCAAGCATAAACTATGTCACTGAGGATTACCTTTATATCGCATTCCCCCTTCTTCCACAATTCTTCTCGCAACTTAATAACACGACTGAGAACTCCAATCAGGATATCGGTGTTGATGTTTCTTTCATGTGCTTCATCAATAATGATGACCGAATATTTTGCAAGAAGAAAATCAACCGCGAGTTCTCTCAGCAGGACACCGTCCGTCATAAATTTAATGGACGTATTTTGGGAGACTGTGGCATCATAACGTATCTGGTAAGAAATGCGAGAGGAATTCAACGATAATTCATGCGCGACGCGCCGAGACATTGCAACTGCAGCCACTCGACGAGGTTGAGTAATGCCAATCATGCCAGGATTCTCTGTAAAAATTGAGTAAGAAAGATTTCAACGACGCAAAGGAAAATGAACCATACCACTGCCTGGTGTTCCGAAACCCGCTTCATAGAGAAATTGCGGAACTTGCGTCGTTTTCCCGCTGCCCGTTTCACCGCAAATGATGACAGCTGGATTAAGCAAGATGGTTTCCATAATCACATGTTCCTCTGTAATAATCGGGAGAAGGATTCTTGAGCTCTCTACTTCTGGCGGACGTTTGACCTCAACGATCTTGACATATGAAGAATAATTCCTGCCAGAGGCTATAATTCGCTGCGCAAATGAAGTTGCGGGTATTTCCAGGGATTCCCCCAATGGGCCACGCAGAACACCACCCTGCTCGGGATCCATATCTCCGACTTTGCTAGGAGGTAGGAACAAATCCGCTCCGACCGTCTCATCAGTTGCGATGGAATCGTTTCCTCTGGCTTTTCTTAATTGCTTTACGGCCCAATCCTTGAACCCTACGCTCTTTAATGGAATTGATGTGGGCTCTGGCAGCTTCTGTATCTCTACAGACTCAAGACGGCTATCCTGTTCTTTGTTGTCTTCCTCTTGGTCATTGACAGGTTGTGGAGTGATTTCTTCGTCATACTCGAAGTCCGAGCTATCAGAGGATACGTGGGTTTCATCGTCGATTTCTGACCTCCCACTCTTGGCCCAGCCTCTCACAGGCTGAATATTAGTAGAGAAAAGTAGGAAATTCTTGGAAGTCGCTCACCTTTTTCTGTGCAATCCTACCGGAAAGCACTGTGCAGTCTGAATAGTTTTTGAGGGTGTCTGGTATCAACACACTTTGGGATGACGATGAATGCCCTATCGCGCGACCAGTTTTGATCGCTGTATCTTCGCCCACTTCGAAGTCTGCGAATAACTTATTGGTTCCAAGAGTGGACGAAGGTCGAAAAGTGTTTGATGGTATTGAAGCTTGGCTCTGACTGAGACGAGTCAACTCAAGCAGTGAAACAAGCATGTCTAGTCCTACGCTAATTTCTCGAACAAAACGAGTTGATCTTCTTTCTTTATTTTTTTCTCCTGATGGCCAGAGGTAAATCAGAAACTCGAGACTTGGATTTTTGGAACCGCACGATATACTTCTCTAGCCTCCTTTTCTTCTTGCTGGTCCACGTAGCTTCGGATTGGCAAGTAAGCTGAGAGCGCCTTGTTAAGGTACCAGGATACATAGAAGCTCTCAAATACCTCTAACAATAGTTGTTCTTTTCTCTGCTTGTCTTTATCCTCGCTACTCTTTGGTATCAAGATATCAATATTTGTATCTTCATTTTGATGAATGGGAGGTCGCTGCTTTTTTCTCTTTTTCCTTGAGGCCGACTGACGAGCTTTGGCACTATGGGGATTGCGGATTGGTGGTCCAACCATCGCAATGATCGCATGAAAAAAGTCATCATCCTTATAAGGTAGGGCTCATGCACGATCCAGAAACATCACGTGAATGTGACCAGTTTGTGACTCAATAACCAGAAATTAGTATTAAGGAGTAGATAATGACTCTAAGCCATTTATTAATCGATATTAGTGTCAAGTCCTTCATAATGCTGTCCGGAAGTACCCTATGACCATGGTAACATGTTAATACTATATAGAAATAACATCACAATGATAGGTTCATACGCAATTGACTGGTTTCTTCGGATTTTCCGCAGTGTAGTCTTTGTAGTATTGTGTGTAGCATATCTCTCAAAGCCCCAAGAGCTCTTCTGGGCATTTGAGACGCGTACTTCTATAATACTCAAAAAAACCGTATTTTCTTAATGGCGGTCCGCTCTCTTACAAATTTGGAAATCGGTTCGCGCCACAATCTAGATATATCCATTTTATATTGACTGGCGCGAGCCGATTTACTATTTTTTGTGTGGGATGAATGCCATTAAGAATTTCGAGAAAATGGGATTTTGTCACGCTCTATCACGTGATGTTTCTGGATCGTGCATGAGCCTACCTTAAGTTATTTGGCTCGACTATGTTGACCAACATTGTGCGTCATCGGCGGCTGGCGACGTGCCGTAACCGAGATGTGGTTTGGTTTGGGCACCAGAAATCAACAAAGTTGTCCAGTTGTAAGACAGCCGGAGCCCCACGCCTAGCCGCTACACCAAAAGGTCCGAATAACAGATCTAGAAGAGATGACCCTTCTGCCAACTGGGGCTATATATGGTGAGTAAGGCGGCCAGCCTTACACCAGTGGCAGTGCCACCTTGCCTTCACTCACCAGGATAATGTAATCCTTAAAGCACATCTGTGGGTGATTGATTGGGAACTTGCCGGCTGGTATCCCGAACACGTATCGCCTCAGACACAGGGGCTCCCAAAATGCCAGTTCCTCAAGGTTGGAAAGACGAGACGCTTCAAAGTTTTTCCTGGGGTACTAGATGTACATATGTAATGCCTCTCTCCTAAAGCTTTTTGTGTGACTATCGCGCAGAAATATTTTGTTTACCACACACTATGAAGAAAACCATGTCAGTTGATTCATACTACATACTTCAGATATTGATAGGAACATGGAAACAAGTTGTTCTATATGATATCCAAGCAATACTGATGGCAAACTTGCTCTCAGGTTCCCGAAAAAAAAATGAGCAAATTCATCGTCTTCGGGCTTTTCAACATTGGTGTTCTGCAACGTTATGGGCAAATGCAGAGTTGAACACATATTCCCGAAAGGTGGTAATTCACTTCCATGCAGGAAGTAGCGAAGACCTTCCTTGTCGCGTTGAACAGAGTTCACTGACGCAACAAGGAGACCCTGGTCGCGCCGAATGAAGTCCACACTGATCGAGGGGGAGGGAAACCCAAAAGGCCTAACGAGAGGGCCCTAACTTTCTGTAAATAGAGTTAGAAAGGGAGGAAATATGTAGTGGCTGTACTTACTACACTCGCGTGCCCTACATTCTTGTCGTTCCTGCTTTTGTTGTGGTGATGGTTGCTGCTGTAGGAATAAAAGTACATTTAAATTTGTATGGCATTTACACATAGTTCGAGATGAGTAGATTTTAGTAGCTCGAATTCGAGAGATCGCGTCTGACGAACCACACCAGACGTATTAGCTCGCGGGTCTGGCTATTGCAATAATGTTTACTTACCACCTACGGCGACAATCTCTCTATTCGCCAGTCATCCGCAGATTCATCGATGCGAAGGTATCGTACACGGTCGTGCAATCTAGAAGGCTTTCCACACCAAAATTCTATTTCCCTTGATAGTTTTGAGATTACATTCCGAGAAAATGACGAAAACGACGAAATTGTGAAAACCGCCGCAACGTACATTGGGATAACCCGCCATCCACCCCAAAAATCGGGAGGGGGAACCTCTCCACCTTCAAATCTATTGGCAGTCATTTTAAAGCGTTCGTCTAGTTCCTTTTCTTCTACGACAGTGCTTTGCCTACTTGCCCATGCTCCTAGCTGACTCCCTACTGGACGGGTTCGGAAATATGCATCGCTTTCTTCTCGACTCAACCTCTCGACAGACCCAACCACCCTGACAGATCTGTGCAGTTCGCGCCAATAAAACACCAATGCGGCGTAAGGATTTGCAATGATCTCTTGAGATTTACGAGATGTATAATTCGTGAAGAAAACGAAGCCGCGCGAGTCAACTTGCTTCAGAAGGACTATCCTTGCAGAGGGTATTCCGGATAGTGTTGCGGTAGAGAGTGACATGGCTTCAGGTTCCTCTACACCGCCTTCAATTGCCTCCTTGAACCAAGATCTGAACTGATCGAGAGGGTTTCGTGCAACATTGGTTGGAGTTAGGTGCTCTAAAGTTATGTATTCGGTGTGGGGAAGGACCTGAAACTTGTCTCTGGAAAGTTGCGAGAAGGTGGGATCCATTTGGGACATTCATGAAGAGTTTATGTGATGTGACTTGTGTGGCATCAGAGATCATTGATGCAAGAGACTGTGACGGCCTGCCATTTCGCCCTTTATTACTCTCCCAAATGGCGCATAAATCGCCAATGCTTCACTCCATCTACGACTTGACGACATTTTGTCGGAAAACAACTGGCGATGTTCCTCCGAATCTTATTGTGCGTTTTACCGAACCTTAAAATGCTAAATGCTCTCACAAAATTTCATTCAAGGGGGCCTCAACCACAGTTTTTGGTTCAAAGATGTATCTATTTGTGCGTTTAGCATCTCTGACACTCACTCTCAATGTGACAAGCATAACGAAAGGGCGGGCGTTTGGTATCGGAACGAAGAATTGTCGCCAACCTCTATGTTTTCGACATGGACACATTCGTATGGGAAGAAATACTAAATCTTCCCGAGGAATTTGTCCCCCCTCCTCGTTACTTCCATAGCTCGGATACATGTAGGCTTTACTATAATGTGTCGAGTCCCTACTGAATTTATGCAGGGAATGACCATCTCATCATCTTTGGCGGAATGAGTAACCGATCCGACGCCTCCACCGATGAGCTTTGCGTCCTGAATGATATCCACTTTTTCAATTTTACCACACGACGATGGCTACCCCCTGTCGACACTCCCAACCCAGAGCTCGTACCACGCGCTCGTTATGCCCACCTCTCATCCGTAACTGGCGACCGCCTTGTGATCATCGGCGGTCAAGATTTCCACAACGCATGGCTCGACGACATCTGTCACTTCAATCTTCTCACTCAGACGTGGACACAGCAGCAGTATCCTAGGCACTGTGGCACGTACCGCAGTGTAGCGGTGTCATCTCCCACTGTCATTCGAACACCTCATACAGAGGTTAGACCCACATCCACTCTAGGCCTACCAGGCAAGCGATTCCCGTCGCGATCAATTCCAGGACCACCCCCGGAAACTACTCCTTCTGAAAATTTAATTCACCTCCCTTACCTTGCAGTGCCGACTGAAGATCACCCAAGTGAAATATATCTGTATAGTAACTATAATGTGCGTAGGGTTTCAGCCAAGCCTATTTTTGCATCATGACCATCTACACAGTTCACTGATGTCAAACGCGAGCTGGAAGTCTTCACGCCCCTTCCAAATGGCGAATTTACTGTCCACGACCGCTCTCCGACTATGACTGGGTCAACCTTCCCACCTGGTCTCCGGTTTCCCACTGGTGCTCTCCTTGGTACACACCTCATTATAGCTGGCACGTATCTGGCCCATAGCTATCAGTCCTTTTCAATATGGGCCTTGGATCTGACTTCAATGGCATGGTCACGTATCGACCCTGGAAAAGCAATAGAAACAGGGTCTTGGTTCCGTGGATGCTTGTACGCAGCTGCAAACAAATTTCTTATTTTTGGAAATCGACACGGAAACCTCGTTGATGACTACAACCGAAGGCTCCTTAGTTGGGGTCATGTCGCCATTGTGGACCTTGAAGCCTTTGGGATATACCAACCACCGCCACTCAAGCTCAACCTTCACATGCAAGAGTTGGGTCTTGCGGCCCTTGAGGAGCGCGTTTTGACAGACTTCGAGATTGTCTGTGAAGACGGTCAGCGAATTCCATGTTCAAGGAGATTACTTGAAGAGCGTTGGGACTGGTTCGGTGTGGAGAGGAAGTTGTTCCTCGAGAAGGCTATCCAGGCATCCGAGGCATTGCCAACATCTCCAATGCATACACCGCTACCTGAGCTCCCAGGTGACAGCACAACTCGGAAACCCCGCGTGGATCCGAGGCTCACACCTCGTGCTCTCTATCTCTCGGAACCCTATCCAATTGCCTTGGCTTTCCTACAATACATATACTCACTGGCTCTCATCACTTCTCTCCAACATACTTCTGGAGTATTGGGACAACTATTAATCTTAGCCACTAACTACCGAATTTCTCATCTGGAATCACTCGTGAAGCACGCAATGCACCAAGCATTAACGAATCAAAATTCTGTGGGCGTATATGAGGTTACAACGCTATGCAGTTGCCGAAGTTTACAGATTCGGTTAGTACTTTTCTGAATTTCGTTCTCTTTCATACCTGATATTTCTCCAAGGGCGTTGAAAACAGTGATGGTATGATCGCTTCCCTTTCATCAGTCTAGTCACCTGTTGAACAACTTGCTTGATCCCCAGGCGTACACGCAAAAGCGCCCTTCCAGAAAGGCAGATAAAGAAGCCAGGGACGGCAGTCAGCCCTCGAACAATGTCGGAGACAGAGGAAGTAACGACTCGACTAGTAAATATGTATCTCGACCTCGAGGCACGTCAGATGCCGCGTGGGGGATCCTAGCCGACCAATCCGGGATCAGTAGTCCAAATCATAGTAAGTAGAATCTTCGGAGAAATTCCTCCTCCTACTTGTTCTGGAATAACTTGTTTCTTTTTACTGTTTATTCAAAAGATTATCAAAGTAACCAATACATGCCGATTAAATCATCAAAGAAACTGGCTGTGGGTTCCACTGGGAGCCCATTGGCCGATTCGTCACTTAGGAGTAATCCCACCATAACCACAGGAGCATTGAACATCGATCGTGTATCAAGTTCCCAGCCGTCTGTTTCACCCTCAGTTATTCCTGCTTACGCCCTTAGCTCTTCGTCATTTCTTCCCAGTCCCCTGTCAGCCTCAAACTCTAGTACTTCGCCTTCCAAAGTTGCTCTCACCCCTGGATTGACTGTGAATACATCTACGTCTCCCAGTTCTAGAAGTCAAACAGGGAAAAACCTCTCTACAAAACGTTCGGGCTCTCCGAACGGCTTCTTTTCGCCTATGTTTCCCCATCTGCTCCAGAGGCCTGATGGACACCTTCCCCTGGCAGTGGTCCCACAATCCAGTTCCTCGGAAGACATCCAGAGTGGTCTCAGAAATCGAAATAACAGATCGATTGATAGAGGTCGAAATCGTCACACGAAGCAATCATCCACTTCTTCAAACCAGCGCAATCAACCTCCTAAGATCAAAGACAAGTCAATAACCTCAAATTCTCTGTCAAGTCCACCTACTGTTCCATTTGACGACCAACGACCTTTCTCTGAAAATATCACCTTCCCATTATCGCAACTTCCGTCAGAGAAGACAGTGATGGTTCAAGAAGCGGTCAGGGATGATGCAAATAACAGCACCGAACAAAAACCCGTACATTGGCCGAAGCATGCCCCTACTGTGCATTGGATCACTTCCGAAGGGTCCAACTTTCAGTCCCCCAACCCTGCTGGAAACGTGTTGACGGCCGATTCATCCAAGCCTTGAATACCGTACTTTCCTATCGCCCTAAAGCAGCTGGTCTTAGTGGCGGATTGTCACCTTTCATTGTGCCTGTATCGACTTGGTTCTTGTAAATCATTCAATGTGTCCTTGCTCATCTAGTTACACACTCTGGAATTTGTACAATTCCAAACGAAGAGCTTGATTACAGAAGGCGGACTCGCATCACGAAGGAACTGAGCAAATTCTCTGACAGTCCGACCATAAACTCTCTACATGTAGTATCGGAAACGATATACAGCTGAAGTGACTTAGACGACGCCGAGAGTACAGAAAGTCATCCGGGAAGGAGTCAGAGAGCTGGGTTGAGGACAAATCAAGTTTTGATCAGGATCTCAGTCACCCCCATCGAGTGTGGTCTTGCAATGCCTGTCTCAGTGTCTGTATGCAGCGATACGCTCCAGCTTTATTAAATTAGGGTTCGAATGCTATAGAAGTTCTACTCTGGCGGAAAGTCCCAAATTACTATCTTGAGTTTGAGAAATATTAAATTTTTAGGACAACTGAACGTCGGTCATGTCGTGTGTATCAGAACTAGGAAAAGGCTGATTGCGAATAGAAAACTGGTTGTCGACCTCGACATTGTCGGCATTCAAAAGAAAAGAAAGCGAACCAGCGGAAGAAGTCGCTGTCACTAGTGAAGTGGATTCGTTACCAGACACCACAGGAGGGACTGCCGTCGTGCTTGGTTCACCTTCACAGTCGCTTGATTCCGTTCCGGAAAAAATGTGATTATCTATAGTCATGGTCATCTTCATTTTGGGTTCATATATATCGAAAAATACCCACACTCTCGTGCATGCCCTAGGAAGACGGAATGTTAAGAAAGATACCACAGAGGCAAGGTACTTACCATGGTCATCCTTCTGCCTTGCGCATATATTGCCCTCAGGACAATTCAGACGATTGGCGATTTGTTCCTCCAAAAAACCCTTACGCCTTTCTCGTATCCACCAATCTTTGAGTCCCCACAGCAGGATCTCTGCCGCGCAGTGACGGCAGATTTTGTTCCTAGGGGAGTCTAGGGCCACATCTCCTGACGGAGTGACGGCATGGATTTCTTTAAATAAATCGAGTTCAACGAGAGGTTGAAAACCTCCTGGTTGCTGCTGAACATGTTGGACGATCTGAAAAAGTATGAATAAATGTGTACTGAGAGGAAATCTGCACTCACGTCTCGATATATATGACGAGGGGTGAGCTTGCGTTTGTCAACATATTCCAACATGATCTCAACTTCCACAGTATTTCCACCGAAGCAGTCATAAATATCGCAGGATTGGATGAGATCGGCATGAGTAGATAAGTTGTGGGGATACTGAGATGAGACAGGCACCGCGATGCATCTTTCTTGTATGCCAATGCCACAGAATGAAACTTGACAAAAGTCGCATTTCGTCGTAGAAGGCGCTTGTAATGCTAGTAGATTCTCACTGCAAACCCAATTCAGTAGCTAAACCTGCTACTGCAGGTGTGATCTCACCAGTTGCCGCAATGTCCGTGACCAGGTGGAATTCCATCATCGATATGCCAGGCATTGTCAGCATCTCCTAGTGGATCTGCGACAGGCTGAGGGCATCTCCAATCGTATGGATTGTTCGCAAGGCAGTGGGGACAAGGATGTACATAATCTGCACTTCTCTCCGTGTCAGGTGCAGGCGAAACTTCTCTGGGTGGAGGGAACTGTCCATGAAATGGCATTCAGACGGGAAAGAGGTATGGAGAGAGTGTGGCTCACTCGAATGGAATGCCCTAACTTATAAACCTCGTCCGCCTGCTGCTTTTCACGTTCCATCCTCGTTTTGTGAGGGGCAAATCGGAGCAAGGAATCAAGAACTGGTTGTATCGCCCGAAAAGGCATTGCGACAGTAGCTGTAGTTCGGCAAGCAGGACAGTTCGTGCCGCCATTCTAAGGATATAGAGTCAGTGAAATTAAACCGGGGATGGGACAGCAATGCTCCTTCCTGCGGAGTAGTAAGTGGTGCATAGAAAGTACTCACTCGAATCCAAAGTACGCAGCAGCTAACAGAAATAAGTCTCGTTAATTCTCTCGATTAAGACCAGCTGGAGGCTCGGAGGACTCACCTGCCACAGAAGAAATGCTGACAAGGTATGACGAGAACGGGTCTATAAACTAGCTCTGAACAGCATCCGCAATGCAAATCCTCAGACAACATATCTGCAAACTTCACTCCTCTATCCATGCCAACAGCTGCTTGGAAGTCATCGCGGTTATAATCATCTTTGTCGCTCTTCATTCTCTTGTGGTTATCGTCCACGCAGTCGAAAGACGGCGACGCCCTACGTTTGAGCAAGGGAGATACTGGGAGTGATGGTAATGAATCTGTCAAGATACGCTGTGGATCCGATGCTGTTGACAATCCAGGGTTCATGACTCTCAAAGTTGAGGTCAGAGAACGTGCCACCAAATTCGGCATGTTGTCATCTTATCCAGTTTGGGAAAATCCAAGCCTGAGACGCGAAAGTATGTATGCTATACTGTAAAACAGTTGTATTCACTCGTTTCAAGTGCCATAAACCGAGACGGTCAACCCGGGCCCATTGTCAGCCCCAACGAGTCAAAAGATTTGCAAAGATGCGGGATTTTTGCCACAGACATGTTCATCGACATTAGCCGGGAGAGACACTTTCTGAACAGACTGTTCATTCGTCTGCAGTTACATGGTCGCAATGTAATATGTAAGTACTGTTTTCAAGTTGGATTTTAGATTTTTGTTTTGTTTTTCTTTATTTACATATTTCTTCTTCAAATCCTATCATGAAAAAAGACTTCAGACCACCCTGGGTGTATGCAGGGACACGTCTAATTTCGTTTGCTGTCATACCAGGTACACTCCGTTATTTCAGGAAGCTTCCTGGTTTCACGGGGATTTTGTCACAGCTGTTGGAATATACTCAATTTTCTTCTATGATTTTGGAGGTCGAGAGCATGTGTTTTCGCCGATGAGGAGGTGGGCAACTACAGGAATCAGCCGCCTCTTTTCTTTATCACCAAAGGAGGAGCGACTGTTGCAGCAGAGCATCACGCAGACACAACACCAGCAAGACGACGCAAGTCATGGTGAGTAGTCTCTTCAATTGTGGAGTTCAGCTGACTTACAAGCCGTAATCGCACTTAGTTTAATCTCATGCGCAAAGACTGCACAATTCTTGCATTCGGTATTAGAGTTGGTTTTTTTTGCAATCACTTGACTAGTTCAACCGCTCAACGCTCTAATATTTTTCTTAGTCTAGGATCCTTGTTGTTAGTGTTCAATCACAGATGCGCTCAGTAGACGCGGAGGTTAGAATTGCTCATCCTTGAGATCTAAGAATTAATTGTTTTAGCCGACGAATCAAGTTACGCAAACTCAAAAAATTGGGTTTGTGACGGGTTCAAGTGCTGTTGAGCGGGGTCTCTTTGACTGCTGCTTTATTTGGAAGACTTCGCACCAGAATTTCGCCTTCACGAATCGGCTTTTGTCACATTCAAGACTCCATGGACTTTTCTCCTGCGAATACGGCGACGAGTTGTATCCTCCCTCTCTCCCATTCCGTCTCTCAGCCCTCGAGTAGCGATACTGATATAGCCACCGACAATCCACTAGCCGCCACACCTCCAGGACTTCTACCAAAGCCAATGTGAATACATCCATGTCTTCACATCGTAGTCGCCACACCCATTCTCCTGCGCCATCCGCCGAGATGTCACGACCAGAGACTGAAATTGAAGATGATGGCGATATCGACATGGATCGAACAAAGGACAACGAATCGATTCCATCAGACGTCGCATCCACTGCTTATCTTTCCAGTGAAAGGAGAAACACTTTCACACGTGATGTCGAGGTGGGGCAGTGAGTGGGGCACTAGGAGCAGGTGGTCCAGGAAGGGGTCTGGAACATATGGAATCAAGATTTAAGGAACGATTTCTCATGCTCACTGCATGGGGTTCGAACACTCCCCGATTTTGAACCCAGCTGTAAATATCTAAATGAATGCTGGCCTTCCGCATACCAAGAAGCCAACCCATAGAAAGGCGTGAAGGGACAACCCCGCTTTTATTCAGAACGTGGGCTAACCAATTGGAGATCTCGAGTCAAGTCGCATTTACTCGCCTCAGGATGGTTCAGATGCAAAGATTTGGACGCCATTTATTTTTGCGAATGGAATCTCTTCAGTTTGAAATAACGTTTACTCTCGTGGCATGTGTCCTTCGTCTTGTGGATCATTCTATGACTCACAGCCTGGTATAGCTCATCAATACTGAATAACTGAATGTTGAACCTTATGGTGTTTAAGCTTCAGCTCATGAGTCATTTGCGGTTGGGTGCTTAGTTTCTCCTTCCTTTGGCCAGTGCCATAATCCATTTGCCACAAGACTACAGTTGCAGTCAAACACCGTGTTCTTGCCCGAAACAGAAACCCCTCCTTCCAAAGAGACATACTTCCCCATTGCATCCAATGTCCTTTCTTGAAAGTGATATCTGGTATCTGATGCCCTACATGTGTGTCGATCTTTCTTCTGTTCCGCATCTCAAAGACATCGTAATCTGCTCAAATCTGTGCCAAGATTATTCATGTGTGGCTTTCTCACAATCACACAGCTACTGCAGACGACACCCCTCCTTAACAATTTAATTATAAATTGAAGGACGACAGGCCCGAATTCTCTCCGACCTGATTTTCAATTTCATTAATTGGGCTCCCCTCTTCACTTTTTTGTCCCGTTCTTCAGATAATCGGCATACTCCATCTGTGCTATACAGGTAACTGAACATGTTGGCAGTATTCGACTATATCGTTCCGAAGTCGATATCAAAAGGGATTCTTGATATCTTTATGAACGAATAGAAATTGTTTTAACTACTGTAAATCGTTTCGCAGTTGATGAAATAATATGAAGAGAGGAATGCAGATCAAAATTGGACACTTCAATATTAGCAAGTCCGAGGGCAATGACCCGGATTTGGGAGTCTGAATCTAGTTTATAATTTGGTCGGTACGTGAGTCGTCGGGCAATGAGTTGATGCATATTGATGTCTAAAAGACATTTGTCTGTCAATGAATTTTACCTGAGAACTATTCCACCTCCAATTCCTGTGGATACAGTGTGGGCCTAGCGAATGGAGGACTTGTACTCGAAGATTGCCTCTTCACTAATCGTAGGGTACATTCAAAGTTACCGTTGCTGGTGGGCTGGAGGGAGGAACGTACAAAGTTACTTTGGAGGATCATCAAAGAGGGAGCTGGGGGGAAATAGCGATGGCCACATTCCTACCACTACCCGTAGACTGATCAAAGAGATTCACCAGTTGCACCTGCAGCTTCGAACCCGACAACGCATCTTTAACCCATAGGACCCTATCCCTGAGAATCGTGCTTTCTACCACAGAACCAATTAGGCATCTCATTGTATGGAGGGCCTGTATCTTCCTTTCAAAAGTGGTTTTCGCAGTTTCGTCTTCGAACCCCATTGTTTCCTCGTTGAAGACACCTTCGGCGAATTTGAGAGCAAGTTTCTTTTCCACACCTCTCAGGAACGTAGGCCACGAGTCATATAGTCGATCATTGAGTTTGCCCAGCCGAGGCGTGTGCTCTGTTCCGGTTGCCAAAGAGTCGGGTTCACCAAGACAATCAGCCACTGGCATGGTTGCTCCAGTTGTGGAGTTCTTGTCTGAAGACCAAGTTTCCAGTTTGCGTGTGACAGATGACGGTTTCCCAAGAAGCTGTGTAAGAATTGCTCGAAAAACAATTTTCTTGATGGCAAGGTCGACGGACGGAGTAGGCTTTGGAGGAGAAACAGACTGGAGCCATTCAGCAGGTACCTGGGAAGCAAGGTGGAACGCAGAATTAGGCAGTGATTCACCCAATGAACCATAGGCCTGGGACAAAGGGAAATCTTCCACAAATTATTAAGCACAGACGAGACATCAGCCCTAATCATTACCTACCACCGGGATGCATCAGATTGTAACAGCAACCGACTGCAACGACACCAGCACCCGACCAGACTGCGCCGTCTCTTGAACTGAAATATGCACGGAGAATATCCAGCGTGAGCGACCCACAGGCGTGCAAAGCCACAAAGAGCACAGGGATCGGGAACCCATTGTCTGGCTGATCCTTGGATCGCGTTTCGTGTATCCATTCACCAACTACACTGAGTAAACTCTGCGGAGTGATCACAACGGTTTTGTGTTCAATTGGGGGATGGAAGTCAAGGAGGAGACGACGTTCCCACTTCTGGGCGCCATTTGTTTGTGCCGCATCGGCGTCTAGAGCGAGAATGTGAACCCGAGGAAGATGGTACTTGAGTGACCGCGTGAGGTATCCCTAATAGATTTTCATAAGCCCCAAAGGGCACGTTAACTGAGATAAACACGCACTTGTCCTGCGCCAGCGTCTACGATCCTCAGTTGACCTCCAAATAAATTGTTGGCGTGAATGAGACGCACGATATAAGTGACCATTTGGGCAACTTCATGGAATTTTTTAGGAGACATTCCTACTTCTGAGGGTAGCTTTAAAAGGTCTGGAATGTGTATTGGAGTCCTCGATAATTGGTAAAGCTTGATTTGAGTTATAATTTCTGCTAAATCTTGTGGAATTGGCTGGTCAGACTGATCGGAGGCATAGAATTGCACCAGCAAAGGCCAGTGGACATCTGGGATAACGTCCAAGTTGCACGGCCAAGAGTTTGGATGTGTGGAAAGCAGTGTCTGAACCTGTCTCCCTAGCAGAAAGCGATCCATGTCTTTATTTGGATCTGCAGCATGCGTCAAACAACACGCATGTTCTCCTCATGCTCCCAGCAGAGATCTTGGACCGGATTTTCAGCTTCTTGCAAAACGATCGAGCTGCTCTCACCTCATGTTCTGCTGCACATCCGTATCTCTACTCCCTTGTAGAACGATACCTCTTTGTCCACCTATTCATCTACATAGAAGGCATTCATGCCCGTCATCCGTCCGCAATATATGGAATCCCCGTGTCCCGGTTGTCCAGATGCCTGTCCGAGAGGCCCAATCTCGCAAACCACGTTCGCAGCGTTACCATTGATGGCCGTATCTACTCAAGGAGCTCCAACAAAGCTTTCCAAGAATTATCGACCATATTGCCCTCGATTCAGCGTGCAGAATCAGTTTCACTTCGCAATATTCAATGGCTCAGGTTGCCAGAGAGCTTCCGTTCAGCTCTGCTGGATTGTCTTCAGACACCTCACATGGAAGAGATTCACTTGCGAGATGGCACCGATTTCCCTTTGACCTTACTGGACGATTGCAGGAATATCAAGTGCTTGAAACTTGATTCTTCGGATTGCAGTTACGTGGATTACGCTGAAAACGAGACTCCCACTTCCCTGGAATCTCTCTTCCTTGGCGAAGTCATTAATAGGGAAGAATTTATGTATTGGGCAGAAACAAGATTGGAAAAATTAATCTCGCTGTATGTTAAAACCACACTCTTCCCCCTCCCGGACTTGTCTCCGATCTTCCCTTCTTTGGAATCCTTAAGAAGTCTTACGTTCGCAATCAGTACTTCATGTACGTCCCTCCGCGTCATCCTGGATCAATACTCACTTTCCGTAGTCCGAACTGTATACTCTAACAACGGCAGAGGACTCCCCACTGTCACCAATCCTTCGAGTGACTTTCCATTCGACTTATCCGCACTTGTATGTCTCGAGGTGGTCACCGTCCATGCAAACATAGAAGGCTGCATATATCCAATTGAAGAAACAGGTGAACCACTTCGCTATGGACATTGGTGCAAATCATCTTTTCCCGTCATTGCTGGGCTCGTTAGCACTGCGGGTTCTTCCCTCGAACGTGTAGTCCTCGACCTCAGCTGTGCCGTTGACGGAGCTTCCGATCTGTGTTACGCGGTGGAATGGGAACCATTGATCCTTCTTTGCGATTCCCTTCCACATCTGCGGGTTGATCTCTGTATCTGGGCCTCGGATTCTCAGGGTCAGCTACCCGTTGTTGAGATGGTTGATTCTCTCTCCGCAAACGATGACTTGTCGAGATTGATGGAACGAGGTTCTCTCACCGTTGAGCCACCGCTCCCACAACTGGACTTTTAAGAGGTGGGCTTATATTTACGATATGGTCAAGAACTGACGTTCGTGTTAGACCGCTTATTTGACGGACACGGGCTGCTATTATTTTCATATCTAGAAAACGGAATTATGTTTTATGAATTTGTGGGATGGAATAAAATTTGACTAAAATTTAAAAAAATGAAATTTGAGGCACCAGATATGTCACATGTGACAGACGCGTGACATGTTGTTTCATTTATTGGTCGAGGTCTCATGGCCCCGTCATTGCGACTATCGAAACCTCCTCTGATAACTCCATCTGCTTCGCCCCAACCCCCCCGTTTCTCCTCCCGCGTCTCTGACCACCCTTCGCCATCAAAAAAGCAGCGGACGACCCAAACCCCTGTTCCAGATGTTCAGAAGGAGCGTGAAGCATCGACACTACGGCTTCTCGATGTTTGGGCCAGCCTTGCAGAACGATACTCCTGTCATATGGATGACGATGACCTCGTTGATATTAGGACAGGCGAAATAATCAAGGACAATGGTGTTTGGCGGAATGCTCCTACATTACGTTTTGGAACACTAGCCGCCCCTGTGGATGAAGGGAACGAAGTTGAGGAGGAAGAAAATGAGGAGGATGATGAATACGATCTCGACGAGTTGGATGCTTTCGCCGAAACTGCGATTGATGCCGACGAAGAGGAAATGTCTGAACTTGATAGTGGAGTAGTTTTCGTGCCACCAGCGACTTCACTCGAGCAGGCAAATGCAGATGACCTCCGAGAATTTTTGAAGGCGGAAAAGGTACGCAAGGAGCAATGCGGTACTGATGTTGAGTCCGACGAACAACAATCCTTCGGAGAGGATTCTGAGGGTCTCTCAGATGAAGTGGTCGAGCTCGAGCTCGAACGCGTAGCGGAGAGGAAGGATGGTCGCAGCTACGACAAACTGCAAAAACTGGAGTTTCCACCGCGAGATGATGAATACAAGGATGGCTTGAAGCTTAATGAAGGGCAAGGCTCCTGCTCTGAACCCATTGTTATTACGTCTGAAGATGAGTTGGACTTTTGGAAAGCTGACTCTAATGCGGTTCGGGTTGTTCACGAAGACAGAATTAATGTCCTTGACAATGACATTGAAAATCTCGGATCGATGCCCCCCCCAAGTTGCCACAGTTTAACACCGAAAGGCAGGACTCTAAGACCACGACAGCTTCACACACCGCCACTATCTCATTCATCGTCAAAACCGTCGTCAGTCAGTCCATTAACGATGGGACGCACCTCTGACTTCTCGGGCGATGACTCCTCCCCTTCCAGTCGCCATCGAAAAAGAGCCCTTTCGAAGCAAACCAATCCACATGTCAAACCCGTCTCGCCCCAATTGCAGAAATCTATGGCGCGACGACCGGCCAATATATTTCGACGGGACGATTCTCCGCATAGTGTTTCTGAAACACAAATTTCATCTGTTCCGTTTTCTAAAGGCTCCACGGCCAAACCAAAACAGAGAGCCGTGGTATTGTTGACGCCTCGGAAGGCCATCAAGCAGCTAGCCAAACCTGCTGATAATCACATCTCCAGTCTCAATGATCCCCATGACGCTTCACCGGAAACCCCTTCGAGGAGGCTTTCCAGGCGAAAGGGCAAAGCGAAGGAACGAGGTGACATAGCCGTCGCTACTCCTGACAACCATCCCACAGTTCAAAAAGTCAAGGTTCCTCATACCACCGAGCTATGCGGCATAGACGCCGACATTGACGTATCGGCTGGTGAATCGACGCAAATACGGGCCGATTTCGCTGAAGCATCTCCCAAACGTCCTGGGAAACGTCCTCAACTGCATCCTTTAAAAAG
>Ga0307517_10000330_pt1 | contig 82175 bp, 132 predicted proteins | sample 23_EM_MG_FD_194515 | JGI IMG/M metagenome (GOLD analysis project Ga0307517, IMG submission 194515) | Populus trichocarpa ectomycorrhiza microbial communities from riparian zone in the Pacific Northwest, United States - 23_EM | ecosystem: Host-associated > Plants > Roots > Unclassified | place...
CATGTCGACGTCTCTGTTCGGTTCATCTGTGTATTAGTGTTTGTGTGGGAATGGCTCTGACCCAGGTCTGACCCCTGGAAAAGTCGCGTCGTCCGACGCGACCCTTCTGACCCTACCTTTCTGACCCTCAAGTCAGGCTACCTGTACAGCACTGACCATAACGATGTTACAAAGGCAAAGGATGAAACAGACGATACAACTTCTAAACCCCGCCAGTGACAAGTAACAAATCTCGTGGTGCAAAATGAATGCGGTCCGCACTGCGGCCAACCCGAGACATTGATCTTCTGCGAAAACGCGATTTTGTAAACCCCCCTACCGAAACATTAATATTTTAATTCCCGCACCAGCTTGTAAAAATGGATGAGACATTGAATAAAAATGACTGACTACGTTACATAAGCAACTCAGGGTGCCGTCAGCTCGTAGGGTATTCGATCCTTTGATTTTAAGACTCCGACAATCATTGTCAGTAGATTTCAAACTCCGAAAGGTTTCTTTCACTTTACCATGTCTACGATGCAAGGCAGCAAGGAAATTGCAGATATGGCTTTGCACAGTGCAAACCAAGACAAGATAATATTGGGTACCAACTACGTTGGTATCTCACACTCCGTGGATCCTCCATCGTAAATTATCTCTTCTCCCCGCAATTTGCTTTATTGACTCAGCTGCAGACATTATGCCATCAACCTCCAACACAAGTAACGTTTCTTCATTGGCTGGTGAGATCTATCTTCGATAAATCTTTTATCACAGCTTCAGATGACCAGATCAGACTGTTCTATTTTATTCTTGGTCTCTCCAAAGACTCGTTTTCGGTGAAGATTGAAAAGCCTGGAATGGTAGAAGACTTACGCAATGCGATAATTGATAAGGAAAAGCTGATTACCGTCGAGTTGCAGCTTTTTAAGGTGAATTGATTATCGTTTTCGGTGAAGATTGAAAAGCCTGGAATGGTAGAAGACTTACGCAATGCGATAATTGATAAGGAAAAGCTGATTACCGTCGAGTTGCAGCTTTTTAAGGTGAATTGATTATCAATCCTTATATCCGATGATCTGATAAGCTTGGAAGCCACTTCAACCTGTTACTGTTGTAGAAATTCAAGCCGTTCAAGCAGTAAAGGCGGAGTGGCGAATATTACATAACCATGAGGCGTTGCAGCAACACTTTGACCCGCCTCCTCAACACGGCATACATATTGTTGTACAACTCTCTCATCGTGGGCATACCTTCGACTCGTTTCAGTATAATTCAGGTCTCGAAAGAGTACCGAAGAGGATTAAACTCAATGGGGAACTTGAAGGTAAGATTTAGTTGGCGCCTACTCATCACACTAACGGTTGATTCAGTGTCAAAGGGCTTGTGGAAGCTATGGGAACAAACTTGGAATTGAAAAGAAGAAGCTGTCCCATGGATTTCCCTCAGGAAAACCACGAGGGACAACACTTCCACCGCAGACGTGCCAGAATCCTGTTGGGTATTTTCTCCTCCAGACGATATCGCTTCAGTTATGGATCTTAACCCTTCGACTGTCCTCTTTCGTGACGATTATTTGCGGGTATTCAGCGAACTGTTCGCGAGTTCAGGGCTGGGTAATTTCACCCCGAATCTCGATCGTAATCCCGGGGCCACATTTCCTAATTTTTTTTCCGGAGTTCGGGTTCCGCAGGAGACACCCCGGAATGGGTTCATTCTGACTGGCCATCCAGGCATTGGTACGTGATCTGGACCTGTGTGTTCGACTTGCTGAAGAATCCCAGGAAAATCAATCTGCTTACGGACTATACTCATTTTACGCCTATGTGCAAGGCTTCCGACTTTTTACCAGGTCAAAGCTTCGTCAATTGCCTTCTTCTCGGGCGAAGGGCCTGTAGAGTTCCGTTCAGACTCCTACGAACTGGATTCCTACCTGCGAGGAGAGCCCACTGCGTGGGCCCTTTTCGACTCGACTCCATCGTTTAAGGAACCACCCGATACATTCTTCACAAAGAGAAATTTTATCGTCCAAACGCCGTCGCCTCGTTTAGCATGGCTGAGCTAATCTGCGCGTATGTGACCACCCCCTGCATGATATAATGCTGATTTGCTCAACAGTGCACCGTTTCAACGGCGCCGCTATAACGAACATGCTCTTCTCGAGTTCTGTGAGAAATATGGATTTTCGGCCCGAGATGCCTATGGAAATGCATCCGAGTCCGGTCAATTTGAAGAGAGCCTTCGCGCTTACTGTGGTGATCTCACTTACGAGAATGCAGCCTCGATTATTTCCAACGTTCAGGCCTTTCACTTTCTGGAAAAAGTTCGACACAACATTATCTGCATCAGACCCACCGAATTCGGCCTGAAGTATACTTTCGATTTCACCTCGGAGCACGTGTATAGCTGTGTACTCGAATCCCTCCGAAATTCGGAGGCTGGTGCTGCTGCGAAATTCTATCGACTGTTCCTCAAAAATGGAAAGACTAGAGCCCCGGCAGGTTACATGCTTGAACCAGCTGCGCATGATATTATCGGCAATGGTGGATCTTTCGACATCATCCGACTGGAGGGTTCGCAGGCCCAATCAAATACCCATTGGAAGACGCCCCAGATCCTCTCTGATGAAGTCCAGACTCAGCTCCATATAACCTCATCCAGCATTTCAGTCGGTAGAGGCAGAGAGTCGCCTCTGGGCCAACCCCCTATGTTTGAATTCCGAAATGGAGGAGGCCCGCTCGATCGTTTTGGCTTCTACTGCCCAACGTCAAAAAACCAAGCCACGTTCGATTATCTAATTTACGATCCCAAGGACAAGCATGCTTGGGTTTTTCAGGTAACTGTATCGCCATCCCACACCGTGAAGGAGAAAGGTATAAAAGAGTTGCTTGACCGCGGTGTCAAAAAAATCTCTTATGTCGCTATCACTTCTGATTCTCCAGCCACAATTAATTTACCTTTTCCAGAACACTTGAATGAAATTGTAACTTGCAAGTACCAGCTTCTCTTACGGTAGTTTTTGTAAATTTGTACAACTAGCGAAGATTCAAGAATCATATTACCAAGAACAATTATATAGGTTATCAACTAGAGAAATGTTAATATTGGTAGTATCGGTACCGTTGCCCAAACAGATCTTCTGGCACATATCTTGTACTTGCACTCCTCTCACGTTGATAGCATAATCTTGCGATTGGTGTGGGGGAGGATGTTCTCACGCTCAAACCACCACCATCGGCGCCACCTCGTCCGATCAGGGAGTCCCTGCGCTCACACTCGCTGAAGACCACCCAACCAAGCACGGGGAACAAGCTGGTGCAAGAGGCCGCTAACGCGAACCCTACCCAGCACAAAAAGCTATGCCACACAAAGACAGAGGCAGAAGGGCCGTGATGCATGATGTCCATTTCGTCTACAATGGTTTCGAAGAGGCTGGTGGGGATGCGGGAGCGGTGGTGACGCACGAAAAACTCAATTGCAAGCCCTCCGCTATGAATAGAAATTGAGATCAAACTTGTACATGATAGAGGGACACACCTTGGAGGAGAGTTCGGAGGCGGCAGCCTCTTTGCAGGACTTTGAAGGACTACTGAAGTAGCACGTCGTGTTTGACGAGGTGCCTCTGTGGCATCTACCTCACCGGACTCTTCTTCAGGCTCTTGCTGAGGATGAAAAAAAGAGTCTGTACCCTTGTCCTTCGCCACTTTACCTACCTTGAAGATGGCATTCCGGGACTCATTGCTTTTTGACCGAATCGTTCACGATTTGCAATCGATTCGGAATGGTCGTGTCTGTTTTTCTTTGCCAAGACGTAATTTCTAGTAGAAATAATAGGATTATACGTTTCAAGACTTACAATTCCTTCTCTCCTTCCTTTCCCATGCCAGAGTTAAGTCCTGCGCAATCACTCTTAGCAACTCTGCGGCCAAGGTTTCATCGTCTCTAGATCGATGCCTCTCCAATGAACTTTCTCAGGTCGCTCTTCGGTGATCTCGAAAACTTCATTTAACATGACAGTCACAAACACAAGACACCCGGGGGTCGTGTCCTCTTTCTGAGCATTCGGATTCTTCAACAGCAACATCGATTTCATTTTTAGGACTACAGCAAACGGAAACACGATACACTATCTCCACTGACACGGAGTCCCACTATCATGGTGTGCCTGCAAATAGGCGGGTGTTCCCCCGTCTGGGTCCTGGCAGGGAGCGAGCGCCTCGAAGGATGCAAAAGGCAACCAGGGAGGAAGGGAAAAGGGGCCTAAGAGTAGTGTACGCAAGATGTAAAGTCTATTTTGAGGCATAGCCCCGTTGATGAATTGATTCGCCACCTTGATGGGATCAGTTTCAAGGTGATCAATGGCAGCTGAGTGGTGGGTTGGTGGTGGGCGACCCTTTTGTGGCATTCTGTGGAGGATAAGATTCGTGGTATGAGGCGATGTTGAATTCATTGACGACCTTGGTCAAGCTTTCTCCTGAATCTGCTCGTCGCAGGCCTGAGAATATACCCAAACCCCATTGCAGAAACGTTCGGGATAACCAGCCGCCATGCATTCTCAATGCAGCAGTGCCCGTAGCAGACTACATGAATACAAGCAACTCTCGCCTAGCCCGACAAGGTTTGAGAGAAATAACCTACGAGGGAGGAGGTCAGGGTAACCAATCGGACTCGTTGAGACCGTCATGCTCCACGAACAGTCAACATTCCTTCACTGTCCGAGGGTCGGAACAACGACCAACTCGCAGTTGTGTGGTTGTGCCAGTTATCAATTCAACCACATTTCACAACCACCAAGAGCCTGAGATGCCAGGGGTGTATCGCTACTCGTGAAACTTGAGAGTGCTGCATTAGCGTCGTGGCACCAGCGTGTTCGCAAGGAAGGGGGTTTTCACCTTGGTCCGGAAAGTGATAGCCATGGTTCAACCAACTGGCGGTTGAATATGGGAGAGTGCCGATACGTGGGCGTTGTAAGGAGGTTCTCAAATAATTGGGAGTGGAGGGCGTCAGATGACAGTGGCACCCCCCTCGAGGCAAGGGGAGCCACGTAAGTAAGTCTGTAGACGATGAGAGTGAGGAAGATGAGGGTGAAATCATTACTAAGTACAAAAGTGGACGGTCGACAACACTATGTAAGATGTGCGGGTTGATTGAACGGCGCCTAGAAATCTGTTGCACAAAGCCGGATAAAGTGAACACGGCTTTACCATACAGACATGGCAAAAGTTGTCGGAAGGCATTGCATTCGGGGGATAAGCAAATCGCCGTTTCCTGCGCTGGATCTTTGCGCTTCAGAGATTTGATCGACCCATCCTGGAAAAACACCAGGACACTTTTGGGGTGATACCCAGGTCTGCGGCGTATCTATAGATGGGGATCGATGTGAAGGCAACACATATTTTGAACCAGGAATTTGGTTGAATTACATATGTCCTTGCGGATTCGGGCAGAACCCGGTGCTTCGGTTGGTGGCACCGGAGTATAGGTACCGGTGAATGGTTTCACAAATTTGATCCCAGTAAGTTGGTGTAAGACATTCCATCAACTTGAAATTGGTGTTTGCGCGGTCCGTCGATAAAGGGAAGTTGGGTCATGGGTGTCACCAGGCCCTGCACTGACGGACCGGTGGTCTGGTTACGAAGGTGGTGACGAAGATTTCCAGAATACGGCAAGGCCTACAAGAATTTGCCGCCAGGAATAGCGCTGAAACAGAACTGTCGAGAGTCAAGACCTGAGGAAGACGACTAAAGGGCATATCGCACACCAATAGATTTTGCAAAACCTGGCGTGTAAAGCCACAGGCAGGAATGTTACTGGACTTTCCTTGAACGAAGGAAAAAATATAGGGGTGCGCCATCAAACTGGCAAGTCGTCACGGAATATTTTGGACAGAAAATTCAGTTCACACTTAGAAACAGTCTATTCCCATATGTATGTTGGTTATATTCCCGTCATTGAGCCCTTGCTGTGCAGTAATTCGGCAGATCAAACACTGTTTCCAGAAGGATACGTAAGTATCGGATAAATATTATCAAGAATGTTGAAGAAATGCAAACGTCGGTCCGAAGGTTATGTCGACGGAGGCACCCGCCCCAAGTCAATGGTAAGATTGATATACGATCTGGAGGGTGACAAACAGGACGGAAAACGTGGCTAAAACTTACATGAGGCAAATATAGGATGAAAGCCTGCTTGCAGGGGTTTACGTCGAGAATAGGTTGCATTTCCAGGTTAATCAAACTGCCAAATATGGTTAACAAGAAGGGTTCGTAGAGGTGCAGACTGTAATATAAGAAACAGGTCACCCGGCGCTTGCAACTTCTTGGAGACGTGTCATCCCCTGGGACGATTGTTGAATTTAGAAAGGACAAAACTAGGAAGTCCTTGTGGATTTATCGAAGGTCTTTGGATATATTAGAACTTGGATCCTGATGGATGATTCAGCACCAGAACTGGGCGAGAATTTAGTTTAAATGTAACCCAACTCACCCATTGAGAAAGTGTTTTCGCATTGAATGGGACCTAAATGTTAGAAACAGCTTCGAAGGACCATATGTGTGACTCGATAAAACCGCAATGCACATACTTTGTCAGAAATAACGGGCACTTGGCTGGGACAATCGTAACATTGTGAAGAAAACTCTTGGTGGTGAATAGTGAAAAGAAATCGGACGATCTTCCACTACGGAGGCCTAGAGGAGTAGTGTAGCAAAGCTTTGTGGCATGATAAACCGTTTGAGTCGAATGCAACAGAATGGTGTTTGTGGGTCCAGGCCTGACACAGAGGAAGGAAATCGTCGCGGATGTATTCCTGCTCTATCACAAGCCATCAGCCTTTTTTGCCTTCTAGATACCCAGCTGCCAACAAAAGTTCTTGTGGGAGGTTGTCACCGGATATACCTTGTGAAGAGCATTAGATCTAGACGCCTTGTAGACGCCCGTCAATCGAACTATTTGTGTTTGTATATCGCTGATTATCTATCTTCGGCAAATGCCGCAGGTCAAGAGTCAGTTATCTTTTGACTCCTTGCACTGATTGATCTTTCTTTGAGTTACCTATTGGCAGGATGTCATTCCCTCCACACGACAGTTAGTCAATTCTCGTTATGGTGAATGCAGGCTGATTAAAATTCCCAAAGTTTCTGCTCCTTTCGACTTTCCGAAGGAAGAAGAAAAGGTGTTAGCTTTTTGGAGGGACATAGATGCATTTCGTACAAGTTTAAAACTTTCTGAAGGACGACCAGAGTATTCTTTCTACGATGGGCCTCCATTCGCGACTGGTTTACCTCATTATGGTCACTTACTCGCTGGGACCATCAAGGTATGTGATATGGCAAATACAAAATTCCGACCGTGACTTCGCGTGGACAGGATATTGTTACCCGACATGCCCACGTCAGTGGATACCATGTGGTCAGGCGATTTGGATGGGATACCCATGGTTTACCCGTCGAATATGAGATTGACAAACGCTTGGGAATCACTGGGAAAGCTGATGTACTCGCTATGGGCATTGACAAGTACAACGAAGAATGTCGAAACATCGTCATGAGATATGCGTCGGAATGGCGTCATACCGTGGAGCGCATCGGTCGATGGATTGATTTTGACAATGACTACAAAACTCTTAATATCACCTTTATGGAGTCTGTTTGGTGGGCCTTCAGCCAACTTTTCAAGAAGGGTCTCGTCTATCGTGGATTGAGGGTTATGCCTTACTCAACAGGATGCACAACCCCTTTGTCAAATTTCGAAGCGGGCCTCTCTTACAAAGATGTCAATGACCCGGCTAGTAGGTTCCTGCGGATTTCGTTTTACTGTCTGCGACTGACGTCTCACAGTCACCGTTGCATTTCCCCTTGTTGATGACCCCTGCACATCTTTGCTGGCTTGGACGACCACGCCATGGACTCTACCTTCAAACCTTGGTCTCTGTGTTCACCCAGATTATACTTACATCAAAATACATGACGTAGACCGAAACCAAAATTTTATTATCCACGAAGATCTCCTCAGGACTTTATTCAAGGACCCCAAAAAGGCTAAATATAAGAAACTCGGTCAATTCCTGGGCTCCGACATGAAAGGATGGCGATACGTTCCTCTATTCGAGTATTTTACGGAACAAGTTAGGTTAACCCATGATGCACGCGATCGATGCTTAGGTCATTTTTTTAGTTCGAGGATAAGGCTTTCAGGGTGCTGGTTGACACCTACGTAACTGACGCGGATGGAACGGGTATCGTGCACCAAGCCCCCGCTTTCGGTGAAGATGACCACCGCATTGCTATTTCGAACGGTGTCTTGAAGCCAGATGACATGCCACCGTGCCCCGTCGATGATAAGGGACACTTCACCAAGGAGGTTCCCGACTTTGCTGGTCTCCACGTAAAGGTCAGGAAATATATATTTCAAGGTTGTCGTAATTTACATAACAGATTATCAGGCTGCAGATAGTTTGATCCAGAAGGCCTTGAAAAGCAAGGGGCGTCTCATTGTTCAATCTACCTTGAACCATAGCTACCCATTCTGTTGGAGGTATGTTCAATCATCTCCGTTTGATCCATCTGAATGTCTCATCAGATCGGGCACTCCGCTCATATATCGTGCCATTCCAGCTTGGTTCGTCAAAGTCACACCGATAATAGATCAACTTGTCCAGAACAATGAAGACACAAGATGGGTGCCGCAACATGTTGGCGAAAATAGGTTCGGTAACTGGTTAGCCAATGCCAGAGATTGGAATGTCTCCCGTAACCGATACTGGGGCACACCGATTCCCCTCTGGGTCAGCGATGACATGGAAGAAGTGAGGTTGCAGCATTTTATCTGGCTATTTATCTTATCCATTGCAGGTTGTTTGTGTCGGCTCAGTATCAGAACTAGAGGAGCTATCTGGCATCAAAGGCATCACTGACATCCACCGACACAAAATCGATCATATTACCATTCCTTCAAAGCGAGGCAAAGGGCATTTGAAACGGGTCGAAGAAGTCCTTGATTGCTGGTTTGAGTCTGGCAGCATGCCATATGCCCAACTACACTACCCCTTCGAAAACAAAGAACATTTCGAAAGCACTCATCCCGCAGACTTCGTATCTGAAGGTATTGATCAAACTCGTGGCTGGTTCTATACATTACTTGTGCTTTCGACCCATCTTTTTGGGAAAGCGCCTTGGAAAAATCTCATAGTTACTGGACTCGTTCTTGCCGCGTGAGTTTTGCAACCACCTTCACAAATTGCATTTCTTACGACTTGTAGCGATGGGAAGAAAATGAGTAAAAGTCTTCAGAATTATCCCGATCCGAACCTTGTGATTAACAAGTACGGAGCCGATGCGACAAGGTGAAGAACAGTAGCATAAGATACATTAAGTTTAACTGACAGCCTCTCTAGAATGTTCCTCGTCAACTCTCCCGTGGTACGTGGTGACAACCTTCGTTTCCGTGAAGAGGGCGTTCGAGAGGTTGTCGCTCGTGTTCTACTTCCTTGGTTGAATTCCTTCCGATTTTTCATGGGCCATGCAGCGTTGTTGAAGAAGGCGACTGGACACGACTTTTATTACAACGTTCACGCACCCCTACCGAAAAATGTCATGGACCGATGGGTCCTTGCGCGGTGCCAGTCATTGATCAAGCTTGTTCGGGAAGAGATGGCCATATACCGACTCTATACCATCATACCCCGGTTACTTGCCCTGATTGACGAATTGACCAACTGGTATATTCGCTTCAATCGCAAACGTTTGAAAGGAGAAGACGGAAAAGATGATACCGTAGCTGCTCTGAACACTCTCTTCGAAACTCTGTTTACGTTGTGCCGTACCATGGTAAGCCCTCGAGAAAATCGCCAGTTTTGATCTAATTCATTCGTCCAGTCCTCGTACACACCATTCTTGACAGAAAATATTTATCAATCCCTCAAAAACTACATCCCAGAAGATCCGAACGCTGGAGACACACGTTCTGTCCATTTCCTCATGTTCCCGGAGGTTAAAGAAGAGTACTTTGATGCTGACATTGAACGAAAAATGAAACGAATGCAAACTGTTATCGAGCTTACAAGAAACGTCCGAGAAAAGCATAACATTTCACTCAAAGTATGTTGGTACCATGAAGTTTACACTGTCTAACGGAAAGTTCTTCAGGTGCCCCTCAAAGAACTTCTAGTTTTCCATCCCGACGAGGGTTACCTGTCGGACATCCAGTCTTTGCAGAGGTACATCCAGTCTGAGTTGAACGTGCGTGATGTAGTGTTCACCTCCGATGAGGCACTCTCTGGCGTACGTTACTCAGCTGTGGCTGACTGGGGTGTTCTTGGCCGGAAGCTGCGAAAGGATCTTGCTCGTGTCAAGACCGCCCTTCCCAAAGTTCCTAGTGATGATATCAAGGCATACACAACTACTGGGAAGATTACAGTTGATGGAATCAACCTTGTCGAAGGTGACCTTACGGTGCAACGGTATCTCGAAGTCCCGCCATCGAGCGAAGGGCAGTTCGCGACTAACACGGACAATGATGTCGTTATTCGTCTCGACATACAGTTATATGCAGATCTGCAGGAAGAACGGCTCGCTCGCGAACTCACAAACCGAGTTCAGAAATTGCGAAAGAAAGCGGGACTTCAGGCGACCGATGATGTGGATATCTTCTATCATTTTGAGGAAGGGTTGGGGGCTAACCTCCTATCCGCAATTCGAGCAAATGCTGAAGTCATCACAAGGATAGTTGGTTCACTTCCTACCAATATGAAGGAGAAGCGAGCGGATGCAGAGATGATCCTGGAAGAAGAACAAGAGATTGACGACACGAAGTTTATGTTATACCTGGCAAAGCCGTAATCTTGTCCGACGCTAGGAATTGAAATCAAATTTGTTGTTTTTCATTGAAAATTTTACATAAAAGGTAGATCATATCCCTCAAGAAAATCATTTTTTAGATGTTCCAAATCCACCAAAACCCATAATAATTGTCATATCTGTGTTCTCAGTGCTTTCCTGTATTAGTGCCGCGCGGGTTTTCTCTTTCTCTGCCTTCCTCTCTGCCTTCTTCTGTTCACGTTGCTCCCGTTCTTTCTGTCGGACCTCTTCCAAGCGTTTGTCGAAATCATAAGCCTTGGCAGAGGCAGCTTCCTTTGTCTTTTCGCGCAGAAAAGCGATCCGAGCTTGAACTTGAGCAAGGGTCGACCTTTCTATTTTGGTCGTTTGACCCAAAGCCCGCAAATCTGATTGCAATTATCAACAGAACGAATGGATGCTCAAAAACATATCTCACGAGCTTTGCTGTTTATATGGTCCAGATAGCCTACAGTATCTTTGTATGTCCGATTACAAGTCTCACAGTGGAACCCAGGCTGTCCAGGGCCCCGCCCTCCGGGGTTTTCAACAACCATCGTTTTGCCCAAGTTTTTGTCGAGTTCTAGAGGACCCTCTCTTTGTTTCATTAGCTCGGTGGGCTTGGGCAAATCAATTCGTTTCCCTTTGAGTGGCCTTTTTCCTGTTCTGAATCAGATCATAAGCCTGTGTCGCAATGTACAATCTATACCTTTCTTCATTCGCTCTTCGTTCTCCTTCATGCGCTCCCTCTCCTCGTCGTCTTTCTTCTTCGCTTTTGCGGCATATTCTTCCTTGTCCCATTTTCGCCTGAAATCTGTATCTTTCGCCGTCGTCTCGTACGCGCCAGATTTCTCAGTCATGACAGTTACAGTTGGGCTTTCCAGTTGCACGTGACCGTTGATGACGTCCTGAGATTTAAAAAAATTAACACCATTGAATGCCTGCCACTCCCGACAGCGAGTTTCTCACCAATTTATCTTTCCCCCTACCGTATCGTGTTCTCTTTTTAATCGGCCTTGGAATTTTGGCATGGGCTACAAATCTACATGGTCTGAACTCATGCGGGGTGGACGTTGCAGGAGCAATGGCATTTCGTGTTGAAACGAACTTTTCGAACCCACCAACTTACCATCCTGCATTCAACCACTTGAAAATAGTTTCGCTCTATCAAGCTGCCTACCGGTTATTTCTGTCGTATACCAGCATTTGCATATCTTCTTGGGTCCTCTTCAGGGTCATGACGCATGGTGATCCTTCGCTTACGGACAAGTATGGTTATATCCCAGTAATAACAGCTATTGCGATTATTTTCCTCTTATTATGCCCTTACGACATCCTGGTCAGGTCGGAACGAGAGAAGTTCACTAGGTGAGGTATTCTCCTCCAGTTATATAAATCGAATTAATCCTTTTTTTAATAGCACTATCCGCAGATGCCTTTTTCCCGGGCCTGTCTATTTTTCAGACGTGATTTTGGCTGACATCGGGACTTCATTCGCAAAGGTTTTCGGCGATGCGTGGCAGTCGATCTGGATGCTCAAACCTGGAAACAGTATTCTGATGCCTCCCGTTCAGGATAATTGGCTACGTTGGATACTGCCAACCATGATGAGGTATAGTTCACCAGTTGGATGTTGGCAAGATTACTAACTTCCGCTTAGCGTTCCATTCTTTTTACGCTTCAAACAATGTTTGGTTGAGTATAATATGCAAGCGAACGAGAGTCGTAAACCTCTATACAATGCATTGAAATATGCCACCTCATTCCCTGTCATATTCCTCTCCGCAGCTCAACGACTTGTCACCGCAGATGCCATGAAGGATCAAGCGCGTATTAAAGCATCGGACCATCCACTTTTCCGACTCTGGTAAGGCGTTTTACAAATCCTCTTCACTTGAGTACTCAACCCTACCAAGGTTGCTGGCTGCTGTTATAAACTCCCTCTTTTCGTTTTGGTGGGATGTGACTCATGATTGGGGCATGGATATGCTGAAATGTGAAGCACCTCAAAATCAATACGTGCTCCATCCCAAAGCTCTCAACCGGCAACGTTCAGGAACAATTCCTAGGGACGAAAGACCAGATCTGAGCCCACAGACCGAGAGTCATACTTTCCGAAATAAGGTCATATTTAAGCGCCAGTATCGTCAATCCTGCCGCGGATTACGCCCGGTATTAGTCTATCCACGAGCAGTCTATCCGATCTTGGTATTCCTCAACCTTCTGCTGCGGATGACGTGGTCTATCAAGCTTTCAACCCATGTCCAAAGTCCGCGCGATGGTAGTTTCGCATTCTTCTGGCTAGAAGTCGCGGAGCTTGTCAGGAGGTGGTTATGGGTCTTTATTCGAGTCGAATGGGAAGTCATCAGAATCGGGGAAGACAGAATTGGCACACCCCTGTTGGACGATCACAGCGGAGACGAAGGCGATTATGAGATGGTTTCCACATCCCCTTCGACATGAACGACCGGATCGAGGCGAGATAACTCAGTATGCCTCATTTCGACAAGACTGATTGACCTTATGTTATTAGTTGCATTGTAGACTTCGCTCGGTTTCTATCCACTAATGTTACAAGTCGTTAATCCCCATCATGAGTAAGGTTACACATGACCCTTGAACTCCCTTGAATCACTTTTGCGTTACGTTTGAACAGCCATGGTGTGATTGGAGATTCTTCTTCTGTCGAGTCGCGGAGTTCAAGCCAATTTCGTTTGATGGATCAGATGACTGACCTGCACAGATAAAATGCATCGGATGATTCGGATCCACGACCTCTCTTTGAAGTTTTTACGACTGAGTCTCTAAAAAAAATTCTTTCTGATGAAGGTAAACATCCAGAATTGTGTATGGATTTTTTGTCTTACAACACATCATGCAAGGTTCTCGCTATCCTCTACGACGGTGGTAAGATTGCTGAGGAAGAGCCCCGCCTCCTTGGGACTGTGGAGAACAAGCTTGGGATACAGAAGTGGCTTGAATCCCAAGGCCATGAATTCATTGGTGAGCAACATCTTATCGTGCGCCCTCCGATGATGCTGAAGTATTGAACAGTGTGTCAATATTTCACTCAACGTTCAGGCTCTTCGTCGTTCACATCTTTAGGTTTCTAGCTGCAAAGAAGGGCCCAAGAGCAACTTCCAGAAGCATATCGTTGATGTATGTGTTTGGCCGTAATGATGATGATCTCGCTGAACTTACATTTATTCAGGCCGAAGTTCTCATTACAACTCCTTTCCATCCTGCGTATGATCAAAAACTAATTAGCGGATTGTGCCATGCTGACTTGGATCCCCTCTATTCAGATATCTGACGCGCGAGATCATCAAAAAGGTAAGCACCGTTTGTCTTCCCTATACACACCTCACTCAACCAGCATTTGCAGTCAAAAAATCTCAAATTGTGTATCACGGCTGGGGTTGGTTCTGACCACATCGATCTTAACGCTGCCGTGGATCACAACATTCAAGTCTTGGAGGTTTCTGGTTCGAACGTCACATCCGTTGCAGAGCACGTCGTCATGAACATTCTTCTTCTTGTCCGAAACTTCGTACCGGCTCATGAGATGATTGAACGCGGTGATTGGAATGTTTCCGAAATTGCCAGAGATGCGTTTGATATTGAAGGTAAAGTAATCGGAACCATTGGGGCTGGTCGGATTGGCTATCGTGTTCTGCAGCGACTTGTCCCTTTCGATCCAAAGGAACTGCTGTACTATGACTATATGCCTTTGTCGCCTGGTAAATCTTTTTGACTCTCTTCCTTACTTGAACCACTCTTGATTACTTTTTCTCAGAGGCTGCAAAGGCTGTCAAAGCTCGCCGAATCGAGGACCTCAACGAATTTGTGTCACAATGTGATATTGTTACTGTAAACTGTCCACTCCACGAAAACACTCGAGGACTTGTCAATTCAGAGCTTCTCAAGCATTTCAAACAGGGCGCATGGCTCGTCAACACCGCCCGAGGTGCAGTCTGTGACAAGGCAGATGTCGCCAACGCCCTTGCCAGCGGTAGACTCAGAGGATATGCTGGTGATGTTTGGGATGTCCAGCCCGCCGCCAAAGATCATGTTTGGCGCACGATGAAGAATGTTCACGGGGGAGGGAATGGCATGGTCCCGCACTACTCTGGGACGACTCTCGATGCACAGGCTCGCTATGCTAATGGAGTCAAGAGCATTCTTGAGAACTATCTCCAAGGCAAATCTCAAGAACCTCAGAATGTCATTGTCGGCATTGGAAAGTATGAAACCAGCGCTTGTGAGCTTCAGTTATTATAGCGTGTCGTGTTATTGCTCATCCTCCTTCAGATGGTCAACGCAAGTAGAATTGCCTATGCTGCGAACAACAGACATATGTACGACAACTCACCTGTACAGTAGTGTTTCCTACGATTATCAATGCACAAGTAAAAAATCATCCTCGGCCTGATTCAGATATTGGAGTATAAAGCGAGATATTAACCCATCGAGTAAAGATGGTGGTGGTATACAGAAACAAGAAAGCAAGTGAAGCGTAAAAATAGTGAATAGTACATATTTGCAACTATATTCGTACACACGATGGAAAGGCATGCGTCAGTTGTCATGAATCTTTCTCATGCTTTGTTAGCAGCTTCTTGAAGAAGCCGTCCATATGTCTGGCATTTTTTGCATATATAGATGATTCGGGGTTGTATTGTCTGCAGTTGTCAAAGATAAGTTGCACATCATCCACGAAGGCGTCGAGAGTCTTGTATTCGTTTAAGTCAATTTTCTGTTGAATGGTTTTGAAATCTGTGAATGAAGCGTTAGTATGGACTTGCGAATCGATTTGACTCTCACATACCCATAGGTTGCTTGATAACCTCGTAGTAGTCTGCCACATCGGTAGGGCTAACAGGTTCAAGGAATGCCCATCCTCTCGGTTCAGCAATGAGTTGAGCTAGAAGTTCTTCCATGCGGGCTTTTATTGCATTCTTCCCAACAGGACGCGTTATGTTAGCCCCCGACTCCGAGGTCCATCCAGTTTCTCCTTGAAGCAATATCAGACGTCGTCAACAAGAATACTCGTTTGGATCACTTAGGCCTGGAATATCCTTGGGATCCACTGTTATCTTCGGTGCCCCGGGCTGGAATTGCTGAAGCCCCGGATAAATGACATGCGATTTAGATAACTCCCGTATCTTTTTCATGACGGCTTCTTGCTGAATCTTGAATATTTCAAACTTATTTAGATAGTCCACCTTGGGTAGCATCGTGCATTGCATGATGGTGCCTCCTTCGTAGTCTTTTATATAACCAGCCCATACAGAACGTTCGAGGGCGATCTCTTTGGAGAAACCCTGCTTCTCGAAGTAACCAACGGCATAGTTATCGGCATAAGTGAGGAAATGCCACATGTCCGGATAAGTTTTTCGTATGTGGGCCTTGAAATGATCCATAAGCATTCCACCATACCCCTGCAAAAATCGTGAGTGGAATTTACCAGATATAGCAATATGGTACCTTTTCCTGGTCTGCAGAATTGGTAGCAAAGAAAACAATCTCTGCGAAACCTCGATGTGGAAAGGGTCGATAGCAGATGCCTCCGACAACTTTGAGGCCACGTTTGACAATAGACAAACATTTCGAGTTCTCGTCGTAAACAAGACGGGCAATGTATTCTCTAGGCATTTTCGGAAGTTGCTTCTGAAAAAGGGTTTTGAGCCCGGTCAGGAGAATGAGAGATTTCGCCTGCATGTCGTTTTCTACCGGAATGATCCTTATGATGCCTCTCCGTAGTTCGAGGATGGAAGGCTTTTCTGTTCGTACGGGCTGAAGAAGTTGTGAATGGCGATATCTTGGATTCTCAGCTACTTACTGCAGTGGATGATCGTCCTATTGCATCGACGGGCACGCCAGCAGTCAATCTATTCAGTTGACCTTCATCCATCCTCTCTTCAGCCTTTACTTTCGCCGTATGCCCGTTGACTCCATTGAGCCGACCATTTGATGTGTTTTCTGCACCATTCATTTGTCCCGAAGATTGTTTAGATTTTTTTCCAGGAGGTTGCTTTCCACTTCTTTTGACGGGGATGGAGCGGGTTCCTCTGACCATGCGTGAGGCTAAAGGCTTGTTTTCTTCTTCATCTTCGTCACTACTCTTGTTCTCTGCATCGCTCAAGGAGGAAGAAGATGCACGGCGTTTCTTTTTTGATAGGTCGCTTAATACTGAAGAATCTGGTGACTCTGCAACGCTGCGTGGATTTTGACCTAATGAGAAGATTAGACCTGGTGTATTATTTATATAGAGAAGCGAAATACTGGGTGATGAGTCGGGTAGCGAAGATGTACTTGCGATTGTAACAGAAGACACGGGATGCCTCATCTGCTTGCGCAGGGACAAGATATCTTCATCCGTGTAATCGAAGTCCAACAGTCGACCAGAGTCCTTTGTGGGTCGTATAATATAAATTAGTTCAGGGATAGGGAGTAAGTCTCACCTGTATTATGGTTCAGAGAGTTAATACTAGGTAAGTACACCAAAACTAACCTGAAGAAATTCGTCTAATCGAATAGCCACTCTTCCTCTCCGCGTGAATTCTGCCTCCCCCAGCGCCGCTTCATTGGCACTGTGCTCATTGACATTATGCCCACAAGCACAAATTTGAAGGTATGACGAGACTTCTTCGTCGTCGTCATCTGATCCATACTGTCCGAGGTCGCCTAATCCAGAATCACTGTGTCCGTCCAGGACGACATCGACTTTATAGGGAGGGTGAAGTCCAGTGCAATCGTGACATATTGAACACGGTGAATGTCGCGCAATCTTAAGGGAAAGTAATGAAGAGTCTAGTTCATCGAATATATGCGAATGAGGATATGCGACCTTCATCGATGATCCTTGGTTTGCTTCAAGAATGGGCAATGACTGCCGATCAATTCTAATACATCAAAAAACGGGCCGCCGTTGCCTAGCGCTCTCCAGCTCCATGGAACACATGTACACCTCATGATTCCCTTGTTTTCTTCCGTCTACTTACCCATTTTGTTCGGATGGGTTCTTGCCAGCGAGTGGATAGAATACCCACCTAATGGTTATGCAACAATGACCCACTATACTATGCCACAAGGTTACATCGCGTCGTGCGGGTGCACTGGCGGGAGTACCAACTACCCTACTGCGGCCTTGTCTCAAATGGCATACGGCAGTAGCGTAAGTTACGGTGCGATTGTATTCTCTTTTCCAAGTGTGCAGCGTTGAACTTGGTTGTAGGGCCTGCATGCGGCCATTGTTTCCAATTGACTTTACAGAATCCAGTCATTGCAACACCCCCCTTCCATCCGAACACAGTAAAATCCGTGGTCGTTAAAGTCACTGATCTATGTCCCCTTTCATCTGCTGGTTGGTGTTCTGGAACTAAGAAAAAACCAAATCCGTAGGCAGCGCCATTCTTTGTCGCTTCAAATAACAACATGGACAATGTATAGTGCTGGGGCTTACCTCAATTTCGATCTTGTATACCCCTCTAGTGCCATTCCAGATGATTTCTTCCCATCCAATGTTTCCCTCTACGGTTACAAGGTAACTTACAGCACAGTTATCTGTATACAAAAAAGATATAGAATCCTTCAGGACTTTGGTGTATGGAACATCTCATATCAAAGTGTCTCGTGCGTGTCAAATTGGGGTGGATTTAGGGATGCCGCTGCTCTTGGTAGCGTCAAGTCTCTTGGTACAGGCGCTTGTTGCCCTGGGGAGCCCCAACCAGGAAATTCTTCTGCCAGTTGCCCCTCTTATTCAGACAAAAATGGTATCCCGTAAGCTTTCCAGAGGTTTTCAAAGGAGTCTCTTCACGAATGTGCTCACAGGCCCGATACAAAATCAAGTCGTGCGGTGACTTCGTCACCACCTCCATTTCTGCACGTTGCTGGAACTTTCATGTTTAGTTACTATTTGGCATGTTACACATATACGCATATCTCCTTCAATTCCTATTCTGCTGGTTGAAGTCAGATTCTGATGCTGAGTGTCATGATACACTTGGTTTGACAGCATGTCATTTGCGACTTGTTTTCATGCAATACGTCTATGGGCAAAATTTGACCGATAAAAAATTCTGACAAACTCAATTCTTACTTCAAAGGGTCGTCGGCAACGAGACCATAGCGAGCCTTCACGCCATCGGGAAGGAGGTGAGCGAGGAAGTTTGCACGCCACGCCCATGCAAGAGCAGCTGCAATGATAATAAAGAGGACAAAGATGAGGGAGATACCAATTCGTGACGAGGATGTGTTGGATGAATCGACCATTAGTTCGACACTAATAGATTCTTTCAGCGGGGGGTTTTCAGTGATGGCAGGCGGTTCCGCAGTAGTTATTGGGTCATGGTCCTGTGGAGTTACAAATCCGTTTAACTAAGACGAAACTTTGGCACAAAAGCCTGGCCTCAAAGCTCAGCGTGAACAGGTACCTCTTTTCCATCAGCATCCTTCACCGTCTCAACCGGTAACTAGAAATGACCAAATTAGAATCTTATGAGACATCGAAGCAAACAACTTACTTCTCCAGAATCGACGATAACAACGTCAACATTAGGTCGGTCACTCGATCCTTTTTCAACGTTTTCTGTTCAGAGCATTAATCGAATTTGAATTAGGAATAAAATAACTAAGCACTTGCCAATTGCAGTCACAACGTCCATACCCTTCACAATTTTTCCAAAAACAACATGGCGACCATCAAGCCAACTAGTCGTGACAGTGGTGATGAACTAGCATCCAAGAGATAATTACAGCCCAAAAGTTGAATCGAACACAACACTTACGAATTGGGAACCTAGTATAGTTTTGATATCAAAATTGTACGACAGGCAAACCGTTGGAATTCCTTACCATTTGTATCTTTCCCTGCATTGGCCATTGAGAGAATACCGGGTCCTGTGTGATGAAGTTTGCTATAAAGGAGAAGACTCGATGAAAAGAATGTCCAAGGAAGCAATTTAAACGAACAAATTTTCGTCGGCAAACCTGTCACCGTAAATGGACTTTCCACCAGTTCCGTCACCGCGAGCTGTAATGATTAATCAAGCCGCAATTTCTTCAAGCTTTATCATACTCACTGAAGTCACCACCTTGAATCCTATGATATGATCAGGACAACAGTGCAGATGCAAAACCCATCTCTGCTTACATGAAGTCCTTGATAACGCGGTGGAATTTAGACCCCTTGAAACCATAGCCCAGTTCTTCGCCACTCTTCTTGTAACCTGTTGCCAAAGCGCGGAAGTTCTCAACTGTTTTAGGAACGGTCTGCAACACCCATATTAAACCAAAGACGTCTGTTTATTGAAACCTCCACGCACCCCGCCAAAGAGGCCAATAACAACTGTGATTACAGATCATTCAGCGAATTGGAAGAGTTATGAATAAGCCTACTCCGTCCAAGGTCCTTGTCGCCATGTTTGACGTCAAAGTAGACCTGGTGTGTAATTCTTGGACCCTTTGCTGCCTCTACAGACTGAGTACAGAAGAATGCTGCTATAGAGACAACGATGAAGAACAACGAAATTCTGCCGAACATGGTGACAAGCAACAGGAGTAGATTTATATATATGGGCAAACGTGGCACCTTTTGAACTGATCGCGCCGTGAGAATTTCCATGAATCCTGTGATAAAGTATGTGTATGACAAAAAAAAAACAGGCAGGGGCTTGGAAACGGAACGATCAGTTGGATTCGTCCATAGGATCACCTAAAGCCATGCTCTGGTCTTCCGGATAACTATCACTGGCCTGTTCATATGTCAATTTTCGTATATTCACAAGTCATCACTGATACTCACCTCATCCAAAGCATTCTGAAGCAGACGTTCATCCAAGTTTCCCATTGGAAGAACACATGCAAATATAGGTGTGTTCGTCCATCTACCCGTCAGCTTTTGGCTATCCCGCGCAGATTCTGCATTGGCTTGTTCCGAGCCAAGCATAGCCACGCGGAACTCAACATCCCGCTTGTGGTTCATCTCTGCGCGAACCTGGTTAAGGCCCTCAGTTACAGAACCATGTTTCGCACGTATAGTGTACTGTAGCCCCCAAACCACATTCTCGTGACGGATGATAGCGTCCAGACACTCAAAGTTAGATTCCCGAGGTCGCCAATAAAAACTAAATGGTGGTTGGATGTTTTTCAGCGCAGTCGAGCCTGATTTCATTTCATCAGGAGGAGGAATAGAGGACGGCTCTGTTTCATTGCGAAAATATGTTGTAAGTGGGAGACGATTCGGATCAGAGAGGACGACGTGGGCGTAGTTTTCGAATAGCCACCCTGCGGCCGTACGAAGAGATGGATGTTTGCTGAGCATCGTGAAGGCGGCATGTTGTTGAGCCACCGCTTGTCGGGCCAAAGCCAGGCCAAGAGTCGCAGCGAGAAAAGATGTCGGGATTCTCAGAATAGGTTGACGCGAAACCAAATTATTAGGCCTGAGAGTGAAGATCTTTGACGAAGCTTTGGAACCGAAATCCAGATTTCGAAGATCTGAAAGTACATTCGAGAAGTCGGTTGCAAAATTAGAGGCACCTGCCCGGACATCCGTAAGATATGTGACCTCCTTCGCAGGCGTATCGAGAATATCGATGATGGCCCTAACGTTCGATCCATATTTCCGAAAAAGATCCACGCCGCGCTGAATATCGAGGCCAGAGATGGTCCTAGTTCGAAACCGTCAGTGGATTAACGGAGTAGATCATCCCACGTACAGCAATCCTCGAAGCTCCTCCAAAGACCAAACATCCATTATGTGTCTAGTAGCACCAAGTTGCTTCTCCCATTCCTTCCAACGATGAGAAGCGGGTGAACTGGTATGTACGATGTGTGCTTTCGAATGCTTAAAGGCGGCGCAAGGTTCGAGCTGCTGTCCCGCTGATGAATCGGAAAGAGTCCATGCGTTAATTGGAATGTCAGAGGCGCATCGTGAATTGGTTTGATACATATGTACGCCGCGACAGTCGAAGAGGACAAATTCGAAGGCGTCGATTTGGAGCGCGACAGGTATCCGCTGTTGGAGTAGATAGACCAGAAGGTCCAACAAGAACAATGTTTTCCCTATCAAGTGCAATTAGTTGATGTCTCAGAAGGTGAAAACTTGACCCACCAGTTCCCGGCTGGCCAGTGATCAGAAAGATAGATCTACCCCGTCTCGTCTTCTCGAGTATGGCCTTGTAGGCGAGTTTATATTCGTCGCGAATGAAGAGGATTTTCGTAGAACGAGGGTTTAGTTGTGGGAGGTCGAAGCGTGTGAGGTCAACTGTAGAATAGTTGTTTCTAGCGGCGCTGACGAAATTGAGCCTGTTTCTGCCCCATAAATGTGTTCGGAGGCGCGCATAGGTATCGAGGTACGCGGCTGCATTATCATTAGATGTGTGTCAAAATTAGATATTGAGAAGAAACGTACACTGTCCTTGTACGACAATGTGTAACTGCGTCTTGTCAGGACGTTCTCTCCAGTAGCGAAAGACGTTATCAGTCAACCTGAGACACTGAACTGCACCGTCCTCACCAAATGCGTCGTCTGAGCTAGGATCAGGAAAGTGGACGAAGCTCGTGTCAAGAGCATCCTTCTCAAACTTCGAAACAGGTATGGGAGTGTTGAGCTTCCAAAGAAGCATGTTGCTAATGGCAGAACAGTTAAGACGACCACGTTCTTCGTTGATTGCCTTCTTTAAGTCATCGGTGTCGTGGTCGATGCGAACAACGACCTTAGAAGCAGGAGTCGGGTCACCATACACAATGAACCAAAGGGAGCGATATTCCCTTGGGTTCTGCATCGCCAGTAACGGAGGTGAGCTATAATAATAACGGGGGATTCGTGGGTTGGAAGATAGAAGAGTGAGAGGGGCATTGTTTTGGAATTCATTCATCATGGTCTTAATCGAAATGAGATGTGACGACATTTAGCTTTTGTAAGGATCTCCTAAAATCACCTGATACCACAACATTTATTTATCAATCGAGTTGCGCTCTATCTCTTTATTGGACAATCATTTACCAGCTAGGCAGTAGGATGATGTGCGGGTTGAGATCAAACCTTTCCGATGAGCGGTGCCGTTTGGCCATGACTTTGCAATGGGCATATGTGTATTGTACGTTGGATTTTTGCAGAACGCAGGTCGTCCTTGCAAATAGCCGAATGTATCCACAAGACAATATATATTCACATATTTCTGTACCGTGAAGACTCAGCATCGCAAAATTTCCAAAGCAAGTCGAGGCGGTATCTCCAATTTTGTATTATGGCTTATTGAGGAGCCTTTCCAACTCCACAACATTTGATACCTGAAACTCGGACACACCGCTGGAGGCTAAAATCCCTCCCTTCTTGGTCAGCCGACCTTGAGCGCGCACAGCCGCCTGCATCCGCTTTTCAGACACAGGGAACTTGCGACTGGTATCCAAACCACTGTCATCGTCTGTGTCGTCCCTTTGACGGACTTTCTGGGTCCTCTTGTTGGATCTGGGTGACTTGTCGTACGCGCCTTTGACAGTTTTTGGTGCTTCTCGCAGCGCAAAGGCCTTCGCCAAGTGACCAAGATGTAAATGGCGAATGTGGAACAAGTCCTTCTCACCAGAGGAGTGAGTAGCATAGGCCCTCATATGCGATAGGTAAGCTTTGCGAGCAAGTGATGCATTCTAGTTGACAAGATCAACTCTGTGTCCTATCGATTGGGAAGAAGCTCACCTCTTTACTTTGCAACACCCATCGCTCAAATGAGAGCTGCACTTCTGTTGCGCGTTCCTCATAATCAGATCGCTTTCCACCAAAGCCAGAACCAAGGACCTCTTCAACAGTTACAGAAGAAATAGAAATATTGGAATCAACCTTATTCTTCTCGCCTCGCATTTTACCCTGCATCCGATTAACCCAACCTACTTCACTAGGCGCGACAAAACTCCAAGCTTCGCCTCCTTTGCCTGCACGAGCCGTTCTTCCAACTCGATGTATGTACTCTGTGCCGCCTCCCTCTGTTGGGAGGTCATACTGAATGACTGCTCGTACAAGAGGCAAGTCGAGACCACGAGATGCGACGGAAGTGCAGAACAGTACAGAAGTAACCGAGCCTTTCGTTTTGTTCCCAGAAAACCCACGTAGAGCGGCCAATCGTGCATGGGTTGTCAGCGACCCATGGAGGCGATATATGAGGACACCGGGTAGCAAAGCGCACTTTGCTTCAACCTTGTCAGGATTACTTTGCATGCCATCCGATCTTTCTTCGTCAGACAGATTGTTCAAATCAAGTTGTCCCATAGTAGAGTCACTAAACAACCTCCAATGGAAGTCCACAGAGTCCGTGCAGCTGAGAAAAACGATGACCTTGGAACCCTTCTGAACAGCCTGGGAAATAAGCATACGAAGCAGCGCAATTAGTGTCACTAGTCGTAGCTTGAGGGGCACCACGATGTATTTTTGAAGAAGCTGGGAAGGGGGTGACAATGATTTTGATAGCAAATCCGTTGTGAGGTTTCCACTCCGTGGCAGATTCACATTCTTGTCTAGTTCGGCTGCTCTGATCACCAGCGGATCAACTAGTGCTGTCCCCGCGAGTTTTTGGACATCCTCACGAATAGTGGCCGAACATAGGATTGTCCTCCTGCGTCGTTCCCCAGCGACCTCAGCATTCCTTCCCTCAGCATTAGCTTGCTTGGCAAGACGGCTACGCCCGTCGAGTGCCTGTATGATGCCTTTAATTGTATCCTCGAAACCCAACTCCATCAGTTGATCAGCTTCGTCGAGGATCAGCCACCGACACTTCCCGACGTCGAAGGAGGATGTATTTTGTAGATGGTCCAGCAGCCGACCAGGAGTTGACACAAGAATCGGCACACCTTTCCGTAGTTTTGCTTTTTCGTGAGTCCGCGTGGCACCTCCAATGAGCAGACCAGGCACGAGCCAACGAGTCAGTCGCGTAGCTGTGTCGGGTTCTGTTACGGATTCACTGACGGGTCTTAGCCGTAATTTCAAGAGTGCATCCACCACATCTGATATTTGCCTCGCCAATTCTCGCGTTGGGGCGATAATCACCGCTAATGTTCCTATTGACCGATCGATATAAGATAGGGAACTGAGTGGAAGCAAATCTTGAACGATGGGCAGAAGATACGCAAGAGTTTTGCCAGAACCGGTCTGTGATTGAAGAAAAACATCTCTGGATGACGCGAGGTCGGAAAGTAGGATAGTAAGAGCAGCTCGTTGAACAGCGGTGGGTTTCTGAATGCCCATTTTATTTGCAAGGTGGGAGGTTAAGAGTGGGTTGAGACCAAGTCCAGGAAAGGTCGACGAATCAAGTGGTGCATTACTAGGAGAGATTGTTTCAGGGGGCCGTTGTTCCTGGATAGGCTGAACAATCTCCGGGTTGAAGGAAAATAAAGATGAAATTATTTGTGTTGGGCGTTGAGAATGAGAAGATATATGTGTCGCCTGTCGATCATCCGTGCGTGCCTTCTTATGAGGAGGGGGCTGGATATCTTCCGAACGCGTCGGGGCACCTACAGATAAAGAGTTTTCCGTCCTAGCTTTCCTCTTGTGAGATCGCTTCACTTTGAGCCTGCATTGAGTATGTAAAAAATGATGATGAGATAATAAAGAAATAAAACCTGTCTATCCATCTTCCACCTTTCTGTAGTCCGGCAACCCTGTTGGAAGGAGCAGTGTCACTTGCAATGTTTAGAACAAGATCGTTGTCCATTGAACAACAGTGATTCAACAACGGTTACTGTACATAAAAATTTGACTCAAGTGGTTTCCAGCACGTGACACGTTTTTATCACTCTGCCGCTGAGTCTGCACTGTACAGCACACTGCATCATTTCCTACCTCCAGTTTGGTTATGGTATCACAACCAGCTACGCCAGTGGAAGTTGGGCCTCCCATAATTACGCCTGGTGGAACATATTCAATTGCTGTGAGTCATCTGTTTCAACCTCACAAATCGTGACTAAGCTCAGCAGGCTATTAGTGTTGGCTGCAAGGTTTACATTAGACGGCCAGGACCCAGTGGCGAGGCTGAGGAGCGCCTAGCAGAAGTTCTATCTATACGTGACCAGCCCGTGAACGGATATGGACAGCGCAAGCTCGAGGACAGTGGCACCCCTAAGCCACAGGATCGGGAATTCTTCGTTCATTGGGACCAGTTCAATAAACGTTTGGACGAATGGGTTTCTGGTTCTCGTATTGTTTTAAGTAAGGATCTCGAGTGGCCACGGCCCAAAGTCCTCGTACAGCCCAACAAGAAATCCACTCCCACCAAGAAACCAGGAAAAGCTCCCCGCACTCAGAGTCTTTTGAGGAAGGCAACCTCTAATGCCGCGATCGCTGCATCTCCTGCGCCGTCCACTCCTATGGTGGTTGATGACTATCCTGCATCACCATCTCCTGCGCCATCATCGTCAAATAAGCGAAAGTTGCCACATGATGAGGAGGAGGAAGAGGAAGAAGAAGAAGACGCAGAAGGCGAGGATGCAGACGCAGAAGGAGAGATGGATGTTGACGGGGAAGGCGAGGTGGAAACTTTTGAGCTCAACTTCCATGAAAGTCCTCAAGCACACCCTTCGGTTACTGCGTTCAGCAAAGAGAAGGAAATAGAGAAGCTGCGAACATCAGGATCGATGACACAATCCGTCTCCGAGATTGCTCGCGTCAAAAACCTTAACCGCCTCCAAATAGGACGACATGAAGTTGAAGCGTGGTATTTCAGCCCATACCCAAAGGAATACGCACACTTACCGATCCTCTGCATCTGTGAATTCTGTCTCGCTTTCTTTTCCTCTCAATTCACCCTTTCACGGCATCGGAAACGCTGTACAATGATGCATCCTCCCGGTAATGAAATTTATCGACACGAGGACATCTCATTTTATGAAATCGACGGGAAACGTCAACTGACATGGTGTCGAAATTTGAGCCTGCTTTCTAAATGCTTTCTAGATCAGTAAGTCGTCCTAGAAGAGATATAGTTCAACAGTCTGATCACATTCAACAGCAAGACTCTTTATTACGACGTGACACCCTTCCTCTACTATGTTATGGTTAGTATTTTGTTTTCCTTGAGGCCTTTTGTCAATTTGTATTTCTTTTTAGGCCAAACGTGACACCTCTGGCTGCCACATCATTGGTTACTTCTCCAAGGAAAAGGAGTCTGCCGATAATTATAATGTAGCTTGCATTCTTACTCTGCCCCAACACCAACGGCACGGTTATGGAAAACTCTTGATCGAATTCTCTTACGAGCTCAGCAAAAAGGAAGGCAAGCTCGGTAGCCCTGAAAAGCCTCTTAGCGATTTAGGGCTGCTGGGTTACCGTGCGTACTGGGCGGAAACCATCATTGAACTCCTGCTGAATTCTGGCGAGTCTGAGATGAGCATAGAAGAGATTGCGCAGAAAACCTCAATCACGCATGCCGACGTGATGAATACGTAGGCTCGAGGCCAAAAACAAAGCTTTCTTTACTTATTACGTTTCAGGTGCACGACTCTTCAACTTTTCAAGCACTATAAAGGGCAGCATATGATTTGTCTCAACAACGCTGTCCTTGAGAAACACCAAAAGACGAAAGCTAAGAAAAGGAGGAACATTCATCCTGAGTTGCTGAGGTGGAAGCCCCCTGTGTTTACTCGCGATCAACTACGTTTCGGTTTCTAATACTTATATCTGCAATATCAAACTCTTCAAAATGTAGTAACAGAAATACTTTTGGATCCCTTTACGCTCCATTGACAGGATCTGAGCCTTCGTCGTTCAACTCCCAGTCTCCGTTTGGGGTTGATTTCTTTGACGAAGTTGGTCCTTTCCATCATGCCACTGAGTCGTTTTTGGCGAAGGAGGTGATGATATTGCAGGAGAAAAAACTCCAACTCCGGAAAGCTGGAGGTTGCTCTGATCGTCTCCACTGGCATAGAATACTGGTGGACGGGATTCTACTGGATCGCTAAGAGACGCCTCGAAGGGCGCTTGGACGACGATCGTCGGAGGCTGATGCATCTCGTGTGGAGGATGCACACTTCCTTTATCGCTAGTCGAAGCTTTGACATCGTCAACGACTCCTAAAGTTCGCGCAAGTAGGTATGCCGATATGTCCTTTCAAGGAATGGATAAGTGGCATCTGAAGCTTTGAAAAAAATAGGACCCACCAGTAATATCAGGATGACAGCTGGCATAATGAGGAGTAGGGCAAGAATCCGGAAAGTATATGCAATTCTTGCGACGACTGAATCTGGGTTATAGTAGCAGAGGTATTGCACATAATAATCCCATAGTGCAGAGGGAATGGACGAGGGCGATATATGTAACACTTGGGCAACGAGGTCGATGGCGTATTGGGTGATATTCATCTCAGATTGCGGGATGCGATCATGAACGTCTGAAGGAGTTGGTGAGCATTTACGTAATCTTATCCCTCAGATTTCAAAATTCACTGCTCGGACTCCATGAAGAATAACTGTCACTTTAATTTGACCAGCGGGGGTATATAATGCTAAAAGGGCTTGTCTATGAAATACAGAGGTTGAAATAGGTGCACGTGCGAGCAGAACAGGAAAATACACTGTACAAATCCAGCAACATGTAATTTTTTTAAAAAGGGAGAAGGAAACCGCGAGGAAAGTTAGATAACAAAAGGCAAGGATAGCAGTGTGAAAAGAAAGGTTCTCAGGGATACATGACATTCGAAGGGAACACGACACCATCTGAACGGACGAGTATAATTGGTCGGCGTTTGACAACTTGGGAATCCGGTGGAAGGCACCCGATCGCCTCGGTGCAGCGAACTTCCACATAAGATGAGGGTTCCGATCCGAAGAATATATTGACAGGATCTGCCTTGTTGAAGTTTTCGCCATATAGAGTGAGCATTTTTGATATGTGTGGATTGGGCTTTGCAAGTAATGCGCGTGATTGTGAACAGTTAGATTTGGGTGCTTCTGATGCACGATCGGGAGGAAGGTATTTGACAACGGCTGGGAAGGGTGTAACAGGTCTGGAAGGCACTGGGAATGTACCTGTATGCGGTGCGTTCTGGTTGTCGAACAGGACAGGGGGGACGTAAAAGTTGTAACGGACTTGATCTAATGGAAAGAAGGCAAAAGATAAGCAAATGGTGAGCAACTGGGTTGGTGTCTACAAACCTGTCCCAACAATGGTCCAAACACTCGTCTCGCCAATATCCACTTGCCAAAGTGCTCCCGAAGAGGGGCCACCATCGCTAGAATTTCCACGACGGGAAGAAACGGATCCGGCTGAGCTAGGCCTTCGCCTATTTTTGACAACCGGCTTAACCATCCCGCCCGCACTCGAAGTCGAGCGTTTTTTCTTCATGACACGTCCACCATCATTCGTAGGGAAGTCAGAGGCTGCAGGGGAGGCTGGCGCGCTGTCCATCTTGCCAGGAAGTGGGAAGTACTCATTTGAAGGAACGGCAGTCTGAGAAACTGGAGAACCAGGAATTACGGGAGAGTTTGGTTCAGTACCCTGATTTGTATTCCAGTGTCTGCCTTCGATTGGACGGTACGTGTTAACCTTCTCGCCCATGCACGACAGGAATGCACCAGTAACACCAGGAGTTCCAGGCTCGGGATGAGTTTTGCTAGGGTCGTATACTTCAAACGCGACCTTATGGAGTTGAGAGACGGGGTCACCGCAAACCTCACCTGGGGCACAATAGTGGTCAGCAATGCCCTTGGCCCCTTCCTGAAGCCCCCCGCCCACAGCCGTGGTTTGGTGGTCCACTTTGCGGATGATAAGCACAGGACTGACAACTCCAGAGGTTAAGCACTGTAAAACAACGGTTTGGTTATAGTATACGGGTATTTGAGAACCATTATTTGTGAAAGGGATGGCATTTGGAGGAGGGGATGGATAATCTTGTTGCGGAGGTGGAGGTGGTGAGATGTCGAGAAGGGCGCCAGCAGGCTTGGTAACGTCGACGATATAGATGATAAAAGGGTCTGGAGAGAAATGTAAAATGTGAGGAGGTCTGAAAGTTACGGTCATCAGTGTAAAACCTTACCCCAGCTCGCAGTACGCGCGATAAATGAAGGAGTGGTTGCTCGCACTCTCTGATCTAGACCCAACATAGAGGCACCGTCTGATCCCTTGAAAGACGATCCAGAGCCAGATACACAGAGGTACTTTGTGGAAACAGTCTGGGATCGCAGTCGATGGAATAATGAGATTGTGGAGCCGTGATTAATGCAAACTGTCAACGGAAATTCAACGATGGATTAATGTAGACAGAAAAAAAGACCAACGCTCAAGGTTTTTTGCACTCTGCCTCTTCTTACTGGGCTTGCTGATGACTTTGATTGGCCGACTAGGGAAGATACCAATGACCCGCTCGATTTCATCGTCTGATGCAGGCGCAATGACTTTAGCGAGGGCCTCGACTTTTTTCTTCTTTTCGTCCACATCAGAGATGAAGAGTTGCTTGCCGACACAACGACCGATATACGTCGTTCCTGGAGGTGTGTCATTTACGTCGAAAGACTTGCCGTTTGAGGTTGTCCATTCAATGGTCCCTTCTTGAGGAGCAGGTTCACCAGAAATGGAAACAACGACTCTTGGGGGACAAAGCTTTGGTTCTTCGTTTCGTCGCACAATGTCTGACCACCACGAATTGCCAATCAGAATAGCAGTTGGAGGAGGGCAGAGGAACCTGGCAGTAGATATTAGGGAATTACGATTTTTAGGAAGGGTATCAGTTGACTAACCGCTTTTCAGTGCCATATGATTTTTGAGCAACTTTGCTTGACATGACGATGACAGAACGCTCTCCAAAGGCTAACCGATTGGATGTACGGATATATTGGTCGAGGAAGGGACTATAGGCGAGCTCAGCTGTGGTTCACTATTGGTAAGTGAGTACATACCGAATAAATGTTTGCAGATCGCTTGTGGGTCCCATCATTGGATTACCCTGGAGCTTCATTCGGGACAAAGTTTCGTCGACAGCGTACATGCGCATCTCAGAATTTCCGAGATACTGCATTTCGTTGTAAGGTGAAATGTTGGTGTCACGGAAAGACTGTGAAGCCGGAGGCGGTACTGCATTGCGCAAGATGTCGGCGGAATGATTACTGTGCATTTGGGGAACGACATTAGGGACTGTGTTGTGGCTATACCTTTCGGAAGGAAAACGAGCCATTCTGTCTGGAAACTGCTGGATTGAGGAAGGGCTGAAAGGGATGCTGTTGTTGGGGTTGATGCCAGCCATGGTGTAGTCATCTGGATAGTCAGATTGGTACCCGTTCGAACTGACACCTGGGAGGCGCCTGTCATGGATGTCGCCTCCAAAGTGCTGCGGGGGAAATTCCTTTGATACGGGAGGGGTATAGTGCTGCAAAGTCGGGTCATTGGGGGTCATTGGGGAGACCCTGCCGTTGCTCATTGCCATCATATCATAGGGGCTCGCGCTGGAAGCATTGTACGGGGAGACAGCCTCCTGGAAAGACGCGTGTGGGTATATAGGATCAGAGGTAATGGCATAGCTTGGACCCAAGGAGGACGACGAGGACGCGTTTGTGCGGTAACGGTGGGAGGTGAAGGAGGAGGAAGCTGCTGGGTCGTGGAAGAGGGCGTACGGGGAGTGGTCGCCGTTGTCCATGGTGTCGAAGGGAGAAATATGGGCGTAGGAGTTGTGCTGCATGAATTCAAGAAATTTATGTATGTCAAGGGCTGTCGTTCGAAATTACCTTTTGCTCTGATGCCCGTGCCGGCCGATGCCGGAGATGTTTTTTTTTTGGGCACAAGATCTGGCAGTCTTTTTATCCGCTAAATCCCCACAAAATATAATCTCCAAAGCATACGAATCTAGCAACTACTCCTCCAAGCAAACACCGCGTGCCTATCGTGTTGCGGAAATATTGAGGAAATATATCTCGATCGCGATCAACTCAGTCCTCGGCTTTTTCCGGTCATTCGAAACAGGAGTCTTCCTCTTCGTTCGTCAGGACCCTATTTTTTCTTCTTGTTCAAAAGCCATCTTGCTGAGTTATATTTTTGCTTCAGAACTCCAATTTCGGTTGAAATCACTCTTTGCAAATTTTCCTTTCCGGGTTCTATGCCCGACTCAATTGTTGGCGGACAACCCCCAATTTCATAATATATCACCTCATTACCAAAAGGGTACGCTCATGACTACCATTCCGAAAGGCATTACAACCTTGTTGTACGTAGACCATGGTCCGATATGCCGACCGTAGCCTGGATCATATGCCTTACCCTGTCAAGCAGGAGCCGGCGGTATCCCAGCCTGAGCCGGATCCCGAAGCCTGTGCTGATGTCCCGGGTTGAGAAGAATGGCCAACGGAAGTAATGATCCTCTCTCAAGGTAAAGGAATGTAGACCAACATTTTAGAATACGCCACAAAGTTTTGATAGAGGTGATACATACCGTGTACTTGCAATTGGTCCCGTTTGATTCCACTACATTAGTGATGGTCAAAATGTGAGGTTGCGTGGCTGAATTCGAATGATGGACTGTTTCCATATGTGGAGGCGTGAAAAATCAGAAGGTGTGTCCTGTTTCCAACCCAGAAAAAAAGATGACAAAGTTTGTACACAGGAGACATTGACGCACCTCTACAACTGCGCATGAAAAGGGAGGATGAAAGATGAATTAGACCATGCAGGGTCCGGTGATGAATCAACCAATGAACTGGAATACAGTACAGTGGACATATATGGCGCCCAAGTAGATACAAATCATGTCCGCCCACGGACCGAGAAGCTACGAGACCTCCATGAACAAGTGGTGCAGCACAGATCCGGCCGCAGGGTTAAAAAAGCTTAACGATTCGCGGAGAGGTATTGGCGTTACGTGACTGGCAGTCAAGTGACGATGTCACCGTTGCTGTCCGAGACGCCGCCAATGGTTTGACCGAGCAACAGCAATCGGTTTCTGAGACTCTTGCGTCCGTTTGTTATCAACAACGCCCACGGCTATCAACTCTGTATTTTATCTTGTCTCAAAGAACTATTCTGTCATCTGGATACACCGTGTCTCGTAGCCTAACCCCACGACTCCGCACAGCATGTCTGGCCCTTCCTATCGCTTGGAGGCACCACGGCCCAGGCGGGCACCTTCTCCTCTCGTTTTAAACAATTCTTCTAAATCTCCGTCTATGTTGGCTGCCACACAAGAGCCTGATCTATTATACGATTTGCCTCCCACCGCCTCGATGTCCCCGCCCTTGATAGGTTCTAGATCACCTGGACGGATAGCGTCTCCCACATCTCCCACTTTTTCTGGACGTGCAAGAGGAAGAAGAAACGGACGTCCTACCCCCCCTCCAAGTTCCCGAAATCGATCCCAAACGCCTCAAGGGGTTGCCCAAAGTGAGCTGGAACAATTCGCGGAATATTGTCGAGCATGGTATTTTAAATATCAATTTCCATTTAAAACATCCATTGACACGCACTACCTGCCCCTAGGTATTACCAGCAAGATGACAATGCTGGCCGTTTAATGACACAAACTCTTGCCACACTTCCTTCCTCGCAGCGCGCCCCATTTTCTCGAATTCAAGCTTCAATTCGATCAGCATACCATCGTTCTGTGAACGCTCGGAAAAATGCTGAATTTCGTGCTCATCTCAGCGCCACTACCCCCGGTGGCTCTCTACTGGCCCATGCAAGAGCAGATCCACGTGGAGTGGCTGCTCAGAAAGGTGAATCACCATTTGTAGTTGGCCGATAAGCACTTACGCTTCACAATCCAGACCGTTATGAAAGGTTGTCCCGCTTCATACATACATGGTGTGACTCGGGCATGCCTGGTACCACACCATTTTTTGAAAGGTATGTTTCACCCGAATCAGCTCGCCATTTCTTCACTTTATTCGCAGTTTGTGGGGCATTATGCGACTTCAGATCATTCCAGAAAATCTTGGCGGTGCTGGACAAAATCGACTGGAATGGGAAATCGATGATGCTGTTTTTAAGGAATCAGCGTAAGCTGTGTGGATTTTTTAGTATCGGTTTCCCAATTATTAATTTTTTCATGCAGTGGAAAGAATTTCATGCTTGAAGTTATTGATGTACTCAAAGGGGTGAGTTATTTCCGAGAACCGAATCTTATGACGGACGCTAGACATTTAGCCTAGGTTCTTGGATTCGAGGACATACCCGCCAACCTTCCAGATCCCGCTTTTCACAAAGATGCAACCTCTCCCTCATTTCCGTCCCGCATACGACGAGCGCAGCCATTGGTCTCAAAAGTTGAAGCAGGCAAGAGACCAAGAGCTCCAAGCGATCCATTCTTAGACGCTCCTTCTGTTGGTGGATCAAAGTCGCACTCTCCGCATGCGGAATCAATTTTGACCGCAAGCGGTCAAGACATGGATGGGCCACTTAGCCCAAGGAATGCTTCACATGAGGCCCCACCTTTCTCCCAAACTGATGAGAGCAGATTTGATGATGAAGAGGAGCAGTACTTGAGGGTGTGGACGTCTCCTGACCTGACCAATCCGGAACTGGCGCAACTTATCAAATTGTTCCCGACTTTCATCACTCGCCGACCGTTACCCCGGTTTCCGGTGCCTAGCCCTCGGCACCTAGATATCGAAGAAGGCGAAGACGATGGAGCGGAGGGACGGACAATACGTTTTGGAACTGGAACAATCTGGGTGAGCTCAAAACAACGTTGTCAGGGCTGGGAAGGTGGATGGTGGGAAAGGTTGATGATCTGGTGGAGGAGGATATTTTGTTAACTTCCCTCTGTGTGGGTTTCTTGCTTTCATCTCATCTTCCTCTTATCCCCCAATTAGGACAATTTGTGTATTCAGCATTTGAACACTTACATCCTTTCTGTGACATCCATACTTTCATCTCTCAGTTCGAATCCCCTGCATATCGTCTATCTATCCTGTGCTCCCATACATCGCATTCATCAAACTGCTACATATATAACACGCTCATTTTTCGTATACCCCCTTCCCCTCCTTCTCATTATCAAGGACTACGATCTTCTTTCTTATAACTACCATGATCGTCTCTATGGACTTTCAGCTCGGCCGCTAGGTTGCCGGGTTATCTGCCCATCTTCAAGGCATTTTTACCACTTGGTACTTATGACGGCGATGTTGAATGTACGAATCTGAAATCATATTCCTGAGTATTGAACATAAGAATTATCGAAACCTTCATCGTCCTTCTCACGAACCCGAAGTGATGCGATAAATTAATCCCCTCTTAATGGTATCAACCTGAGCTAGAACTGCAGCACTATCTCTGGTATAACCGTCCATTGCAGTCCATTTCTTGATACATCACAAAACGAAGAAGCAGGTTGCGGACTTAACTGGTCCATATAAATTGTATTTTATCACTCGCAAATTGTGTCGTCTACGCGACCATTCCAGACAGGAATTTGGAGATAAATAATCTGATAATCATGAAGCATGAGCATAATGGCTTGATGAACATTTTGCGAATTAGACTGATGGTAATAGGGCTTAATAGGGCCACGTGCACCGTTCAGCACGGAATATTAATCACTACAGTAATCAGCGCTCAACTCTTTCGGATTGCAGTTTCGAGAACAGTAGTGAACCCAAACTCTTGACCTTTGCATGCGGAGGATCTCCCCTTTCTACACTGTCAGGACCCAGGATATTGTCGTTCTGATAATATTGGAAGGATCCTCGGAAAGTTCCGTCATCCTCAGCGTCCCAGAGTCAAGATTCGAGCCCGCATTGACACTTCCAATTACTGATCTTGTTTTCAACCGAAATTAGCACCCTATAAGTGAATGGCAAGAAATGAAACAACAATTGTAGTACCGGTCAAGTTCGGACCGAAGTGACACATTGCAGTACTGTACAAGGTAATACATTTCCGATAGTTAAACTGGAAAGTGAAGAGTCATTTATAATGCTAAGCGCCATGCTAAGCACCATGGCGGGTTAATGTTGCTCGTACATCCGTAGCAGCGTCTCTAGTTCCGATTGCTTGCTGTTTAGTCTGGTTATGGTCACCTCGGTTGAGAAAAAAGATTACAACAGGATTATTGGATGACATGTACCTTTGGACCTCATTTTCAAGATGTTTGATCTTCATGTCCTTGATTTCCTGGTCTTTTTCGAAGGTTCGAAGATAATTTGGGAGGCCAGAAAGCCCTTCCAAAGTATGTATCACTGAAGCAGCAGAATAACGCTTCTTCGAAGGCGACTCCTCAGATGACTGAGCCGGGATCGTTAGTTATAAATTATATTTCGTAACAAACACGCACAACAACCGCGGGTTTTTCCTTGTGCCATTCCTCATTTGCTCTATGTTTGCCCTTGGAAGCCTTGACAGGCGAAAGTTCCGGAGAGCTCAAAACAGATGTAAGGCTCGCTGATCTCTCAAACTCGGTCCGTTTCGGTGTATGCAGAAGCCAGGTTTTATCAATATCGACAGCCCGAGACGATGATACACCATCCAAAGAAGGAGGATCCATCTTACCACTCGAACTACCAAATGACTGGGAGGATTCATTGGACTTCACGATCGTTTCGGCCCGATCTTCCTGATATTTCGTGTCTGGGATATTGGTGGCAGAAAAATCATTTGGAAGGGCAGGAATTGATTCAGGAAAGACAGTATTAATCGCCCCATTATCAGAGTGTGGACGCGAGTCGGATCTGCATAATGTCTGCATGGCCGTGATCTGTGTCTGAGAGGCCGATGAAGGACCTTGTGCTTCCCTGAGCACAGCCGCTATTATCTTTGCACGTTTTTGCGATGGTAACAATTGAGGATCGTCCTCGTTTTCCACTGCAGGGGGGGTACGTTTCATAGGATTCATAATCAGGCCAGTAGACGGCTGTGCAGTGAAAGTCGGATCAATATTTTCCTCCATGTGGTTCACGTTTGGGCTGTGCGTGGGCGAGGCATCTTGAGCATTGTCTGGAAGCATCCGAGTAAACTCGCACTGGCCAGAAGCCGCCCTTCGTTGACAACCTAAATATTTCCTGTTGGAAATGGGCATGCAGCTTCAACTCTGAGTCGATTGGCAACTAACCTGCCGCTACTTGAAACTTTGAGGGCAGCTTCGAGCCCGCAACGGCATTTCATTTTTGCGCATTTTGTGAAGTCGGAATTATTCGTGTCAGAGAAACTTTTTTGAAGGGCGAACATGGAAGACGAATCAACTTCAATCAACAAACATGGCTCAAGCGCCTTGATTACATAATAATATAAGTTTAAACAGATTCAAAAACCTACAATTATAGAGACCTATATGGATTGGGATCGAGACTATTTGACAAAAGATAGATCACAAGATGTTTGGAATACTTCACTTTTCAAGGAATGCGACCAATTCTTCAAGTTCCCTTTCTCTTCGCTTCAATCTTTGAATCTTGTCAGCCTGAGATCAAATAGTTGTTAAATCATGGGGAAGTTACCTCTCAATTTCAGCCTGGAGATCCAAAATCTTTCGAGCTTTTGCATCCCTACTCATCTCTGCAGCCACTTTCCTCCTTTCGATTTTGCGAATATAGTCAGGTAGTTCGTTAAAAAACTGTATTTTCCTGGCGACAGAATCTGCAGAGAAATCCTCTGAAATTGCGGAACAATCTGTTTCTTGTGACATGGATGGTTCATCATGTCCCCTCTCGGGGGATTTTGTGATATTGACCCTTGGTCCCGCATGGTCCTACAGAAGGGGTTGAGTGTTTTGAAATCAAGTCCCAGTTTCGAGTTGATTGTGCTTACTTCGATACCTTCAGCTTCATCACCAGGCCTTGCACGCTTCTGACTTTGCCAGGACAATGTTGCAGAACTCATAGTATTACTCGGAAAAGATCGTTTCCTTGACAGCGGTGTTGGCGTAGAAGGAGGCTCATGCAATGTCGGTACTGACGCGGACGCTTGAGAGGACTGCGGAGTGGGAGGTAAGACCGGATTCTTGGACGGCGAAGGAATCTCGTCGATCCATGCTGGAAAAGAGTAAACGGATGACGGTTAACCGTGTAAGTCACGCTTACAGAAGAATTTGCACTGCTCGCCGATTGGTTTTGGGCAGCGATAAAACTGTCTGGATGAGTGATTGTAAGAGAAATGAGATCAGTTTGAAATATTGACAAACCGGCCCGGAGAATTTATGCTGTTGCTTGTATAGCTCCTCGGTGACAAGTTGTGCTGGCACTTGAGGTCAGGATGATTTGTTTCCATTCGATAGATTATAGGGATGATGGAGACGAGAAAGGCGCAGAGAACTGAGACACAGTAGCCACCGTGGGGAAGGTCATCAGACTGATGCTCTTGCGCCTAATTCTGCACATCATAAGGGACAGTCAACTTCATGATCAGTCGATTCCAGAGGATGATGGAAAATAGGATAAAAACCCAAATCAAGGTCCTCCCTTCGAGCAATCCAACACTCCCTTCTTTGGTGCTGCACATAATCCATTTAGTTGATAGCTATATGCTCTGGGTTGGTGTCTCATCCAACGGTGATCTCGATGATGCACAAATGGCGATCCTGGATGGGAATCTGTGCAGGGACTGGGCTTGTGCAATGCCAGTCAAGATGAATGTAGGTGGTTGCGAAAAATACACCACTGAAGCTAAGTATTGGATTTGCTAGCAGGCATTACCTCCAGCAGCAACTTCTTTGTTCCGGTCGTCAAGCTCAGATGTTGCACTGTCCATGGCACAGCGTCTAGGTGAGAGTCCTCGGCACGTATTCCTTTTGTTTGGTGTTCAAATGCATCGTGTCAGCGAAGCGATTTCGAAAACAAATCTTTTTAGCTGTTGATCTTCCGCTCACCCTCGGACAAGGCGAACAGCTTGTGTTTGAGGCAGAAAAGGGTATCGTAGAGACATTAGAAAAGATTGTGATATCATAGTACCGTGAAATTTGTAAAATGTGTGGTGGTGGTTGCGGGCACCTGAATCGATGATTGCCAACCCTGAACAGCTCGCTCATCTTCTGACCGCCATCTATCATCTTGCCGCAACCCTGCTCGTTGTCCAGTGTCTCTGTCCTGGTGCATTTATCGTCGATTGCGAAGGAGAACAGAGAACGGCACCAGCCTTTTTATTCAAGCAAGTTGAAGCATGTCCGAATCTGAGCTCTACATGCAGGACACAAACGAAAGTTACGATCTACCCCGTTGGCAAACTCAAGTCGACCCACTTTCGTCCTCAGCTCAGGCATCCCATGCTGCCCAGACCCCTTATCTCTATCCAGGTCCGCCGCCGCCGCCGCCGCAGTCATCGTCGCAGCGGATCCAGCCAGTTTACCAGGGCACGGTCCCTCCGACCAAACAGCCCCGTATCTCCCAGTTAGTCGAGCAAGAACAGCAATTCGGAGCAAGCCTCTCACCATATTCTTCTGGCGGGCAGAGCCAGTTGAGTCGTAGCACGTCCTTGGGTGCCAGCGCCGGAAGCACATTCGCAGCTACCCGTCTTCGACGCCATCACCCGCAAGACGATCTTGAAGGCGCATTGAATTCCGATAATCACGCGATTGCGAGCTCACGGCAGCAACAGCCGTTGCCCCACAACTACTTTTATTCCCCTAGCGTAGGTTATCCGCCTCAACCCCTTTCAGGAGGCGGGTCGAACGCTTCAAATGAGGCGTATACCGACATATACTATAATGGTTCTTCATCCAACCCCCCAAAACGTCTGCAAACTGGGCAACAGGAATCTAATGCCAATCGTGGAGGTCGATCTCCTCTCCTAGTTCAAAATACGCCCATCTCCGCTTCGCCGCTTGACTATTCACAACAGACCCAGTACTCGCCAACAACGACTTCCTCCTATTCTTACGGAGTAGACCAACGACCTCACCCTCCACCATTTCAAACTCACAATCGTAGTCATTCGCAAGTCAAAACAGAGAATGCTACACCTCCTTTATCGGCATCTTATCCTTCTCAGCCCTCCAGTAATACTTACCCTTCTGGCAATTATTCGACACCCTATGCTATGGAAACTTCAAGTCCTCACCCATCAATACAACCGCATCTAAGTACACAAACTATTAGCATGAAATCCTCATTGTCGACACCTTCAACACCCTTGTCCTTTGGGGCTGGGAGTGCAACACTGTCTCCTAATTCGAGTCTTGCTTCAGGTGTAGCCCATGGCCCTCATTATTATCCACATGACCAACCCATGGTCGTTGACACCCCTCCGAAACGGAGACCTGTCGGATTCCGCCATGTGAGGACGTTGCATGATCTTCAGCCAAAGCTTGATGCCCCACCTGCGGCACGGCGAATGGCTCAGGACGGAACCTACCTCTCTGTGTGTTTTTTGACTTCTCTCAGTCATGTCCATACTTACCTCAATGCTCCCTCTTAGCCACTGCGACAATTAACCACTAACATCGTGGAGACATATCGCATTTGCAACCCACAATTCCACTACGAGTCAACTCACAACCCGAGACGCGTGCTGACGAAGCCCAGTAAACCAGCGCATAATGACGGTTATGACAATGACGATTATGACTATATATTATATGTCAACGATTGGCTGGGCACCGAGGATGGTCACAAGTATGCTTTTTTAATTGGGATTGATTCCTTGCTGACATTTCTTAAAGGTACCTCATTCTTGATATTCTGGGACAGGGCACTTTTGGTCAAGTAGTCAAATGTCAGAACATGAAAACACACGAGATTGTTGCAGTGAAGGTGGTCAAAAACAAGCCGGCATACTTCAATCAAAGCATGATGGAGGTGACCATATTAGAATTGGTGTGTATCCTCTTGTCCGAGCTTTAGCATTGCAGTCTAACCTTTATCCGCAGCTTAACAAACAGTGTGACCCCAACGACGAACACCACATTTTACGACTTCGTGACTCATTCATACACCGAAGTCATCTGTGCCTCGTTTTCGAGTTGCTTTCATCGAACCTCTACGAACTTATCAAACAAAATCAGTTCCAAGGCTTGAGCACACAACTTGTCAAGGTTTTCATGGCACAACTTCTTGATGCCTTGACAGTTTTGAAGGAAGCCCGTCTTATTCATTGTGATCTCAAGCCAGAGAATATTCTATTGAAATCGTAAGTCTGCTGTTGTTTCTCTTGACACCAACCTTACTACTGCTTCCTTAGTCTACAATCTCCACAAATCAAAGTAATCGACTTTGGTTCAGCATGCCATGAACGACAAACGGTGTACACGTATATTCAGTCGCGTTTCTATCGTTCCCCTGAGGTCCTTCTTGGCATGCCATATCACACTGCCATTGACATGTGGTCTCTTGGATGCATTGCAGTAGAACTCTTCCTCGGTTTACCGCTTTTCCCTGGAACCAGCGAATACAACCAGTTGACTCGCATCATTGAGATGCTAGGGTACGTTTCTCCGACCATGTCAAGGTTATTCTGATAGTTTCTTGGTATAGTATACCACCATTAAGCATGCTGAACACCGGAAAACAAGCCGCTCAATTCTTCGACTCCTTCGATATTTGGAATCCGCATCTCCACCAAAATGAGAAGAAATACCGCCTGAAAAGCCTAGAACAATACTCACGGGAGCACAACACGAATGAGCAGCCCGGAAAGCAGTATTTCAAAGCGAATTCTTTACCAGAAATTATCAACCAAGCCCCGATGCCCGCGTCAAAGTCCTCACGCTCGACCCAAGAAATTGATAAAGGTAGGCTTTTACTATCTGTTTGATAATCTTTCTCAGATAATCGTGGATAGAACTCAATAACCGGGCTGCGTTCATTGATTTTTGTCAAGGTCTTCTGAACTTGAATCCTGTGACACGCTGGACACCTCAGCAAGCAAGGCTCCATCCTTTTATCACTGGAGAGAAATTTACGAAACCCTTTGTTGTATGTATTTGTTTCATCCCTTTCTGTTATATGCAGTAAAACGTTTATACAGCCGGATGGCCTTTCCGTTTTAACTTCATCTGGAACTGATCCGAAGCGTCCATATGGTGGTCTCGTCCCCTCACAACCCAAAGGAACCAGAGCTTACACAGACGCTGCTTCATACAACCACCATCTCGCACAGCATCAAGCCTACACTGCACAAGCACAGTCTCAAGCGGCCAACACGTTCCGAAATCCTTACATCAACCAGCAAAACCCGTCAGCTGAGGTTTCGCCTACGTATCAATCACAACAGCCGCCTCCAGCACCACCGCAACAATTTATTGTCAATCCACCTGCGGTGAGTCGGGTTTTTATCCCTGTGTAACTGACCACTCAAGGAATCCACAGCCCTCGACACAATATGCCGGTCACGCGGCTGGAACTGGACTGGGAACAACCCATCTTACTAACAATATACCTGCCAATGCGTACCTTCCAAGTCACCGAGCTCGCGCGAATACCATCAACCAAATGGACACAGCGGTACCCCCTGCCCTTGCTCGACTTCAACATATGAACCAGGATGTCATTGGTCGGAATGCATTGACACCGGTAATGAATCGGGATGACGCGATGCGTGAATGGGAGCGTAGGCAACAAGGGAAGCCTGCTGCGGCCCAGCCTTACCCTCAACTGGAATATCTGCAACAGCAAGCGGAAATAGCTACAGCGTCTGGCTTGGCAGCATGGGGCGGATCTCACCCACGGTATCCCCCTCCGCCTTCAAAGCTATCGCATTCGTATCAGCCCACAATGATGGTAGAGGACGAGAATGGCACGAGAAGCATACCGAATTTGCGGACCACTGCGAATGTTCTTCCGACTTCTAATCAAACTTATTCCAACAACTCGACAACAACGACGAATCGGTACCCCACGAATTATAATCAAAACCAGCAGGCCCCAGCTTTTGATGCAATAGAGAGAAGGGCGGACATGGGAAATATGTTTGTGCCCATGCAACCTGACCCGTATCAGAACTACAACGTTGGACCCCCCTCGGGTGCAGTGAGACATGTGCCCGCTGCCAGCCAACCTGCTGGAACTTCCTTCTACGGCCCCTCAGTTGTGCCTTCTGGACAAATCAACTCTTCGCAGACAAGGAACCAATACATCGGAGAAGGAATGCAAACTACGAATCAGGGATCGAAAGACGTTCGCAGAAACGTTGATACCTGGACGCGATGATGTCGAAAATTCTTTTGATTCTTGCTTTACCATATCTCCCTGTTGCTTGTTACTCTTACAATTCATTTTCCTTCTTTCTGCCGTCTTGTTGCAAGTTACAGGTTTTTATTTCAAGTTCTCAACTCACCATCTATGCCGCCTTCAGTTTGCAATGGACAGTCAATGTCATCATGCTCAGTAAAAGAACACAATACAATGTTGACACAAGTATACATACAATTTTATCTTTCTATAGGGGAGATCATTCTACAATAATCTATTGAAAAGCTCTTCGACTTCCCAAGCCCCACCCCAATAATGGACACTGCATTTCAAACCAAGTTCTTTCTTGTTGATGCGTTCCTGGAGGCCTCGACCTGTTCGGCAGAGGACCATATCTTGACTGTGATTGCATAAGAGCTTGTAAAATGCAACAAGTACTGGAAAATACCTTCGCAATCGTAGAACTGGGCAGAAGTCATTGGTCCCGTCACCGACATAGGCGATACGGTCATACTCCACGGCTTTTCGCTGGAGATAAGCAGTGAGCTCGTCGCCTGTAAACATGTTTGAGATATTATTGTTAAACATGAAAATATGGCTTTAACCTTTGCACATATTCGCTTGGCAACCAACGGGGCAGGTATGTTGCGGCCCTTGTGGGTCTATTCTTCTACGAAGTTTGAGAAGACCAGAGGAATCCCATTCTGCGGGATTTGTGATAATCTCGTCAAACAGGGTCGTTAGGCCTTTGTCCTCCAGGATAGTGGAGATGAAAATTGAATTAGAATTGGAGAGACAAAGAAAAGTTGTGTCTCCTGCTTCTTTTAACTTTTTAACGGCTCTAATCATTGCAGGGTGCTAAACGGACTAGTGAGCAATACGGGGTTGTAAGCAGTGAAAGGCGACCAACAAAGGGCATGATTCGGAGAGCATGGAGGATTTGTTCTTTAGTGATCCCTCTATTGTGGCCTGCTTGGAGGGTTTGGGCCCTGCACTTATTTGAGATCGCATTTCCATTGAATACAGGCAGGTGAGGACGGACACAAGATCGGTCCATTGGAACTCGTTGTTGAGGTTCTTCATTCTGCGCCTCAAATCAGGCGCGAGAACCTCAAAGATCCATCTATCGGTATCCTGGTCGGCCATTGACCTGTTATGCGTGTCAAAAATGAAACCAGACACAAAGAGTTATTTATTTTACCAGTCAAAGTCAAAGACGACGAGCTGCTTCATGTTTGATCGAGATAATCAAGGGAAAGCGATGCATGCTCATATAATATCATTACTTACATAATCGCTGCCTCAAGTAGGTTGCACGAGAAACCATCTTGTAGGATGTCTACGACGGTGTGCACGGCAAAGGCAACTTGCAAGAAATTACCGGGCTTGCTTGAGCTTACAGACACGCACCTTCACTGGACGCAGGATGGGAAAAAGGCGCCTTCAATACGCGTCTCGTACGCAGAGGCGTCCTGTCAGTGGTGTTTCCATGGATTTCCTTGTCAATATGAGTGGCTCACCACTGCCGCACAGCGCTTTTTTGCAGCAAAGAAGGAGCTGCACAAGTCAGGCTGAAGCTTGGTCTTGTCGGTGATGATAATGGTCATAACTTCACTTTCACATCGCCCCCACATATTGCGGTTACAGAACGCGAAAAGTTCAAGAAAGAACTTACAAACATTATAAGCCGGAATAGAAGCACACAGGATGGTCTCCCAAAGCCAATTCAGCCTTCACTCTCATTGTCTAACAGTCTTCCTGTGTCTTCGGCCCCCACCCCTGCAATTACCACTCCGAAACCTACTGCCCCGCCTTTGCGGCTGTCCGATTCTAGAGCTCCTTCTGTCCCTGGCGACTCAAGACGACCAACACCAGTCTTCACTGGCAATGACCCGGCCAGCGACTTTCGGCTACGGAAAAAGGTGCTCATGAGTAATCCGGAGCTGGGTACCTTGCATCGTGATTTGGTTATGTCTGGCCAGATCACCGAGGCGGAATTCTGGGATGGTCGCGAGGTGACAGTTTTGAGAATACACGACGTCATGAATTTAAATATCTAATACCTGCGTTTAGCATCTTATCATTGCCCAATATGCAGCTGAGGGCCAGAAGAAGGGCAAACCCGGCCAGCTCGTTGACCCACGACCAGAAACTGTAGAAGGCGAAGTCAGGATTCTCATTACACCTCAACTAGTACATGACATCTTTGATGAATACCCTGTCGTGGGCAGGGCGTTCAGCGAAAATGTGCCCAATAAGGTGCGTTCTCCACTGCTCGTCTTTTTCCAAAAGAATTAAGCAGTTCAAATGAAGTTAACAAAAGAACAATTTTGGAAACGATATTTCCAATCCAAATTGTTCAATGCGCACCGAGCGTCGATACGTTCTTCTGCTACGCAACATGTTGTAAAGGATGACCCGATCTTTGACAAGTACTTGGACAAAGAAGATGACGGTAACTATCTACCCTTCATCCCATCCGTGACTTTTTTGATTGGTTGCAATTATAGAGCTGGAACCACGGCGTCAGCGAAACGAACAGGTGGATGCGTTTGTGAACCTTGTGACCACAATGGAGGATCACGAGGAGGTATTTCATCTGTATCAACTGTTCGATTCAAAGTTAAGTTTTTCAGACAGGGAATGAAAGAGATATAACAATGCAAGCAGGACGACAAAAAGCTGCATTACCACTAATCAGGAAGTTTAATGAGCATTCTGAGAGACTGCTCAACTCAGCATTGTAAGTTACATAGGCGAAGAGTTATTTGTCGGAACTCATGACTTGAGCCCAGGGGAGAACTACCGCCACCAAAACGGCAACGACGAGATTATCGGGAGGCAGGTCCTTTATCCGAGATATATCGTCATTCGCATCTAATTTGGTATATATTAGGGCTCGTACCCGGAGATTGACCTAGATGATTTACACGAGTTAGAAGTATCTTCCGGTATCATGCTTGAGATGCAGGACAGACAACGATACTTCGACGCTTTAACGCTGAAGGAAGGGGAGGAGTTAGCAAAGCAGGCAAGTGACAGTCGTTTTAAATGAACCACGTCTCATCCTGTGGCAGCTTGATCCCTCTACAGTCTTGGAGGATACGAGGACGAAATTGCTTGGTGTGGAGGATAAGCTGACACAGGTATGACCTGGAGAAAAATATTCTTCCTTGTGATTCAGCTTTGCTTGGTAGCTCAAAATCGATCGCAAAGCTGGTGATGCTGCCCTGATTGCAATGACCACGAACGTTGCCAATCATTTAGACGGGAAAGCGAGGAAAAGTAAGGTTTAAACTCTCACATCGACTATAGCAGTCATCACTTTTGGAAACAGATGATATCCCTGAAGGACTCTTTAGACAAATGACAGCATGTCAAACCGCCGCAAATGAATTCTTACGGCAATTCTGGCTGGTCACTTATCCCCTTGAAACCCAAATTTCATTGGCAGCAACACCAGCTCAGCGAGCAACTAAAGCCGCCAAGATGATTGGATATATATCAAAAACAGCAGAGAAAGTACAAGGTCTCGTAGATGTGGCTCAATACAGTGGAATCGACCCTACCCGTGTCAAAAATGTGAGCTAACAATTTTAAGCATCCGCCTTAATTTCTGACACTTTGTCCCTAGGCAATGAAGCCTATTGTACAAGCTTCGGAGCAAGCCCTGAGCTATTACAGGAATAAAAAACTAAGAAGTTAACTTAGATACTCCTAATCGATCATCACATTCGTTTCACACTAAGCAATACATACAGCATTCGAGTAACGTGCAATTATTATATGTAATAAACTTAATAATGTCAGTTGTGCAAGAAAGGAGTGGATGCATGTCATCTACTGTATGGATTTGGTGACTGCGTCTGAATGGAGGAACTGGTACAACCATAAGTCGTGTACAAGACCATAACGTGCAGCACAAATGCATAGCAAATGAAAAGAGCTCTGGCGCCACGACTGCCAAGTATCAATCGCGTCAAAGCAAATGCCCCTCTTTCGACAGGATTGAGTGCTTGATAGGCTCTTGATGCCTCCTGGAATAGAGGATGAGTTGGATGGGCAAAAAGGAAAGGGATCTCGTACCCTCCCTCGGAAAACTTCAAAGGGGTTCATCGAATCCTCGTACCTCGTGTGATACTTACTAAGGCTGTCTGGAAGAGCAGACGGTGGCGGTAGAGGATCTAGTTGAGTGACTGGTCTATTGCCAGAATCTTCCCTATAGCTTTGCATATATCTGACTTTTTCATATAATTTGAGATTGTCGGCTTGTAATGCCTTGGTCTCCCCACGCAATTCAGAGATGATATGAAATTGTCTTCGCAGTTCCTGCAATGGAGGATCATTAATTAATAATGATATATGTAAATGTATTGTTACCTCTTCCAATTCGGCATTGCGCTGCCTGAAGCGATCTCTTTGACTGGTGACGATGGGCAGAATGGATGAATCCGCAGAGGGAGTAAATGGTATGGGGGTCGTCCGAATCGATTCCTAGAGAGGGCTAAGTTGGAAATGCTTAGATAAAAGCGGCAGCATACTGGTCGTTCTTCAATGGAGAGGGAGGCCAGGACATCGTCGTTGTCCGTAGGACGCTGGGTGGATGTTTTATTGATTGTCAGTAAGTCGGATTCTAGTTGTTCGTTAAGTTCCTTCTGTTTCTGTAGTTCAATAACAGCTTGATCGGATTTCGCCTGCGATGTCTTCAAATGATCCTCGAGTTCGCCGTGGAGAATCTATTGCCGTCATCAGCTACGCGTCAAATATAACTAGCAGAAACATACCCGAAGTTTAGTGAGTTCTTCTTGTAGGCGTTTATTCTTCGTTGCAAGAAGAATTTCTAGTGACTTCCCTTCCCTTCCGATTACCTTTTGAGCGTTTGGATCTGGTAAAGTCAGATGTTCATTGGATGTGTCCGGCTCTTCTTCATCCTGAGCTTCAAGGGTCGAAAATTCGACATACTGCAGAATGCTGAGAAACAAGAACGGAAGAGGGCGACTGGCTTGCCTTCATAATTTCGAGTTCCCGCTTTATTTCGTCGTAGTCATTTAGTCGTTTTAGTTTGATTCGTAGTTGTTCGGTTTCTGCAGACTAGTTCCAATTCAGTCTTTGCAATTTCTTGCGTATATTAGAACTCACCCTCTTCTGAATTTCTTTCAACAAGTCGTCAGCTCGCTTCTGGCCAGCTGCTTCTGCCTCAAATGTTCGACTCTTTTGATAATCAAGAGAGTGGGAAAGGCCCTCCGTCTCGGATTCGAGTTCATGAATTTGTGATTCCAGAGATTTAACTCTAAACCACACAGTCAGTGACTCGATAGAAAGGCAGGCATCAGTTTACCGCTCAGAATCCTCAACACCACCTCGCATCGTTTCTATTTCTGCTCGCAGAATTTCCTTATTCGAGAATTAGAGTTCCGAGCAAGACACGATGGATGAAGCATACATTGCGATGCTCTAAAGCCACAATCCGGGCGTTGGCTCTGTCCAAGTCTGCAATGATCATATCGGCCTCTGCGAGTTTGGCGGCAACCTCCTCATCTTAGGGAATCAGCTCATAATCCTTGAAAAGGTTGAATACAACCCTACCTTGTTTTTGACTATGATCGAAAAGTCTCGCTTGATTAGATTCATTGGAAATCCGTAAATCTCGTAAATGAGTTTTCGTGACAGTCAGCTGGCGCTGTAGGTCTTGCTCTCTGCCAGTATTCCTATAATATTGTCTTCACGAGAAAGAGAGGTACATACCTGTCTTCATAGTTCCGAAATTTTTCATCATATATAGCTGTTAGTTCATTAGCTTTCTGAGAAACCTTTTCATGAATTGCAGCATCCATCTGTACGAGGTGTCAGTATATTGCTGGGATGCAACATTCACAAGTCCAACCTTCCGCTCTAGACTTTCAACTTTAAGCTCCAGCTTCTTCTTCGCGCTCTCTACCGCTGAGAATTCGGATAACCTTTTCTTTAGTTCATCATTCTCTTCCCGCAGCCGCCGCAGTTCAGCCTCTTGTTCCAGGGCTTCAGTGACTTTAACTGCCTGGTCCTACAAGGCATAATATTAGGCAATTCAATCAGAGTGATACTGTAAAGCACGTACGACGGCTGCCTCAAGCAGGGGATATGGGTCGGGCGCCTCTGCAACTAGCTTATAAATATGAAGAAAAGCATTGTCGGTCGTCTTGGAACGTTTGGTCAAGTTGTCGATTTCTGTTTGGTACGCTACATAAAGTAGAATGCAGCCAGGAGTTCCAAACGTCGTGAACATTAATGTATACCTTTCAGTAGACCCTTGAATGCGTTCACTTTCTCATCCTCTGGAAGCTTCTTAAAATCTACATTGCTTTGGAAGAATGGGATGGTAACAGATACTGCCAAACTCCCGTACCTTTCGTTTTTTCTGCAAGAGCTTTCCGACCGACTAGACTTTCTTTTTGGTTTTCTACCAATTCTATGCCCTGTATGTCAAGAGTCTTCTGTAACTCTGTGAGGTTGATTTCTAGGGGGATGCATCAGGATGATTATTTTCAAAATAACGGGTCTCAAAGTACATGCCTTTCCATGTAGCTAGAGCTGCAGAGAAGTTGGTTTCTGTAGTACTAGTAGACATTTTTGTGACCGACATGGAAAGAGCCATTGTCATGCCACGTGATGCTCCATATTTTCTGCCCAGAACGTTATGAATGTCCTGCACTTTGCAGCGTTGGGTCGATTTTCGCGTACAAAAGCGTGTCGGACAGTGTCATGCGCCTTCTCTTCTACGGCCACTCGCCACGAATTAGACGATCAGAAGCCGATACCCCAGTCTCCTAGCTTCTACACCACCAGAGCGGTCTACTATGATCAAGTGACACAACTGGAGAAAGCCATTTCCAGCGCAGAAACTTTCCTACGTCGGAACCACCTCTTTCCTTTACCTGAATTCGCTAGGGCGAGCCTTCCTCCACTACAGCCAATGTGGAAGGACCAATCTGAGATGGCTTCAGAATTCAGGACCAAGCTGACCATGACACGCTACCGCAGGGTCACAAAACTCCTTAATCAACTAAACGACTTTCAAAGGATAGCAGCCATCGGGGGCTGTCCGGAACTTACCCAGAGGCTGTCTGGCATTCTGGAAATGTACGAGAGTAGCAAGAAGGAAGCTTACCTGAACAAGGGTAAACGAAAGCCTGTTGTTCTTGACGACTACGGGCGATCATATACACTAGGAAAGCGGAAGACGAGCTCAGCTAGAGTGTGGATGATTCCTGTGCAAGAAGCGCCAGAACCAACCCCAGAAGATTTCCTTGGCGTCGACAAATCCCAACAAGCCTACCCAGTCACCGTTTCGACAATCCTCGTCAACAATGCTCCTTTGCACGAATTCTTCCGGTTCCCTCAAGACCGAGAGCGAATAACACGGCCACTGAAAGTCGCTGGTGTCTTGGGCAAGTACAACGTCTTCGCAATCGTCCGTGGAGGTGGAACATCAGGCCAGTCTGGAGCTCTGGCACATGGCATTGCGAAGGGCATAGTGGCTCATGATCCAGAGCTCGAAGAGTTATTCAGACGAGGTATTTTCTTTTCACTCATCGAGTTATTCACGCTCACTGGATCTCCCAAGCAAAACTCACGAGGCGCGACCCACGCATGGTCGAACGCAAGAAAACAGGACTTGCCAAAGCGCGCAAGAGGGTGCGTTCTACACCTTCATGTTCTCTGTCTCTGTTGACGATAATAACAGTACACTTGGGTCAAACGTTAATCTACATTCGAAAATTGGTTTTGACCTCCCGAAAGGAACCTTTCCTTCGGAACTTAACTAAACCTCTGTTGATTCTCATCAACCTCAGTTTTCTCTAAGTACAACTGGTAATAATGAGCTGAGTAACAGCTCAGGTATCGTGAATTAAGGAACACAAGTTCTCGCGGATTTCCGCACAAACAGAAACGACACGCGATATGCAACTGAAATCGAAAATAAGGTTAAGTAATGAAACAAGATGGGGGGTAATTGTCATTGGAGAAAGAATGTGTGAACGTCAGATGCACCAAATGGAATGGCGCATGCTGGACATTTCCGTTGTCTCGTTGACAACCGTGCATCGACACATCCTTTGCAAAACGCTAAAGCGAGAGGAAAGTGATTGACAAGAAGTCGACAACCTTTGAAAAATCAAACTCACTGTGCATGCATTTCGTGATGATTGTGGATCGAGCAAAACCACGGCAGATTGAGCAGATCAACAGAGACTATGATCAAGGTAATGCGCAGAATTCAGACAATAACATTATTTACTTACTCGTAAATTTTCCAGCTCAGCGTCAACAGCGCCCGGTTTGATTTGAAATTTCTGTGATTCGGCGTCACGTTTCAGCTGAGAGATTTGTCGCTCTAGATCTTTCTTGGTACGAATGAAGTCATCTTCCTTTAAGCGGAGCTCCTTCCTCTTCATTTGCGAGAAATTCTCTCGTTCATTGAAAAGAATAGTCAGCTGAATGAAGAATTTATGACGTTAGTTTAAAGCAGGTTCAAGGACGTATAATTGATACCTCTTGAATTCTTTTCTTTTCAGTCTCCAGCTGGACTCTTAGGTCAGGATTTTCCTTCTCCAATTCCTTTACCCGATCCTGCAGAAAGGTGTTGCCTTTTCTTAATGCAGCGCTTTCCGTCTCAAGGTTATTCTACTCATAATAAGTCATTCGAATTCGTAAATGCTCATGGCTTACTTACAACTTGCTGTTTTAGCTTTGGCGTCAGGTCTTCCAATGAACTGACCACTTTGGCCTGTAATTCCATCGCTCGTTGTAAAGATTTTCTTTCCCCCTCCGCAGCCTGATGTGCCTTAACAGCTTCAAAGTACTTAGTATCAGCTTTGGCTTTCTAAAAACTGGTAAGAAATATTTAAATGATAAGGCTGAAAGGTACCTCTGCGACACTTTTTACCAGTCTTTCTTCCATGCCATGAAGACCGAACACTTTGTTCTTGACTTGCTTGTCTAATGACTCCCATTGAAGTGCGAGTTGGTCTAGCTCTGAATATATAGAGGACTGGTTCTAGAAAGGTCATTAGCTTCACAAGGAGCCAGGGTAGGATTGACTAACTCCTTCGAGCTCTCGCGCAACCAGCTGCAACCTCTCCAGTTCAGCTTCCTTCTGCCGTAGTTTTGCCAGGAGTTGTGCCACGTCAGGAGGGTGGCTACCGAGATCCCCAAATACTTGGCGATATTTCTGCAGTTCTGCACTGACTTCAGAGAGTCGGTGCAAGGCGTCAGCTTGAAGTCGCATATCTTTAGAGACTTCTGGATGCACAGAATCGAATCCAGCCAGGGTTTCTTCAAGGGCACGTACACGAGTCTCAAGTCGTCTTTGAGAACCGGATCAGATGCGAGAAAAGAGTGCATGACACAGTACTCACGCTTTGTCCTCCCTCATGGCTTGGAAAAATTGGGTCTCGTCGTGATTACCCCCGAGGAAAAAGTCGAGGAGATCTTCGGACCCAGACGTTGAGGCAAGATGAGCTTTGCATCGTTTCAACTCGGATTGCAGAACTGTCAGACGTTCCTAATGCGAAAAAGTGAAAAAGATGTGTCTCGATGACGAGACTGTGCATACTGAGTTGGATTCTAGGAGAGATTTATATTCTTGTAGCGAGGATAGCTTAACAGAATCTTTGGCTCTCCGTTCGTTAACTTCAGCTTGCCATCGATCGCGTTGCATTCGTAAGCGTGCAATATCTTCACCCTTTTCCTCTGCCTTGTATGCCAAGTCATTGATCGTTTGCTCAAAATCGGCCTATAGAGAAAACATGATGATTTTTGGTATGGGCAAGTAGGGAAGCCATACTTTGTCAGTTTCCCATACTTCAGCCTGGGAAGTTAACTGACTTTGCAGTTGTTGTAGCTCCTCCACCAATCGTTTGTTCTCATCTGTCTTCTCGGCAAGAGTTGATTCTTGGGAGGCGATATGGTCCACAAGGCGAATCAAGGATGGATTTAGGAGAATTTGGTCATGTGAAGGTGCTTTAGACTAACAAAGAACTCATGAGATCGATTCCCAATCTGAAATTGCAAGATCCTTACCTCCAACTGCATCATTATCTTCTCGTCTCTGAGCACTGCAGCTTCCTTTTCAAGTTCCACTATTTTATCATCCCTGGCTTGCAGCTGATCTTGAAGAACCTGCAGCTCAGAAGATACGTCATGAAAACCGTTATTCTGGATGATAGGCGTGCCAGTCGCAGAAGACTGCTGGGGAATAGTCAAGCAATGAAAGAAAAGGCATGAATATAAATTCCCACCAGCGAGACAAAACCGAACCACTCACTAGAGGAGAGGGTGGCTTCCGAAGCGCTTCCTCGTTCATATCCGACCCACATTCTTGTTCTTGACTCTTCCCTTTGCTTTCTACCTCGAGCACAATAGCACTCTGTGAACGCTCGAGTCGATTTTCGAGTGCGACGAGGGCGTTATGATATGAATCTTTTTGAGACTCTGAATCTCGTAGCTTTGCTCGCAACAAATCTACTTCAGACCGTAGCACCACAACCTGAGATTGAGAATTAGAAAGAATTGGACAAACGTCAAGAATATCCAAAATACCTCATTCTTTACCTCCTGGTATTCCGTGAAGGACCCGTCCTGTAATGAATTTAACTTATGGTCGCTGAACTGAACAAACTTGGTGACGAGGGCCTGAGTTGCATTGACGGTGTCGGTAAGTGCGGCATTGAGCTCGGGAAAGGAATTCCCGTCTACGCACGTTGATAGGTTGAAGAGCTCTGACGTCAAGAAATAAGTTAAGACACACCGGAAGTTTCGCATGCGTTTCAAATACCTTTAGCACGTAGGTTATTGTCCGGTAAATCATCAGCCTTGACAATTAGTCTGATGGTCTCGACAAGCTTGGAAAGATTCCAGTTGCGGTTCAACTAAACAGCCTTAGCAACCAAAAAAAAGTGACTGACCTGGGACCAGCATGCTGATATAGCTGCTATGCTTGCTTCACAAGTGGTCTTGCGATGCTCCAACTCGTGGATATGGGCTACGCTCCGCTCATACTCCCTGGAATAATGCATCATCCTCCGATAAATAGCTTCCTTGCGATATGTCTAAGTATTCAACAGATAAACATGCATGATATTAGACAGTGGACAGGAAGATAACACCTCAAGCCTGTCGCGAAAACCATCATTTTCATCACTTTCGATGGAGCCATTGGGGAGTGGACTGCCATTCATTCCAGTCAATATGCGCTTCTTGACCACTACAGTGTCCTCCGTTTCAGGGAATGGACGCTTCCTGGATTCCATATACTACGCTTTTCAGAGAGTATAGAAGCAGTTGTGGCAAGGATGGCGTTTAGGACAAGGTCTTGCAAGCAAACCCATGTTTCCAAACTCCGGCTGGCGGATTGCTAAATTTGTAATCCAGCCGCACTTCGGCATCTGAATTTCAAATCACCTGCTTAATCCCTTCACGACAAAAATATGCGTAAGATGGTTAATTTGTCTGTGAAAGCCTCTATCGATCCAGTGTCTACGATTGGTTGAGCTTCAAAACATATGTGATCCCTCGGTCGAATTCCATGATCTCGCAGTCCATGGCGCTTCCGTCCCCAATTTGAGTCTCCACACAAGCAAGGTCTAGTGTCTAGCAGGAAACATGTTAGCTCTCAATCAGATAAGCACCCGTGCTCAAACTTACTCCTCCGAGGACAGTCATAGGTTGATCTATCAAAATTGTCAGACATTAGTCTATTCTGTAAAGGACGAATACGTACGCCAAACACCAGGGTTGTATGAAATCCCTTGCGCAGTGTCAGCAAGGAATGCGCGCAACGTTTTCATGTCGGGTCGATCATCTGCCCCGTTGTGTGCAACAACCACCAAATAGCTGTCTCCAGTATTGCTCGACCCAGAACCACTCCCCATAGGAATAAACGCTTGGCTGGTATACGAATGACGTTCAAGGACGGTCAAAGTTGTGCAGTCTTCTTTGATGTCTTTCAGAGGTTGACACCTATAAACCGAGATGCCAGCAGTGGCACTGGCTTCGGAGGGATACGAAGATTTCAAGAGAGAGAGCTTGTGAAATTTCTGGGCTGTGCCTCCATTCGCTGGCGTCACCTTGAGTCCACAAGGTATCGAGTCGCTCTTATACCCTTGAATCACTTGACCGTAGGGTTTGTAGGCATCTGGTGTTAGTGGTACAACGGAAATGGTGACAATCTCAGGATCACCATCACTGCATAACGGCGCCTCTGGGGACACCCCGGTTTCCGACTCTGCAGTCATTTCAGCTCTGCGACCGAAGATACGAACTCTCTTCAGACCACCATCCGGGTATATAGTGACCTTTACATGAGTGTAAATCCGGTTCTCTACATTCTCGAGCTCGAAATAATGTTGTCTGTCTGGACCTAGTTTCGTGCGAGGGAGAATCAAAGTCCAATGTGAATCATCCCGCACTGCCTCGAAGTCGCCTGAAATATTAATCCCCTGTATTTCACAACTCTCAGGAAAGTTGCCCAAGAAATTCTTGGTGTCAATTTCAGCTTGCTCCAGGAATCCAGGAGCACCCCTGTGATTAGCAATTGTCAGCACTCGACTCGGTCAGTGGTGCGGGATATGCCCACAGCTGGATTATGGCCCAATCATTGTGTCCCTTGCTTCGACTACGCTTTGTCTCCCACCCGTCACCCATATTAATCCCCCTTCCCGGAAGAATGAGATTAGAACCCGCTCCGTAGTGTTGATCGGATGCTAAAAGCACACGTCCGCCGGCGAAAACATGTGCCAAGTCGAAAGGAGTCGTCAACGATGGATGGACAGGACTAACATTTCCGTAAGCTCGAAATCGAGCCTTTTCAAAGATAAGTCCTTGTCTACAACAGAGGGGAGGGACTCACGATTCCACCGTCAGGGTGTATGTGAATTTTCACAAAGTTAACGCAGGGAGTGGGCTGGATTTTGAACAAGTGTTGAGAACTCGGTCCGAGGTTGGTATTTGGGAGGATTTCCGTCCACTATAACGTACGACGGAAGTCAGATTTCAGGCAGAAACAATGGGATGAAACTTACTCTAGAATCTTCATGTGTTGGGTCATTCAAATCCGCATCAAAAAGGGCATAAACAGAGGCTGCTGGAGCCTCATTTCCTATAATATTTAGTGAGAGATCGTGTCAGAAGGTGACTTGGTTCATATTACCATTAAAATTCGCTGTATCTATATCGAGTCCGTGAATGGTCCCTGATGTCCCCAACCGAATGATGCACCAGTCATAAGTGGGATTATGCCTGCGTGTTTCCCATCCACTGTACAGTGCGCCATTGGGACCAAACTGACCTTTAAGAGAAGGTGCAGACTGATTACCGTAAGCATTTAGCACAAAATAGAGAAGACATGACCTACCTCTACAAGTAGGAGGTGATACGCCTCAGCAAAGAATTCATCGGAAACGCTGATGACCTTTCCACCAAGGGCGACACTAGATAGCTCTGATAAAGAAATAGCGGAATATGATAACGGGCGATTCGTTATAGTAAAGCACTCACCAATAAAGTGGTTGTAAAAATCCTTCAGCGCAACCCTTTGGAAGGACATCAAGTGCTTTGCCTTCGACAGGCTGGGGTCACACCGAGACAAGAAGGTTGAGGGCAGAAGCTTTATAGAGTCAAGCCTGAGTCGGCCCGAAAATGATTATCTCACCACGAACCCTGGCGAATTCGGAATTGATGTATGATGATAGGGGCATGATCCCGTTTTCGTCAAGGATCATCTTATCTTCTCCTAATTCCTGAGGAAGTTGGCTAGCAGTCATAGATCCAACAAACAGCAATTTTTGCTGAAGTTTCAGGTTCATCAGGGCAACGTCCCAAGTGATGGGAATTGGGATACTTATTCACCTATTACATAAAGATAAGCTATCTAAGGTTAATCTGGCCAGTCAGATTACACGCTTTACTCACCAGTGTCGACCGAGTACTAACCTCATGTCGAGTCTAGACCTTTCTCGCAACGTATTTCATAAAAGTTGGAATCACATGGTAAAGGTAAGGTGATCATGATCATGATTGTCCCATGACTGTCTTGTCGAACTCGTATGGAAAAAAGGGACTACCGTTGAACCTCATGCACATGGGTGATGGGTTCCGAAAATTATTCCGGAACTCGATTACAATAGCTCTGCCCCAATTGAAAATTGACCACCCCAGGCGAGCATCCATCCGCAAGAAAAGTATTCAGGCCCATGAGCCCGATCTTGATATTTCTTAAGCAGCAGTCTCTATATCAGCTCATGCCCTCAATCTAAATATTATCGGAATCTCTTGCCATGGAGAAGGAAGGTACTAGTGTCTAAAACCTCATGATTCACATCACCACAGAAATAATCTACTGCAAGTTTGTCGCCTCTCCATTTGGAATTGGGTTTTTTCTAGTATTCCAAATTCTGTATCCGAGTAAAAATGTTCCAACCATAGTTGTGAAATACAGATATATAGATTTCCGCAAGGATATTGGAGTTACCAGTATGTGAGAAAAAATATCGGCTAGGATCCGCACATCAAATATAATTGCCATTTATGGAAAGATGTGCAATGTATGGCCGCTCATACCAAAATAGGCAATATAAATACGAATCAAACTACCATTGTCGCCACGAGGTATTCACTCTCACAGTAAATAAGATTCTCACAGCTCTCAAGCTGGCCGCTAGAAAAACAGGTCGTGTGCAGAAATTTCATAGGTGGTCCTATTCCACATTCATTCCGATCACTAGTGATCTCATGATATCTCGGTCATAGACCACAGACGTGGTCCTATATGATATTGCCGAGGAATGAGTCCCAACTAAACATACTAACGGTCAAGCGCAAGTGAACTAGAAGGAACTGGTCCGGACATCCGACATGATCAACGATCGAACAGCGGTTACTCATAACAAATAAAGGACCCCAATATGGGGTACCCCATCGGCTGTATCCAAGCCCACTATTATTACCATCGAAATCCGCATGACATCTTCGCAAAGAAGAATAACCCCTCCACGCGGTCCCGGACAACAAATGAGCCACCGAACCGATCAGACACGCGGCCAAACTCCAATCCCCATGGTCGTTATGCACTTTGGTGATTCGGGATTAACCTCCACAAAACGTGGCCGAAGAATCTGCTGGTTCTGAAAGCCCACGAGGGGACCAAAATAGTTGGTCTACCCGGTTCCGGGATCAAAAAAAAATAGAACACAAAACTCGAGCCATGAGACGATTTAGAACGATTGGGGCGCCTTTCATTAGTGGTCGTTGTTGACTCTCGAATCGCCAAAAGACCTCTGTGTACACGGATTATGGAACAAGCAGTGCAGATGTTTGAGAGATGCCAAGGCATTGCGGCCGTAGAACATCAATTGCAACAGATAGTAACCGGAGAAGCCCTCTCGATGAAAACAAATACCTGGAGTAGACCTCACTCGATTCTAAACTCTCACTAAAAGCTGAAATAGAATGATGCAGGGAAGGAGACACGTCTGGATATAGGTCAAAGGGACTTGCAAAGACGAGTTGACCGAATGTATTTTTACATTGAAGACAATTTGTGGGTGAACCCAGAGCAAATGATCGCCATATTGGATGGGTAAAAACCACGCGATGATGACGTTTATGAGCTGTCAAAGGACCTGGGTTCCGTAGAGACGGCATAAGTCCCCATCGCGATGATCAGGCTGCAGAAGTACATAGCGAATGAGAGAAACAATCACATGTGGGCAATCACAGTCCTCTGCTTTTCCCAAGGATCAAGCCATATCTCTGTTTTGCGGCAGCGGCCGGTTTCAAGCATGAGGCTCTCGACCTTCTTTGCTTGGTTGAAGCCAACCTCCAAAGCAACAACGCCATTCGGTTTAAGGATGTCACGATGAGAGACAAGTTGGGCTATGGCATGATAGAATTCGAGGCCTGATGGGCCGCCAAAAAGAGCTTTAGGATCTTCAAAGTTCTGGACAGAATGATCCAGCTGGATATAGTCGTTCCATGCTATATATGGAGGGTTGGCAGTGATGATGTCGAAAGGAGCAGACTTGAGTGACGTGATGTCCGGGAAGGAAGGGTCGAGAATATTTGCGAGCGAGGATGTGAATGTATTTTGGTTGTTAGAGACAGACGGGATGCCACAACGAGCAGCATTTTCGGCAGCCAAACTGAGTGCATGGGGAGAAATATCGACTGCATGGGCACTAAGACTGCCGGGCGGCCACAAATGACACAGAAGGAGAGGAATGCAGCCTGAACCTGTTCCCAGGTCGAGCAATGACAATGGAATTTTTGGGGTGGGGACGATAGATTGTGCGAGTCTGAGCACCCAATGCTCGGTCTCTGGGCGCGGAATGAGGACTGGGGGGCGGGTGAGGAGATTAAGTGGGCCAAATGGCTGGCTACCTAAGGCACGGTTAGCATGCAGAGGACGCAGAGACAGGCACCGACCCGACCGAGGATGTACTGCAGGGGCTCGCCTGACGACCTGCGGAGGACGATGTTCTGGAGCTCGGCGCTGCTGTCGACGGCGGACTGCATCCATTTGAGCTCTCTGCGGGCCTGCGAACGCGAACCGAGAGCGGCGGTGAGCCTTGCGAGCATCTGGTTTGGAATGGTTTGATGTGGTGGGTTAAATAAGCACTTAACCTGGAACATCTATCCACCGGACCGCTGCTATACGCTTCATAGCCCCATCCCATCTGCCTCCCTCTCCACTTTCCTCGCCGTCGTCGATCATGGCCACCGTCTACGCGGTTGTCCCCAGACCTTTAGACTCGGTATGTCCGTCGTTTCCTCTCGAGCCCACCCCTGCTCACCCTCACCACACCCAGAATCCCCAGGCAGGTCCCTCCACTTCCCCGCAATCGACGACGCTCAAGAAAAAACCTTCGATGTCCTTTATCTCTGCCTCTACCGCTGCCCTCACCGCTGCCAAGCGAAAGCGCACCGATACCCCAGACGATACATCTGCCGACTCCTCTAATAATCCACCGCGTAAACCCAGGGACGGCCCAAAGAAAAAAAAAGCCAATCGTGCCTGTTACCATTGCCAAAAGGCCCATTTGACTTGCGACGATTGTAGGTTTTCGTCGTACTTCCCCGCAATTCCTCTTCATGACACCTGTGCAATTTTCACTGATGCATTTCTATTTGACTTCATTACATCAGCACGTCCCTGTCAACGGTGCATTAAACGCGGTTTCGCCGCCAACTGCACTGAAGGTCACCGAAAGAAAGCCAAATACCTCCTCGACGATGATGAACTCGGTGTGTATATCTTCTTCTCAAGATGATCATCCAATCACGTGTAACTCAAGAGCAACTGAAACGAAGCAAGTCAGGACCCGAGAAACAGAAGAGCATGCCTATTGTGAGTAGCCCGACGGAACCTCCAAATATCCCAATCGGTATGCTTCACAGCACTTTGCCTTGCTTATAATCTACTAATTTATTTTGCTAGGCGACCCTTTTCCGCAGAGCGAAGCCATGTTGGCCTCATCCTTTGACCCTAATTTCCCGTTTGGCTCCGAAGCAGCCAATCTGGAGTATTCGATCCTTTCCCATATCCTAGGAAACCCGAGCCCTCCAGATTCTTCAGCTACACCGCCGCCAGACCTGCAGTATTCGCGTTGGTCCACCGATTCAATCGAACTCACCTCGAGCCTCACCCCAACATACGCAGAAAATCAGATGGCCATACAGCAACAATCGGATTCATTAGCTAATGCGAACGGCAATGCTGCACATTATTTAACATATCCTTATCCTTCTGACCAACAACCTGCGGGGCCAGAGTTGGCCTATCAAACCCCTTACTCTTCCCAAACGTCATCAGCCCAACAATTACAAGGACGGTATAGTGTAGAAGAACGGTCGCGCTCACCGGTTGGCACGACCCAACTTCCGTCCAAGGACCTACATTCATGTAGGCTTCTTTCCTCGCGATTTGTTTAGTCCTCACTTTTTTAGTGACAGGGATGCTGTCGGATATACCCTCTTCCAAGTGGCAGGGGATAAACGACCGTGTTACAGTCCCGTATGACTACACGGAAGGGTATCACTTCCTGATGAAGCATTTGCCTACTCAGTATGCATCACATACTTAAATCAAAAATTTGCTGATCACATTCAGATTCGAGAAAAACGACTTTCTCCGCATTGTCCGGGCCTTAGCGATCTTTCGACCGTCGCTCATTGCGTTACAAATGCCACTATCCCTTGACGACGAAATTTTCGTAGAAAAATGCTTCCAGAGGTCACTCCTCGTGCGTTGAGAGACGACTTCCTTTGTTATCCACTCATATCCCTTCTTACCAGGAATTGGAGAAGCTGATATCTTATAGCGGTACACCAACTGTTGTTTGGCGTCGAACAGGCGAAATATGTCTTGTTGCACCTGAATTCTGCATGTTGACAGAATGGCCTTTGCAAGAGCTCGTGGGCAATGGGCGTAAAAAGTATATTTATGAAGTCAGTGTCTGTCTTTTTATGAACGAAACCTTGCTAAACGATTACTTGTCTAGTTATTTGAAAACCAATCGGTCGTCGAATATTGGGAAAAATTTGCTTCCCATGCGTTCGAAAACACAACGCAATCTGTGTACTCGCATTGTGTCTTGCTCAAACCTAGTGGCGCACCAGTGCCCTCGACCTTTTGTTTCTCCATACGAAGAGACATGTTTGACCTTCCAAGTATGGTTATTGGTCCGTTTTCATTTTCTCTTCACTTGTACGATAACTAAATATCCACATTTAGGCCAATGGTTACCACTGCTTTAACTGATGTTTACACCCTTTTAATCCCACTTTTTAACCCCTAATTTCTATCCTTATTTTTTTCTTACAATCATGGTAGGTAGCTGTAGGGCTCAAGCTGTTGCTCTCCCATTATTTCCTGTCTAACACCTTAAAGCCTCAAGAAGGCGTCGTATCAAGTCTCAACGGACTTGGTACACTTTCCTCGTCACTGTGTCGCTGTCCTGCTTTTAGTAAAGTTTTTCTTTGTTGTATTTTATCGTCCACATTACAGCTAACATCGATTCATACAAAAGGCCAAATGTTATAGCTTCATTAAAACGGTCCATTCAAGTAGGAATACTATGAAAGAAATGGAAATAATATTTAGACAAAAAGTGAAGTGGTGGGTAACTTGAATTATGAAAGATGTGCGCGAGAATGTCTAAATGTTCTCAACATTTTCCAAATTATACACTTTCCCCGATTGTAGAGTACTCGCTCTCTACACCAGGTTCGAGAACAGAGGCATGACCCAGGATCAAAATGCTTGACGCTCCAATGAGCCAGAAGAAGGCCCCAAATGGACCAGCCCACCAGAGCATGGGAATGCCAATCACAAACAAAGTAGTATACAGATGTTTCTGGGTGATCGTGTGCTCGCCAACTTGTGTTGCCTCGGGAGCTGTACACCGATAAGTATCGCAAGATGCTAAGTTTACAACATTTACGTACCATACTTATTGATGAGCGCGAACCCACCCACAAGGAATACTAATGAAATCAGCAAAAGCTGATCTGTGATCCTATATTTGTCGTGGGCATTTAGTTCATTGAACAATGGGCAAAAGAGAAGAAGACGTTACAAGGCATAGACAGCAAGCATGGCAACAATCAACAGATAGTTCCCTGAGAAGGTGGGTGAAGAAAGGAATATCAGTCTGGAATTAGTGTCTGAAAATCATAAAACCATACCAGAAAAGTAACGCGTGTTGTACGATATCCGCTGTGTTCTGAATCAGCTAACCCTATCCCAACGTGAAGAACTGCTTACCGAGGTTGCTTGGTTTAAGTCAGCAGGTCTTGAGATTCGGTGGAAGTCAAAGAACTCAGTAACAGGCCGCAGACCAGCAAGACGTGTTTCCTAAATTCCCAATTCATAAGTCAGTGATTGGGCCAAGGCTAGGTAGACGCCTCACTCTGATTGACTTGGCAGCCTCCGTGACTCTGATAAGGATGTCCATTGTCGAGTTCTACGACGTAAAACGAGAGATGTGGTTGTGAATGAAGAGCTGTTACGCAGCCTGAGCTCGTTGAGCACAGCACAAGGTGTAAAATTGCGCATGTTTGGCTACGTTGGTTTAAAATAGGAAAGACATACAAAGGCATTCTCATCCCACCTTGTCATGATTCGAAGACAACCAACCCTAATTCCAATGACGGATGAGGACGTGCAAGACGTCCGAGACATGGCAAAACAAAAAACTGATTTATCCAATCAATCTCTCCTGTCAAATATGACGGACAACTCCAGCGTGACGAGGGAGGACGTGGAAATGAAGGACGGAGTAAGCAAGGCGGAGAGGTTAGGATTGGATTCGGGTCCAGGCATGTTTTTCCATTACTTGAGTCTTACAAACTGTTGATTTGTCGATCAGGTTCAACTAATCACGTTGAATAATAGCATATTCGATTGAATTCTGAAAGATGAGATTATATATATGTGTGGATTACATGAAGTTGTTCCGAAAGCCTGCCAGCGCCGTGAGCCTTGGAAAAGAATCAAAAAAGAAAACGTGTTACCTTCAAGATCTCTGCTATCACACAGCGCAGTAAGGTCGGGTCGCTGGAGATGCAAACTCGTTGTCTTAAGGGTGTCCCATAACACAGCGGAAGCAACCCCTCGTTTGATCGACGCAACGTCCTCTGACCCATCATTTTGTTGCAGAACAAGCGCATCAAGGATGTGTTGGGTAGCTTCCTCGTATCGCTGGAAAGTAACATTAGATACACGACGACTCAAACTCAAAACTCTCGTACCCTGAGATTGATGTATGATATTCCCAAATTGAACCTGTTCTAAAGTGAGTGATTGGAGAAGGAAGAGGATGCTGGCTGACCTTGCTCTTATATATCCTGGGTTGAGCTCAAGCGCCTGGTAGTAGTATTCAATTGCTTGGTTTGCTCGACCACTGTTGGCCATGGTTGCTCCAACTCGATTGTACAACAACCAATCCTTTACTGAGTGTTAGTCTGCATTACCAACATCGAGAACAGGATCTTACATCAGGTCTAATAGCCAAGGCAGTTCTGAAGCAATCCTGCGCTTTACCATACTCCTCGTTGGTATTAAGCAAAATCCCAAGTGCAATCTGAATATCCGCGTCAATTCTCCCACTCGTATCGCTCGTCACCAAAGAAATCAAGCACTGTATTAGTCGTGAGTATCGTTGGGTAAGGGTATTTTGAGGATTAGGAGGATAAGATCCATGGAATTTCTCCACCGCGCTTTTATACTCGGTGTTCTGGCTGACCCAAAAGGCTATGGCCTCCAAAGCGCCTTCGCGGTTGTTATTGTTGGCGTGCGACACAGCGAGAGCCAACCACGCCGAAAGATACGTAGGATCAAGATTGACAGCTCGCTGGAGTGCTTCCAGTGCCTTGTGTTCTCGCTCATTCTCTTGTTGCTTCACGCCAAGTTCATACCATGCATGAGAATCGGCCTCGTTGCGCTGGACTGCTGCCTCAAGCTCCAGGATGCTCTGATAGGATAAAAATAAAAACTTTCAAATAACACTCAAATAAGTACCGACCTCCGAGGCAAAAGAATGACCTTGATGAAGGTGATGATGCCGCGTCCTTGAAGAGTCGCCTAGTAAATAAGGATTGTCTGGTTGAAATTGATAAACTTCAACTGGTTTTATTCCTGCGGCGGCCTCGAACTCGTCCCAATCTTCCTGGAGTTTATCCCAAAACCTCGCCTCTTTGCTTTCAGTTGCGGGTGGTACATGCGTCGCGTTCCAATATTTGACGAAGTCTTCATTTTCCCGTTGGAAGTAAGCCACATTCGGATCCTCTTGTTCTTCAGTCCTCAGTTCTTGATTTGAGGACTGTTGCCCTCGGTACACCGTATTTCCTTCCTGCTGCATAGTTGACGAGAAAACAGGCGTCACTTCGGGCCGTGAGGATCTCGGAACCTGGTCCACGGCTCTCGCCTTGCCTTTCGCGTCAACGGTCCTTGTCCTTCCATCGTTTTCAATAATTTCGTTTCCGTCTACTATGACCTCACGATCACGAAATTGTTTCATCAGTCCCATAAACTGACTATTCTGGAATTTCGGATTCTCCTCGTGCTTAAGGTTGTCAAGAAGTAACCCCGCTGTAAGAGAAAGCTCGTCTGCGTCGTGCAGTGGAAGTGGCTTTATTTGCTCCTCCTTCACTTGCTGGGATAATGGAGCTTCTGAAGTAAACTGTAGTTCCTGGGCTTGGAATTCTTTCTCCCATGATATATCTTGAACAAGATTAGGTTGAAAACACAGCAAGAAGGAATTGGCCTACTTTGAGTACCTATAACTGGACGCTCTAACTGATGTACTTGGGGCAGAAATGCGGGCATGGAATTCATGCGAAAGTCTGTCGTACTCGGAGCCCAGGACAGATTATCTGCGAGTCTAGTCATTTCTAGGTCTGAATGCGTAGCAAACCTTGACACATACTAGGTGTAACAGCTGGAGCACGTTGAGCAAGCGCATCTGCTTCTGGAGCTACATTCGAATTTATCAATGGAGCTTGTTCAGTCATGGGAAGAGGTGATTGTTGCATGAAATCAGACGCCCAAGTAGCCAATGATTTTGGTAGTTGAGGCACCTGCAAAGCCGGTGCTGGTAGAGCTGTATGCATAGTTGAAAGGTCGTAAATTGCCGCATCTGCTGCTAGCTTGGACGCGAAAGGGGATTGAGAACTACTGTCAAAGAAGCGAGATGAATCTTGATCACGAGACACAATTTCTGGTTGTGTTCGAAAGACCTAGAAAGGATCGACATTGCAGAGTAAAGACATGACGCGATGTACATACGTCTTTGGATAAACCTCTTTGACCAACACCAAAGAAATCCTGAGATCATAGGGTCAACCCTAGCGAAATTAGGATATTTCTGAAACTTTACCTGCTGAATTCCTCTGTCCTGGTGAAATGCCTTGGAAAGACCTTGTAAAGGAGTTGAAGGCCCACATTCAGCGCCTCCAACGAGCATTGGTAGAGCCATTAGGAGGTGGTAGGTTCCAACTTCCGGCCTCGGGCCATTAACTAATAACTTACCTCTCACGTGTTTTCGCAATGTAGTGTGACATTGTGTGACAACGAAACGTTCCTCATTTCCTGAAGTCCTTGAGTTATTTGACTTTATGTTCAGTTGAGAGTTCGGTGGATAGCGTAGCTGTGCGCTGATGGTTTTGAACAATATCGAACATGCCTCCGATCTCTTTGCCAACTTTGAGGTCGATGAACTGGCTGTTCCGAATCCATCCACAACCGACCAGATGACAAGTCAACAATCAACACTGCTATTGAACGAGGGTGCGACACTCTTTGCCGATTTATCACCTCTTCGAATGTGGATAAAGATGTATCCGATCTGAACTTTATCTGTGGGTCTTGTCCATAGTTGTCTTTTCAGGCGGGACAAAATTGTGGTGCCGCGTTTGACGAAGGAAGGGGGAAATGATTCGCAGGATTTCATTCTGAATGGTGCTATTTTACTTTATTTTTGCCATGACACAAGCTGATCAACGTCTGTAGCTTGAAGAAACGAAACTAAAAACTCAAAATGGTGGTATGGAACTGGGTGGAGACCGGGACGCATTTTTTGCACATGTGATTAGACGGGCATATTGTGTTAGTGGTTTTTTCCCCTTGTTTCATGCTCTCAGTGTTTTATCATGCGAAGAAATTTTCAACCAGGCGCCAGGGTAAGAATGTGGAATGTCTTCATCGTACTACTCCGACCATTCTCGAACCTCGCTTACTATGGTGACTCAAGGGAAGGTACTGTGTTTGAAACTGAACCATTGATCAACCGTCATGTCCAAAAGTTGTAAGCTAGGCGAGATCAATCATTTCGTTGGCCGCGTAAGTGTCTCCATCTGGATCCGCCTACGACTGAACCATGCTGAATGCATAGTTCGTAATTCACCAATCATATCAGTGACAGGCTTTTCGGCCAAGAATGAAATGTTTTTCATCCAAGTCAACCCTCGCACTGTACCCACGGCGAGAACCACTTACGGGATGCTCTACAAGTTTTGAGAACCAATTTATGTAAGATACAGAACACACTTCCTGGTGTGTACTGATCTGGTGTATATTTTAGAAAATTGTACGCGTCGGCCGAATTTGATCCACCACACCTATTTGTACTTCCTGGAGACGGCAAGGCGATACAACCAATTAGTCCTGATGGTGCCAGAGACCCTTTCGAAACTAAGACGATGATATTAAATTTCAATACCCAACAGAGCTGGCGTGGGTGATGATTTGGTTGCAAAAGACGGAAATCAAGGACCTTCAGCGAGGGACTCGGATGTCGGAGGGATGCAGCAGGCAAAAAATCCCTAGAATTGATTCTAGATGGTTCTTATGTGGAATTTATCCATGGCAGTAATGCTGCCGAGTTTCAGCAATTGTAACCATGCCGCCACAGGAATCAAGATAAATGTACGAAAAGGTTGCAACGATAGTCCAACGTTTAGTGCAAACTTAGTTTGCACCCCATCTGATCCACATTCCAAGCCAGCCGTCGTGGTCGTATGCAACAGGTTTCAGAAGGGTTTTGATAACTGATTATTACATACAAAGCGTTGAAATTATTTACATCGGGGCCGACGCATACTTAATATGGTTGAATAAGAAGTAACGAACAAGGGCTTTATAAAACAAGATGCAAAGCATCCTGTTGTTGATGCGGTGTTAGCGGAGGCAGTTGTGACGGATCTGGTGGTGGGGGTACTTGCGATTGGGCGAGATGAATTGCTTGGGGTTGAGAAGCAGCGAGAGAAGCTACAAACTTGGGGTTGTGTTGCCTGCATTCTGCTCCTCCTTCGGAACGCACTATAGAATGAATATTAATAGGTGATAGACGAAGCCATTCGAAGGGTTCTCACAGTGTCTCTATAACGGGTGAATGATTAGCAAGCGGAATGAAGTTAGATCACAGCAAGACACACATTTAGAGCGTCCAAACGGCTGAAAGTTTTTTTGCAGCCGCCACAGACGTTTGCTTGCGACTTGGCGGCGTGTAATGCCTGATGTCGTCTAATGACATCGTAAGAAGATAGAGAGTGAAACGAGAAGGGGAAAACGTACTTGCAATCATGCTGACGAGCAAACCCTTTCTTGCATCCGGGCCATTCGCATACATACGGTCGCTCTTCGGTGTGGGATCTCAGATGGCCTGATATATTGGCGGGGTGAGCATTCGGACTGGGAACAGCAAAATGGCATACCACGCAAATTAAACCGGCGAGTAAAGGTGCTACCACAGCCCGGAACAGGACAGACAAAGTGGGCTTCGTTACGACGACGGCTGGCGCTGGCGAGCTGGGTCGCAGAAGTGGTGACCTGTTGCTTCTCTACCTGGAGAATGGGAGGCAGACGGGGGACACTCGACGACGCGGGGTAGTGGTTGGCACCTGGGCCACCTGATCCCGGGGAAGCGGACTCTGGATTGGGCGGGGGGGTGGATGGCATGTACAAGTCGGATGCAGAAGCGGCGAGCTGGATGTCGTGATGAGGGTTGCGACTCTGCATTTGAGAAGACGGGGGTTGCTGGAAGGGATTGCTGGGCTGGACGAGTTCATAAGGGTAGTGCCTGGGAGAACTGTCGGCGGTATCGAGGCCTTGAGGCAGCTGGACGGCGACTGCGGGGTAGGACAGGTGCTGGGGGGCGTAGGGAGCGTCCGAGGCCATGTGTGCAAGTTGTTCGTCGACGATGATCCTCATAATTTTAAATCGCGTCAAGGTATCAAGTGGCTGTGCAGCACAGCTTCATGCTCTGTATGTATGTACACATGGGGTTACTCGAATATATGGGAATCAAGCAGTCGCCGTCGTCTCATCAGCTCGCTTTCGGATATTATATGTTTCCCCAGCCGCGCCGTGCCTGCCTTCTCGGGGCGCGGCGTCTCTACTAGCGTCCCATCCGACGACGACCGCGACTCGGATTTGTCGCTCATCGCCTGTCGTGCTGGCGACGTCCCCCCGGCTCGCTTGGGCATAAACGTGATCCCCGTGTCGTCCGTCTCCGTTTCAGACATGAGTGGGCTCGGTTGCTCTGATCCCACAGCCGAAACCGGCATCTTTGCTTCCGGCATAGGCCCGTGTCTGTCAAACGCATGAATAATCCATTCACCAAGTTCCTCTATTACCTGGTACCACAGGGGTGTAAGTGCGCAGCCCATATGAAACTCGAATGACCCACCGCTCTTGCTTCTCTCAATAACGTCGGCATCTGCAGATACCCGTGGCTCCAATCAGAAAATAATACCATCTGCACCCAATCACTCTCGTCCTCGTTCGCAAGCCTCTCTCTCTCCTTGCTCATTTCCGCAGTACTTCTTCCATTCAGATGATTATCCATTGCACTCATCCGCAGGCTCTCACCAAAGAGTACACTCTTCCCAGACAATGCCAAGTCCAACTCAACCTTGCGAGCACGCTTCGCCTCACGAACCCGGCCAGCAAAAATAACTGTATCATCCACAAACGGGTCTTTCTCTCCGCACTGCATCAGCAAAGGAGGAAACTGCGCAAGTAAATGACTTGGCGTTAGGATAGGAGAAATATGATAATCCGTAGCAAAATCCGGATTGCGGTGTGGACCAATATAGAGGATCGCCATTGCACGCATCTAACTCATCAGTGGGTCTACAAACAAATGCAGGGTGAAGCACACTCACCATACTTGCAGAAATAATGCGATCCTGAAAATATCCAGTCCTACTGGTCATCGTCAGCCGCGTGCCAATTGGTTCTGCGGTCGACTTCCCAGCTACGGCCTTCATTGCCTTGTTATCTGCTTCGGCTACGGCCATTAACAACTCATACTGCTTCTTCTCCAACACAGATGTACTCCGCAGCAGGTCTTTACATCCGTCGGGATATTTGTATCGAACGCGAGCTTCAATTGGTCGATCCTCCTCTTTGACCTGTCCGAAGTCTTCGTCCTCGCTTTCCGCGTCTGCTAATGTGCCTTCATCGGCTACTCCCAGTGCAGTGGGTAAATCCTTGCTCAATGAGCTTCGTCTGCTCCTCTGTTTTATACTCTCTTCAGTACCGCTAGCGAACGCCTTTAGTGTGTCCTTCCAACTCGATCTCCTCTTCATCCGCTTTTTGGATGGCCTCTTGTCTTTGACCATACTGAGAGGGCTCTGCGTACATGACCCATCCATTAATGACCAATATCAGCTGAAACTCCATAAAACGCCACTTACAACATGCTTCAGATGGTCTTTCTGCTCAGCAAGCTCTTTCAAACCTGGAAGGTTACCTGACGACTGCTCGGACCGTAGGACACGCAGGTTCTCTGCGGACATCCATGAGGTGAAGTTGAGGTCAAGTGCAGGGTAGTTGAGCACAACCGCAGTCGGCAAAGGCAGATTAATTGGTTGATGGGTTGCGTGGGCTAGATTCTTCAACTCCAGGACCTTAATGACGACGTTAACGGCCAATGTTCCCCCACTGCCAATCTCAATTAATATGGTAGGCATGCACCCTAACAGTCGAGACTCACGCGGAATCACCGGAAACTATAATTCGCATTTTCTTCCCAGACATTCCAATTAATTTCCCAGCTAATGGACGTCAGTGGACATTATCTTCAGAACGACACAGAACGTACAAGTTTCTGTCATGAGCCTGTAAGCATCAAATGCCTCGTCGATCGCGAAGGGGTATGGGTCTACATTCCAAAAGGTTGGTAAAAGTAGAAAATATAAAATTATGAGGGCTGTTTACATTCGGGTGCTTTACCGTAGTCGAGAGAGAGGACCGGTCTTCCGGTTGTGAGGGCCCATTGTCTCAAACGCTCCTCGTGATGCTCAGGACTCATGGCGACAAACCCTCCTCCAGGGAAGTCGAGAATGAGATCTGTCGCTTTGCATAATTCACTCTCTGGATGAGCAAAGAAAAGATAGGCTGCAATCGGTCGAGTGTACGAAGAGGATTTGGGACGAGGTAACAGGATCTTTCTTCGTACACCCAGTTGTGGAAAGGAAATGTGGGTAATGAAGCGAAGCTTTAAGAAAGCTGGGTTAGGCAAAGACAAAATAACGCGAGAGGGCGTACGAATGGGTGAGTGGTCTTTTCCCACGTCGTACGAAGCATTTCAACTGTAGGCACGGCGCGGAAACGGCGAAGCTAGATCAGGGAATTAGCAGATTATGGAAGGAAAAATGGAACAACCGCCAATTGTACCTTTTCATCCGCTTCTTGGGCGTAGGCAATATAGTATACCGAGAAAACCATAGACGCGATATCACGGAGCCATTTGGGACGAATCGACATTGCAGTAGCGAAACCCGCGTCTAGCCCTGTGACTACCCATGTCGCTCGATAGTAAGATGGTGAATACTAAATGCAAGTCAGGTGATCGACTCAATTATCGGGGCACGGAATGCTCACTAATTGGGCCAGTGGTTCCGGAGCTTGAGATTATCGTTGTGGGTGCACAGGAATCTGACAGAGGTGAGACAACGTACCACTGAGTCCCAGAATCATGTCGAAATTGCGCATGGTGTATACTGCAGTGAGTGAACTGAGGATAATTTGCCATGGAGTGAAGCGCTCTAATTGGCGGATTAACCCCATGATGGACATATATGGACATCAGTGAACTCACTCAGTGCTCTGTTGATGGCTGGGAGCCACAGAATCCTTGGAGGCCCTGAACTACCCCGGGCAATTCTCCAAAGCCAGAAGAGGATCACAAGGAATACCTAGCAGGCGTCATTCACAGAGATTAAACGACATCCGAGAAGGGAATCTACCTGGAAACGCTTCCAAGATGGACTCGGACGCCCGACGAGATGGTCAATCATGAAAAAATGGTTAAAATGTGGGATTTATGTATGATGATTGAGGGAAAGAGTGGTGCCCTGGAGATGGAGGAAACCTTGATTGATGAGAGTACTGTAACTTTATGGATGAAGAGACTGGCATGTGATTGCGTAAGAAACAAACACTAACATTACATAAGCCATCATGGCTCTGGTGTCGATAAGAGTGTCGGAGGACCTGGACAGGCTTGAGATCGTCAACCAGTTGCTCTTGCCCCATGTTACCGAGTACGTCGCCATCAACAGCGTTGAAGATGCCCACGACGCAATCAAGTCCATGAAGGTCCGATCTTTCTGCTACCCTATAATCATCCGTCATCCAGATCATAGATTCGAGGGGCACCCGCCATTGCATCGTTGGCTGCTCTCTCTGTAGCACAATCAGTCACCCGCGATCTTACTCTCTCTCAATCTCCCCCGACTTATCTTACCGACACTGCAGCACTAAAAGTGAAACTCGATTCTATCCTCGATTTCCTCAATACAGCTCGTCCGACCGCTGTGAACCTCAGCACGGCAGTTCGCCGATTGCAGAACAGACTCAATCGCGGTATTGGAGAGGCGAAGGAGCCTCGCGTTATTGCCCAGGACGTCGTAGTGGAAGCAAGGGCAGTTCATGATGAAGATTTGCAGAGGAACAAAGACATGGCAAAATGGGCTGCAGATTGGATTTTGAATCACCACAACATACAGAGTGGTGTAAATATCCTGACGGTTTGTAATACTGGCAGTCTAGCCACTTCCGTACGTCACTTTAGATCCTATTTTACCCCTCTCTCAGCTCATCCATTCAGGGATACGGCACCGCTCTCGGTGTCATCACACATCTTCACCAGACTGGAACGCTTGGGATGGCCTACTATACACAAACAACTCCATACCACCAAGGGTCACGGTAACGAACACGCGTTCATTCTGTTTCATTGCTCACTTCCATGCAGCTTAACTGCGCTCGAGTTACAAACACTCCAAATACCCTCAGTAATGATTTGCGACACGATGGTAGGCTCTCTGTTCCAGCATCATAAAATACACGCAGTTGGTTCGTGTCCTAACCCTCATCCGATTTTTCGCCTGGCCGTTGACTTCTCGGGGTTTTCAGTCGTCGGCGCAGATAGGATCGCCAGGAATGGCGACACGGCGAACAAGGTGTGTGCAGTGTTCTTCCTTTCCAGACAATCCTACTAACATGTTTATCCCTGATCACCAGATTGGCACGTACAACGCCGCCGTCCTCGCAGCGAAACACAAAATTCCATTTATTGTCGTGGCCCCCATCAGCACAGTCGACCTGGACATTGATGATGGCTCAAAGTAAGTCCCCACACCATCTCGACACCAGGCCCTTCGCACAACATTCCCCATACGTGTTTTACTAACATTGAAACGTCCAGAATTCCAATAGAACATCGACCGCCACTCGAAGCGTGCCTTGTTCGAGGCATCCGTTATCCTCCCAACGAAGAAAACAGACCTGAACAGGTGCAGGTCCTTATTACACCTGCAGGTCTTTCTGGCGTGTATAACCCCAGCTTTGATGTGACTCCTGCGGAACTGATCACTGCTATTACTACGGAGAAGGGTGTGGTAGTCAGGCAGGGGGATGGGGTGATCGATCTTTCGGATGTGGTCTGAAAGGCTGGGTAAAATTATGGTCTTGAAATTTAAGTTTCTTGTGCATATGCTATGTATGTCGCAGTTTTCGCAATGAGATGGGACACCGAATTGCTGTTTATGACAATTGATCTGATCAAGCTGATCAGGATGTCGTTAAATAATTATTTGACAAATGTCTTCTCTTGCGTTCATCATCGTACACGGTGGTGCAGGTGTGCATGGACACAACAACGAAGAAAAAGTAAAAGGGGCTCTGAGAACGTAAATTCTTTTTCTTTCCTAGTTTTCCCTCTGTAAATCACACATTTCACATCTTACCTTGCAATCCTCGACTTTCGACATCACCATTCGCTTTTTTTTACCTCTTGTGTTGAACAAAGTGCTTGCACGGATGCTTTGAAGTCTTTCGTATTAGCACCCGATACAACAAAAATTGTGCCCACAAATTCAACCACGCGATGGGGTCCAGAGTCTCAAGGCAACGTTGGTGCATCGCTCAGACTTGTAGAAACAGCCATACGATCCCTCGAAGACGATCCTTATCTTAACGCAGGGTATGGTTCCAATCTTACCATCGATGGCACAGTGGAGTGCGATGCCTCGATAATGTGTGCACATCATAACTCTAGGCTGCGTTTCGGGAGTGTTGGTGCAATGTCTGGTATGTACGTTGGCCTTTCCATTCAAGGGACGCTAAAAGCTCTACGCGAAATCGTACGTTTTGTTACTTCTCTCCACTACGATAGGTGTAAAGAATCCAATCTCTGCTGCCCGTGCGGTTCTCGAGCATTCGGAGAAGAGAGATAGCATAGGTAGGGTACCACCATTGTCAGTCTTTCCACTTTCTCGAGGTCAAAAGAATATAACTTATTTTTGGAAGGAATTCAGGACTCTAGTCTCTACAGGGGCTTATAATTTTGCATCGTCTCGGGGTGTGCCCATAGTCCCGGCCGAGGCATTGATTACTGCCTCCGCAAAGGAAAAGTGGCAGAAGTGGAAAGAGAAGCTCGAATCATCCAGCTTACACAGGGAAGCAGCCTTAGGCGGACTAATGGACTTGCAAGACACCGTCGGGGCTGTAGCATTCCTAGGGACAGGTGATATCGCCGCTGGTGTTTCCAGGTCTGTTTTTTAGAAATTTATTTCTAGAGCAGGGTGGTGCTGATTAGAGAATGTGTTGATAGTGGTGGATTATTATTGAAATATCCAGGTCGCATGGGAGAAGCGGCAGTGTATGGCGCAGGATGTTGGGCGGCATCAAGTTCTTCGAAAAAATTCGTGGCATGCAGCGTCTCTGGTAGGTTTAATTAGAAGAGACGGTCATTTCCCATTGAACCTTTTGTTCGAAAGGGACGGGGGAGCATATCACCAAATTCGCACTGGGACGGAGGTTAGGAGAAGCACTGGCCCATGGATCTTCTTCCTTGAAAGAGGTATGCGATCCGCATGGGGTTTTGGAGAGTTTGTTGAGAAATTTTTGGGGTGAGTCTGCTATAACGAGTTATCAGTGCTGAGACACATGGTCAGAATAGAGTTAGGCAAGGCCGAAGGGGACTTGGTCCCGTCAGCAGGTGTGATAGTCCTGACTGCGGAAGCAGACGATGAGCATGCTGAACCGAAGGGTGGGTCTAGCAGTGTGACCGCAGATTATTTAACAGGTTTCTATTCTCCTGTCAGTTCGTATGTGGTGCGCATTTACAACGGCGAGCATGGCGATTGCCTATGCGTCGACGAAGAACAAGAAGCCCAAAGTAAGTGGAGGGAGTCATGAAAGAATGACTCGACTCTCACTGGAACTAGGCTCTGATTGTTCAACGCCCCCAGCCAACCTGCGGCGAAAAGCCGCAGATTTATATCACGTCGTGGTTATTATAGAAAAGTATTACCTACATATTAATATGTGGAACCATTCTGTACTGATGCCAGTGATATAGGATCCATTGAGAGCTTCGAGCGTGCGGGAGGTGTGGCAGCAGGTTGGGGGCGTGCTGGACGGGAAGCATTGAGGCGTTGGAGTGTCTTGATGGGGAATTTAGTCCTATCGGGGCGGATCAGTGGCGCTTTGTGAATGAGTTTGTGGGAAGTGCATACCGGCAGGTCGAGCAGACGGGGACTGGCTGGCAGAAGACTGAGGATTTTGGTAAGGATCAGGTGGACAAAAGGACGATAACGAGGAAGCCTACTGGACAGACAGACGGAACAGACGAATCCGATATCGACGATATTTTTGTGACAGAAGCATGCTGCGCGGAAATCGATCTTGTCTTGAGTGGGTACGGCGATGACCTTGCGAATGGCAGGAGGAGGCAGAAAGGACATCTATGGCTGTATTAGACCAACGGCGATTAAGCGGACGTCTGTGAAACCCTACGATAAGGTATTGGATGAGCGCTGATGTTTCTGGTAGGTACAGATAGGAGCCGCCGGTGAGATGTGCTGCCTGTTGAAGGAAGACGGTATCGGGTCCCAATATCTGCCCTGCGTCAATGGTCACTTTCTGTGTCGTGTATCAGCCAAGAAAAAGGCCCGGGAAAAGTCACAAAATACCAATTTCTGGGCGGAAAATATCGCATTCATGATCGGAATATAGGCGGTCGACAGGTCTGGCGACACGGACAGAATGAGAATACGGGGATCGACGAGCGGAGTTGAAAGCGACAAGCGGTTGATATCTAGGACCGGGTCAGCAGACAATAGTCACGATAACAAAAATGACGGACAACAAAGGGCCCTGGTCAATGCGCCGACGACGGCGGATGGAGCGGTGAGGTCAAGATCTGGATCCGTGAGCTCGTCGGAGATGCGGCTGATGACGGCAGAGTCTAGCCGCTTGAAAGGGGGGTACCCATTTGGATCTCCCGAAGCGTCGTAAGCTGGAGGGTCGGTGGAAGCGTAGAGAATGACGCTAGAACGGCTCAATAAAAATCAACAAAAAAGGGGGGGAAATACCTTTTATTGGGGAGAGCAGCAAAGACAGCCAGAGAGTTGTCATGCTCGAGTGCTATGTACGCGTTGAGGAAGACCAGGAGCTGGGCGAGGAAGACATCGAGCGGAAGAGTCGTCGAGCGATGCCATTCCGTGGGCGACAGGTCAACCACGACAGACAGATGGGAAGCTTCCATGGGGAACGCCGAACGCGTGGTTGCTATTTGTCCCGCTGCCGAAGATTGCCGCTCTTGTGCCAAGCACTGTGTTATCAGTCTCGCCCCATTATGGTCAGATCGGAGTCTCCGTCACGAGCGCCGGTGACGAACACCCTTTCGGCGTTGGCCGTCACGATGTCTGTAGCGACGCTGTTCCCCCGTGTGAATTCTCTCCGTTGCCCATGGATGGCGCCCACCCCCTCCCCTCCATCACCACCACCATGTCCTCCTCCCCTCCTTCCCCTCCCCCCCTCCTCATTGCCTACGACTCCGACTCCGACATGAACATCGACGATGACCACACTCCAAATCATAGGCACCATGACATCGACGCTGACGGCGAATCCATTGACGATGATTCCGCCCTTGACAACCCAAACCACACCTCCCACCGAATCCCTACGTCCCATAACGACACGGTATGTTTCTCCTCGTCGCAGTCTCACGCTCTTCTGACAGTGCCACTAGGATGCTGATGAATCAGTGCGCATATACTCACCTATTTGCTTTTCACTCCCATATATTTTATCTAGGGCTACGATGATCACAATGACTATGAGGACGACGGCGCTTATGCCGACGAGGAATACGGCGCCAAGAAAAAGCCCACCAAAAAGAAAAAACCCCAACAGCGCACCTCCACCACTCCCGCGTCTAAGCCGAAAGGTAGGTGTATCCCCGTGCTGTTCATGTCCATAACAATGACAACCGCCCTTAAAGTTCCTGCTCGTCAAGCCTCTTCTTCGGAATCGGGCTCTGACTACGGTTCCCGTTCCCATAAGAAGAAAAAGAAATCCCGGCCTCCTCCTGAAGAAGTTCGCATCTCTAGTCGGGGGACCAAGGTTCCTAATTATGTTGACGACGTTCAGGACTTTGAAAAGTTTGAGGAGAATGTCGAAGATCAGAATGGTTACTATGTCGATCCCAATGTCCAATACCACCAGGAGGATGAGATCGAAGCGGTATTAGGCCATAGTCGCGACGAGGGCAGAGAAGATGATCATGACGACCTCTGGTTCGAGAACGTTGTAGGTGTCGCATTATCTTCCGAAATTTTCGCTACTTCATGAATTGGATAGCGATTTCACATCAAGTGGAAAAATTTCTCCCACCTCCACAACACCGACGAGACATATGAATTCCTGAAGCGCTTCCGGGGCCTCAAACGGGTTGACAATTACATCAAGGCATACAAAATATGGCAGTCGCGCCTCGATGCTCCAGGGATATCTCAGGAAGACCGTGAGGCTCTCCTGCTCGAAAAGGAACGAGAGAAGGAGGATTTCGAAACCTATCGCAATGTTGAACGCATCGTCTCTCACCGGGAAACCGTCGACGGTGACGTGGAATACTTTTGCAAATGGCAGGGCCTCAACTACGACCATTGCACCTGGGAACTCCAAAAAGAAATCAACCTTATAGCAAAGGAGCACATTGCAACGTACCAGAAACGTGAAGCGGAGGCCAAATTCCCCTACAAGAGTGTTTCTTACCATCGAAATTCACGTCCCGAGTTCAAACGGTTACACAAAGACCCGGAATACATTGTCGTCACTGGGGGAGAGCTGAAGGACTTCCAGCTGACAGGTCTCAATTGGCTTGCATTTTTGTGGAGCAAGGGCGATAATGGTATTCTGGCAGATGAGATGGGTCTTGGAAAGGTCCGTGATTTCATTGGTCTCTTTCGGACCTAATGTGACATTGGCGTAGACTGTCCAAACTGTTTCCTTCCTCTCGTATCTCTTTCACCAATTGCAACATTACGGTCCCTTCCTGGTCATCGTTCCACTCTCCACGATTACAGCATGGCAAAGCCAGTTTGCCACATGGGCGCCTGATCTCAATGTTATCACATATATCGGTACCGCCGCAGCGCGAGAAGTAATTCGGAATTATGAATTCGGGCCGTCGAGCAAAAAACTGAAGATGAACGTATTATTAACGACTTATGAATTGATTCTGCGGGATGCGAAGGAGTTGTGCGACATTAAGTGGCAGGTGTTGGCAGTTGATGAGGCTCATCGGCTCAAAAATTCGGAGAGTCAGCTGTACGAGGCCCTAAGGTCGTTCCATGCGTCCTCCAAGCTGCTCATCACGGGAACGCCGCTTCAGAATAATGTAAAAGGTGATGTCCCTCTCTCGTCATATAACGAATGCGTTAGCTGAAAACATTGCAGAGTTGTTGTCCTTGATGCACTTTTTGATGCCAGAGAAATGTGCGTGGATTCTTAAAATATTTCTTCTTTAGGACTCATTTGTATTTCAAGTTGCCCTGACAAATGAGTTTGATCTCACCGATGTGGATCACGAAGTCAAGATTAAGCAGCTTCATGGCCAACTGGAGTCGTTGATGTTGCGTCGATTGAAGAAAGATGTGTTGACATCGCTCCCGACAAAGAGCGAGCGCATTCTTCGTGTTGAAATGAGTGCCATGCAGACTCATTTCTACAAGAACATCTTGACTAAAGTGAGGACATTCTTAGGCTTGTATTTGCTGTCTTGTTAACTATCTTTTGCTAGAACTTTGCTGCTCTTATTAAGAGTGCTAATGGCAATAGCAACATTAGCTTGCTCAATATTGGTATGAACGGAGACTTTTTCCGCCAGATCCTCGATGGCCTGACCTGGATTTTCAGCTATGGAGCTGAAAAAAGCTGCCAATCACCCCTTTTTGTTTGATGGCGCTGAGCAACCTACGGAGACGAAGGAGGAACAACTAAAAGGCCTCGTAATGAACAGCGGCAAGCTAGTACTGCTTGACAAACTCCTGGCTCGTTTGAAACTGAACGGACACCGAGTGCTTATCTTCAGCCAAATGGTTCGCATGCTGGATATCCTAAGCGACTACATGTCGCTTAGGGGGTACGCTCACCAACGTTTGGACGGTATGATTGCTTCGGAGGCCCGGAAGAGATCCATCGCTCACTTCAATGCACCCGGGTCACAAGATTTTGCGTTCCTGCTCTCGACTCGTGCAGGTGGACTCGGCATCAATCTAGAAACTGCAGATACCGTTATCATCTTTGATGTAGGTCCCGTTTCTTCTTTATAAACAGTATTAACACTTTGATCATAGAGTGATTGGAATCCTCAAAATGACTTGCAGGCCATGGCGCGAGCTCATCGCATTGGGCAGAAGTCGCATGTCAATGTGTATCGGTTCGTGAGCAAGGACACAATGGAGGAAGATGTATTGGAGCGGGCGAAGAAGAAGATGGTGCTGGAGTATGCAAGTGCGTTATGTTCACCATGGTCGTTGCTGGCAACTAATATCTCAATCAGTTATCCATCAAATGGACACGTCACAGGCCCATCTTAGTTCCAAAGGTAGTGCAAGTAAGGAAACAAACAAGCCTGATAATCTGAGTAAAGAGGAGTTGACGGCGGTTTTGAAGTATGGTGCACAGAAAATGTGAGTGTCAAACCTTATTTTCTTGGCCGCGATGGTTTACTTTTGGTCTACATTAAGGTTTGATAAAGATGACTCCACTCAGAGCAAGAAACTCGACGAGATGGATCTGGACGACATCCTTAGTCGTGCTGAGGACCACGAAACCACACAGACTGGTGATAGTGTTGGTGCCTCCCTGGGTGGCGAGAGCTTCCTCGCTCAATTTGCCAATGTCAGTGACATCAAGAATGACATGAGCTGGGAAGATATAATTCCTCTCGAGGAGCGGCAGAAGTTGGAATTTGAGGAAGACGAGCGTCGGTTGGAGGAGAGTGCTACGAATGAGTCAAGAAAGCGTTCTCATGCCCAGGTGTCATACGAGGGCATGGACGTTGACCAACCTGCACCGCCTGCTGCGAAGAAGCCCAAGGCGCCAGCGGCGCAGCGTAAGACGGCCAGTCAGAAGGCTATGGAGTTGAAGGAGAGAGATGTACGTGTCCTGATTCGAAGCATGCAACGATGGGGCGACATTCGTCAGCGGTATGACGTTATTGTACGTGTCGGATTGGTAGTCCTATCCAGCATACTCATCGCGACTCAGGTGACTGAATCCAAGTTGCAAGACAAGAATAGGGGGATGCTGTATGATGTTGCAGAAGAGATTATTGAGATTTGCACTCAAGCTGTGAAGGACAGCGAAGACCAAAAAAGGCTGAAATTAGCTTCTGGCGAAACTCTTTCTAATGCACAGAAGAGCAAGGCAGTTCTCGTAACATGTCGGGGTGTAGGCAACATTAATGCCGAAACAGTTTTATCGCGACACCGTGACCTGCGAATCTTGTATCTCATCCTATCTGAAGTCGACGACCTGTACAAGTGGAAGATTCCTGTCGAGAATATTCGACCGACGCTGAATTGGTCTGGCAGGTGGGGTCATCAAGATGACTCGATGCTACTTGTTGGGGCATATCTCTATGGGTTTGGCAACTGGGAAGCAATGCAAAAGGATCCAAAGCTTGGGCTCGACGGCAAATTTTTCCTTGAAGAGGGCAAGAAAGGGGAAGACTCTGCCAGCAGACCGATACCTAATGCCATTCACCTTGTTCGTCGGGGTGACTTCTTGCTTGGAGTGTTACGCGAGCACGAGGAGAAACTACGTTCGCTTGAGTCATCACTGCGGAATAAAGGGTCAATCAAGACATCAACATCGCCTCCTCCAGCTCCAGTTGCATCCACCTCGTATTCGAATAATCTTAAGCGTCGGGCCGAGAGCGAAGCCGTCGCTTCAATTGATGATGGAAGCTCGAAGAAGAGGAAGAGGAGGCCAACGCCGACTTTTACGGATTCAGACTCCTCTGACGAATGGTATGTGGACTTCTTTTCATAATGTTTTTGGAGTGATTTAAACATTGTTTCGTTCAAGCCCTTCCATGGATGAAGCTGCCACCAAAGAAGAACTACGTCCTGTAAAGAAGCAACTGGTATATGTTCTAATTCTTTATTGCTTTCCGCCTCTGATGCCCAAATTCAGAAACAACTAAAGTTGTCTGGTGAGGACATGCCTCGAGACGAAAAGGTTGCTATCCTGAAGGATTCGCTGGCTGCCATTGGTCGTCGAATCGAACATGTACTCAATACTAAGGAAGCAGCTGGAGAGGATCGGGATAGATGGCGGCGACATTTGTGGACGTACGTTGGCTCATAAAGCTACTTTGCCTATTCTCATCATTTTCCTTTTGCTAGATTTGTGACCCTCTTTTGGCCAAAGAAGGTTAAAGCTACTAAATTGGAAGAGATTCATGCCAAGATGGTTATGAAAGAGGCAGGGGATTCGAACCTCAAAAAGCCACGGCTAACTACAAGTGCTCCTGTGAAAACCAATGGATCTTCGTCTGTTCCGGCTTCATCGTCTTCGGGGTCGAATAGCAAGTCTCATCGGTGACTTGTCATCCATACTTTCATTCTTGTTGGTTTCAGAGTATTTACAATGTTTTTAGTGTGTTTAATGTGTACTAAATTAGCTATCTAAATGCAATGCGTGGGTCTTCAGAAATTAAAGCAGGGAAGTCCTGCAACAGGAGTATGATCCGACAAGGGACAGTTGATTTGGTATGTACAAAATCGAAGGTTTTTGTGGTCAGAGGCGCTGCACTAAGCATAAAATCAAGATCTTCAAAGACTTAAATAATAAGCCAGAAAAATTGGTAGTATATAGGGAGAAGAGAGTTGGCAAATCTTATGTTTTACTGAATTACAATGTTCCACCTGTCTCCGATCGCAATGCTGTTACTACAGCTGAATGGGACATGTCCTAAGACAAGGCCTTATCCAGGTTTC